>Ga0208376_1000280_pt1 | contig 16114 bp, 13 predicted proteins | sample CryBogmetaGMA25M_FD_184548 | JGI IMG/M metagenome (GOLD analysis project Ga0208376, IMG submission 184548) | Freshwater microbial communities from Crystal Bog, Wisconsin, USA - MA2.5M (SPAdes) | ecosystem: Environmental > Aquatic > Freshwater > Lake | place: Crystal Bog, Wisconsin, USA...
CTATTAATGAGCTTTGTATCCTGCCTGTACTCGTCAGTGAGTCACGGCGATGGAGCTTCAGAACTTTTCGTAAGTCTGCTATAACACCATTCATCCAACGATTTCCAGCAATTTCTTGGATTAATTCATGAAATTTGCCATTAATTTCAAAGAATTGCTCAATATCACGATCTGCTGCGGCCTTTTCGAGTCTGTGATGCAGGTGATCTAATCGATTTAATTCATCTTCGCTAGCCTTGAGAGCGGTTTCTTTGGCTGCTTGCCCCTCAAGAAGGGACATGATCGTAAAAATTTGCTCTAAATCACTTCGATTTACCTCGGTAACGTATGCGCCTCTCCGCATTTTGATGGTTACCAAGCCCTCTGAAGCTAATACTTTGATGGCTTCTCGCATTGGAGTACGGCTAATACCAAATTGCACAGCCAAGGATTGCTCATCTAACCAACTTCCTGGACCCAGAACCTTAGTAAAGATTTGCTCCCGAAGTCTGTCTGCTACGTCTTCGTATAGAGGTCTATTGTCTAGTTTTGTATTCATAATTATGTATACATGATAGCTGGACAAATTACAAATAGTCAAGCAGAATTAGAGAAATTAGATGCAATGCAACAAAATCAATCGGGAGTGCTTTGTGAGTTCAAAAGACAAAAGTTCATCAAAAGATCCATGGCCAGCGGTTCCAGAATCAAATCTAGAGGCTTGGAGAAAGTCAGCGCAGAAATCAGCGCCCAATGGTGACGTTGATAAGCTTGGCTGGAATACTCCTGACGGTATTCAACTCAAAGCGCTGTATACGTCTGAAGATATACATGGGTTGAATTACACCAATACTTTGCCAGGATTCGAACCTTTTGTACGTGGGCCGCAAGCTACGATGTATTCAGTGCGTCCTTGGACTATTCGTCAATATGCTGGTTTCTCAACAGCCCAAGAATCAAATGCGTTTTATCGCAAAGCATTAGCAGCAGGTGGTCAAGGCGTATCCGTTGCATTCGACTTGGCTACACATCGGGGCTATGACTCAGATCATCCACGTGTTACTGGTGATGTTGGTAAAGCTGGTGTTGCGATAGATTCAGTGGAGGATATGAAGATTTTGTTTGACGGAATTCCATTGGACAAAGTTTCAGTGTCGATGACCATGAATGGGGCTGTATTACCTGTATTGGCTGGCTATATCGTGGCTGGTGAGGAACAAGGCGTTAAGCAAGAACAACTATCTGGAACGATTCAGAATGACATTCTGAAAGAATTCATGGTGCGTAATACTTATATCTATCCACCAGAGCCATCAATGCGCATTATTGGCGACATTATTGAATACACCGCTAAGCACATGCCTAAATTCAACTCGATCTCTATTTCGGGTTATCACATGCAAGAGGCTGGAGCGAATCAAGTATTGGAATTAGCCTTCACCTTGGCTGATGGCAAGGAGTACGTTAAGACAGCGCTAGCAAAAGGTTTAGATGTGGATGGTTTTGCTGGTCGTTTATCGTTCTTCTTTGCGATTGGCATGAACTTCTATTTAGAGGTGGCTAAGTTACGGGCTGCAAGATTATTGTGGTGGCGCATCATGAAGTCTTTTGAGCCTAAGAATCCAAAGTCTTTGATGTTACGTACGCATTGCCAAACATCGGGCTGGTCCTTAACAGAGCAAGATCCATATAACAACGTAGTTAGAACGACTGTTGAGGCAATGGCGGCTGTGTTTGGTGGCACACAATCACTGCACACCAATTCATTCGATGAGGCAATTGCCTTGCCCTCTGAGTTTTCAAGTCGGATTGCACGTAACACTCAGCTGATTCTTCAGGAAGAAACCCATATCACTAGCGTGATTGATCCATGGGCTGGTTCTTACATGATGGAGAATCTTACTCAAGAGATGGCCGACAAAGCCTGGGAAATTATCCAAGAAGTGGATACCATGGGCGGCATGACTAAGGCAGTTGAAAGTGGCTGGGCTAAATTAAAAATTGAAGCTTCTGCCGCTGAGAAGCAAGCCAAGATTGACTCTGGTTCTGATGTGATTGTTGGTGTTAATAAATATAAGCTGGAAAAAGAAGATCTCGTCGATGTTTTGATGATCGATAACGATAGGGTTCGTGATGGTCAAGTTGCGCTCTTAAAAGAAATCAGAGCAAAGCGTGATAGCAAAAAAGTAGAGGCCGCATTAGAAGCTTTAACCAAGGCTGCTGAGGACAACACAGGTAACTTGTTGGAATTGGCTGTAAATGCAATTCGTTTACGCGCTACAGTTGGTGAAGTATCTGATGCATTAGAAAAGGTTTACGGGCGCCATCGCGCCGATACTCAAAAGGTGACCGGTGTGTATGCAGCTGCCTATGACTCAGCCGAGGGCTGGGAAAAACTGAAAGTAGAAATTGCTGATTTTGCTAAAGACTTTGGACGTCGTCCACGCGTCATGATTGCTAAGCTTGGTCAAGATGGTCATGACCGTGGTGCTAAGGTAGTTGCTACTGCCTATGCCGACTTGGGCTTTGACGTTGATATTGGGCCGCTATTTCAGACTCCAGAAGAATGTGCGCGCCAAGCAATTGAAAATGATGTCCATGCGCTAGGTGTTTCAACGCTCGCAGCGGGTCATAAAACTTTAGTGCCAGCTATCATTGCAGAGCTAAAAAAACAAGGTTCTGATGACATCATCGTATTTGTGGGGGGCGTGATTCCAAGACAAGATTACGAATTCCTTTATGAGTCGGGTGTGAAGGGTATTTATGGACCAGGTACACCGATCCCAGCTTCTGCTAAGGACGTGCTTGAGCAAATTCGTAAATCAATGAAACCTGCTTAACTAGGATTAAATTGCATGCTCCAAGCTGCTGATCAGATCTTAGTGAGTGATCTCACTGGCGCACCATCGCTTAAGCAGCGACGTGCACTAGCGAAGATCATTACCTTGCTTGAGTCCACTCGATTAGATCATCGCAAGCGTGCTGATGAAGTCCTCAACACACTTCTACCAAAAACCGGTAAATCATTTCGGCTGGGCATCTCAGGGGTTCCTGGTGTGGGTAAATCAACCTTAATTGAATCGTTAGGCCTTTATCTGATCGAAAAGGGTCATCGTGTTGCCGTCATGGCCATTGATCCATCTTCTAGCTTATCCGGTGGATCCATTCTGGGTGACAAAACACGTATGGAACGACTCTCAGTATTAGAGAACGCTTTTATTAGACCAAGTCCATCTTCTGGAACGCTTGGTGGCGTTGCTGAGAAGACTCGTGAAGCTATGTTAGTTGCAGAGGCAGCAGGTTTTGACGTGATCATTGTTGAAACGGTTGGCGTCGGACAAAGCGAAATTGCAGTAGCGGGAATGACGGATATGTTCTTGTTACTGCAATTGCCCAATGCTGGCGATGATTTGCAGGCAATCAAAAAAGGCGTGATGGAAATTGCTGACCTCATTGCCATTAATAAAGTCGATATTGATCCTGATGCAGCAATGCGTGCGCAATTATTTATTACGAGCTCATTGCGTTTACTCGGTTTTCAGGGAAATCCTGATCATGCATCACATGATCAAGAATTTTGGTATCCCACTGTTACCACTTTGAGTGCACTTGAAGGTAGAGGCGTTCCTGAACTATGGGGTAAGGTTGCTCAATTCGAGAGGCTTCAAAGAGCTAATGGCAAATTTAATGCTCGACGTAAACAACAAGCTGGTGCCTGGATGTGGGATCGCATTGAAGCTGGATTAAAGACCGCATTTCGAAATAATGTCGCAGTTCAAGAGTTATTACCAATCTTAAGTGCGCAAGTAAATCAAGGAACTATGGCCGCTTCAGTAGCAGCAAGACGCTTACTGGAATCCATGGGGCATGAATTTTTCTAAGGAGTAGCAAATGAAGGAAATCATTCAACAGCTAGAAGCGAAGCGTGAGCTTGCCCGATTAGGTGGTGGCCAAAAGCGTATTCAAGCTCAGCATGCTAAAGGCAAACTCACCGCCCGCGAGCGAATTGAGCTGTTGCTTGATGCTGGAACTTTCGAAGAATGGGATATGTTTGTAGAGCATCGCTGTCATGATTTTGGAATGGGCGACCAAACAGTTCCTGGTGATGGTGTAGTCACTGGTTATGGAATGATTAATGGTCGTTTAGTGTTTGTTTTTTCTCAAGACTTCACTGTATTAGGCGGTTCTTTATCTGAGGCTCATGCAGAAAAGATATGTAAGATCATGGATCAAGCGCTCAAGGTTGGGGCTCCTGTCATTGGTTTAAATGACTCAGGTGGCGCACGCATTCAAGAGGGCGTTGCTTCTTTGGGTGGCTATGCCGAGATCTTCCAGCGCAACGTAACCGCTTCAGGCGTGATTCCACAGATCTCACTCATCATGGGTCCATCCGCTGGCGGTGCCGTATATTCACCGGCCTTGACTGATTTCATCTTCATGGTGAAGGACAGTTCTTACATGTTTGTAACTGGTCCAGAAGTCGTGAAGACTGTTACCCATGAGGATGTTACTTCTGAAGAGCTGGGTGGGGCAGTAACCCATTCAACGGTTTCTGGCGTATGTGATCTGGCATTTGAAAATGATGTTGAAGCAATCATGATGTTGCGTCGCTTCTTTAACTATCTGCCACTTTCAAACCGTGAAAAACCACCACTCATTAAAGGCGCAAACCGGAATGAAGAGTTTGATTTTTCCTTAGATACATTAGTCCCTTCAAATCCAAATCAACCATATGATATGAAAGAGTTGATTGAGAAAATTGTGGACGACGGTGAGTTCTTTGAGCTTCAGCCTGACTATGCAAAAAATATTGTGATTGGCTTTGGACGTATGGAGGGCCGATCTATCGGCATCGTAGCGAATCAACCCTTAGTGTTAGCTGGCTGCTTGGATATCAAAGCCTCTATCAAGGCAGCGCGCTTTGTACGTTTCTGTGATGCCTTCAATATTCCTGTGGTTACTTTGGTTGACGTTCCAGGATTTATGCCAGGAACAGCCCAAGAATATGGCGGCATCATCAAACATGGTGCGAAATTACTCTATGCCTATGCTGATTGCACGGTTCCAAAAGTGACATTGATTACTCGTAAAGCTTATGGTGGTGCATATGACGTAATGGCGTCTAAACACTTGCGTGGTGACGTTAATTTTGCTTGGCCCTCAGCAGAAATTGCCGTTATGGGGCCAAAGGGTGCGGTTGAAATTATTTTCCGTGAAGAGAAGTCAGATCCCGAAAAGATTTCAGCACGCGAAGCCGAATATAAAGCAAAGTTTGCCAATCCCTTTGTAGCTGGGCGCCGTGGTTATATTGACGACGTCATTCTGCCTCATGAAACACGTAAACGCATTGCTCGCTCCTTGGCCATGCTTAAAGATAAAGACTTAAAAAATCCTGCGCGTAAGCACGGCAATATTCCTCTGTAAAGGCGCTGATAAATAATGACTACAAAAATGTTTAAGAAAATATTGATTGCTAATCGCGGTGAGATTGCTTGCCGGGTCATGAAGACCGCCAAGAAGATGGGTATCAAGACTGTGGCGGTCTATTCTGAGGCGGATAAAGAGGCTCGTCATGTACAGATGGCAGATGAGGCTGTATGCATTGGGCCTGCACCTTCAAGAGAGTCCTATTTAGTCATGGATCGCATTATTCAGGCATGTAAAGATACTGGCGCTGAAGCAGTTCACCCTGGTTATGGCTTCCTATCCGAGAACGAACAGTTTGCTAAGCGCTGCGAAGAAGAAGGCATTGTTTTCATTGGCCCCAAGTATCAATCGATCGCTGCTATGGGTGACAAAATTGCCTCCAAGAAGCTGGCACTAGCTGCAAAAGTCAATACCATTCCGGGTCATAATGAAGCGATCGCTACTACTGAGGAAGCGGTAAAGATTGCACAGGGTATCGGCTATCCAGTCATGATTAAAGCCTCTGCAGGCGGTGGTGGTAAGGGTCTGCGAGTTGCCTTCAATGACAAAGAAGCGGCAGAAGGTTTTGCTGCCTGTAAGACTGAGGCGATGAATAGCTTTGGTGATGACCGTATCTTTATTGAGAAATTTGTAGAAGGCCCGCGCCATATTGAGATTCAGGTATTGGGTGATGCGCATGGCAATGTCGTTTATCTTAATGAACGTGACTGCTCAATTCAGCGTCGTCATCAAAAGGTGATCGAAGAAGCGCCATCACCGTTTATTGATCCTGTGACCCGGAAGGCAATGGGTGAACAAGCAGTTGCTTTAGCAAAGGCTGTAAACTATCAATCTGCAGGTACTGTTGAATTCGTGGTTGGTAAAGATAAATCTTTCTACTTTCTCGAGATGAATACCCGTTTGCAGGTTGAGCATCCAGTAACTGAAAGTATTACTGGGCTTGACTTAGTTGAACAAATGATTCGAGTCGCCGCTGGTGAAAAGCTTGCATTCAAGCAGGCAGATGTAAAGCTTGATGGCTGGTCAATGGAATGTCGTATCAATGCGGATGATCCATTCCGTAATTTCCTGCCTTCTACCGGTCGTTTAGTTAAGTACCGTCCACCAGAGTCTGAAAACGGTGTACGCGTAGATACGGGCGTATACGAGGGGGGTGAGATCCCAATGTATTACGACTCAATGATTGCTAAGTTGATTGTTCACGGTAAGGACCGTGCTGAAGCGATTGAGAAGATGCGCTCTGCATTGAATGACTTTGTGATTCGCGGGATTCATTCAAACATTCCGTTCCAGACAGCTTTATTACAGCATCCGCGTTTTGTCAATGGCGACTTCACAACGGGATTTATTGCTGAAGAATATCCAGAGGGTTTTAAAAAGGATTCTGTTCAACCAATTGATCCTAAGCGTATGGCAGCACTAGCGGCATTTATGCGCTATCGCTATCTGGAACATATCAAGATGATCGATGGTCAGTTAGCGGGCCACGAAATGATTATTGCTAAGAAATTTGTGGTGGTCACTGGTAAAAAATCCGGCTCCATGAATGACCCAGTTGAAGTACCTATTCGGGTTGAGTTGAAAGATGGAATCTATTCAGTCTATATCGATGAAGCTGATGGCGTTAGTCGTTACGATATCGTAAGCGAATGGCGTCCAGGTCAAATTTGCCTCAATGCCACCATCAATGGAACCCATAAAATCACCGCACAGGTTGAGCGTCGAGGCGTTAAATACATCTTAGTGCTTGATGGTGCCCACTATGAATGTATGGTTCTGAGCCCATTAGGTGCTGAGCTCCAACGTCGAATGCCAGTGAAGCTTCCACCGGATACTTCTAAGTTAGTCATGTCTCCAATGCCAGGTCTTTTGACAAAGATTGCTGTTAAAGCTGGCGATGCAGTCACTGCTGGACAGAAGCTTGCCTCTATTGAAGCAATGAAAATGGAAAATACGATTTCTGCTATGCAAGACGGAGTAGTTGCTGAGATTTGCGCTAAAGAGGGCGATAGCTTAGCAGTGGATCAATTGATCATTCGCTTCAAATAAGGAATTGTGATGTCAACTAAGCCATTCAAAATATTAGGAATTCAGCAAATTGCTATTGGCGGTGAAAGTAAGGAACGCCTTAAGAAGCTTTGGGTTGATATGCTGGGCTTCGAATATAAGAGTACTTTTGTTTCTGAACGTGAAAACGTCGATGAGGATATCTGTGCTATTGGCAAAGGCGTAAATGAGATTGAGCTTGATTTGATGCAGCCTTTTGATATGGAAAAGAAGCCTGCGGTTCACCAGACCCCCTTAAATCATATTGGTTTATGGGTAGATAACCTTCCCAAGGCAGTTGAGTGGCTTACTGCCAATGGCTTGCGTTTTGCTCCTGGCGGCATCCGCAAAGGGGCTGCAGGCTATGACATCACCTTTGTTCATCCGAAAGGGAATGAGGAATTTCCTATTTGCGGGGAAGGTGTCTTGATCGAGCTAGTTCAAGCACCGCCTGAAGTAATTGCTGGATTAGGTTCATAATTTGTCTTTACCAGCAAATTAAACGAGTTCATATTGATACGCATTCTAGCCATCGACACCTCAACAGCTTGGTGTTCGATGGCTTTATCTTTAGGCGATTCTTCGCCAATTTTCCGACATGAGATGGTATCGGCTGGCGCTAGCCAATCCTTGCTTCCATGGGTAGAAGAACTTTTGGCTCAACAAAATATGAAGCTATCCGAACTAGATGCGATTGCAGTTGGTATTGGGCCTGGCGCCTTTACAGGAGTTCGACTGGGTGTAGCCGCAGTTCAAGGATTAGCAATATCATGTGCATTGCCTGTGATACCTGTCGTTAGTTTAGATGCTGTAGCGGCGCAACTACTTCACACAAATTCATTTCGTCAAACAAAGCCAAAGAACTTTGTTATTGCACTTGATGCGCGTATGGATGAAATTTACTGGGCAAAGTACGAAGTTGCCAACGAAAATTTACCGATCCGCATTGGCAACGTTCAGCTTTCAAAGCCTGAAGATATTGATCTTCTGGGAATTGAATATTTAGCGGGAAGTGGCGTTAAAGCCTATGGCGATCGACTTTTTGCTAGATCTGCTCAAGCATTCGAATCAACTTCTCTTGATGCAGATATTCAGATTAGTGCTTTAGGCATTATGGAGTGTGCTCAGCAAAAATGGTTATTGGGCCAGCAATGCAACGTCCGAGACTTAGAGCCTTTATATATTCGCAATAAAGTTGCTTTGACAACACAAGAGCGCCTTGAGGCTTTTAAATGAAATCGGAGTCCTTGTATGTAGTAGCTTCTAAAGGTGGAGCTGAGCTTTCCTTTTTACCAATGCAGCTTGCAGATCTAGATGCGGTCTTAGAGATAGAGTCGATTTCTCATCTTCACCCTTGGACTAGAGGTAACTTTAAGGATTCCTTAGCAGCTGGCCATTGGGCTTATTGCATTCGACCTCAAGTAGACCAGGCAATCAAAGGTTCCTACTTAGACCCAGCAATACTATGGGCCTATTGCATCTTATTTCCTGCTGTAGATGAATTGCATTTACTCAACATCACGGTTTCCCCTAAGTTGCGCAAGCTTGGACTAGGTTCACGCATGATGTCTGCGATTGAAGGCGTAGCAGCCCAACAAAAAATGCCTAGAATAATTTTAGAAGTAAGGCCATCCAATATTGCTGCCATCAACTTATACCAAGCCTTGGCATATGAGCAGATTGGTGTGCGTAAGAACTATTACCCATTAGATGCTCAGACGGGCAATCGTGAAGATGCCATTGTTATGGCTAAATCGATTAAGCTAGAGTTATGAGCAATTTACAATCAAGCTTTCTCAAGGAGATGGGTATTACCCAATGGACATCAAAGGACGCTGTTCAAGAAAAAGCATCAGCACAGGGCGCTGGTAGCGAAACCAACGATAGTCCTTCAGTATCAGCCTCTCGCAATAGGCCTCCTCAGGCACATTGGTGGTTCTTTGGTAATCAGGTCCAGGGAGAAGCTCAAACCTTATTTCAAAATCTGATTCGAATATTGGGGCTTCATTCTCAAGAGTGGAGCTGGAAAAGTCCCTCTGATAATCTGAGCCAATTCCAGACATCAGAAAGTGGCTTACCATTAGTGGCAATAGCCTTTGGGGGTGCTGTGGCTCAAAAAATTACCGGAGAAAAAGATCCTTTGCTGCAGTTACGAGAGACAGTCTTAGCTCTCAATACCGGTAATGATGATGACATCCCAGTCATTGCTACTTTTGATTTGGCCCAAATCATTGCTAAACCACAAGATAAGGCGCTACTTTGGCAGGACCTATTACTCGCTAAGTCTGTCCTGCAAAATATTTAATGGGCGCTGTATTGTCGCTTTATTGAATTAGTGCTTATGCTCTCCAATGAGATGCATAGAGTCATATTCTGCTTGATTTTTAGCATGACGTTTAATGACGAGCCACATGATCAGACTGACAGTGATTCCAAAGCCAATGATGACAGCAGGAATCGGAACATCTAACCAAATCAAGAGTGAGTAGATGAGGAGCATCATCAACACAGAAATATTCTCATTAAAGTTTTGCACGGCGATCGAGTGACCGGCAGACATCAGAACGTGACCACGATGTTGTAAGAGCGCATTCATCGGCACAACAAAATAACCGGCAAACCATCCAACCAGCATTAATAAAAAATAGGCAGGCAATAGGTTAAAAGAAACTTGTAATTTACCAATCGTTAAGAAGGTCGTGTTGGGCAACATATCGGAGTTGTAAACAGCCATTACGCAGACCACTAAGCCCATTGCGATGCCATAGGGCAGGACGTTTAATGAATTGCGTAGCGGTACCCGCCAAGCTGCCCAAACAGCCCCTCCGGCAACGCCTACTGCCGATATAGCCTGAAGAATAGCGCCTTGAGAGAGGTTCATGTGAAGTGCTACTTGGGCCCACTTAATCACAATAAATTGCAAGGTAGCGCCGGCACCCCAGAACAAGGTGGTGACGGCTAGAGAAATTTGTCCCAAGCGATCATTCCAGAGTGTTTTGAAGCAAACAGAAAAGTCTCTGATGAGCTCAATAGGATTTGATTTCTGAGAAACATACCGTGCACCAGTGTCTGGAATCTTGAGGTTGATCAGTGCAGCGATGATGTAAATCATCATGATGATCATGATGGCAGATTCTGCAGGTGTATCTACGCCAGTGTCTATTGTTGGCAGATCAAATGCCAATAGACTTTGAGATACAGTGCTGCTGATTAATACACCGCCTAAGACGGTGCCTAAAATAATCGACCCAACTGTAAGACCTTCAATCCAGCCATTGGCTGCTACTAATTTTTCAGGGGGCAGGAGCTCGGTAAGAATGCCGTATTTGGCTGGTGAGTAAGCAGCGGCTCCAAGGCCTACGATGGCGTAAGCTAGTAAAGGATGGCTGCCAAAGAGCATTACAACGCAACCAATAAACTTGATTGAGTTGGTAATGAACATGACATTGCCTTTGGGGCGTGAATCTGCAAAGGCACCTACAAATGCTGCTAGAACCACGTAAGACAGTACAAAGAACAATTTAAGCAAAGGTGTCATCCAGGCAGGCGCGTGTAGCTGGGCCAAGAGGGCAATAGCTGCAATCAGGAGGGCGTTATCAGCAAGCGACGAAAAAAATTGCGCCGCCATAATGATGTAAAAACTACGGTTCATTCGTACAATCTAGTCATTGATTCAATTAAAACACGAAAGGAGGGGTGAATATGAGCAGCTCGGCTAATGGCTTGAATAATAGGCCAATTTTGGCATCCATTCACACTGATGCCTTTCAGCATAATTTAAACCGAGTTCGGGAGCTTGCGCCAGAATCGAAGATTTGGGCTGTCATTAAATCTAGGGCCTATGGACATTCCTTTGATGCTGCTTTGCAAGGTTTGTCCTCAACTGACGGTTTTGCGCTTCTGAACGTCCAAAATGCACAACTACTTCGAGAACAGGGTTGGCAAGGGCGAATTCTGCTTTTAGAGGGGGTATTTCATGAAAATGAACTTGCTCTAGCGGAGAAGTTGTCTTGTGATCTGGTGATTCATTGTGAAGAGCAGGTGAGATGGCTTGAAGCTTATAAAGCCCATAAACCTTTTAATGTTTTTCTCAAAATGAATTCTGGAATGAATCGTCTTGGCTTTAGGCCTGCTGCCTATAGAACGGTATTCCATCGTTTGCATTCAGCTGGCTACAAAATGCACCATATGACACATTTCGCAAATGCTGACCATGTGAATGGACTGCCAACTGTTGGTAGTCAGATGGAGGTATTTAATGAAACGATTGAAGGTTTAGATGCCCCCACCTCTTTAGCAAATTCTGCAGCGATTCTTTGGCATCGCAATGCTCTTGGTGACTGGGTTAGGCCTGGCATCATTCTGTATGGCGTCTCTCCAACGGGTCTTTATGCCGATATCGAGCATGCGCATTTAAAACCAGTAATGCAATTGCAAAGTGAGATTATTGAAATTCAGGAGCTCAAAAAGGGCGATCGTGTTGGGTACGGTGGACGCTATGAAGCACCTGAAGATATGCGCATTGGCATCATTGCTTGTGGTTATGCGGATGGCTATCCACGTCACGCCCAAGATGGCACTCCCGTATGGGTAAGTGATGCAAATAGTGGCGGCGGAGTTATTTGTCCGATTGCTGGTCGTATTTCCATGGATATGCTGTCAATTGATCTTCGTAAAGCACCGGAAGCAAAAATTGGCACTACTGTTGAGCTTTGGGGTGAGAAAGTTCCTGTTGATGTAGTGGCACACATGAGTCATACCATTGGGTATGAGTTACTTTGTGCACTCGCACCAAGAGTGCCCATCATAGTTAAATAGCATTGCAAACTAATGTAGCTATAAAAAACAAAAACCCCACTCAAATTGAATGGGGTTTTTGTTTTGTCATGTTTGGTTACGGCTGTTGACTTACTTATTCCAGAACTGCCACCATCTACGTTCTTTTTGAACTCGTTGACCCGTTACTAGCATTTGGCTATCAGGGAAGTTCAACTTAAACACTCGTGCAGTGTCGTTAGCAAGATCAACCATACCCAATTTTTCATAAGATTTATAGAGTAGGTAGAGGGCTTCTTCTACCGCAGGTGCACGATCATAATCACGAATCACGAGCTGTGCCCGATTTGCGGAGGCCAAATAGGCGCCCCGTTGGTAATAAAAACGGGCAACGATGACGTCAGCTTCGGCAAGAGAGTTCACGATATAACGCATGCGATCTAAGGCATCAGGCGCATATTTACTATTGGGGAAGCGCTCAACGACAACTTTGAATGATTCAAAAGCTTCTTTAGCTGCTTTTGGGTCACGCTCACTTAAATCTTGACCTGTAAATTTACCAAGCCAACCTAAGTCGTCATTAAATGTAATGAGTCCTTTTAGGTAATAGGCGTAATCTAAATTTGGACTCCCTTGATGGAGCTTGATGAAGCGATCAATAGCAACCAATGCTTGTGCTTGTTCTTGAGCTTTCCAGTAGCAATATGCAGCATTAATTTGAGCTTGTTGCGAATAGGGTCCAAACGGAAAGCGTGCCTCAAGTTTGTCAAAGTATTTGCCACACCTAGGAAAATCAGCATCATTTAATTTGTCGGTTGCTTCAGAGTACAGCTTAGATTCTGACCAAATATCGGTATCGTCCTTTTGACCTTCACTTCCTGCGCACCCGCTGAGGATCAGAATGGCTGAAAGAGCTAATAAAAGTAGGAAGGATGAGCTGACCTTAAAAAGAGATTCCTTTTTTTGTGGGGCAAAGTTCCCAGCAAGCCTTAAACTGGCGTCTGATATTACGTCGGACAAAACTGAAAGGCTCTTTAAGCGTGGCATTGCCGCAAACTCCTGAATCGAATCCTGTTGATTATATCGATGAAGAGGATTTCATCTCCCTAGATATTCCCTTAGAGATGGCTGGAGAGCGTCTCGATAAGGCTTTGGCAACCTCATTGCCGGATTATTCCCGCAACCGGCTCAAGGCTTGGGTCGAGGCTGGGGCAGTAATGGTCGACGGGAAAGTCACCAAAGCCCGCTATTTGCTTCGCGGCGGTGAGAGTATTAAGGTCTTTCCACAAGAGATGCCAGAGCAGTTTGCCTTTAACCCCGAAGACATTCCTCTAAACGTCGTTTATGAAGATGATTCCCTGATTGTGATTAATAAGCAGCCAGGGCTTGTGGTGCATCCTGCCGCTGGAAATTGGACCGGGACCTTATTAAATGGCCTTTTATTTCATTATCCAGAGCTTAAATCCTTGCCTAGAGCAGGAATAGTCCATCGTTTGGATAAAGACACTTCAGGTCTCATGGTAGTGGCTCGAACGGCTCAAGCCCAAACCTCCTTAGTAAGGCAACTTCAAGAAAGAACAGTGGGAAGGCGCTATTTAGCTTGGGTTTGGGGCGGTGCACCAAGTCAAGGCAAAGTCTTGGCCTCAGTGGGCAGAGATCAGCGTGATCGACTCCGTATGGCCGCAGGAAGCGCGCAAGGAAAACCAGCAGCCACTTTATTCCGACGCCTGGCTAAGGGTATCTTCAATGAAGCAGCAGTCGCTCTACTCGAATGTCGCCTTGAAACTGGACGCACTCATCAAATCCGAGTTCATCTTGAATCTTTGGGTTTTCCACTCTTAGGCGATCCGGTTTATCGAAAGAAGACACCTGGCGTAGCCAAACTTTTACCTTTTGAGCGACAAGCCTTGCATGCATTCGCATTAAGTTTGCAACATCCGCTCAGCCATGAATGGATGACATGGTTCCGTTTGCCGCCGAATGATTTAATGGATTTATTGCCACTAATAGGTATGACTTCCGAAGTATTGCCAAAAGAGGAAGCCTTGCTTGCATCTATCAATAATGATCATCAGTCATGAATGTGATTCAGCCAACTTGGCCAGCCCCTAATCATGTCCACTCATTGCTTACTACTAGGCAGGGCGGGATCAGCAATGCGCCTTACGAGAGTCTAAATCTGGGTGACCATGTTGGAGACCAGCCATCAAGGGTTCTAGCTAATCGCCAAATACTCAAGAAATACCTCCCGGCAGAGCCAATTTGGTTAAAACAAATTCATAGTAATAAGGTAAGTACACCAAATACCCGCGTATCAATAAGTACTCTTGAGGCAGATGCTGCCGTGACAAATGTTCCCAATGAGGTATTGGCGATCATGACTGCTGATTGCCTGCCAGTGCTTTTTTCAAACCTAGATGGTTCTGTAATTGGAGCAGCCCATGCAGGTTGGCGGGGCTTATGTGATGGCATCCTAGAAAACACGGTGAGTGAAATGCTGAAGCTTTCTCATCATTCTGTTGCTGCAGATCTACTAGCCTGGATGGGGCCTGCAATTGGCCCAACTGCATTTGAGGTTGGGGAGGACGTTTTGGAGCGTTTTCAGAAAACAGGTTTACATGAGATCCAAACATGCTTTTTACCTATAGCCAATACACCCGGTAAATATTTGGCTGATATTTATCAATTAGCACGGGATCGGCTAAAGGCTGCTGGTATCAAATCTATTTCTGGCGGAGACTTTTGTACCGTAAATGATGGCGAGAGATTTTTCTCTTATCGCCGCGATGGGGTGACGGGGCGATTTGCATCCTTGATTTGGATTGCTCAATAACTCTGATAATCTTCGGGTAAACACTAGATTATCCCTATGGCTAGGGTTATTGCGTATAACTTTATAAGCCTTATAGATCGAGAATGTTCTTAACTAATTGAAGAGACTACTATGTTTGCAGGTATGAATACCGGTGCTACGCCATCTTTGGCGCCGCACCATATGGCAATGATTCCCCCTGAGCGTTTGGCCGAGATCCAAAAAGAGTACTTTGCGGAATTGGCTCATATTGCAACCAATCCCGAAGCGATCGAGGTAAAAGATCGTCGCTTCGCAGGTAAAGCATGGCACGCTTCTTGGAGTAAGGTCATTGCTGCTACTTATTTACTCAACTCAAAACATTTAATGTCTTTGGCAAAAGCAGTAGATGCCGATGAAAAGACCAAACAAAAAATATTATTTACGACAGAGCAAATGATTGATGCTCTTTCGCCATCTAATTTCATTGCTACCAACCCAGAGGTTCTTGAAAATATTATTAGTACCCAAGGACAATCCATTCAAAACGGGATTGTGAACTTACTGGGCGATATGAAGAAGGGTAAAGTTTCTCAAACTGACGAGAGTGCATTTGAAGTTGGTAAGAATATTGCGACGACCGAAGGTCATGTTGTCTTTCGTAATGACTTATTTGAGTTGATCCAATACACGCCATTAACAGAGAAAGTTTTTGAACGCCCCTATTTAATGGTGCCACCTTGCATCAATAAATATTACATCTTGGATTTGCAGCCTGATAACTCGGTAGTGCGTCATATGGTTGCCCAAGGGCATACCGTGTTCCTGGTCTCTTGGAAGAATCCAGATGCCTCAATGGCAGAAGTCAGTTGGGATGACTACGTTGGCAAAGGCGTGATTAAAGCGATTGAGGTAGCGAAGGAAATTGGTAATACCAAGCAGATTAATATTCTAGGCTTCTGTGTTGGCGGCACCTTAACGACCTCCGCGCTAGCGGTTCTAGCAGCACGGGATGAGCATCCCGTAGCCAGCCTCACTTTATTTACGACACTCTTAGATTTCACTAATACTGGTATCTTAGACGTCTTCATCGAT
>Ga0208376_1000282_pt1 | contig 16010 bp, 12 predicted proteins | sample CryBogmetaGMA25M_FD_184548 | JGI IMG/M metagenome (GOLD analysis project Ga0208376, IMG submission 184548) | Freshwater microbial communities from Crystal Bog, Wisconsin, USA - MA2.5M (SPAdes) | ecosystem: Environmental > Aquatic > Freshwater > Lake | place: Crystal Bog, Wisconsin, USA...
GAGCCAGATCTCTTTCTGGTGCGAAATACCCCCTCTCCCCTTGTGGGAGAGGGGGCAGGGGGAGAGGGGGTTCACTGACTTTGCATCAGCCCTGGTAGGGGCGCGTCGCGACGCGCCCCTACCCCTCACCCGCCTATTTCTACCTCAGCGAATGCTCATGGGCATCACGATATGGATGTAGCCCTCTTGCCCAACCGGCTTGAAGACACCAGGACTCTGGGATGTCTGGGTTTCGAGTGCGACCTGTGAGGTCTTGATGGCGGCGAGGGCATCAGCGAGGTACTTCACATTCAGGGCGATCTGACTACCGTCGCCGTGGATCATGCCATCAATCTCACCGGTATTATCGCCCACCTCAGCAGCATTGGAACTGATCACCAGGCGACCGGGGCCAAGCTCGCCACCGGGCTCAATTGTGAGCTTGACCACATTCTGGCTGGAGCTGGCAAAAAATGAGGCCAGCTTCACCGCCTTGGCCAGTTCGGCTGTGTCGAGGATGCTACGGGTGAGGTACTGACTCGGGATGATCCGCTCAAAATCGGGAAATTTGCCGTCAATCAGGCGCGAAACCAACTCCGTGCTATCGGTATGGAAGAGAGCCTGACCACCGCCGGGGGTGATCGTCATAGATATCGTACCCTCGCTATCACCAGCGATACGGGCGAGTTCTATCAGCGACTTCGCCGGGACGATAAACTCCTGGGGCTGGTCAACGGGCTCGGGGAGCTGGATGACACGAGTGGCCAGACGAAAGCCATCGGCGGCGGCGAAGGTTGCCCGGTTATCGCGCAGGCGCACCAGAACTCCGGCCAGCACCGGGCGCGAGTCATCGCTGGCGGCAGCAAAGGCCACCTGGTCAATCGCCTCGCGCAAAGTGGCTGGTGCAAGGCTTACGGTCGGCTGGCGGTCGCTTACCGTTGGGATGATCGGGAACTCCTCCGCCTCAATACCCTTAATATTGCTGGTGAAGCGGGCGCACTCAATCTTCACCGTCTGGGTACGCGAGTCGAGGGTGAGGGTGACGCGGTCGTTCGGCAGGCCGCTGACGACATCGGCCAGCAGCTTAGCGGGCACGGTAATCGCGCCCTCCTCCTGCACCTGTGCGCCGATCCAGTGGGTGATGCCGACATCCAGGTTTGTGGCGGCCAGCTTAAGCCGACCACCATCGGTGGCCAGCAGAACATTCGAGAGAACCGGCAGGGTGCTCTTGCCGGCCACGGCGTGGCTCACAACGGCGAGGCCACGCTTGAGGTTTTCCTGGAGACATGTCAGCTTCATGATTACTCCTTAGGATCGCAGGCGCATCCGGGGGCGCTTGCAAACAGAGACGCCCCCTGGGGGCGTCCATGTACTATATAGCAAAGAACCGATGCTTCCAAACCCTCACGTACTACCAGCATGAACGATTATCGGGAACTGCTTCGCTGTTATGCTACGCCCCGGCGGAAAATCACCCGCAGGGCATCGTTCTCAAAGTAAGCGTCCAGGGCGCGCAACCGGGCGAGGGATTGAGGCAGCACAATCCGGTGGCGGTGCCAGCCCACCGAGATCAGCAACTCGTCGGCGTTTTGCGCCAGGTGTACCTGATCTTCAGAGGCGAAGGGAAGGGGCACGATCAGGTCGTAGCCGTCGCCGGTCTTCTCAACGCGCTGCACCTGCCCTCGGTAGAGGAATGCGGCGGGGTCGGTGTCGCCAAAGAGCTTATCGGCCAGGATGCTGAGCAGTTCGGTGCCAACGATCTCGCGCGAGAAATGGGGTGCGCGCAGGATGGGCAGGGGCTCGAACATCTCGTTTACCTGGGGTTCGTACTCCTGCTGCATCGCATACCACGAGGCAAAGTGACCATCCACATCTGGGGGGAGAATGCGATTGACCACCACAGCGTCCACGGCATAGCCGAAGAGGCTGAGGTAAGTGAGCGAGCGCTGGGCCTCGCGGATGACCATCTTCTCCAGGTTCATCACGACACGTGCGGTCGTCACATTCTGGTCGGTGAGAATTGCCCGCACCGCCACCATCGCATCAATGGCCTCTTGGGCCGAGCCAAGCACATTATCGTTGACAATCGGCATATCGGTAACGCGCTTGGCGACGGGGCGCACCACCTTGAGCAAGGCGCGGGCGATGGGGAAGAGCCGCGAGATCCACCAGCGCATAATGTCGGGCAGCGAGAGCAGTCGCAGCGTCTCACCCGTAGGCGCGGCATCAACCACAAGTACATCGAACTTTTGCTCATCGAAATGGCGCTTGATCTGGAGCAGACTGAAGAGTTCCTCGGTACCGGGAATGACCGAGAGCTCACCCTGGGCGATTGTTTCGGCACCTTGCCATGCTAGCAGGTCGGATAGATACTTGGAGACTTCGCCCCAATTCGACTCAAGCTCGTGAAGAGCATTGATTTCCTGCGCCCAGAGGTTGGGGGCAACAAGCAGTGGCTCGGCGCGCAGCTCGACGCTCAGCGAGTCGCCCAAGGAGTGGGCGGCATCCGTGCTGAGCACGATGGTTCGGTAGCCGCGTTGGGCACAGCGCAGGGCTGTAGCTGCCGCGACGCTGGTTTTGCCAACCCCACCCTTACCCGTGTAGAAGAGGATACGCATCGTTGACACCGTCTCTGTCTTTATCTCGGTCACTAATCTTTAATAAAGCACGATGTGCATATAGTACACGTAGCCGCGCATTTACGCAATTTAGACACTACTGGCACGATCCCACCACGCTCGGACGATGGTGGCGTCAGTTCCGTACCAAGGCCGGTCGGGACGATTGTCGTGGCGCAGGCCGGAAATGACCAGTTTGCGCGATCCATCGAGCAGTCCGTTTGCTAGGGGCACCACACCATCGCCCCACTCGGTACCCTCGGCACCGAGAATCCGGTAGCTCTGCCACGCCCCGCGCTCGATCGGGGAGCCGTCGGGCGCGCCGAAAATGCTTTTGCCGATCACGCTGACGTAGCGCAGTGTGGGCCAGTAGGCACCAGGGTAGAACCGCTGGGCGTAGGCGATCTGGTTGAGTCCACCCTGGCGACCAACACCCACGGCGTTATGGGGTGTGCCCAGGGTGATCAGGGTGTCCACATGCTGGTACCCATCGTAACAGATGCGGCGCGGGCCGTAGGGTTGGTCGCCCAAGTAGATTCGAGCCAGCACACCGCCGGCACTGTGGGCTACCAGCGTCACATGACGACCTCCGTGTTCGGCTCTGGCTGCGGATACAGCCAGGGCGAGGATACGCAGCAGAGAGCCGTAACTGTCACTGGCCATCACGCCGATCCAATCAATCAGGTTGATCGGCGCAATCATCACCGGACGTCCGCTGATGATCGCCAGGATGTCGCGCAGATGTTCGTACTGCTGGACGTTGCTGGCAAACCCGCCGATAATCACGATGGGGTTGCTGGTATTATGTGTAGCGTGGGTGGGCATGACTCTATTTTACCCTAAGACAAGGTGTCAGGTGTCAGGTGTCAGGTGTCAGGTGTCAGGTGTCAGGTGTCAGGTGTCAGGTGTCAGGTGTCAGGTGTCAGGTGTCAGGTGTCAGGTCGAGCGCATCAAGATGCCACATTCTGACCTGAACTGCAAAGTATCTGCGAACCATATCTTTTGCGTGCAAAGGCTTTCTGATGCACTCGACCTGGCACTTGAGACCCAACACCCAACACCTGACACCTTGCAAGAAAAGGGAAACATCACATGTCTGAGCCCGTTCCCAGCGCCGTCACGGCGCTGCCACTGCCCGCGCCTGAGGATCGCCTGGTGCAGACGCACCACCACATTATGGTTGATGGCCAGACCTTGAGCTATACCGTTACCGCTGGTACGGTGGTAATCCGCGAAGAGGCCGAGAAGGCGGCTGATGGCGTTTCGGAGGGGGAGAAGGCCCGGGCGACGATCTTTTTTGTGGCCTACACCCGCGATGAGGTAGACGATCTCGGGACGCGCCCGATCACCTTTGCCTTCAATGGCGGCCCCGGCTCCTCATCAGTCTGGCTGCATATGGGGTTGCTGGGGCCACGCCGCGTGCTGATGGGCGATGCGGGACAGATAGTGCCGCCGCCCTACCGCATGGCCGATAATCAGGAGACTCTGCTCGGCAGCACCGACTTAGTCTTCATTGATCCCGTGAGTACCGGGTTTAGCCGGGCGGTACCGGGTGAGTCGGCGAAGCCCTTCCACGGGTTTAAGAAAGACATCGAGTCGGTTGGCGACTTCATCCGGCTCTACACGACGCGGTACGGGCGCTGGCTCTCGCCTAAATTTTTGATCGGCGAGAGCTACGGCACCACCCGCGCCGGTGGTCTGGCCGACTACCTCCAGGGTCGTCATGGGTTTTTCCTCAACGGGATCATGCTGGTGTCGGCGGTGCTCAACTTCCAGACGCTCGAATTCGATCCCGGTAATGATCTGCCCTACATCCTCTTTCTACCAAGCTACGCGGCTACCGCCTTCTACCACGGGCGGTTGCCTGCAGATCTCCAGTCCGACCTGCGGGCCACCCTGACCGAGGTAGAGGCGTTCGCCCTGGGCGATTACGCCCTGGCCCTGCTGCGTGGTGACACCCTGACGCCTGCGGTGCGATCCAACATCGCCGGGCGTCTGGCCCGCTACACTGGCCTGAGCCACGCCTATGTTGAGGGCTGCAATCTGCGCATCCGCGACGACCGTTTTGTGAAGGAGTTGCTGCGTGAGCGGGGGCGTACGGTGGGGCGGCTCGACAGCCGCTTTGTGGGGATTGACCGTGACCATGTGGGCGAGCGGGCGGAGTATGATCCGAGCTACAGCGCGATCCTCGGCCCCTACAGCGCCACCCTCAACGCCTACGTACGCGGCGAACTGGGCTACGCAAACGATCTTCCCTACGAGATCATCTCCGAGCGCGTCTATCCGTGGAGCTATGCCCAGCACGAGAATAGCTATGTGGATGTGGGCGAGACTTTGCGCCAGGCAATGAGCCAGAATCCATCATTGAAGGTACACATCGCCAGCGGCTACTACGACTTGGCGACTCCCTACTTTGCCACCGAACACACACTTAGCCACATGCAGATCGATCCGATCTTGCGCTCGAATGTTGACCTAAGCTACTACGAGGCTGGCCACATGATGTACGTCCACGGGCCATCGCTGGCCCGTCTGCGCCAGCGGCTGGAGGAATTTGTCAATACTGCCGCAAGAGGAACGCCATCACGCTAAACAACCCTTCCCTCTCTTTGCGCCTTTGCGCCTTTGCGTCACTTGCATATCATGTATCGTCTGACGCAAAGGCGCGAGGGCGCAAAGGGGAGAGAAAGGTCGTGGACATATGTCCGTGTCTTTCTGTGTGCTTCTGTGGCAAAACTTCTCAGCCCTTGCGGGCGATCTCCGCGTAGCGCCGGGTGGAGCGCGGGTCACGGTGGCCGAGGATCCGGCGTACTACCTGCTCGGGGTAAAGGGTGATCAGTTCTGCGGCGGCGGTGTGGCGCAGGTGATGCAGGGTGTAGCGGGGTTGCTCCCTGCCATCCACGATATCAATCAGGTGCGCGGCCTTACACACAAGCACCCAGCGTCGGTGGAGCGTATCGTAGGATGCACGGTTCCCGCGTGACGAGCAGAAGAGAGGATCGTCGGGCAACTGGTTTGGGCCGAGATCGCGGATCCAACTGCGCAGGCCACGCAAGCTGCGCGGCATTGCATCGGGGGTAAGGACGACTATCCGCTTGTTGCCGCTCTTGGTGTCCTGCAGGAGAAGAACCTCGCGGTATGGCTCAAGGATCACATCGCCGACATTGAGGTTGAGTACCTCATCGGTACGAATTCCGATCTCGCGTAGCAAAGTGAAGATCAGGCGGTAGGGCTGTAATGCAGTGGCGATGGCGGAGTCAAGAGCACGGCGCTCAGACTCGCTGACAATCGGTTGGGGCCGATGCTCGGTGTGGTGGCGTCCACCAATTTGTTTGAGTGGGTTAGAGGGGCAGTAGCCGCGCTCCATCGCCCAGCGGAAGAAGCGCCCGAGGCTAGCAATGCGGCGGTTGGTGGTGCCGGGTTGCTCGTGGCGACTCTCCAAGAAGAGCTGAATATCGCAGATGCTGATCGCCTCAAGCGGCTTATCTACGAGCAGTGCAGCGGTGCGTAGGTCGCACCGATACGATGTGATGGTGTTGGTACTGAGCCCGTGATCGCCCTGGATGTCACTCAGAAACAGCTCCATCTCGCTGGCAATGGTGCGTGCGCATGATGGGACAGGAGCGCTGTTCGTTGGCATCAAGATTCTCCTCTAGGGGAACATCGCGAACCCGCCGTGGGTGAATTATGACATAGGGACAGGTTTTTTTGCATTATAGCAAAAATTTTTATGCAATACTAGACTTGTTCAATGCAAATAATCGAAGTTCCCGTCACCCTGCTGTATCACGGAATGCATTGTCGTTTCAGGATGGATCGGGTATGATAGGTGCCGTGTGTTTGTGCTGCTGTACCGTCGTGCTCGCCCAGAAGCCGGAAGTTCTTATGTGGTACAATTGTTTGCACTGAGGTGTTCGCATCTTGTGCACGTTTCCAACTGAGTTTTGGGCCTTTCAACGGGGCGGCATTCCGTTGAAGCCCACGCGTTTACGCTTGGGAGCCGTCACTATACGCCGCCAGAAACAGAGCCGAAAAAGCGAGAGAGCGTAGAAGAGTAAACAGTGTCATGATTGTGGGGTTAGAAAAACATGAGTACACCTGTAGAGACGCGCAATGGGATGCGCTGGATTCGTGCCGACCTGCATCTACACACCCCGGCATCTGAGGATTACGCTGAACCAGAAGTAAGCTACCTCGATATTCTTCAGGAGGCCGAGCGTCGCGAACTTGAGATTATTGCCTTCACCGACCATAACACCGTTCACGGCTACGAGCGCTTTCAGCGCGAGATTGATTTTCTTAAGGAGCTTGAGAAGGGCGGGCGGCTCACAGAAGAGGAGCAACTGCGCTTGGCCGAGTACCGGCGGCTCTTGGCGAAGATTAATATCCTGCCTGGTTTCGAGTTCACCTCTCATTTTGGCGCTCATATCCTCGGCATCTTCGCACCGAACCGCCCGCTCATCCTGATTGAGTCTACCCTGCTCCACCTTGGGGTCTCCGCCGACCAGTTGAAGGACGGAGTGTGCGGCATCGCTAACACCCGCCACGTCACCGAGGCGTATGAGATCATCTCCCGCGCCGGTGGCCTGGTGATTGCGCCGCACGCGAATGGCCCCAACGGTGTGATTACCGAGACGCTGCGGATGGGCACGAGCGGCCAATCGCGCATTGCCGCCACGCAAAACCAACACCTCCACGCCATGGAGTTTATTAACTTCTATACCGATCACGAGAAGTTCACGTCGCCCGGATTCTATAATGGTAAAGTTGAACACTACGAGCGGCGGATGTTCTGTATCCAGGGGAGTGACGCCCATCGTCTGCGCCGCCTGCCCAACGCCGACGGCCAGATGCTTCACCGTCACGGGATCGGGGATCGCTATGTGGAACTGCTGCTGCCCGACAACAGCTTCGAGTCGCTGCGTGCGCTTTTTGCGAGCCAGGATTTTGACCGCGTGCGGGTGCCCAAGCGCGACCAGAAGCAGTGGGCGGTGGACGCGGTGCGCTTTGGTGGCTCGTCCGAGCGCCAGATCCTGCGGGCCATCGGCGAGAATGCGCAGAGCGCCGGGGATCTCTGGTGTGATGTGATGGCACTGGCAAATGCGGGCGGCGGCGTCCTGGTGATCGGCTGTGAGCCGGGCGGTCGCGTGGTGGGGGTGGTTCGCCCCGATCATGCCAGCGAGTCCCTGCGCAAGAGTGTGGAGGAGAAGATAACTCCCGCGCCCTACCTCTCATTTGAACTGATGAGCTACGAAGGCCAAGACGTGGTGCGCGTGGAGGTGAAGGTGAGTGAGCCGCCGCCCTACGTGGGCAGCAACGGCACGATTTACGTTCGCCGCAATGGTGAGACGACCGGGGCCGACCGGGGCGAGATCATGCAGCTCTGTCGGCGTGCGCTTGCCGAAGGGGCGTTGTCGCCCCTCGATAATGGCCAGGATCTCGACCTGCCCCGTTCCGGGGTTGAGATCGTCAGCGGCCAAAAGCGCGGCGGTGTCTGGCTGTATGAGGTGCGGGACCTGCGAACAACGGCGGGTGTGACCCGTGACCGCGCTCAGGGTCTGTGGGCATATGCGATCAGCCGCTACGAGGATCTGCGCGATGGTCGGGTGGATGTGCAGAGCCAGGTGAAGTGGAAGGGTCGCCTGGGCCTGTGGCGGGCCTATCGCCAGGGCAGTCGCACCAAGTACGACCTAGTGCATCGTGATGCGAACGGGGTGATTAGTCATATCTTCTTTGGTGTGAGTGACTGGGGGCTGAGCGAGGCGTGGGAGTCGCTGCTGGGTGAGCGGAGCGGCGATGTGGTGGAGCAGGAGAATCAGCTCTTCGATCAGGAAGACGAGGGAATATCGTCCGGCCCTGGGGATCAGCCCGAACCGACTGCCCCCGAGTCGTCATCATGGGGTGACCACCGCATCCGCTGGCGCGGGCGTGGCGGTCTGGCCGCCGCATACCGCGATGAACAGGGTGTCCCACGCTTCGATCTGGTGATGAAGGACAAGGACGGCACTGGCCAGCAGGAGTACCGTGGCGTCGCACTGGAGAAACTCACCGAGGCGTGGCTGAATCTGATCCGGGTCGTTCGCCCACGTACGGGGATCGAAGTGGTGAGCGCCTCACGCGGGGAAGACGGCGAGTGGCAGTATGTTTTCCGCAACCTGCGTACCGGCGATGTGAGCGGGGTACCCTGGCGCCTGCAAGATATTGAGCCCGGCACGGTGCGCGAGTACGCCGCTCGTATGTTCCAGCAAGATATACCGCTGGATAAAGAGAAGGTGCGTTGGTGGGGCAACATCGGCTACATGCGTCCAATGCGCTCCCAGGTTGATATGATCTTCGTTGATGAGCAGGGCGACCAGCACTTCTACTACGCCGCCCGCCGCGAGGAGCTTACCGGCGAGTGGCGCGAGCTGCTGGAGTTGTATGAGGAAGTCTGATCTGAACCCCCTCACCCCCTGCCCCTCTCCCACCGAGGGGGAGGGGAGATTCTTCTGCATCAAATTCCGTTCGACTCCCCCTCTCCCCTTGTGGGAGAGGGGGCTGGGGGGAGAGGGCTGAGCGGCAGTAGACCCCTTATTTGAAAAGTATTGCCTTTTTAGATCAGCATGCTTATCGGAGACTCCAGCAGCCTCTTTAGCTCCTGAAGGTACTGAGCGGCGACAGCCCCATCCACCACGCGGTGGTCGGTGCTGAGGGTGACGTTCATCACCTGGCCGATCACGATCTGGTCGTTGCGCACCACTGGCACTTTGCGGACTGCGCCCACGGCCAGGGATGCCGCCTGCGGGACGACGATGATCGATCCGAACTCAATGACGCCGAACTTGCCGAGGCTGGTTATCTGGAACGTGGCCCCGTCCAGTTCACTCGGCTTGATCGTGCCGTCGCGGGCGCGGGCAGCCAGATCGCGGATCTCGGCGCTGATTGTGCCGATGCTCTTCTTGTCGGCGTCGCGCACCACCGGGGCGATCAGGCCATCGGGCAGGGATACGGCCACGCTGACATGGATCGCCGGGTGGCGGGCGATGGCGGGCTGACCATCGGAGCCGACGGTGTAGCTGGCATTGACCGCTGGCACGGTGCGCAAAGCCAGGGCTGCCGCCTTCACCACCACATCGTTCACCGAGATCGTGGTGCCGCTGGCGATGATCTGCTCGCGCAAAGACATCGCGGCGTCCATCGCGATCTCCATCGTGACGTAGATATGCGGCACGCCGGGCTTGCTCTCGCTCATCGCACGCGAGATCGCCTTGCGCATGCGCGACATAGGCACGGCACTAGAGTCGGTTGCGGGCGTGGGTGCGGGCGTGCTGGACGTCATCTGTGCGGCAAATTCCTGCACATCCCCCTTGATGATCCGACCGCCGGGGCCGCTGCCCGCCACCTGGCGCAGGTCAACACCCAGTTCATTGGCGATGCGTTTGGCGACAGGCGATGCCTTCACTCGGCCAGCCTCCGTGTCATGGACAGCAGGAGCCAGGGGCACGGGCACGATGAGGGTAGAGACAGCGGTGACGGGGACACCCCCCGGCGCGGCGGGGGGCGTCTCCATAGGCAGGACACCATCGCCGATATAGGCGATCACATCGCCAATGGGAACTGTCTTCCCTGCGGGGATGACGATCCGCTGGAGGGTGCCCGCGTCAAACGACTCAAGCTCCATCGTGGCCTTATCGGTCTCGATCTCGGCGATGATCTCGCCGACCGCCACCTGGTCGCCAACATTTTTCAGCCAGCGCCCAACCGTCCCCTCCGACATGGTATCGGAGAGTCGGGGCATGGTTACTTCTGCCATAACATCACCTCAATTGCCGATTGTGGATTGTGGATTGTAGGTGTCGGAGCGCAATCCACAATCCACAATCCACAATCCACAATTATCGCTTCCCCTCCAACACCGTGCGGATGGCGTGGATCAGACTGTTGGCGCTCGGCTTTGAGATCGCCGAGAGATCCTTGGCGTAAGGCAGAGGTACCTCCAGACCGGCCACCCGCTGCACGGGCGCGTCCAGGTCGTCAAATGCTTCTTCCTGAATAGTGGCCGCAATCTCGGCAGTCATTCCGTAGGAATACCAGTCCTCGGCAATCACCACGGCGCGGTTAGTCTTCTTCACCGACTGGATGATCGTCGGTCGGTCGAGCGGGCGCAGCGAGCGCAGATCCACCACCTCCACACTGATCCCCTCTTGCTCCAGGCGCTGGGCGACCTGCAATGCCACGGCGGTCATGCGCGAGTACGAGATCACGGTGACATCCGTGCCGAGACGTTTCACCTCGGCCAGACCAATCGGTACGACATAATCGTCATTCTCGGGCACTTCACCCTTGGTGTCGTAGAGAGCCAGGCTCTCGATAAAGATCACCGGGTCGTCGTCGCGGATGGCGGCGCGTAGCAGACCCTTAGCGTCGTAGGGCGTGGCCGGGGCGACCACCTTGAGGCCGGGACAGTAGGCGAACCAGTTCTCAAAGCTCTGCGAGTGGGTTGCGCCAAGCTGGCCAGTGCCGCCGGAGGGTGTGCGGATCACCAGCGGCACGCGCACCTGGCCACCGAACATATAGTGGATCTTAGAGGCATGGTTAACCACCTGATCAATCGCGACCAGGACAAAGTTGATCGTCATGATCTCGACCACCGGGCGCAGGCCGAGCATGGCCGCGCCGATAGCCAGGCCGACGAAGCCCTCCTCGGCGATGGGCGTATCAACCACGCGGCGCGGGCCAAACGTTTCAAGCAAACCCTCGGTAATCCGGTAGGAACCCTGAAAGAGCCCGATTTCCTCGCCCATCAGCAGGACGTTCTCGTCGCGGGCCAGTTCCTCGCCCAACGTATTGTTGAGGGCCTGACGGTAGGTGATGATAGGCATGGCCTTTATTCCTCTTTGCTTGACAGTCTCGCACGGCCCTCACCCCCCAACCCCCTCTCCCAGAACGGGAGAGGAGGAGCCGGAGACGCTCTGATGCGGAATCTCCCCTCTCCCCCGGTGGGAGAGGGGCAGGGGGTGAGGGGGCAAGATCTGAAAAGTAGCGCCCCTACTCTCCACGGTTAATCTTCACCGCACGGATCGCGTCCTGCGCATCGGGGGTGTTTGGCACCGGGGTAGCGTACATATGGGTATACATGTCCTCAAACTTCGGCTCGGGACTATTGTTCGCGAAATCAATAGCATCCTGCACCGTGCGATCCACCAACGCGGCAGTTTCTTTAAGGAAGGCGTCCTCGATAATGCCAGTGTCGCGCAGGATAGCAGCGAACTTTCGCACCGGGTCGAACGTCTCGCGCCCACGCCGCACGGCGTCGGCATCGCGGTAGCGGTCAGCGTCAATGACCGAGTGTCCACGGAAGCGGAATGATGTCACGTCAAGAATGGCTGGCTCGCCTTCCTCTTCGGCCTTCTGGCGCAGACGGCGCACAGCATCACGCACAGCCAACACATTAGTGCCATCAATGCGCTCGCCGTGGATGCGGAAGGATCCCCCCTTTTTGTAGAGGTGCGGTTCTGAGGAACCGTGTTCTACCGAGGTTCCCATCCCATAGCCATTGTTGACAATGAAGAAGAGGATGGGTAACTTCCAGAGCTTGGCCAGATTCAGCGACTCGTAGAAAGCTCCGATGTTGGTGGTAGCGTCGCCCATCTGAGCCACAACGACACCGGGCTTACCCTGATATTTCAGGGCGTAGGCCGCCCCCACCGCCAGAGGCACTTGCCCGCCGACAATCGCATAGCCGCCCATAAAATGGGCCTTCGCATCAAACAAGTGCATCGAACCACCGCGCCCGCCCGACACACCGGTCTCCTTCCCAAAAAGCTCAGCCATGATCGGGCCGGGTTCTACGCCACGGGCCAGAATATAGCCATGCTCGCGGTAGTTCGTAAAAATGTAATCATCCGGGGTAAGGGCGGCCATCAGGCCAACGATGGACGCCTCCTCGCCGAGGTTGAGGTGGCAGTAGCCGCCGATCTTCGCCTTCACATACATCTCGCTGACGCGCTCCTCGAAGCGCCGCAGCAGCAGCATCTGGTGGTAGTAGCGCCGCAGCCTCCCACCATCCTCGCGCTCAACAGCGGCCCGTGCAGCTTCCGCAGCCTTTGTCATAGATATTCCCTTTGCTCGTAAGACAAGGTTCGCAGGTACTTTACAGTTCTCCCCCCCTAACCCCCCCGCAAGCGGGGGGAACCAATGCGTTGTTCCCCCCCGCTTGCGGGGGGGTTAGGGGGGGGAGGACATGCCAAGACTGTAAAGTAAATGTGGCCCTTCTGAAACCATGTCTAATTATGGTAATACAGGGTGCCAACGAAGTTGGCACCCTGTATCATCACAATTACGTAAACCGCTCGGTGTCGGACCAGAGCATTTCCTGCTTACCGATCATCACCGTATCGTTCTCCTGAAGACCAGCCTTCAGCAAAGCGTCGCTGATGCCGGTGGCGTCGAGGACGCGCTGAACGCGATCCACGGCCTCGGGCTGATCGAAGTTGGTCATGGCCACCAGGCGCTCGATCTTCACGCCGCGCACCCGCCAGTGGCCACCCTCGCGCTCGATGTTGTAGATGTTGGGATCAACCACGGGGACGCCCCACTCCAGGTCGGGCATGTCGTCAACAATTGGTGCAACGTGCGTGGTAGGCAGTTCGCGCAGGCGCTCGGAGACTCGGCGTAGCAGGGATTCTACACCCTCACGGGTGGCCGCAGCAATGGGAATGATGTCAGCTTGATCGGCGGGAATCTCGCGGCGCAGCCGTTCCAGATTCTCCTGGGCCTCGGGCAGATCGAGCTTATTGAGGGCCACAACCTGGGGCCGCTCTGCCAACTCAGGGCGGTATTGGCGAAGTTCCGCGTTGATCTGCCGAAAATCGTCAAGCGGGTCGCGACCATCCACCCCGGCGGCGTCCACTACGTGGATAAGGACGCGGGTACGCTCAACGTGGCGCAGGAAATCGTGACCGAGACCAATCCCGGTGTGGGCACCCTCGATCAGGCCAGGAATATCGGCCACCACAAAACGTTCGTAGTCGCCCACCGTCACCAGGCCAAGGTTAGGCTGGAGGGTGGTGAAGGGGTAACTGGCAATCTTAGGCTGGGCGGCACTGATCACCGAGAGCAGGGTACTCTTGCCGGCGTTGGGAAAGCCCACCAGTCCCACATCGGCGATCAGCTTCAGCTCAAGCTCAATCGTCAGATCCTGTCCCGGTTCGCCGTACTCGGCAATGCGCGGGGCCTGGCGGGTGGAGGTGGTGAAGTGGACGTTGCCCAGGCCGCCCTTGCCGCCACGGGCGGCGAGCAGGCGCTGGCCAGGGATGGCCATATCTATTTCGTAGGCCACCCCGTCAATCACCGTGCGCGCCACAGTGCCGGGGGGGACGCGCACCACCAGATCCTCGCCGTGGGCACCGTACATCCTGTTCTTCTGGCCGTGGCCACCGCGATCAGCGGTAAACTTACGCTCGAAGCTAAAGTGGAGCAACGTATTCAGCTCAGGATCGGCCACAAGGTACACGTGGCCGCCGCGCCCGCCGTCGCCGCCATTAGGGCCGCCACGCGGGATAAACTTCTCGCGGCGGAAGGTGGCGGCACCGCTGCCGCCGTTGCCGGCACGCACGCTAATCGTCGCCCGGTCGAAAAAGTCATTCGCCATAATACTGTCTCACATCATAAAAAAACTCGGGGGCGGCGCAGCCACCCCCGAGCGCCCACCGTTTGTGGGACGGTTACGCTTTGCTCTCACCCTCGGCCTTGTCGGTCTTGGGCGCGTCGTCTTCGCGTACGGCACTCTTAAACTCGCGGATGCTGTTGCCAAGTGCGCCGCCAATGCCAGATAGACGTTTCGCACCGAAGACAGCGACTGCGATCAGCAGGATGATGAGTAGCTCGGGCCAACCTATCGGCATAACCATCTCCTTTCAGCTCTGGTTTCGGCATCCGCACGTTTCCAGGCTGCGTTACATCGTTACGTGACGACCCTCACGGGTTCTTGAGAAACTCTGTCCACATTATACCGTAGGGGGGGGGTGTGTCAACAGGAGGCAGGGGGCAGGAGGCAGGAGGCAGGAGGCAGGAGGCAGGAGGCAGGAGGCAGGAGGCAGGAGACCGGTCTCCTGCCTCCTGCCTCCTGCCTCCACACCCTTCATCTCCGTGCGCAGGAGACCACAACAACTCCCTACGCATTTCCAGAACCCTGTACTAGCAATGTATCACCCGCCCGGCGGCGCGGGTGAGTCGGTCGCGGATAGCGCGGGCGATCCCGCTCTCGCCAAGGTCGCGGGCGAGAATGAGGGTGGGTCGGCGCGAATCGAGGGCCCGCAGAGCGGCGTAGAGGCGACTGGCAATAACGGTGAGGTCTCCTGCTGGCCCAAGGGATTCACTATCGGCGTCGAGATCCGCCAACAGAGCGGAGTCCTCATCAGGCAGCAGCAGGCCCACGCGGCTCCCAACCGCGTTATGGGCGACAACCTGTTCACGAATCCATGCCCGACACGCTGCTGGCGTCCCCACACACAGGTGTAGAGTAGACTCCGGGGCGTAATGGCGATCAAGCAGGCCGGGAGCGAGTTGCCCACCTGCTGCTGCGGCTCGTCCGCCCAAAACGACGTCACCCAGCAGATCGCGTAACTCCTCCAGACTCACCCCCCCCGGCCGCAGCAGCGTGGGCTGCGGGCCGCTCAGATCAAGGACGGTTGACTCGACACCGATGGTGGCTGGGCCACCATCGAGCAGCAGATCGATCCGCCCATCCAGGTCAGCCAGCACATGCGCAGCACTGGTGGGGCTGGTGTGTCCAAAGCGATTGGCGCTCGGCGCGGCGATGGGTGTGCCAGCAGCGGCAATCAGGGCGCGGGCCACCGGGTGAGACGGCAGGCGTACCGCCACCGTCTCACGTCCGGCGGTCACACTGTAGGGTACTGCAGGGCCGCGTGGCAGAATAAGGGTGAGCGGGCCTGGCCAAAACCGCGTGGCTAGCAGGGCCGCCGCAGGCGATAGCTTTGTCGTCACTTGCGTCAGGTCAGCCATATCGGCCACATGGACGATCAGCGGATCCTCGGAGGGGCGCCCCTTGGCGACGAAGATGCGGGTCATGGCAGCGGGGTTGAGAGCGTCGCCCCCAAGCCCGTAGACCGTCTCGGTGGGAAAGGCCACCAGGCCACCGGCGGCGAGGGCGGCGGCAGCCTCAGCGATGCCGGCGAGGTCGGCCAGAAGAACTCGTGTGGTAGCCATATCCTGTAAAGGTTTCAGGTGCGAGGTTTCAGGTTTCAGATCACGCGCATTAGGAAGCCACATTCTGGCTTGAGACAAGGTTTCAGAGGGGCCGAGTTTACTTTACACTCTTGGCATACGTACCCCCCCTAGCCCCCCCCGCAAGCGGGGGGGAACCAATGCATTGTTCCCCCCCGCTTGCGGGGGGGAACAATGCATTGGTTC
>Ga0208376_1000285_pt1 | contig 15985 bp, 20 predicted proteins | sample CryBogmetaGMA25M_FD_184548 | JGI IMG/M metagenome (GOLD analysis project Ga0208376, IMG submission 184548) | Freshwater microbial communities from Crystal Bog, Wisconsin, USA - MA2.5M (SPAdes) | ecosystem: Environmental > Aquatic > Freshwater > Lake | place: Crystal Bog, Wisconsin, USA...
CAGACTTTAGCGAATAATAACCTATAAAAGCAGATAATCATGAACCATATTGATAAAATCATAGAGCAGATCTCACCTAGCTGGGCGGCATCTAGACTTAAGAGTAGATTAGAACTTCGAGCTTATGAAGCCGCAAAACCTTCTAGACTGCATCAGAGACAAACAGATCGCGGTAGTGGAGATGCGTCTGTAGCAAAAGCTGGTGAACAATTACGAATTCAAGCTCGTCATTTAGATGAGAATCATGACCTCGCAAGAGGTGTTTTAAATGTGTTAGTCAATAATATAGTTGGCACCGGTATTCGCATCGAAGCTTTAGCAAAGGATAAAAAAGGCGAATCACTAACAGCCTTCAATAATAAGCTTCATCAGTTGTTTGAGGACTGGATGTTAAAGCCTGAGGTCACTTGGGAGCAGCATTGGAATCAGCTACAACGTTTGGCGGCACGCAGCTGGTTACGTGATGGTGAAGTCTTAGCGCAATTATTGGAGGGGACCAATTCAACGCTCGATCATGGTAGCAGAATCCCTTTCTCAATAGAGTTGATTGAATGTGATCTACTACCGATTGACATGAGTGATGAGAAGAAAGGTGTAATTCAGGGAGTGCAGAAGAATCAATGGGGTAGACCAACAGGTTATTATCTTTATAAGCAGCATCCAGGTGACCCTAATGCTCCTCTGACTACAAGCCAAGATACTAAATTTGTTGCAGCTGATAATATCCTCCACCTAAAGTTAACAGACAGGATTCGTCAAACCAGAGGTGTATCGATATTCGCCAGTGTCTTAACTCGCATGGATGATATCAAGGGATATGAAGAGTCAGAGCGTATTGCAGCAAGAGTTGCCGCATCTATGTGTGCTTTTATTCGCAAAAGCCCAGATGGACCAGTGACTTCAGCTAAATTTGATAGCGCTGGCAATAGGTTGATGAGGATGCAGCCAGGTGCCATTTTTGATAATCTTTTGCCGGGCGAAGATATCGATATGATTGAGAGCAATCGGCCTAATACAATGCTTGAGCAGTTTCGTAATTCTCAGCTTAGAGCGGTAGCAGCAGGTACCAGTACGAGCTTCTCCAGTATTGCAAAAGATTATAACGGGACATATTCAGCACAACGTCAGGAATTGGTAGAGCAATCAGTTCATTACTCGGTGTTACGTGAGCATTTTGTTGAGCGGTTTGTGAGGCCAATATGGCAGCGCTTTATCAGAGCATCTCTGCTAACTGACTTGATTGAGATTCCAAATAACCTTGATCCACACACACTGCTTGATGCTGATTTCCGTGGACCAACTATGCCTTGGATTGATCCATTGAAGGAAATTCATGCAGAGGAGAAAGCAGTCCAGGCTGGCTTTAAATCAAGGAGTCAAGTTATTAGAGAAAGAGGTAATAATCCAGCTACCGTTAACGAGCAGATTAAGCGTGAGCGAGCAGAAGAAGAATCTGCAGAGTTGGTGTTTACTACTAACGTCGGTGCGATGCATTCAATGAAAGAACAACAGGAACAATTAGAGAACGAATAATGAGCAATCCATTATTGATTGAAGTTCTCTACTTGTAAGGGGATGATAGGTTGATGACTGCGTAGCGGGCGTTGACCTTAGTCTCCAACAAAATCACAAAATATCTCAAGGAAATAATAACATAATGAACAATGAACTATTCACTCGCGAATGTGAGATTCGTGCAGATAATATCACAACTGAAGCGAGAGTGATAAGAGTATCGTTCTCATCTGAAACGCCAGTAATGCGCAGAAGCGCATATGGTGAGCCATGGGTAGAAACTCTTGGTCATTCAGCAGAGGAAGTGAACTTATCTCGCCTCAATACTTCAGCGCCAGTGCTTTACAACCATCAACGAAGTGAGAATCAACATCGCATTGGAGTAGTAGAGAGAGCCTGGCTTGAGAATGGCAAAGGCTATGCAGACTTACGTATTAGTAGAAGAGAAGAAGTAGCGGGTATTTGGCAGGATATTAGCGACGGTATCTTGCGTAATGTCTCGGTAGCTTATCAAATTGAAGAAAAATCATTACTAGAGAAAAGAAATAATGAGCCTGATTCATATCGAGTGACTAATTGGACACCGATCGAAATTAGTCTCGTTGATATACCAGCTGACCATACTGTCGGTGTTGGTAGAAATTACAATTCAGAGGAGAATATTATGAATACAGAAGAAATTACAACAACCCTAGAGAGAAATGAGGCCTTACCGCTTATGCCAATTGCGCCATTGCCGGCAATAGATATAGAAGCTATACGCAGAGAAACTTTAGCTAAGGAAGAACAGCGCCGCACTGAAGTGCGTAGTGTATTTAAGCCATTCCAAATAGCAGGAGCTAGAGGAATTGATGAATTACTCATCCGCTGCCTTGATGACACTAAAATGAACGAGCGACATGCCAAAGATCTGCTCTTAAATCATCTGGGAAGCAGTGCAGAGCCACGGTCCAAAGAGCCATCTATTCAAGTAGGTGAATCTGAAGCTGAGAAATTCCGTAAATATGCGGGAGAAGCTATTGCTTTTAGAGCTGGTATTGCTGACAGTAATACTAAACCAACTGAGCTATATGGCTATAGTTTGTTGGAGCTAGCTAGAAAGTCATTAGAGATTCAAGGCATATCTACTACCAGTCTTGATAAGCGTGAATTAGTTGCAAGAGCCTTTACTCATAGCTCCAGTGATTTTCCAATATTACTTGCCAATAATGCGCATAAATCAATGCTCAAAGGTTATTCTGAAACTGAGGAAGTCTTCAGCCAATTTACTTCAACTGGTAATTTATCAGACTTCAAAACTCATACACGCGTTAATATGAATGAGTTTGGCGAGCTAGATGAGATTCCTGAGGGAGGTGAATATAAGCATGGAAGCATTGGTGAGTACAAAGAGCAGATTAAGTTACTCACCTATGGTAAGAAATTCTCAATCACTCGTCAGGCCATTATTAATGATGACTTAAGCGCATTTACGGAAATACCACGCAAGATGGGACGAGCAGCTAGACGTAAGATCGGTGATCTGGTGTTTAGCATTTTGACCAGCAATCCAATGATGGCAGATGGGATGAATTTATTCCATGCCAGTCATAATAATCTAGCAGTAAAAGGATCCCCACTTACTGCAGCAAGTATTGGCGCTGCAAGAACTGCAATGCGGATGCAAAAGGATGGCAGCGGTAATGCTGTATTAAATATTCGTCCAAGTTTATTGATTATCCCAGCAGCATTAGAAGATACCGCTAGATTGCTGATGACTTCAGAAACCGATCCTACTCAAACTAATAGCCGAGTACCAAATCTTGTGCGCAATAGTCTAGAAATCATTACTGACGCAAGGCTAGACGCAAACTCAACTACCGCTTGGTATTTGCTAGCCAATCCTTCTATGTATGACGTGATTGAGGTTGGTTATTTAGATGGCAATTCAAATCCTTATCTAGAACAACAAGAAGGCTGGGACGTGGATGGCGTTGAGTTTAAGGTAAGAATTGATGCAGCCGCTAAAGCTTTAGAATGGCGCACAGTTTATAAAAATAACGGAATTTAAGGAGAAATAATATGTCTACAAACTTTATTGAAAAAGGTGAAGTACTCAACTACACCGCAACTACAAAGGATATTGCTTCAGGAGATTTAGTTATTATCGGCTCAATTGCAGGCGTTGCTAAAACTGATATTGCTAATGGATCAATGGGCGCTGTGCATATTACAGGAATCTATAGCTTAGCTAAAGCAGTAGATACGATAACTCAAGGAACGAAAGTCTATTGGAGCAGCGTCAATTGCAATGTCACCACTAGCAAAGCTGATAACGCACTTATTGGAGTAGCAGCTAATAATGCTACATCTGGTGATGGCTTTATCCATGTATTGCTCAACGTATGTTTGTGAGATAATTATCATGAGTTTTATAAAAAACATGCAAGACCATGATCTAGCTCTGCTGCAAACTTTGGACGGGCAATATATCGTCTACACACCAAAGCTAGGTTCTCCAAAGGTTATTGATGGAATGCTACAAGAACATACGCAAATGATTCCAGGTGGCAATGTAGAAATAGTTGCAACTCATCCAGTGCTTTCAGTTAGAAATGTAGATTTACCAGATGTTCAAATAGGTGATCTTATTGCAGTTGATAGTCAGTCTTATGAAGTAGCAGTTATACGTCCCGACAATGAGGGGATTGTTGAATTGGTCCTAGAACGGTTATGACACACGCTCGCACCGCTATTAGAAAGACTATTATTTTCATGCTTAAGAATAGCGCATTTGGTAGATCAATTGGCGATAATATTTATGAATCTAGAGTTCATCCGATTGATAATCCCCCAGCGATTCTAGTGTATACTCCGAATGAGCAAGTCACTGAATATTCTATCTCTTACCCCAGGAGCCAGACTCGTCAACTTACTCTGATAATTGAGGCTTACGCTAAAGAAAATACTAGCATTGATGTTATAGCTGATAGTCTTGCTTTAGAAATAGAAGACATCGTGAGCCGAGATCATACACTTGGTGGAATGGTTAAAGACATAGTCTTGAGCTCAACTGAAACAAGCCTTTCAGGTGATGGCGATAAGCCTATAGCGGTAGTGACGCTAACTTATCATATTACGTACAGAACTAAAGAAACCGCACCCAACATACTAATATAAGGAGAATAATTATGGCAACTCATGCAGGCAGTGAAGGCAAGGTCTTTATAAGCACCGCTCAAATTGCAGAAGTAAAATCATGGTCGATGGAGGTGACCGCCGATACGGTAGATGCTTCTACTATTGGCACTCAGTGGAGGAAGAATCATTCGACAATCAAGTCTTGGGCGGGAAGTTTTGACGCCTTTTGGGATGAGACCGATAGCAATGGCCAAGGCGCATTAACTGCTGGAAAGACTGTAACGCTAAATCTATATCCTGAGGGAGATGAGGAAGGTAATACTTACTTTACTGGTAGCGTAATTATTACTTCCATTAGTTATAAAGCATCATTTGATGGCTTAGTTGAAGCAAGCTTTAGCTTCACTGGAACTGACGCTCTAATTCAAGCAATAGTGAAAGCAGTAGAGCCAATCAAAGTTAAACCTATACCAACTACACCTGTTAAACCAATAGCACTAGAATCAATAGAATCCACAACTCTAGAAGCAGAGGAGAAGAAAGCATGAGCATTATTGATCAAGCGGTAGCGCATTACGAAACCCAAGAACGATTGGTCATATCGGTACCAGAATGGGGAAGCAAAGATAATCCTCTCCAAATTCATGTATTTCCAATGACTATGGCTGAGGTAAATATGATTCAGAGGATCTCAAAGAAGAATGCTAGTAATATAGAACACGCTGCTAATATTATTGTTATTAAAGCCAGAGACGCTGATGGTAACCGGTTATTCAAGATGGAGGATAAGGATGCTTTAATGGAAAAGGCTGACTATAGAGTTGTAGCAAGAATTACTGAGGAGATTGAAGCCAAATTCTTTGGTGAGGTTGAAACTCACAAGGGAAATTTGCGAGGAACCGGGTCAGATATCTCCAGTTGATGTTGGCGTATCGTCTTGGGCGATCTATAGCTGAAATAGAGCAAATGAAGACAACTGAATTCATGGAGTGGCTAGCCTTTTTTGAATTAGAACATGATAAACAGATGAGCATAAATAAACAACATGGCAAGTTTCGCTGAGAGCACATTTACAATTAGGGCGGTTAACAGGAGTCAACAAGCCTTCTCGCAAATCCAAAAATCAGTTGGTAATTTAGACAGAAAGTTTGGCAACTTAGGAAGCATGTTGACTAATAGACTTGCTCCAGCTTTTGCTGCAGTCTTTGCTGGATCTAGAATAATTGATACTATCACTAAGTTCGAGCGCTTAGAAGCATCTCTCAAAACAGTCACAGGTTCTGCTGAAAAAGCTGCTACTGCATTTGGCTTAATTCAGGAATTTGCAGATAAAACACCGTTTCAATTAGAGGAAGTAACAGCGTCTTTCATCAAGCTCAAAGCGTTAGGTCTAACTCCATCTGAAGCTGCACTAAAATCATATGGTAACACTGCTATTGCTATGGGTAAGTCTCTTGATCAGATGATTGAGGCGGTAGCTGACGCCACTACTGGTGAGTTTGAACGACTGAAAGAATTTGGCATAAAAGCTAGAACCCAAGGTGAGCAAGTAACTTTTACTTTTCAAGGTATTTCAACTACGGTAGGTAAAAATGCAGCAGAGATAGAAGCTTATTTACGCGCTATTGGTGATGTTCAGTTTGCTGGCGCTATTGAGGCGAAAGCTCATACTTTGGTAACTGCAATTGCTAAGATGAAGGGCGCCTTCTCTAAGTTAGTTATAGCTATTGGAGAGAGCGGACTCACTGAGATTCTAGTAGACATAGCCAATGGTATTAAATGGTTAGTAGATACAATAACTGCTAGTATTGAACCGATAAAGCTAGCGCATTTAACCATGACCGTTGAAATAGTTAAGTTTGGCAGAATGTTCATTGCTGTACTGCAAGGAGTTGGGGATGCTTTTATTGCCTTTGCAAGTGGTATAGCTGATAGATTTGAGGCTTTAGGTCAAGATTTAGCTGCATTTATCAATGATCCATTAAGCGGCGTATCATTTGAGAATACCAAACGAGTTCTTGAAACTGGGCTAGTTGATAGCATGAAAAGTGCTTTTGATAAAGCTTTGCTTGAGGCTGACGAGTTTAACAAAAAACTTGATGAGAAATTAGGGCAGCATAGAAGTGAAGTAGCAGCTAAAGGTGAGAAGAAATCAGGCTCACTTGAGGATATGTTCGGTAAAACACCAGGGGATAATTCTTCAGCTAACACATCTGGCTCATCTAAGATCACTGATCGACACTCAAAACTAAAACAAGAATCAAAAGAAACTACAGGTGAAATAGAAAGTGATTTTAAAAGCCTTGGTGACCAAATAGGAGATAGCATCGCATCGTCACTTACACAAGCAGGTGGAAAGTTTAATAGCTTTGCTGATCTGGCCAAGAATGTCTTAGGAGACGTTGGTAAAATGCTTCTAAATAATATGTTCAGCGGTGGTGGAGCTGGTGGAGGCATTGGAGGTCTTATAGGCGGCATGTTCGGCGGCGGTGGTGGCATGTCTGGAATGGGAAGCATGTTTGGAGGCTTCTTTGCCGATGGTGGTAAACTTTCTCCAGGTAAGTTTGGCGTTGTTGGTGAGAACGGACCAGAGCTAGCATTTGCCGGCAATAGTCCACTCAATATTATGCCAGATATGCCAGGTGGCGGTAGCGTTACGATTAACATGAACGTGCAGACACCAGATGTAGTGAGTTTTAGGCAGAGTAGTAGTCAAATAGCAGCAGATGTAGCAAGACAGATTGAGAGAGCAAGAAGGAATCTATAATTGGCTCATTTACTGGGCTAGAGGGGCAACTGTCAAGGAATCCTTGATAGTTGAAAATAAAAGATACTCTTAGCGCGCTTAGCTCAACTAAAAAGCTCAACTGTCCGGAAAATCCGGACAGTTCAAATCTAAGATTGCTTTTGACATAGCGAGATGAACTTATGACTTATTATTCTTGTTTTCAGGAAAGAATTTATCACGTGCTCTGCTACTTGGATATATAGTTTTTAGAAAGAAACCATCCTCACCTTCTTCAACGCATGGCACAGAATAAACTTTACCTTTTATCTGGACGCTAATGATATATTGATGAGGATACTTTATCTGATTAAAATGCTTTTTTATGTCTAATGCATTTCCGCTTGTGATTTCATCAATAACTTCTTGAAAGCCAATTTGACGATCTGGCATTTGGAGTAATTTTAAATTTTTCTCACTGTCAAATCTATATGTCTTATAACGCAGGTGATCCATTGTTAACAAGCTTTTCGAAGTGCTTCTAGTACGTATTTGCGATATGGAATCCCTAATTGAGCAGCTTTGCTTTTTAGCTTATTTAAATCAGGGTTTGGTATCCGGATACTACCACTACCTTTATTATAATTTTTTGCTGCTTCAACTAGATTAGCCATCATTCTTTGCTTTTCTTCTGGTTCTAGCTCAATATGTTTATCAAAATTATCTTCTATTTCTTGCTCATATTCGTCTAATTCGACATCATATGGATCTACAATTTTTTGTTTTTTCATAATAATTACCTATTCATTACGTTTACTAATTTAAGCAAGTATACAACAACAGGAGCAAATTGTCAAGATCATGAGTTTTGTCGAAATACAATTTCCAAGCGACATAAGCTACGGTGCCACTGGTGGCCCTATTTACTCCACAGATGTAGTATCGTTATTCTCAGGCCATGAGCAGCGCAATAGCAATTGGAAGAATGCTAGAGGTAGATACAACATCGCCTCAGGTGTTAAAACTGAGAAGCAGTGGCAAGCATTGATTTCATTCTTCCGCGCTAGACGTGGTAAGGCAATTGGCTTCCGCTTCAAGGATTGGAGTGACTATAGTGCAGTTGGCCAGCAGATAGGCATTGGCGATGGTTCAAATACTGAGTTTCAGTTAGTTAAATTATATACTAGCGGTAGTATAACAGTACAAAGAGAGATTAAGAAACCTATAGTTGGTACAGTTAAAATCCATAAAAACAGTCACTTGAGAGGCCATAATGATTATTCAGTTGATCATGCTACAGGAATAGTGAGTTTTTCTGAAGCACCAACAGCTGGCGTTATAATTACATCTGATTTCGAATTCGATGTACCAGTGCGCTTTGATACCGATGAACTACAGATTTCATTGGATAGCTTTAATAGCGGTAGTTGGAGTTCTATACCGCTAATTGAGGTGCGCATATGAGACGACTATCACCAGAACTTGAGCAGCATTTTTCTTCTGAAGTTACAACTCTTGCAACCTGTTGGAGAATTATTCGCGTCGATAGCATAGAGTTAGGCTTCACCGATCATGATTGTCCGTTAAACATTGATGAGCTTGAATATGACTCAATTAGCGGCTTTACTCCAACAGTTGTTGAAAGCAAGAGCAATATGTCAGTTGATAACATGGATATAGAAGGACTAACCTTCCCAAGTAAAATCACTGAATCTGATCTATTGGCAGGAGTTTATGATTATGCTGAGGTTGAGATATTTCTGGTGAACTATGAGGATTTATCTCAAGGCAAGTTAGTCATCAAACGCGGTAAGCTTGGAGAAGTAACGCTTAACAAACAAATGTTTCGAGCTGAAGTACGTGGCTTAACTCAGCATCTATCTCAAACTATTGGCGAGGTTTATTCACCAAATTGCAGAGCAATCTTGGGTGATCAGCGCTGTAAAGTAGATTTAAATAAATTCACGATTACCAGTGAGGTTACTAGCGTAACAAGCAAACAAATCTTTTCAGCTAACGCATTAAACCAAGAGGCAGGTTATTTTTCTGTAGGTGAAGTCAAATGGTTATCAGGTAGCAATTTAGGCACACGCATGGAAATCAAGGAATTTGCGAGTGGCATGGTGACATTAGTTTTGCCAATGGGTAGCGATATTCAGATGAAGGATACATTCACCATTATCTCTGGCTGCGACAAACTCAAAGAAACCTGCATCTCCAAATTTAAAAATATCATTAACTTCCGCGGTGAACCTGATGTACCTGGGATAGATAAGTTATTGAGTACGGCTGGCACTATGAATAATCGGAACAGATGATTGTTATGGTAAGTACAGCAAGATCACGCTTAAGGTCAAGAATTGTTAAGCAAGCTCGTACTTGGATTGGCACTAAATATCATCATCAGGGTAGACTCAAGAAGTCTGTGCAAGGTACTGGCGGGGTTGACTGCATTGGTCTGGTGATTGGCGTTGCTGATGAATTATCCATTCGTGATGATCAAGGTAATCTTCTCTCAAAGCATGATAGAACTGGCTACTCCATGCAACCTGAGGGAGAGAAACTAGTTCAGTCTATGGCAGCTCATTTATGTTCAGTAGAGCCTGCTAAAATGCAAGTTGGTGACATATTACTCTTTAAGTTTTGGAAGGAACCACAGCATGTTGGTATTTTAAGTACATATCCAACTGGAGGTTTTGGTTTGATTCATTGCAATTCTACCAGCGGTTCAGTAATAGAGCAGCCTTTGAGCGACACCTGGAGAAGAATGATTACTCATGTTTATAGTTTTAAGTCATAACTAAATAATGGCAAATATTGTTTTACCCGTTATTGGTGGCGCTGTAGGCTTCTTCCTTGGCGGTCCAACAGGTGCAATGATTGGCGCTAATCTTGGTATGATGGCAGCTGGTACTTTCTTTGCCAAAAGCCATAGAGTTCAGTTACCTAGTCAGGAAGGTCCACGGCTTGCAGACTTGCGAGCGCAGACCTCTACCTATGGCAATATCATTCCACGGATTTATGGCACTATGCGACAAGCCGGTAATGTAATTTGGGCAACTGACATCAAAGAAGTTCGCACTGATAAGACCATTAATCAAAGCACCGGAGGTAAAGGTGGTGGCGGCAGATCTACTGTATCACAAACCACAACTACCTACGCGTATTACGTCACTTTAGCTATCGCGATCTGTGAAGGTCCAGTCGATGAAATTATTCGAGTTTGGGCTGATAGCAAATGCTTGACTGAAACAGTGCTCGCCTCTAATAAAGGCAAGTATAATATTCATTTAGGCGATGAAGAACAACAGCCAGATGATATTATTGCTAAATATAAACCAGCAGGTTCATTTCCGGCATATAGAGGTTTAGCTTATGTAGTAATTGAGGACTTTCCATTAGCGGATTACGGCAATCGAATTCCTAATTTTAGCTTTGAGGTGAGAAGATCGGTAAGATTTAAGCCTAGCGTTGAAGATAAGATCAAAGAAATCGTCATGATTCCAGGCTCAGGAGAATTTGTTTATTCAACCTCGGTTTGTACCAAGCAAGAGGTTATAAAACTTAAACATAAGGAGATTCCTTATAAGGGAAGAAAATCTCTCAATATGCATAACTATGAGGGAAAGGCTGATGTAGTCTTAGCAATTGATCAGCTGCTTAAAACTTTACCTAATATAGAATGGGTAGCATTAGTGGTCACTTGGTTTGCAACTTCTACTGAAGCAGCTAAATGCGAGATTATTCCTAAAGTAGAATTCCACGGCAATACTAAAATCTATCCACAAGAATGGTCGGTAGCTGGCTATGTTCGCAAAACCGCTAAAGATGTATTAAGGTTTAATGCTCATACTCCAACTTATGGCGGAACACCTTCTGATAATAGCATATTAGAGGTAATCAAAGAACTCAAAAGACGTGGGATTAAAGTTATGCTTTATCCAATGCTTTTTGTTGATCAGATTAAGCCAGTTGCTAAGCCTTGGAGAGGCAGGATTAAACCTAGGAATAGCGATGTTGCTAACAGTTGGTTCACTAAAAGAAACGGCTATAATCGCTTTATTATTCATTATGCGAATTTAACTAAAGGATTAGTAGAAGCATTTGTAATTGGCTCAGAGTTAGTTGGCATGACTAGCTTTAGAGAAGAATTCTCTAGCAATTTCCCAGCTGTGAATCAATTAGTAAGTTTAGCAGCTGTCATTAAGAATATCGTTGGCACGTCTACTAAAATAACCTATGCTGCTGACTGGTCTGAATACCACCACACTGAACATGGTTGGTATAATTTAGATCCATTATGGTCATCTCCTAATATTGATTTTGTAGGTATAGATGCTTATTTCCCACTCACTGAAGATTTACCTCAAAGTCAAATAACTGAAGCAAAGATAATGGAAGCTTGGGAAAAAGGTGAAGGCTGGGATTATTATTGCCAAGATGAACGCTTGAAGAAAACCAAATTCCAGGGCTATAACTATGCTTGGAAAAACTTAGAACATTGGTGGAGTAATAAACATACTAACCCAGATTATCAGGTGACAAGCTGGCAACCTAGAATGAAGCCAGTTTGGTTTTGTGAAATTGGCTTTCCATCAGTAGACGCTTGCGCTAATCAGCCGAATGTATTTTATGATCCATCTTCTAAAGAGAGTTTATTCCCCAGAGGTAGTAGAAGCAGAATTAACTTCCAGGCGCAACGTGAAGCCTTAAATGCTAGTTTAGATTATCTTCAGACCAGAAATGCTATGGAAGATAAAGCTGATCTTATTCCAAGGAGCTTTATCTGGTGTTGGGATGCTAGGCCATTCTCATTCTGGCCGGATCTAGAAGGCGTATGGAAGGACAGCATGCTTTGGGCAACTGGTCACTGGGTTAATGGTAAGCTAGGGTGTTCAACTCTAGGCGCGATTGTAGCTGAATTATTCCAATTAACAGGCTTAGCAAAAAGTGATTATGATGTAACTCGCTTAACTGAAACTGTTGAAGGCTATATTATTCTGCATCCAATTACAGCAAGAGCAGCATTAGAGCAACTAGCAGCGGCTTATTTCTTCGATGTAGTTGAAAGTGATGGAATTCTTAAATGTGTCCTTAGAGGCAATAACTCATGCTTATCCATATCACAAGAGGATTTAGTTCCCATTAATAAAAATGGTGTTCAGGATGTATTAGAAATAGTCCGTGCACAAGAACTTGAATTACCACAGAGAGTTAACGTCACTTATATTGATCGACCATTTAACTATGATCCAGTAACTCAAAGCTCACAAAGGCAAACTGTTAAAGCAGTTGAGCAAGTGATGCTGAATCTTCCGTTAGTTATGAGTAGCACGATGGCCAAAAAGATAGCCGATGTGACTCTATATGGCGCTTGGAAGGAACGAGTTAGCTTTGCGTTAACCTTACCACCTAAATATGCTCGAGTTGAACCTACAGATATTATCACTGTTACAGTAGCTGATACTACTTACCAGATGCGAGTCGTTAAAACCGACATGGAGCGTAATGGTTTGATGAAAGTTGCTGCTGTTATGGAAGATACCAGCTCCTATGATTTTCATTCAAATACAGGTAATGCTAAGTCTAATGCTAAGCCTCCAGAACTGATACCAGATACAATATTAGAATTGTTAGATCTTCCACCATTGCCAACAGACCTAGATAATCAAGCATGTTTAAGAATTGCGGTAGCTGGCAATGGAGATGATTGGAATGGAACTGCAATTTATTCTTCCAACAACGGCGGTGAGAAAGGTGATAATAATTTTGCGCCATTAACCGAAATTGATACAACTAGCACTATGGGAGTGATAATCACTGATCTAGCTTCAGCTCCATGCGCAACATGGGATGAAAACAATACAGTTGAAGTAGTACTATTTTCAGGAAGTTTAGTTAGCGTTAGTGAATTAGCATTACTCAATGGCGCAAATAGCGCAATGATAGGTGGTGAATTAATTCAGTTCCAAAATGCTAAAGTCATTGGTGAGCAACGCTATCTGCTGTCAAGATTATTACGCGGTAGGCAAGGTACTGAACATGCAATTAAAACTCATGAATCAGGAACAAGATTTGTTCTATTAGATAGCTCTCTTTATACGGCTAGCATGCCAAGTAATATGATTGGCAGAACCATCCATTATAAGGCCGTTACAGTAGGAAACGCCTTAAGTAACACTGAGGAACAAGCTTTTACCTATCATGGTAACAACCTCAAGCCATTTGCTCCCGTGCATATAACTGGTAAACGTGATGACAGCGGCAGTCTCATCATTAGCTGGATCAGACGCTCTAGAGTTGGAAGTGATTGGCGAGATAATGTTGATATTCCTTTAGCAGAAGAGTCTGAGAAATACCAAGTTGATGTTTTAGATGGAGATACTGTGGTTAGAACATTAGAAGTATCAACTCCAATAGTTATCTATACTGCAGCTGAACAACTAGCTGATTTTAAAGCAACACCAAATAATATCGCCATTAGGGTTTATCAGATGTCTGCAATCATTGGCCGTGGTCATGCTGCTACAGCAACTATTTAACCAGAACAACAATCAGGAGAAAACTCATGTCAAAAACTGGAAGATTAGGCTTGCCGTATATATTGCAGGCACAGGCGCAAAAGGAAGTAACTCATAATCAAGCTCTCAATATGCTAGATGTATATGTTAATACGGTAGCAGAAGCTATTGTAGATGAGTTACCAAACACTGCAAATGAGGGTGATATTTATATAGCTAGGAGAGGTAAATTAGCTCAGTTTAACGGCGGTAACTGGACTTATTACTCAGCTCTAGAATATATGGAAGTTTGGTTAAAGGATAAGCAGGCAAAAGTTATCTATAACGGTGAGGATTGGATGACTATTAGTACTGTAATTCAAGCAGAAAACCAAAAGGAAAATAAAAATGGTAAATAATAAACTGAAAGAGACGATCAGGGAAGCAGTAAGCGAAGGTATTGAAGAAGCTCTAACTAAGTATGGCGTTGATATATCTAATCCCCACTCAATGCAAGCAGACTTACTTCACCTACGAAAATCAAGATTAGGCTCAGATGAATTAGCTAAATGGACCAAGCGATCGATTATCACAGTAGCCATCTCTAGTCTTCTTGCAACTCTCTGGAATGCTATAAAACAAGCGATTAACGGAGGCTAGAGATGATGACTTTACTTGCAACGTTGCTTGGCTTTATCTCTAGCACCTTCCCTGATCTACTAAAACTATGGAAAGATGGGGCTGACCGCAAGCATGAGCTAGAAATTCTAAAACTTCAGTTAGAGCAACAGCGTCAGGGGCATGTCAATCGGCTAGAGGAAATTCAAATAGTAGCCGATGGTGTTGAAGCACGAGCATTATACAAAACATATAGCATAGGAATTAAGTGGGTCGATGCACTAAATGGTACTGTCAGGCCAGTATTGGCTTATTCGTTCTTCTTGCTCTACGCCGCAGTTAAATATGCTCAAATCTCTATACTGCTTGGTTATGTTGATATCCTAGAAGCGTTTCCATTAATCTGGCAGGATGAAGATCAGACCATATTTGCTGGAATCATCAGTTTCTATTTTGGCCAACGAGCAATGAGTAAGTTGCGCTAGGGAGACTGTATTCAAAAAAACCGAGTCTTTCCCTCACTTACAGCTTGACTTGACTTTCAAGTGGAGCGTTACTATCAGCTGTCAATTAACTTATCTAATAACAGGAGTAGAACCAATGACAACAATTTTGAATAACATAAAATTAATCGAGATTGAGAATAATGGCTGCAGTGATGCTGAAGTAAGATTCTTAACTAATGTGTTTACTAACACGGTAATACAGATTGCACCAACATTAACAAGAGAAAGTTGGTTTAAACTCAAGGACTTTACTGGTAGCAAAGAACATGGAGTCGGTAACTTTATGCTTATGATTGTGCGTAAAACTATTTATAACAAAGAGCAATGGCGAGGAGTTTTTCAAGACGACAGGAAACGCTTGAAAATTATCGCCACTTTAGGATAGAACTATTCTATCAATATAGTTCAGTTATGATCATTACAATCTACAAAATTATTATGTATCCCTAATAATGCATTCGCTATACATAATGTTTGGCTTCCTTGGTTATTGGCAGCAAAAACCTCGGCAGCTTCATGAGAATTAAGCCAATGTTCTGCGTTAACTCTAGCTTCAGCAGGTCCATCATCTCCACTTTCAGAAAGTTTAAGTTCTAATATTGGATCATCTAAGATTTGATCAATGCTCAGTACTAATTCTGGTTTACCTGATTTAACATAGATTCCTCTATAAATACTTTCTGCATACATATCGCCATATAACATATTCGATACTAGTAATGGTATGATCTTATTTTTGTTTATCAATAGCTCTGGTAGCCATTTTTCAAAACTATCTAATCTATCTACAAATATCCCCGTTGATAATACGGCATATTTAGAGGTATGATATTCATTAACAATATCCTCAAATTTGCTTTGAAAGCTTAGCATTGTACTATAATTAGAAATTTTTGCAGCATAATCACTCATCTTGTCTGCAATGTCCAGTGTTAGTATTAATTTACTATTATTTGACATTTTTTTATCCTCCAAAAAAAATTATAATTCTTCATTTATAT
>Ga0208376_1000287_pt1 | contig 15901 bp, 13 predicted proteins | sample CryBogmetaGMA25M_FD_184548 | JGI IMG/M metagenome (GOLD analysis project Ga0208376, IMG submission 184548) | Freshwater microbial communities from Crystal Bog, Wisconsin, USA - MA2.5M (SPAdes) | ecosystem: Environmental > Aquatic > Freshwater > Lake | place: Crystal Bog, Wisconsin, USA...
GTACCACGGTGCGGCTGTGGGACGCATCTGGACAGCCCCTCGCCACCCTTTCCGGACACACGGGGGGGGTCAATAGTGCCGTGTTCAGCCCAGACGGTCAGCGCATCCTCACCGCCTCAGATGATGGTACGGCGCGGCTATGGAACGCGGCAGGTATGCTGCTGGCTACACTGAGCGGACACATCTCCTCAATCAACAATCTTCCGTTCGTGGACCCCAGTGGTCGTCCCCTTGCCACCATCAGCGTCACGAGTGCGGTGTTCAGCTCAGACGGCCAGCGCATCCTCACCGCCTCACGTGATGGTACGGCGCGACTGTGGGACGCGGCGGGTACGCCGCTGTCCACGTTGAGCGGCCACACGGATTCGGTCAATAGCGCAGTGTTCAGCCTAGACGGCACGCGCATCCTCACCGTCTCGGCGGATAACACGGCGCGGCTGTGGGACGCGGCGGGTATGCCGCTGGCCACGCTGAGCGGCCACACGGGTTCGATCTATCGCGCAGTATTCAGCCCGGACGGCACGCGCATCCTCACCGCCTCGGCGGATAACACGGCGCGGCTGTGGGATGCGGCGGGTACGCCGCTGGCCACGCTGAGCGGCCACACGGATTCGGTCAATAGCGCAGTGTTCAGCCCGGACGGCATGCGCATCCTCACCGCTTCACAGGATGGCACCGCCCGGCAGTACCTCGTTTCCAGCGAAGACTTACGCCGTGCGGCGGCGTGTCGGGTGAACCGGGGGCTCACGGATGAAGAGGTCGCTCGCTTTCAGGTGCCCACGCCGCTCACGTTCGACTTCGCCGCACGTCAGTGCCCGCCGGTGTATAGCTGGCAGCAGGGGACAAAGTAGGCAAGTCAAAAGGCAGAGATTGCTCGGCATGTCTCCTGTATCCACCGATACCCTTGGTGGGTACTCCCTCCTCGCCATGCTCGCCCTGGCGTCTATTCCGACCCTCGCGGGCGTCGAAGGCGAGGCCCGCCAGCGGCTTCAGCAGCCAGCCCAGCAACGGAATATCCCCGGTATGCTCTTGCACCTGTGTGCGGCGATCATGCACCTTCGCACGGATGCGGGCGGCGAAGGCATCCTGAAGAGCGGAAAGTTGGTTGAGTTGGCGGGCCATGCCGTACTCCTATGAGGTTCTCACCCGACAAAGGGAGGTTGCCACGAAGTCGTTGGGGATGGCCGAATCACATGGCATACGCCCTCGCAATCGTTCTGATAGGAGTTTGGTGGCCTGATTGTATCAAGGACACGCGGGGCGTCAGGGCCCAATCCCAACATTCACGCCCTGTAGCGCAATAAACGTTTTCGAGTAAGCCCGGTTGAAAGGCACTACCACGGGATGCGCATCCGTCGCCTATGGATGCCAGAGAATGGGCCTTCTCTGGCAATGTGTGGGATCGTGATCTGGCGGTGATGCCGGAATCAGGGATAGGTTCCCCTGGACAAATCTGTATTTCTCTGGCAAACTGAGTAGTCCGTAAAGTAAGTTTTTTGGTGAACTGGAGTCTAGGCTTTAGCCGGCTGAAGCCTGGACTCCCCTCCAGAAATACCCGAAGACTTCGTTGACGGACTACTGAGTAGCATGGGGAACGTAGCCCCCTTCCTATCCAGGAGCTGCCATGGATGCAACCCTCGCCGAACACGTCCCGGCCTTTCTGGATGACATGGCCCGTGTGGCCCGGCTCCGACCCCATACCCTGCGGGCCTATCGCTATGAGCTGACCGCCGCCGCCGTTGCTCTGACCGCATCTCTCGATCAGCTCACCCTGACGGATCTGGAGCGCTGGGCCAGTCGCGGTGCCGTCTCGGCCAGCACGGTCGCACGTCGAACCGCAACCCTCAGCCGCTTTTTCACCTGGGCTATCCGCCATCAGATCTGCTCTCTCCATCCGCTCGCCGTGCGCGAGCCGACCCGACAGCGCCAGCGACTGCCCCGGCCCATTGCCAGTGGTGCGGATCGCGTCGCCCTGGATCACGCTATCGCCGCCGCACCGCAACCGTACCGACTGCTCTTCACCCTGCTGCGCGAGACCGGCATGCGGGCGGGGGAAGTCCTCACCCTCGTCCTTGGGGACATCAGTCTCGCGGCGGGACGTGAAAGCATCCGCGTGCGTGACCCAAAGAATGGCACCGAACGCATCGTCGTCCTTGGGCCGACCTCCACACCCAAAAGCCTGCGGTTGCTCCGGGTGCAGATGAAGATTCTCGTCGGTCAGCCCGCGCACGTCCCGTTGACCCGCTCACCACGCGGTGTGTGCGTGAGCTACGATGCCCTGCACTATCAGTGGCACCAGGTCTGTGCCCGCGCGCAGCTCGTCGACGCCACCGGCGCACCGCAGTACACCCTGCACCAGCTCCGCCACACCCGCGGCAGCGAGTTGGTCGAGCAGGGGCAGCCCATAGAGATCGTCCAGCGGGTGCTCGGTCATCGTGACCCGCGCTCGACTCAGGGCTACGCCGCCCTCCACGATGACCAGGTACGTGCTGCGCTGGAGCAGCAGCGATAATAAACCTCCGTTTTCTCATCACGCTGTCCGGTCTGCGGTGAGGAGCGATGAAACGCCTGTGGACGCCAGAGGATCTGATTGAGCACTTCACGCTCTTGCCCGCCGAGCTGATGCTCCTTGCCCCGCTCCGGGCTGAACACACCCGCCTCGGTGCCGCCGTGCTGCTCAAGAGCTACCAGCTTGACGGACGCTTTCCGACGACCCCCTACGAGGTACCGACCGCCGTCGTCGCCTTCATCGCCGACCAGCTTGCGATTGCGCCTGGCGTCTGGGCCGCGTACCCATGGCAGGGGCGGATCATTGACGAACACCGCGCCCTCATCCGCACGGCCCTCGGCGTACGCGCGAACACCAACGCGGATCTGGAAGCGCTCAGTACCTGGCTTGCCGACGAGCTGCGTCAGACCCACCGTCGTGATTTGGCCCACCTTCGGGCACGGAGTATCGACCGCTGTCGCGCGATCAAGATTGAGCCGCCCACGGCTCAGAAGCTCGAACGGGTACTCACATCCGCCTTGGCCACCTACGAGACACGCCTCGTCACCGAGGTGGCCGGTCGGCTCTCGCCGGAGAGCATTACCCAGCTCGAGGCGCTGCTTACGGCAACGCAACCCAAACCCTGAGGCGAGTCCCCCGAACCCCGCAGCCGAGCGTCGGGTGCGCATGCAGGTGCTCAAAAGTGACCCTGGCCCCCTGGCGGTGGCGACGGCGCACGATGAGGTGCAGAAGCTCCAGCTCTTGCGCACGCTCAGCCTCCCCCCAACCCTCTTTGCCGATCTCTCGCCACGGATGGTCACCGCCCTCCGCCAACGCGCCAGCGTTGAGGAGCCACACGAGCTGCGGCGGCACCCGCAGCCACTCCGCCTGACCCTCCTGGCCGCCTTTGCCTGGCAGCGCCAACACGAGGTAACGGACACCCTGGTCGATCTGCTGATCACGATGATCAAGCAGGTGACGGCCAAGGCCGAGCGCCGCGTGGAACGCGAGGTGATCGCCGAGATCAAGCGGATCGCCAACAAGACCGGCGTGCTGCGTAAAATGGTCGAAGCAGCGGTGACACACCCTGACGGGGTCGTCTCCGAGGTCATTTACCCGGTCGTGGGCGAGCAGACGCTGAAAGACCTCGCGGTCGAGCTGAACACGACCGAGCGGGTCGTTGAGCGGGCCGTTCAGGGCACGATCCGCCGCTCCTACGGCCACCACTATCGTCAGATGGTCGTCCCCATCCTGGAATTGCTGACCTTTCGCTCGACCAACCCGCTTCACCAGCCCGTGATCGACGCGCTTGGGGTCATCGTGCGCGCTGCGGGCCAGAGCGACACCACCTTTGCGCTGGACGACTCCATCCCGCTGGAGGGTGTCGTGCCCGCCGCCTGGCGGGAGCAGGTCGTCGAGGGTAATGCCCAGGAGGGACAGCGTATCCGGCGCGTCCCCTACGAAGTCTGTGTCCTGCAACGCGTGCGGGAGCAGGTGCGCTGCAAGGCGATCTGGGTTGAGGGCACCCGACGCTACCGCAACCCAGACGAAGACGTACCCCAGGACTTTGCGGCGCAGCGAGCGACCTCCTACGCCAGCTTGGATCTCCCCCTCGACGCGCACGCATTCCTTGACCCCCTGCGCCAGACGATGGAAGCGGCCCTCACCCGCCTGCACGACGGCCTCCCAACAAACCCGTTGGTAACGATCCGCACGCGCCGGGGCAAGAGCTGGATCGGCGTAACACCGCTCAGCGCCCAGCCAGAGCCGTTCCACCTAGGACAACTCAAGGGCGTGATTGGCGAACACTGGCCAACGACCAGTTTGCTGGATATGCTCAAGGAAACCGCCCTCCGAACCCGCTGTACGGACTGTTTCTCCAGCCTCACCGTGCGCGAACACCTACCCCCTGAGGTGCTGCACCTCCGCCTCTTGCTCTGCCTGTTCGGGCTGGGCACCAACACGGGCTTGCGGCGGGTCAGCGCCGGGAACCCGGAGGTGCGCTACAAAGACCTGCTTTACGTGCGCCGACGTTTCATCACCTGCGACCATCTGCGGGCCGCCATTCAGACCGTTGCCAACGCCATCTTCGCGGTGCGCCAGCCCGCGATCTGGGGTGAGGCGACGACGACGTGCGCGTCCGACTCCAAGAAGTTTGGCGCGTGGGATCAGAATCTGCTCACCGAGTGGCACACCCGCTATGGTGGACGGGGCGTGGTGATCTATTGGCATGTCGAGAAGAAGGCGACCTGCATCTACTCCCAATTGAAGGCGTGCTCGTCCTCGGAGGTGGCGGCCTCGATCACTGGAGTGATCCGCCATGCGACCACGATGCAGGTCGAGCAGCAGTACGTGGACAGCCACGGCCAGAGCGAGATCGCCTTTGGCATGTGCCATTTACTCGGCTTCGCGCTGCTTCCCCGGCTCAAGCCCATCCATAGCCAGCGGTTGTATCTGCCGACGCCAGCGCACGCGGAGCGCTACCCTGGCCTCCCGCCCGTTCTGACGCGGGCAATCCGGTGGGAGCTGATCGCGCAGCAGTACGACGAGCTGGTGAAGTATGCCGTGGCCATCCGGGACGGCACGGCAGACGCTGAGGCAATCCTCGCGCGCTTCACGCGCAACGCCGGGCATCCGGCCTACCAAGCGCTCGCCGAGCTGGGCCGGGTGATCAAGACGATCTTTCTCTGTCGCTACCTCCATGAAGAGTCACTGCGCCGGGAGATCCACGAGGGGCTCAACGTGGTGGAGAACTGGAACAGCGCCAACAGCTTCATCTTCTACGGGCGAGCCGGTGAGCTGTCGAGCAATCGGCGCGATGATCAGGAGATCGCGATGCTGGCCTTGCACCTACTCCAGATCAGCATGGTCTACGTGAACACGCTGATGATCCAGGATGTGCTGCGTGACACAGCCTGGCGGGCACGACTGACTACCGAGGATTATCGCGGGCTGACGCCGCTCATCTACGGCCACGTTAACCCCTACGGCTCATTCCACCTCGACCTCTCCACCCGTTTGTCCATCGTGGAGGCAGAGGCCGCATGAGGGCAGAACCCGCACGTACCTGCTATCGCTTAGTGCGCTACAGGGCACGAATGTTGGGACAACCCCTGGATCGTCCGGGGCTGACCGCAGCGATTGGCGCATGTCGGTCGGGCGACACGCTCGTGGTGCGGAGAGCGGTAGCGTGGAGGGACGTAACGGGTGAGTGGGTGTGAATTGCAATCCGCTCAAAGAGATAAAAAGGCCATCGATATTATATCTACATCGATTTATACCCGCCCCCCCGACTTTTTAGTGCTCTCCTCATGCGGCTGCGCCATGTACCAAACGCCCGCACGTTGGATATTGGCCTTGCTGTGTGACCGTTTTTGACACATGCGTATGTTACGATAAGTCTGTCGAAGCCGCCCTTGATGAGGACGACAGCACTTCATGCCAGCATTACTGACCACTGATCACGTTCTGGCGCTGGCCCCCGACGCTGCCTCGGCAAAGTCTGGCAAGGGGCTGGCCGCCCCGAAGGTATGGCGCTCTCTCGGCCAGAATGAGGGGGCGGTCTGGGGCGAGTGTCAGGGCAGTGGCCGCGAACCTTACCGCACGCAGGTTGATCTCAGCGAGCCCGCCTTTCGCTGCTCTTGCCCCAGCCGTAAGTTCCCCTGCAAACATGGCCTCGGCCTGCTGCTGATCCTGGTGGGCCAGCCCGCCGCCGTGCCCCATGCCGCTCCGCCGACTTGGGTTGAGGAGTGGCTGGCGACCCGTGCAAAGAGCGCCGAGCGCCGTGAGCAGCGCCAGCAGCAGACGGCAGACCCCGCCGACGATGGTCGCCGCGCTGCATCCCAGGCCAAGGCCACAGCCGCGCGCGAGGTCAAGGTCGCGGCTGGCATGCGGGAGTTGGGCATCTGGCTGCGTGACCAGATACGCGAGGGGCTGTCGAGCGTGCCCAGCCGCGCCCCCGCTGCCTTCGAGCGCATCGCCGCACGCATGGTTGATGCTCAAGCCCCCGGCGCGGCCCGCCTGCTGCGGGCCATGGTCGGCATCCCCGCTTCGGGTGAGGGTTGGCAGGGTCGGCTGTTGGAGCAGATGGCCCGTCTGTATCTGCTGGCCGAGGGGTATGCTCGTATTGATTCGCTTGCGCCCGAGGAGCAGGCTGATCTGCGCGGCACCCTCGGATTCACCTTGAGCCAAGAGGATCTGCTGCGCGGTGCGGGTCAACGCGACCGCTGGTTGATTATCGGGCGGCGGGTTGAGGATGAGGATCGTCTGAAAATCCAGCGCACCTGGCTCTGGGGCCAGTCGTGCGCCGCCCCCGCCCTGATCCTCGATTTCAGCGCGCTCGGCCAACCCCTCGACTATAGCCTGCTCCCCGGCGCGTTTATTGACGCCGACCTCGTATTCTTCCCCAGCGCCGCGCCGCTGCGCGCCCTGGTGCAGCAGCGGCACGGCCCCGCCGAGAATCTGAAGAATCTGCCCTCGTCCGACATGACCATTGCCCTTGGAACCTACACCGCCGCTCTGTCCCGTAATCCCTGGCTGGAACGATACCCGCTCTGCCTTGGCCCGGTGACGCTGGCCCTGTCGGATGGGGGCTGGCACATCTGCGACGAGGCCGGATGCACCCTGCCCCTTGTGGCGCAGTTCGACCGGGCCTGGGAGTTGGCCGCCCGCAGCGGTGGGCAGCCCTTTGATCTGTATGGCGAATGGGACGGGAATCAACTGACGCCGCTGTCGGCGTGGATTGATGGGTTTATTCATTTGGGTGGGGCAGAGTAGGGCCGATGCTTCGCCCCTACTGATATGGGTGATACGGAGGCGTTCATGACCTACGGCCCCCTCGATACCCACAGATCGCCTATCTGGGCCGACCTCGTCGCCATGGCCTTGGTCGGCACGGATCGGCGCGTGCCCGCTATGCCGACTGCCGACGGTGCCCTGGGTGATCTGCTGGGCAAGATCGCGCCTGACAACGATCCATCTGGGGCGCTCCTTGGCGCGTCCGCTGCGGTGGCGCTTTACCGGCGGGCAGGCTGGCTGCCGCCCGTCGGTGTCGTCCAGTCGCTTCCGCCTTGCCCACCCGACGATCTGCCAGCATGCTCGGCCCGCGCTGGCGAACACCTAGCGCAGATGCGCGCAGGCACCCACGCCGCTGCGCTGCCGGAGTGGCTGGAAACGCTGGCTGCGGCAGGTCACACGGTACCGGCGGCTATCTTGCCAGCCCTGCTGGAGCGTGGGCGAACCGAGGAGCCGCTGCGCCCCAAGATCACGGCCCTGCTCGGTGAGCGCGGGCGCTGGCTGGCTGGCCTCAACTCCGATTGGGACTACGCCAGCGTGTCGAGGGATGCCTCAGATACCGAAGATGTGACGGCGCTCTGGGAGACCGGCTCGCGTAACATCCGGCTGACTCTCCTGTCGCAGTTGCGCGCCTGCGAGCCGGATCGCGCCTGCGATCTGCTCGCTGCCAGTTGGGCCAGCGAGAAGGTTGATGAGCGGGCAGATTTTCTGGCGACGTTTGTCCAGGGGCTGCGCATGGCCGACGAGCCGTTTCTTGAGCAGGCGCTGAATGACCGCTCCGAACGGGTGCGCCGGGTTTCCGCTAACCTGCTGTGTCGCCTGCCGGAATCGGCTCTGAACACGCGCATGATCGCCCGCGCCAGCCAGTTTGTGCGCTGGGTCGCTGATGGAAAGCCGCAGATCGAGCTGACGCTACCCGAGGAATACGACAAGAGTATGCAGCGCGACGGGATCGTGCGCAAGCCGTCCAGTTCCGGCATTGGCGAGAAGGCATGGTGGCTCAGCCAGATGATCGAGCTGATCGCGCCCAGCGTATGGTGTACCCTCTGGGATGTGCGGCCTGTCCAGATCATCGCCGCACGCATGCCGAAGGAGTGGCGCGACCTGCTGCTGGCGAGTTGGACCACGGCGGCACAGCGCCACGGCGATCAAGAATGGCTTGAGAAGCTGATCGCCCTTCGGCGATCCGGCAACAAATTGGGCATGCTCAACGAACTGCTGCCGCACCTGTTGCCCGCCCGTCGCGAGCAGATGACCCTGGAACTGCTGCAAACTGACAAGCTCTTAACCGGCAATCACCCGGCCCTGGCGGCGCTGCGCTCACTACCGGGTATCTGGAGCCATCAACTCTCACGTGCGGTTCTCGACGCCCTGTGTACCCGCCTGATGAGTGACGACAAGGAACTGCGTTCAGACTGGCTCCTGCGGGCGGCCCTGGATCTGTACGCCACCCATATGCCTGCCGATCTTGCCGATGAGGTGGGGGCGATGATCTCGAATGAGATGCGGAAGGTGCAATACTGGGGAGAGGCGATCATACAGTTCGAGGAACTGCTGCGCTTTCGGTACGAGATGCTGCGCGCCCTGCGCGATGATTGAATGTTTTTATTGCGGTTGGGCAGCTTTGCTGCCCAACCGCAATAACATAGAGTTTAAGGAGAGTTCTGTATGTCCCAGCGCCTCCGTGAACACGCCGAACACCAGTACGCCGAGGAACTGCGCGCCCTGGAGCGCCAAGACGACCGCCCGCGCCCGACTGGCTGGCGGCTCTCGCCATGGGCCGTGGCTACCTACATCCTCGGCGGTACCCTCGGCGACGGCACGGTGATCGAGCCAAAGTACATCGGCAGCCGTCGGGTGATCGAGATCGCCATCGCTACCCTGGCCACCGACCGCGCGCTGTTGCTGATTGGTCTACCCGGTACCGCAAAAAGCTGGGTGTCTGAGCATCTGTCGGCGGCGATCTCGGGCGACTCAACCATGCTGATCCAGGGCACGGCGGGTACCAGCGAGGAGTCGATCCGCTACGGCTGGAACTACGCGCGCCTGCTGGCCGACGGCCCATCGGCGGCGGCGCTAGTGGCCAGCCCGATGATGCGGGCCATGCAGGATGGCAAGATCGCCCGCGTCGAGGAGCTAACCCGCATCCCCGCCGAGGTGCAGGACACGCTGATCACCATCCTCTCCGAGAAGACTCTGCCCATCCCCGAGCTGAATAGCGAGGTGCAGGCGGTAAGGGGCTTCAACCTGATTGCCACCGCCAACGACCGCGACCGGGGCGTGAATGATCTTTCTAGCGCGCTCAAACGCCGCTTCAACACGGTGGTGCTGCCCCTGCCCGACACGGTCGAGGAGGAAGTAGACATCGTCCAGCGCCGCGTGGCCAGCCTGGGCGTGGCGCTAGAACTGCCCGCCGAGGTGCCTGCCTTAGCCGAGATTCGCCGGATTGTGACGGTTTTCCGCGAGCTGCGCAACGGGCAAACCGCCGACGGCAAGACTAAGCTCAAGTCGCCCAGCGGTACGCTCAGCACCGCTGAGGCAATCTCGGTGGTGAACAGCGGTCTGTCGCTGGCGGCGCACTTTGGCGACGGGGTGATGCGCGCCGGGGACGTGGCATCGGGCCTCATCGGCGCAGTGATCAAAGACCCTGTGCAGGATCGGCTGGTTTGGCAGGAGTATTTGGAGACGGTGGTGAAGGAGCGCAACGGCTGGAAGGATCTCTACCGGGCGTGCCGCGATCAGGAGTGACGATGCCAGCACACCACATTTTCGGCATCCGCCACCACGGCCCCGGCTCGGCGCGCAGCCTGCGCCGCGCCCTAGAGGATCTCGCGCCTGACACGATCCTGGTGGAGGGGCCGCCCGACGCCGAGCCGGTATTGCCGCTGCTGGCGCACCCGGAGATGCGCCCGCCGGTGGCTCTGCTGGTTTATGCCACAGATACGCCGCGCGATGCGGTTTTCTACCCGTTTGCCGTGTTTTCGCCGGAGTGGCAGGCGATCAGCTACGGGCAAGGGCGCGGACTCCCCGTGCGAATGATAGATCTGCCGCAGTGGCACCAACTCGGCCAGGAGATGCAGGGCGATCCGCCGAACCCGCCCGCGCCCGAGGCTCCGCCGGACGTGCGGAGTGACCCGATGGGCTGGCTGGCTCGTGCCGCCGGGTTCAGCGACGGAGAACGCTGGTGGGAGCAGATGGTCGAGCAGCGCCAAGATAGCGCCGGGATCTTCGCGGCGATCCTGGAGGCGATGTCCGCCCTGCGCGCCGAGTCGCCCGCGCCCGAGTTGGCCGAGGCCCGCCGCGAGGCGTGGATGCGCCAGACCATCCGCGCCGCTATCGGCGGGGGATTCTCGCGGATCGCGGTGGTCTGTGGTGCGTGGCACGGGCCAGCCCTGGTCGATCTGAGCGATAAGAAGGGTGACACCGCTCTGCTCAAAGGCTTGCCGAAAACCAAAACCGCCGCCACCTGGGCACCGTGGACCTACGGGCGGCTCGCCTACGCCAGCGGCTACGGTGCGGGCATCACTTCTCCCGGCTGGTACGACCACCTCTGGACGCACCCGGATCAAGTGACGGTGCGCTGGATGACCAGGGTTGCCCGCCTGCTGCGCGGCCAGGATCTGGCTGGCTCGTCGGCCCACGCCATTGAGGCGGTGCGTCTGGCTGAAACCCTGGCGGCCCTGCGCGGCCATCCCCTGCCGGGTCTGCCGGAGCTAAACGAGGCTTGTCGAGCCGTCTTCTGCTTCGGCGACGACGGGCCGATGCGTTTGATCCACGCACAACTGATCCTTGACGAGCGGATGGGTGGCGTGCCCGACGAGACGCCGAGCGTGCCGCTTCAGCAGGATCTTCAGCGCGAGCAGCGCCGACTCAAGCTGACTCCTGATGCCAGTTGGAAGGATTTCGACCTCGATCTGCGCAAGCCCTTCGACCTGGAGCGCAGCCATCTGCTGCGTCGGCTCGGTCTGCTGCACGTAGCCTGGGGTGAACTCAGAAGCGGCGGCGGCACCGGCACATTCCGCGAGGTTTGGCGCATTCAGTGGCAGCCCGAGCTTGCGGTGGCCCTGATCGAGGCCGGGATTTGGGGCAATACCCTACGTGACGCCGCGTGCGCCCGCGCGCTGGACGCGGCGACGGGCGCGGCTGATCTTCCCGACTTGGTTGGTATTGTGAGTCAGGTGCTGCTCGCGGATCTGCCCGAGGCCGTGCCCGCCCTGATGGATCTGCTCCAAGAGCGATCTGCCCGCACCGCCGATGTGGCCCAACTGATGGACGCCTTGGTGCGCGAGGACCGGCTTACCCGCAGCAGTCTGGTGTCGAGCCTGCGCTACGGCGGCGTGCGCAACACCGACACGGCGGCGGTCGCGCATGTGGTAGACGGAATTGTGCTGCGGATCTGCATCGGCCTGTCCGGCGCGTGCAGTTCGCTAAACGATGATGCCGCCGCCGCCATGTTTGGGCGGATTGTGGCGGTGGGTGCGGCCCTGCGCCTGCTCCAGCATGCCGAGTACCTGGAGTCTTGGCACCTGGCTCTGCGCCGGGTCGCCGATATGACCTCCGTACACGGGTTGGTGGGCGGGCGCTGCTGTCGGTTGCTGCTTGATGCGGGAGCCATGAACGGCGAGGAAGTGGCCCGCCGGGTGGGGCTGGCGATCTCCAGCGCGGTTGCACCAGCCCATGCTGCGGCATGGATCGAGGGGCTGCTCAAGGACAGCGGAGCCATCCTGCTGCACGACGATCTGCTCTGGGGAATCCTCGATGGCTGGGTGGCCAGCCTAACGCCGGAGGCATTTCAGCAGACCCTGCCGCTGATCCGGCGTACCTTCGCCACGTTCGCATCCGCCGAGCGCCGCCAGATGGGCGAGCGGGCCAGACGTGGCCCCGCCGCCAAACCTACGGGTACCCCCGCCGCCGATGACGGGATTGACCGCACCCGTGCCGAAGCGGTGCTGCCCCTGGTTTGTCGGCTATTGGGGATACACGCGTAGGGGCGAAGCATCGGCTCCTGTTGGATGTGGCACGCCCTCATGTATCCGCTGCCGATGCTTCGCCCTTCCATTGCCATAAAGAAAGTGAGTCCCCTGATGACCCTTATTGACCAGATCCCAGAATCCTGGCAACCCGCCCTCGCCGACGAGCGCGATAAGCCCTATCTGGCTCGGCTTGAGGCATTCCTGGCCGATGAGCGCGCTCAACACACCGTTTTTCCGCCTGAGGAAGAGGTTTTTAGCGCCCTGTGCCTCACGCCCTACGATCAGGTGCGCGCGCTGATTGTTGGCCAGGACCCCTACCACGACGATGGGCAGGCCCACGGGCTGGCCTTCAGTGTGCGCCGGGGCGTGAAGATTCCGCCCAGTCTGGTGAATATCTACAAGGAACTAGAGAGCGACCTGTGCATCCCCAGGCCGCGCCACGGCAATCTGGAGGCATGGGCTGCGCAGGGCGTGCTGCTGCTGAATACGTCGCTGACGGTGCGCGCCCACGCGGCGGCATCACACAAAGGCCGGGGTTGGGAGCAGCTCACCGACGCGGTGATCCGCGCCCTGAACGCCCGCCCGCAGCGGGTGATGTTTGTGCTTTGGGGCGGTCACGCCCAGAAGAAGCGCCCGCTGATTGACGGCCCGCAGCACGTTGTGATCGAGTCGGCGCACCCCTCGCCGCTCTCGGCGCGCAACGGATTCTTCGGCTCGCGGCCCTTCTCGGCGATCAACCGCGCCTTGGAAGAGGTTGGTCTTGCGCCGATTGATTGGCGACTGGAGGCAGTATGATCAGCAACGACGAGCGGTTGCGCCGCTGGCGGCTCATCCTGGGCGGCGGGGCCGCCGATGGCACCGGGGTTGGTCTGGGCGGTTCCGATGTCGGCATGGACTCCGCCCTCCAGGCGCTCTACGACTCCGAACGCAAGGGTGGCCTTGGCGGATCTTCGCCCAACGTTGCCCGCTGGCTCGGCGATATTCGCCGTTACTTCCCAACTCCTGTCGTTCAGGTAATGCAGCAGGACGCCCTTGAGCGCCTGGATCTGCGGCGTATGCTGCTGGAGCCTGAGTTGCTTCAGGCCGTGGAACCCGACATCCATCTGGTGAGTAGCTTGCTGGCCTTGGGCAATGTCCTCCCCGAGAAGACCCGCGAGACGGCACACATGGTTGTGCGGCAGGTCGTGGAAGCTCTGATGCGTAAGCTGGCCAACCCGACTCGTCAGGCCATCCTGGGGAGCCTGAACCGGGCCACGCGTAACCGTCGCCCGCGCCATAGTGAGATTGACTGGCACCGCACGATCCGGGCCAACCTGCGCCACTACCAGCCCGCCCTGCGCACGATCATCCCCGAGACGCGCATCGGCTATGGGCGGCGGCGCAATTCCCTACGCGACATCATCCTCTGCGTTGATCAGAGCGGCTCCATGGCCACATCCGTCATCTACGCCGGGATCTTCGGGGCGGTGCTGGCATCCCTGCCCGCAGTCCAGACGCGCATGGTGGTCTTCGACACCGCCGTGGTTGATCTGACCGACGAAATGCGCGACCCGGTGGATCTTCTGTTCGGGGTGCAACTTGGCGGCGGAACCGACATCAACCGCGCCCTGAGCTACTGCCAGAGCCTCGTGCGCCGCCCGCAGGAGACGATTCTCGTGCTGATCAGCGACCTGTACGAGGGCGGCAGTAACGACGAGATGCTGCGGCGGGCGGCGGCACTGGCGGGCGCGGGTGTGCAGATGATCGCGCTGCTGGCCCTGAGCGACGACGGATCGCCCTCCTACCACCAGCAGAACGCCGCAGCCCTTGCCGCACTCGGCGCACCGGCCTTCGCCTGTACCCCCGACCTCTTCCCCGACCTGATGGCGGCAGCGATTAGCCGCCAAGATCTTGGCAGGTGGGCCGCCGCCCACGATATTACCGTCGCCCGCCCCTAGCCTGCCTCTACGCTGGGTTGTGTGTTCATGTAAACACGTGACACTTACGGTTATTTCTCCACGTTCTAATAGGTCGATATATATTTCGGTGTAAACACTTGACACTTGCGGTTATTTCTCTACGTTCTAATGGATGGATGGCCTGGAGCTAACCCGTCATCTACGGAGCGGAGTGGCCACAAAGGCGACACCGATCATCGCGCTGACCGCGCTGGCAATGGCTGGCGATCAGGAGCGATGTCTCGAAGCAGGGGCGAGCCGCTACATGAGCAAGCCCCTGCCGCTGTGGCGGCTCGCCGAGGCCGTGGCCGAGTTGCTGGAGGATGACGACGTCAAGCACGAACCGGTGATCGGCAAGACCATGCGCCTGAACGACCAACCCTACATCACTGCGCTGACCGCCCACGCGCTGGTCGACGTCCGCGCGCGTATCCTTGCGGCGGGCATGAGCGACTATCTTAGCAAACCGGTACGGCTCGACGATCTACGCGCCGTACTGCTGCGCGAGGGCGCGCAGCAGTACGGCGCGCTTAGCCTCCCCACGGCCGATGCTGCTCGCATCCGTGCCGATCATTGACGGGGAAGCCCTCATCAGGTAAAAAGTAAGAAACTTTTCCTGCGGTCGTTTGGTGCAAACCCGTTATCGAGAGGCATTCCGGTATCGCCAGGGTCATGCATGAGCCGTCTCACAACGTGTACATGCGGAGACGGGGCGGTGGGCGTGTCTCAAAATATGTCTCACGAGGCCCATCTCGCAAGGTGTGAAGCCGTGTGAGACACCGCTTTACAGAGCTTTGCCCTTCCCGCTTTCACTAAAAGTGGCCAAGAATTTTTGTAGACGCCCTCTTATACGGTCGTGTGTGGCACACGGAAACAGATCGATGGACACTGGCCCCTTCAGGCCAGTGTCCATCGATCTGTTTCCGTGTGCCACGATTATTCACTTCTGAACCATATCCTCACGTCACGATGTAGAACTGAAGTTCCGGGCCGTCTACGCAGTCGGTCTCTGAACCGGCAAGACCCGTGGCCTTCTGATAGGTGATCGGCGCAATCAGGGCGAAGTTCGATTGGAATGCCAGAGCCTCAACACCGCTGGTCAGCGGAACCGCCGGAATGCGGGGCGCAGTGTAGGTGACGGTCACAACCAGCCGGTATGCTTTACTCGCTTCACCCTCGTCGAACGTCACCGTATTGGCCGGGATTTTCACCCACGCGGCGTAGTCAACCGGGCCGTGTCGAGGGGTGAGGGCAATCGTCGTATCGGAGGTCAGCGCAATCCGTTCCTTCGTGTCGGGCTGTAGCGACTCCAGGGCGGCACTGACGTGCCACGTCCCCATGATGAAGGGGTTCAGGTCGCCAAACATGCTCCAGCTCACGCGAACCTGAGCATTCGTATCCGCCGCGATGGTGTTCTTGGAGGTGATAGTGTTGAACTCATGCACGTGCGCGTGCATCGTCGGGTTCTCCGCCTGTCGGCGGGTGATACCATCGAAGCTATCCAGATGGGTGTGGATGCTGCCCGTGAGCTGGCCGTGGCGGAGTTGAGTGTTCTTGTACAGCATGACCGTGCTCCTTCTGGATGTGATGGATGTCAGTAGTGTCAGGTGACTGAGTGTATCGTGGTAGTGGGATGGTGTGCTTCGTTGTTTCTGCATTGATGTTTCGTGTCCTCAGTATAGCCACCGAGACCGAGACTGTCTCTCCGC
>Ga0208376_1000289_pt1 | contig 15868 bp, 13 predicted proteins | sample CryBogmetaGMA25M_FD_184548 | JGI IMG/M metagenome (GOLD analysis project Ga0208376, IMG submission 184548) | Freshwater microbial communities from Crystal Bog, Wisconsin, USA - MA2.5M (SPAdes) | ecosystem: Environmental > Aquatic > Freshwater > Lake | place: Crystal Bog, Wisconsin, USA...
CGGTATCGGGCTCCATCTACCGGACATGAAGCGCGCATCCGGCATGAAATCGCACGTTTGTACCACGATAAGTGTCCGAGAACGACCCCTGCCGGATGCTACCACCGTCTCTCCGACAGGCTGCTAGGGGCACCATCAGCGGGCCGACTTGGCCGATAAAGGAGAGCAGCAGCACAACACGTACCGCCAGTTGAAGGCAGTTCGTGATCAGCGGGGTGCGTGTGTCAAGGCGGCTGAGCAGCGCCCGTGAGAGAACCTCGGTGGCCACATAGGCGGGCAGGCCAACGCTGAAGGCCACGATCATCTGGTAGGTCAAGTCACCGGCGGCGGAGTCAAAGGCACCGCGCTCTAAAATGATGCGGATTCCCAGACGGCCCAGTGCCACAATGGTCAAAGCCGCCAGCACCGCAAGGCCACAGGCGACCAAGAGTGTGCGATGGAGTTCCCGCTGAATCGCTACGAGGTCGTTGGTAATGCTTAGGGCGGTCATATGCGGCAGAGCGGCCTGCCCAATTGAGATCCCCAGCAGGCGAACGGGCAGACCGATCAGCAGGTTCGCATTCTGGATGGCCCCAAGTGCCGCCGCCTGACCACAAAGCGTAATCAGGGCGGTATCAACAATCGCCCCGCTGTAGTTTACCCCGCTAGAGAGAGCATTTGGCACCAGCAGACGCAGCATCGTGCGCAGATCACGGTTGTGCGGTGCCCAGGCCAGACGAAATCGGTAGCCACGACCACGCAACCCCGGCACGAGCAAGGCCAGCTTAAATAGTGCATCAAGGATGGCCCCGCACGTCGGCCCATAAATGCCCACCTGCGGGAAAATCATGGCCGCACCGATCCCGCTGATTAGCGCCAGATTGTGGATAGCGGTGGATAATGCGGGGAGGAGCAACTGGTTACGGCTGACCAGCAGGGCCACCAGACAACTCTCGGCCACCACCAGCATCACCTCTAGGAGCATGATCCGAGTTAGTTCCACCGTGAGAGACTGAGTGGCGGGGTCGAGGCCAGGGGCCAGCAGGTAGCGCACAAAAGCGGGAGCAAAGATACCGCAGATCAGGCTGAGCAGCCCGGCGACAGCGAGCAGCACCGTTAGTGCGAGATTGAGGACTCGCTGCGAGGCAGCATCGCCTTCCCGTGCGTAGACCACCAGCAGCACCGGGACCAGGGCGTTGGTGAGTGCCCCGCCGCTTACCAGAGTATTGAGGGTGTCGGGGAGGCGAAAGGCCACATAGTAGGCGCTGGCCACATCGCTCAGGCCAAACTGGGCATTAAAGAGCATCTGCCGGAGGAGACCGAGGGCGGCAGATCCCAGGAACGACAGCATATAGATCGCCGCCGCCTCAGGGACAGCAAACTCGATTAAGGGCCAATTGGCAAGGGGCGTGCGGCGAAGACGCGCAAGCAGCGCCTTCAGAGACTGAAGGCGCTGCTGGACAAACGGGGTCGTACCACGGGTACCCTTCACGAACTGATGCACTATCCTGGGGTTACGTCCTAGATCTAATACTCTTCAGATAAGCAGATCTCTATGCCGACCTTGCCCCCTCACCCCCTACCCCTCTCCCACCGAGGGAGAGGGGAGATTCTGCAACAGAGCGCCTCCGGCTCCCCCTCTCCCGTGCTGGGAGAGGGGGCTGGGGGGTGAGGGCTGAGCGGCGGCAGACTCCTTATTTAAAAAGTATGAGGACTAGAACATCAGGCCGCCGTCCACCGAGATCACCGTGCCAGTGATAAAGCTGGCCTCGTCGGAGGCGAGGAAGAGGTAGGCGTTGGCAATATCCTCAGCATAGCCAATGCGGCGCATGGGCGTGCGCTCCTTCATCGACTCAATCACCTTGTCGGGCACCGAGGCGATCATATCGGTCTGGATAAAGCCCGGGGCTATCGCGTTTACCCGGATGCCGCTCGGCCCAAGTTCGCGTGCCCACGTCTTGGTCAAACCGATCACACCAGCCTTTGCTGCTACATAGTTACTCTGGCCGAAGTTGCCGTAGAGGGCGACGACCGACGCGGCGTTAAGGATCGCGCCGCCACCGTGGGCGATCATGTAGGGTGCCACGTACTTGCTACAGAGCCACACGCCCTTGAGGTTGACGTTGATCACCGAGTCCCACTGATCTTCAGTCATCTTCTGCATGCGTGCATCGCGGGTAATACCGGCGTTATTCACCAGAATATCAATGCGACCGCCCCACTCGTTGGCACTGCGCATGGCCACCTCAATCGACTCGGTACGGCCCGCGTCGAGGAAAACAGCCCGAGCCTGACCATCCGACTGCTCGATCTCAGCTGCTACGGCCTGGGCCGCACCCATGTTAATATCAGCCACCACGACCCGCGCACCCTCACGAGCAAAGGTCAGGGCGGTCTGCCGACCAATCCCCTGTCCCCCACCAGTGATAATCGCAACTTTGTTCACGAGACGCATAACAGGTTGCTCCTCTATGAGTATGAAATTAAATAATGAGGGGGACAATGGCGATTCCCTCGGAGCGAGTCCCACTCGCTCCAAAGGATCGGAATCTTCGCATAGCCCATGCGATGCGGCGTATGGTCGTCACACACTGCGCTTCTTCAGCCAGCCATCAATCTGCGGCCAGACCCGCTTATTCGCACCGCTGCCGACCATCATACCGATATGGCCACCCCGCATATGCAGGAGCAGCTTATCGCGGGTGCCAACCTTGTCCATAACCGTGACGGATTGGCAGGTAGGCACAATGTGATCCTTATCAGCGATCACATTTAGGAAGTTACAGCGGAGATTACGCAGGTCAACCTTCTCACCACGCAGCTTGAGGGTACCTTCCATCAGCCGGTTTTCGCGGTAGAACTCAACTACCCACTGGCGGAAAGCGCCACCGGGAAAATCAACGAGGTCAGTGACCCACTTGTTCATCGCCATGTACGACTCGACCACCGCCGGATTATCGAGATTATCCCAGAGCTTAAAATAGCTGCTAATGAAATTCTCGACTGGCTTGAGCATTTTACTGCCGTAGTCAATCATCGAACCCGGCACATTGCCATGCTGACGGATCAGTTCATCAACATTATAGAATTCGGTGGTGAGCCAGCGGTTGAACGGGCCAGCATTCTTATCGGCAAAGTCCAGGGGTGCGGTAAGGAGTACCAGATTGCGAATACCATCGTCCGGTCGCATCGTCGCGTAGAGAGTAGTGATCATCGCGCCGATACACCAGCCAATGAGGCTGAAGTCACGCTTGCCGCTGTGTCGTTGTGCTGCCCGGACAACGCGGGGCATATACTCAAGCACGTAATCGTCGAAGTTATAATGCGCGTCCTCAAGGCCGGGGCGGCCCCAGTCGAGCATATAGACATCGTAGCCCTGGCTAAGCAGATACTCAACAAAGCTATTGCCGGGACGCAGGTCAAAAATGTCAGGCCGATTAATTAGCGCGAAAATGAGCAGAATCGGCACGGGGTGACGTTGCTCAGGCGGAACGGCCGGCGTAAAGTGGTAGAGCTTCGCCTTATTCAGTGACCAGATCACGGTCTTCGGAGTTAGTCCGATCTGGATATCGAGGCGATTTGCGGCGAGCTTCGAGAACGTGTCGCTGCTTTTCGTGAGGCGGTCAAACTCCTCAAAAAAGCGCTTCGTCAACACCTCGGGGTCGAGGGCCGAGTTTGGTACAGTAGTCATGAGTTGCTCCGTACATTTACGAGTTCGATATGCGCGGGCGAGTAACTTGCCAGGGGCGAGAACTCACGACTACTCACCGGCTGCCACGGCCACGGCGCGGGGCCGACTTTTCTTCTGATTCGGGTGTGGCGTCAGGCTCGGGTGCGGCATCGCCTGCAGGTGGTGCATCAACGACCGACGTAGATTCCTGAACCGTCGCCAGAGCACGCACGGCGAAGAGAATATCGTCGAGTCGAGCATCCATATCGTCCAAGCGCATCTCGATGTTTGTCATGCGTTGGGCCAGGCTGATGACCTCGGCACGCGAGGGCATACTGGCCTGAGCGAGATAGGATTCCATGTACTGGGAAACCATTTTCTGCATCGGAGCAGAAGCGGCAAGCATCGTGTCGAGCTGAATACCGAGAGCCTTCGAGAACGACTCGGTATTGACCATGGTGGCCATGCCTTTGGCCCAGGCATCGAGGTTTGCGTCACGCATAGTGCGCCACGCGCCGACGGGATCAGTCGGGTCGAGCGCATCATTTCGGGTATTGGTCATAGCGTGTCTCCTTTGACAGCGCGCAATGTGCGCGCGATAGATGCGCGGTGAGAATCACGGCTCATGGCTACTGTACCACTGGTAGTTACACGAAAGTTACGTGAGCGATCAATGGCCAGGAGATTATGCAAAGTCGGCGGCGACTGAAGTCGCATCGTGAGGGCCTGCAGCCGACATCCCGCTATGCGGGCGGTTCTGGCGTCGGCGTAGGCCGACGCCCGGCGGAACGCTCCGCAGGCGCGACTTTAGTCGCCAGCCGAAGGTGGTATAGTACAATACACCATTGGCTTCTCCCCCGCACGCAATGACGCTGAACACGCGGGTTTGTGCACTCAGCGTTTTCCTTATCCTCACGATACTACGAGAAAAGGTTCCCCATGCTGCTCCGCGTCGGCTTCACTTTTGTGATCGAGTCAGGCTCGCCGACGCCGGTGACTGCGGTGGTGCGTCCACGCGAGTTTGATCTCCACCGTCTGGTTCAAGAGCGCCGCGCAGTCTCTCCCGACCTGCGCATCCATTATTACCGCGATAGCTTTGATAACTATGTGTGGCGCTGGATAACACCGCAGGGCACGATGGAGATTTCCTACGATGCCGTCGTTGAAGTACCTGCAACGCCCGACCCCGTTCTCCATGGCTTGCCCGGCACCTTTGTGGATCAACTGCCCGACGAGGTGTTGACCTACACACTGCCAAGCCGCTACTGTCCCTCAGATCTAGTGCTGAACGATGCCTGGGCGATGTTCGGTGACACTCCCGATGGCTGGGATCGTGTGCAGGCGATTTGCAACTGGGCGCATACCAATATTGCCTACGGCTCTGGTTATAGTACCGCCGCAACGTCGGGTTATGATGCGTACCAGAATCGTATGGGTGTCTGTCGCGATTTTGCTCACATTGGGGTGATGTTCTGCCGAGCCATGAATATTCCGGCCCGCTATGTCTGCGGCTACCTGCCCGACATCGGTGTGCCGATCAACCCTACGCCGATGGACTTTCACGCCTGGTTCGAGGCATATATCGCCGGGGCGTGGCGCAGCTTCGATGCTCGCCACAACATCCCGCGCATTGGTCGGGTAGTCATCGCCCGTGGCCGCGATGCCGTTGATACGGCTATTCTGACTAGCTACGGCGACAGCCAACTCACTGGCCTCGCCGTATGGGCTGATGAGCTTCACGATGTAAAACACTTCGATATTCCCCCCTGGGTACGCGAGGCGAAGGAGTGAAACGATGCACGATCTGATGACCGGCGCGGCAAGCCAGATTAACCTGCTCGATCACCATGCGGTGGAGTGGAGCCAAGTGCGTGAGACCCGCTATTGGATGTATCAGCGCTTTGAGTACCATTACCCCGGCGCGATCCGCGAGTTGCGCCAGCGGCTGATGGTTATCCCGCCAGAACACTACGGCAACCAGCGAGTATGCGCCTACGACCTGCGTGTCTCGGCTCCCGATGCGGTGACACACGCAGATACAGACCTATTCGGCAACCGGGTTTTTACCATCGCTATTCCCCAAATTGATGGTAATGTCGCCTTTGAGATGCGGCTCGTGGTCGAGCGGGATATGGTGAACCGGGCGTGGCCGCAGGTGAATGCCGCTGATCTCGTGCGCTATCTGGCCCCCACACCGCTGACGAGGGCAGACGTCCGGATCGCCGATGCGGCCCGGCAGCTTGCGCACCGTCACACCGACCCCGAGGATCTGGCCGATGCGATCAGCACCTGGGTTCATGGCGCGATGCGCTACGCCCACGGCGCGACGAGGGTGGATACTCCCGCCGCCGAGGCTCTGGCAATTGGGTGGGGGCTTTGTCAGGACTACGCGCACATTATGCTGGCGATCTGTCGTTCGGCAGGGCTGCCGGCGCGCTACGTCTCGGGGCATATGCTGGGCGAGGGCGGATCGCACGCCTGGGTTGAGGCTTTGGTCGCTGGCCCCGGCGGCTATCGTGCGCTCGCTTTTGATCCAACCAACCACCGCCGAATCACGCCGGCCTACATCACCGTAGCAATTGGCCGCGATTACCGCGATGTCGCGCCCACCTCGGGTACCTACCGCGCCCCCTACCAAGGCCACTTCAGCGCCAGCAAACGCGCCGGCCTGACACACCTCGCGTACCGCTAGTATCGGGTTCCGCACGTTCGTGGCGGTTTCCTGGGAGCGCGGGCGTCTCGCCCGCCTGAACACAAATGCGGGAGGGACGCCCGCGCTCCCATCAAGAATCTGTACTAGTTATAGAAATAGCCCGTAAAACCCAGGAGCTTCAGCTCTGGGATAGAAGGGCTTCACCCGCGTGAGCGGCTTTCGCTGTAGCTTCGGCATATAGCTTCCTCGTGAAGCAAAACGCTTACAACAGAACGAATAATCTGATATAATGTAGCCATGACACGAACGATCCAGACAACCTACCGCTATCGCCTCACCCCCACGGTTGCGCAAGAAACCGTGCTCAACCAGTTTGCGGGAGCAAGGCGCTGGGTGTGGAATTGGGCGTTGGATCGCAAAATGGCGCACTATCGGCAGACGGGCACAACGCTTTCCTATCACGATCTCGCGGGCGAGCTGACTCACCTGAAACAGCAGCCGGAAACGGCGTGGCTGCGCGAGATGGATTCGCAGTCGTTGCAGCAGGCGCTGCGGGATCTCGATAGCGCGTACCAACATTTCTTTCGCCGGGTGACGCGGGGCGAGAAGCACAAGGGCTTCCCGAAATTCAAATCGCGGAAGACGGATACGCCCCGCTTTCGCATCCCGCAGCGGGTGGTACTGCACGCCGAGGCCGTGGCGGTGCCGAAGATCGGCATGATCCGTGCGGTCGTGCATCGCCCGCTGGAGGGCGTCACCAAGGGCGCGACGTTCAAGCGGGAGCCGAATGGGCATTGGTTCGTGAGCATCGTCACCGAGCAGCAGGCTGCCCTGCGCACCGAGCGTCCGGTACAGACTCACGTTGGTGTGGATGTCGGGTTGAAGTCGCTGGCGGTGTGTTCGACGGGCGAGACGATTGCGAACCCGCGCTGGTATCGCACGCAGAGCCGCACGCTGCGGCGGGCGCAGCAGGCGCTCAGCCGCAAGCTGCGCGGCAGCCACAACCGGGGTAAGGCGCGAGTCGTGGTGGCCCGCCTGCATCAGAAGATCAGGAACCAGCGCAACGACTTCCTGCATAAGCTGAGTACGGATCTGGTTCGTCACTATGACCTCGTTTCGATTGAGGATCTGAGCATTCGCGGCCTTGCGAAAACCAAGCTGGCTAAGAGTGTTCTGGATGCGGGATGGGGCATGTTTCGGTCGATGGTGGAGTACAAGGCCGACCGGAACGATACCCATGTGGTTGCGATCGGGCGATTTTTCGCCTCGTCGAAGATGTGCGGCGCGTGTGGCTGGATACACGACCTCACCCTCGCCATGCGCGAGTGGGACTGTCTTAATCCTGCGTGCGGCGTGCATCACGACCGCGATCTGAACGCCGCACGAAACATCGACCATGAGGGCATGCGCCTGTTTGAACTGAGGGTCGCGGCGGGCTACGCCGAGACACAAAACGCCTGTGGAGACTCGGTAAGCCCAATCGGAACGGTTGGCACGGGTTGATGAAGCAGGAAGCCCAAGCGCTTTAGCCTTGGGTATATCACGTTACGATACAGGTGTGTCGTAGGACAGCGGCAGCAGAGGATGACAGCATGTCACGCATGCACAATACCGTCGTGGTGCTGGTGGGGATTGCGGCGGCCTGGTGGCTCTTCCGCGAGATCGTGGGCGTACTTGGCACCTTCGCCGATGTCCTCACGACCTTCGGCTTTGCCTGGCTCCTGAATCTGCTGCTAGAGCCGATGGTTGATTATCTGAGCCGCTGGCTTAAACGCTCGGTGGCCTGGGGCATCGGCTACTTCAGCCTGATCCTTGTTCTCGCCACCCTCAGCGCACCTCTGGCATCGCAGGCTAGTTCACTGCCCGCAGCACTGCCCAACGCCATCGAGCAGGGCACCCTGCGCATTGACACCTTCCTCAACTGGCTGCGCCTGCACCGGATCGCTGTGCCGCTCAGTATCGGACAGGCCATCGAGAGCGGACAGATCGCCCAGCAGATTGGGCCAACGGTGCTAGAGTGGTCGCTTACGCTGCTGAGTATCGGCGGCCAGACTCTCCTGATAATCGGCGTGGCGGCGGCGATGTCAGCCGGGGACGACTCGCTGGGGGCGATTATTGGTGCGGTCATGCCCAGCAGTTGGGCTGACAATGTTCGTGTCCTCTACGACGATGTGCGGCGCACCTACTCGGCGGGAATCCGGGGACAACTAGCGATCTGGGCGATGGGCATGGCCCTCAGCATGGGGGTGCTGGCGATCTTTCAGACGCCGGGAATGTTGCTATGGGTTGGCCCGCTGGCCCTGCTGCGCCTGCTGCCCTACCTCGGCGGCATTTTTGGCGGCATGCTGACCGCCGTTGTCCTGCTGATCAGTCTGCCGTGGCCGCAATCGCTGCTGCCCGTGCTGCTCATCCTGGTGGGCGAGAATATCAAGGGTTATGTGATCGAGCCGCGACTCTTCGGGCGCGCCCTGAGCCTCTCGCCGGGGCTGGTTCTCTTTGTGGTTCTGGTAGGATGGAAGATCGGCGGCATCACCGGAATCGCCTTTGGCGTACCGGCAATGGCGGTGGTGCAAGCTCTCGCCGAGCGCATCATCAGTCGGCGCGAGGCAACACAATCCCCGCAGCCTACCGAGAAGCCCGATCCAAGCCCGGTTCACAAGGTCACTGGCCCGCTATCTGCGAAACGCTGAGACTCCTCTGGTATAATCCAGCGAATGTACGCCATCCACCCGATCACGATACATTTGCCCCTGGGACTGCTCCTGGCAAGCAGCCTGTTCAGCGTGATCTCCCTGCGTCGGGGCGAGCAGGCATGGGAAACGAGCGCCTACCACTGCCTGATCGTCGGCTGGATCATCGGGGTAATCGCCCTGGTCAGCGGCACTATTGACGCCCTGCGCCAACTGACTGGCCCCGATGTGCCGCGCAACAATGCCATGATTGGGTGGGTGAACGCCCACGCCTTCCTGAATCTGGCCGTGGTGATGATCTACGGGCAGGCTCTGCTCATGCGCCGTCGCCACCCCGGCATCCTGGACGATACCACAGCGCGGTGCGGCTACCTGGCCCGCCACGCCGTGGGAGCCATGCTGCTCATTATTGGCGGATGGACGGGCGGACATTTGGTATATACCCTTGGGCTAGGCAAATAGCGGAGCAAAACGATGGCCGGAGTCCTTATGTACGGATTCCTCCACCTCATGATCAACTTCTTTCGGATGATCGGCTGGTGGCGCTGGAAAATTGAGGGGCTAGAGAACCTGCCGCCGCGCCAGTTGGGCGGCATGGTCGTGGTGATCAACCACGTCAACTGGATTGATATTCCGGCGGTCGGTGCCCTGCTGCCCTTCGCCTACCGGCTCTCGTGGCTGGGCAAGGCCGAACTGTTCGACCGCCCAATCCCTCGCTGGTTCTATCGCAATATGCAGGTCATCCCGATCAATCGTGGGCGGCGCGATATGGCCGCGCTAGATGCCTCGGTAGGGGCGCTGCGCTCCGGATCCGCACTGTTGATCTTCCCCGAAGGTCACCGCAGCCGCTCCGGCGTCCTCCAGGTTGGTCGCGGCGGTGCTGTGCGATTAGCTATGCAATCCGGCGTGCCGATTATCCCTATGTCAATCAGCGGTAGCGAGCATGGACTCAAGGGGGCGTGGCTGCGCAAGCCGCTGACGGTGCGGATCGGTCAGCCCTACATTATCCCGCCTACCCAGAGCGGCAAAATTCCAGCCGACCTCATGAATCGCTGTACCGACGATCTGATGCGGCGTATCGCCGCGCTGCTCCCCGAAGATCGTCGCGGCCCCTATGCCCAATTGCCTGTGAGCTAACGGCAATACTTTACGAATAAACCCATCCTGTACCGACCATTCCCCCTCACCCCCTACCCCTCTCCCACAAGGGGAGAGGGGAGGTTTCTGCAACAGAAAGTTTCCGATTCCCCCTCTCCCGTTCTGGGAGAGGGGGCTGGGGGTGAGGGGGAATGGTCGGTAGATTTCGTTATGTGAAAAGTATTGGAGCTAACGGGAAGCGTCAGTAAAAATCCGTAAACCCGTCCTGGTCAAGTCGCTCCAGCATACGACGTAGTTTTGAGGCGCTCTCGGGGTAGGGCGCGACGGCCAGTTGCTCGGCGCTGATGCTGCTCGCTTTGGCCCACACACGCTGCTCAATCCCCAGCGTCAGGCTTAGCAGGGCCGACAGCGCCCGCCGCAGGCGTGGGGCGTCCTCACCGCGCAGGCGCGGTAGCACTTTCTGCTTGATCTGAAGATCCAGGGCCGCGCACGTTCCCAGCGTTCCCCGTGCCTGCTCCACAAAGCGCAGCATCTCGCCGATAGCCCGGTAGCCGAAGGGGTGTCCAGCCTCGGCAGCAACCGGCTGCACCGCCACGATCATCGCCCACGCCTCCTCGTCTACCGGGCCACCGTAGCTGGCCCGGTAGGCAGCCAGATCCACGTCCGTCAGTTCGATCAGGTTAGCCCGATCAAGGATCTTGTCGCTCAGGGCGAAGGTACTCTCGTCCACATTCACCGTGCCGGTGATGCGCAGGTTTACAGGCAGACGCAGCGGGCTGCGGATGCTACCGCCGCCCGCCAGCGGAGACTCGGCGGTTGGCAGGCCCAGATCCATGCTTCCTTCCAAGGTTTCCATCGCGGAGAGGATGGGGGCTAGGTAATACTCGGGGCGGGCGAGATTTAGCTCATCCAGACAGACATAGTGCGCCTGCTGCGGATCAGCGGCAGCCTGGAGCAGAAAACGGGTGAAGGCGCTGGCGTGGTACGCTCCTGTGAGCGCATTGTAGTAGCCCAGCAGGTCACGGGCGCTGTGCCAGTCGGGCTGAACCGCCACCAGCAAATAGTAGGGGTTATCGCGTCCAGGCGCGATCCCGTGGGCTGCATCGGCATACAGACGGGTTAGGCGGGTCTTGCCCGTACCACTAATCCCCGGCAGAATCACCAGCGGGCGGGTCTGGAGGGCAATATGGTAGCTGCGCAGGAGCAGATTCGAGATCGTAAAACCACGGGCGTGTACCCGCTCGGCGATCACCTCAATCGGGGGCGGGTCGGCGCTATGGTAGCTCGTATGGCCCTCGCGCAGCATAGCGGGGCCGGACGGATCACCTACCTCGGCCTGCTCCATCAGCGCCTCATTTAGCGGGAGCAGGGCACATACATCGGCCACCAGTCGCGTAGTGAGGTCAGCAGAGAGCGACTCCCAAGGATAGACGAATCCGGCCCACAGATAGCCCGCGCCCTTGGAGGTTAGGTAGCGGTCAATCCAGAGCGGCCCGGAGGCAGGAGGGAGGAGGCAGGAGGCAGGATTTTGAACTCCCGCCTCCCGGCCTCCTGCCTTCTGCCTCCCGCCTCCCGTCTCCGTGAATCGTGCTTCACCCTCAGTCTCGATCCGCTCAACCAGAGGCAGCCAGACCGAGCGGGCACCGCCCCAGAGCGAGGCCAGTTCGTTTTTACGCGAGCGCCAGAGCTGAATACCCACCAGGATCGCCTGCTCGGCACCGCTAACCACCACCAGCACACCGGCCCCGCGTGGGGCGCGGTCGAAGGCCACCCAGTAATCGTGGATCGGATCACGCTGGCCCTGGCCACGGTTCAGGTAGCGCTGCGATTTAAAGCTCACCTCGTAGTTTGGCCAGATGCGTGGGAACGTCACCGTTGCCTCCGCTCGCACCTGTTCGGCCAGATCTACCAGCGCCGGATGCAGCCGATCCTGCACCGCTGTCCAGCGTTCGCTCACACCGGGAACAAGGAGAGACGAGAGGGACTCAGATGAGAAAAGAGGCTTTGACATTGTCAATTGCAGATTGTAGATTGCAGATTGTAGATTAAATTCAATCTGCAATCTGCAATCTACAATCTACAATCCCTACGCCGTGGGCGGCTTGAGGTACTGGCGATCAACGGGAAGAACATCCGCCCCGGTTGAGGTTGCGGCGTTGTCGCGCAGACCGAAGTTCGCGTCAAGCAACTCTAGCATCGCGTGAAGTTCGCTGCACAGCTCCTCAAAAACCGCCGTGAGCAGGTCGGTGTCGTAGAGGGCGTCGTCAATACTCCAGACCCGCAGGGCGGAGAGACTCTCGACGCGCGGTGGTCGCCCGGAGAAGAACGAGACCTGACTGTTGACCCGTACCAGATCGTCCGTATCAACCAAAGCAGAGTGAATATCCTGAATAGCGCGTGCCATGGTCGCAATCAGACTCACATCGCGCTGCTGCTCGATGTTCAGCGGCAGATGGTAGGTTACCTCCACATCCAAAGAGGGTCCACGGCGAGCATGGGCAAAGAGACGCTCATCTACAAAACGCTCGATATTATCAAGCGAGTCCGTGCCACGCAACGAGAAAATAGTGAACTCGGGCGACCAGCGGAATGCCACCACGGCGCGCAGCGATGGTTCCTGCGGCCCGTGGTCGTCATCAACGTCGTCGGGGAGACACGTAATCGTCAGGCTACGCCCAAGAGCGTGAGTATCAATCAACTCCTGGGTATAGGCGATATTCAGTCCGGCCTGTTCGATGCTGGTGAGCAGAACAGAGACAAAGTTCTCGTAGGTGAGCATGGGCTTCCTCGTTCGCACTGTTGTTGTCCCTGCATTATAGCACCGAGGTTATCACGGCATCATTCGTACTAGGATTGTTGTAAAGTTGCTGAGTACCCTCGGCTGGCGACTAAAGTCGCGCCTGCGAGGCGTTCCGCCGGGCGTCGGCCTACGCCGACGCCGGAACCGCCCGCGTAGGCGGGCGGTCGGCCATCGGCCCCGACGCTGCGACTTCAGTCGCCAGCCGATAGGACAATCCGACCCAGAACTTATTCGCGCTAACCAAATATTTCTGTGTCTTTCCGTGTTCCTCTGTGGCAAAACCTTGTTGTCATTGCTGCTGCAATCGTACAAATGTATCAAATAAACTTCCCGAACACGCTCGGATGTGGTATAATGAGGCGGTTATCGAGGGGGCGATCTTACGCATTGTGAAGCCCCAAAACGCAGAATTGATAGACATATTTTCTTACTGACGAGAGAGGGTGAAGGGACGCAGACCCATCCTTCAGCTTCCGTACTCATACGACAGAGGATCAATGTCATGAAGGACGATGAAATGACCATCACAGAGCCGCATGCCTACGACGCCAGCCAGATTACGGTGCTAGAGGGGCTGGACGCAGTGCGTAAGCGCCCCGGCATGTATATTGGGCCGACAGATATTAACGGCCTGCACCATATGATCAAAGAGGTCGTTGATAACTCGGTAGACGAGGCTCTGGCTGGGTCTGCCGATACGATCTTGATCACTATTTTCCTCGATGGCTCGGTGCAGGTCGTAGATAACGGTCGCGGTATCCCGGTTGATATTCACCCTAAGCACAACGTCTCGGCGCTGCAGTTGGCCACCACCGAACTTCACGCTGGCGGTAAGTTCGGCGACGGTGGCTATAAGGTGTCGTCGGGATTGCACGGCGTGGGCCTCTCGGTAGTCAACGCCCTCTCGGCGCACCTGCGCGCCGAGGTGCGTCGCCACGGTAAGCTCTGGATGCAAGAGTACGCCATCGGCAAACCCCTGGCCCCCGTGCGGCCTATTGGCGATGCTGAGGGCACCGGCACCTCCATCCATTTCATGCCAGACATTACGATCTTCAAAGATGGGATTGACTATAACTTCAAGACCGTTGCCCAGCGCTTTCGCGAAATGGCCTATCTTACCAAGGGGCTGCGCTTTAGGTTCGTTGATCAGCGCACCGACCAAGAGGTCAATTTCTACTTCGAGGGCGGCATCATCTCCTACGTGCGCCATCTGAACAAGGGCAAGGGCGTCCTGCACCGCCTGCCTTTCTACGTCGAGCGCACCGTTGGCGATGTGGCGGTTGAGGTGGCGATGCAGTACACCGAGACCTACGATACCGACTCGATCTACGCCTTCGCCAACAATATCAACAACACCGATGGCGGCGCGCACCTCTCGGGCTTTCGCACTGCGCTGACGCGAGTGATCAATACCTACGCCCGTGCCAAGAGTCTGCTCAAGGACAACGATACTAACCTTACCGGCGACGATGTGCGCGAGGGACTGACGGCGGTGATCAGCGTGAAGCTGAAGGACCCGCAGTTTAGTTCACAGACCAAAGAGAAGCTGGTGAGTCCCGAGGCCGCCAGTGCCGTGGGTACGGTGATGGGCGATGCCTTCGGAGCCTGGCTCGATGAGAACCCCGCCGAGGCCCGCCGAATCATTGAGAAGGCTGTCTCAGCCGCCCGCACCCGTCTGGCCGTGCAGAAAGTGCGCGACACGGCCCGCAAAAGCGCAATGGAGGGATTTTCTCTCCCCGGCAAGCTGGCCGACTGTTCGGACACCAACCCGGCTCGCTGCGAACTCTACATTGTCGAGGGCGACTCGGCAGGTGGCACGGCCAAGCAGGGCCGCGACCGGCGTTTCCAGGCGATCCTGCCGCTGCGCGGCAAGATCCTCAACGTTGAAAAGAGCCGCATGGATAAGATGCTCTCTAACGCTGAGGTGAAGAACCTGATCACCGCCATTGGCACCGCCATCGGCGAGCTGTTCACCCCTGAGAAGCTGCGCTACCATCGCATCATCCTCATGGCCGACGCCGATGTGGACGGCAGCCATATCCGCACCCTGCTGCTCACCTTCTTCTTCCGCCACATGCGCCAGTTGATCACCAACGGCCACCTCTACATTGCCCAGCCGCCGCTCTACCGGATTAAGCACGGTCGTGAGCAGGTCTATACCTACTCCGATGCCGAGCGCGACGCCTACACCGGCAAGCTGGCCCCCGGCACCAAGATTGAAATCCAGCGCTACAAGGGTCTTGGCGAGATGAACGCCGAGCAGCTCTGGGAGACGACGCTTAACCCGGCCAACCGGATCATCCTCCAGGTAACGGTCGAGGACGCCCAGTTAGCCGATGAGACGTTTACGATGCTGATGGGCGATCTAGTACCCCCGCGCAAGCGCTTCATCACCACGCACGCGGCAGAGGTGACGTATTTGGATATTTGATTTGGGGAAGCGGTGTAGGTTATCACACGGATTGCGAAGGCGCTATCACGCGGATTGCGAAACAGGTTGGGGCGATGCTCTGGCCCATTTCGCTGTAGGATTTCACACGACTTGGTGTAGGTGTCAGATTTCACACGACTTGGGCGGCATGTCGAACGACTTGGCCTAACCATTTCACACGACTTGGGCCAAGTTGCCTCGGCTGTAGGTATAGGTTATCATACGGATTGCGAAACGGGCGGGAGTAATGGCTCTGCCCGTTTTGCCTTAGCCCTCCGACCGAGTCAGATGCCAGACGAAGTGAGCAGGTAAGAAGTCAGACATGAGGCAATTAATCACCTCAATTCGCCTGTCGGACAAGTAGCACTGCTTAGGTAGTGGTGCCATCTCGAATGGTATGCTAATTTATAGCGTGGGCATTAGACATTACCGGAAATAGCCACTCTACCCGGTAGCGGACAAGGGAGCGGGGTGGCGCACAGATTGGCGAAGGTTGTGGAGGCCACACGCGATGAGCATGACCCGGTCAGCAAACCTCGGCTTCGTG
>Ga0208376_1000292_pt1 | contig 15781 bp, 13 predicted proteins | sample CryBogmetaGMA25M_FD_184548 | JGI IMG/M metagenome (GOLD analysis project Ga0208376, IMG submission 184548) | Freshwater microbial communities from Crystal Bog, Wisconsin, USA - MA2.5M (SPAdes) | ecosystem: Environmental > Aquatic > Freshwater > Lake | place: Crystal Bog, Wisconsin, USA...
CCATTGAGTCACGCCAACTTTTTAGCCTAAGCTCCCCCACTTTTGAGGAAAGCCAGAAAGCTGGCTCCCCCGCATTGCCCTGGCTTGTTACTCTAACAATTTTGCTACTAGGTACTTATTGGTTCTGGCGCACGCATCAGAAACAATTTATTCAAAAACAAGAGGCGGAGCACTTAATTTCATCGAAAGAACAGGCAGAGAATGCTAATGCTGCTAAGTCCGCCTTCTTGGCAACAATGAGTCACGAAATTCGCACCCCTATGAATGCTATTTTAGGGGTACAAGAATTACTGCTCACCAGCCAACAGTTACCAGCCAATGAAAAATCACTACTTAAAAGTGCGCATAACTCTGCAGAATCATTATTGGGTATCTTGAATCAAGTCTTAGATCTTTCAAAGATCGAGGCCGGCAAACTTACCCTTAATCTCGAGGCCTGCTGTCTAAATACCCTAATCGATGATATTGATTCTGCATTTTCCACGGTTGCTAACAAACAAAATCTCATACTGCATACCTCCAAAGATCCTTGTATTGCACCGGTATTGATGATGGATATATTAAGACTTCGTCAAATACTGCAGAATCTATTAAGTAATGCCATTAAATTTACCGACCAAGGAGAAATTTATTTTTCCATTAGCGTTTTAGCTGATGATCATGCAGGTCAACTCATTGAATTTCGTTTCATTGATACTGGTATTGGCATGCGTTCCGAAGAAATTGATTTGGCACTACAGGCTTTTGAACAAATTCCAGGAAAAAGTGATCAGCTACATGGCACTGGCCTTGGCTTGACCATTACGAACCACCTGGTTACCTCCATGAATAGCCAACTGTATTTTGAAAGTGCTCCAGGCCTTGGAAGTAATATCCATTTTTGCATAGCCTTTCCTCGTACCGGTCTTGCGGCCTCAAGAAGCGTGCTGACAGATAACAAAACACCTCATCGAAAGAAGCGCATCTTCAACAAAGCACTTCGCGCCTTAGTCATTGAGGATCATCCTGCTAGCCGCCAAATCATTTCACTTCAATTGGAAGCTTTAGGAATTCATGTGTCTGTATGCGATAACGCAAACTCTGCTCTTGAGTTAATCACCACGAAAGAATTTGAGCTTCTCTTAACGGACCAATCGATTCCAGGCATGCAGGGATCAGAGTTAGCCAAAAAAATTCGTGCTTTAGGTCATGATGAACTCATTATTATTGGCATTACAGCAGATATCTATGCCCTAGAGTCTCGTCATCATTTTTTAGCTGCCGGTATGAATGCGGTTCTTATTAAACCGCTCAGCTTAATGACATTAGAAAATGAGTTGAACTGTTATTTCAGTTCAAAAGAAGTTATTGATCAGAATTCTCCTAATCAAGATAAAGAATATTCGTTTGATGCTTTTGCAAATCTTTTAAAACAGAGCCCTGACCATATCCTAGTAATACTAAATGAGATTAAAAAAGTTCACGATGAGGTTCTTACAGAACTAGAAACCCAAATAGTAGACGAGATGACTTTTAAGCAAATGGTTCACAAGATCAAAGGGGGTGCCCAGCTTCTAAGCGCTAAGCACTTTTTGCAAAGCTGCGAATATTTAGAGCAAGAGGGAGCTTTGGATCATAGAATCACAAAATTACATGGGCTATTAAAAGAACAAAACCAAATCATCAAGACTTATCAGTCTGGATATGCCAACTCTTAGCTAAGCAGGAGCTTTGTCTTCTAGCCCAGTAGGTTTATCCTACTGGTAATGCCATATCCATTACAGCGCCTTCTTCATTCTGCCTTAGCCGTCCTCTGGGCTGGATTCTACCTTATTCATTACCCAGCAAAGGCTGATGAAGCTCTCATGGCACCACCTTCAACTGTTATTAACAGCTTGGAGCGTAATCAAATTCCAAAGGATGCTGTCAGTATTTCAGTAACAGAGATAGAGCCTGGACGCCCAGGAAAAAATACCGCCAAAAGTATTTTGGATTGGCGGGCTGGTGTACCCATGAATCCAGCTTCAACGATGAAGCTCCTCACGACGCTTGCCGGCTTAGATATTTTGGGGCCACAATATCGTTGGCGTACTAACCTCTATACCGATGGCGTTATTCGTCAAGGTACTCTGAAGGGAAATCTATATTTGCAAGGCACCGGGGATCCAAAACTTATTCCTGAAGAGTTAGCTAAGCTTATGAAATCCCTGCAGGGACTTGGTATTCAGAAGATTGATGGCAATCTGATCTTTGATCGTAGCGCTTATGCGCCGAGTGTGATGGAACATAACACCATTGATGGCGAATCCTTGCGAGCCTATAACGTACCACCAGATCCCCTACTCTACTCATTTAGAACATTATCATTTCAGCTCGGTAAATCTCGCACAGCTGATTTTATTGATATTAACTATAGTCCTGCACTGTCACAACTCAAGATCGACAATCAAATGCAATTGGTTGATAGATCATGTGATGACTGGAAAAGTAATATCCGCTTTAATTTAGATCCTGAAGGCTCATCTAAAACAGACAAGTCATTGGTAGCTCAGTTTTCTGGGGCTTTTCCAAATAGTTGTAGAGGCGTCAACTACAACGTAGTTGCTCTAGATGCAAATACCTTTCTTACTCAGGGCTTTGCTGCTGCCTGGGTATTGGCAGGCGGTACCTGGGCTCAAACTCCAACCGGAAAGGATGGTGCAGTTCCCTTAGCAGCACGACTATTGTTGCAATTCGAGGGAATCAATCTAGCAGATGATGTGCAAGATATCAATAAGTACTCGAACAATGTCATGGCACGTCAACTTTTATTGACTCTAGCTTTAGAGAAGATGGGCAAACCTGCGACTACAGCCAATGGGGATCTAGTGATTCAGAATTGGCTCAAACAAGGTGGCTCAGAATTCACAGGCTTAGTAATTGAGAATGGTTCAGGACTATCGCGCAATGAAGCTATCTCTGCCGGGCAAATGAATCAGCTACTACTTGCAGCGCGTAATTTACCTGTAGGAGATATTTTCTACAATAGTCTACCGATAGCTGGTACTGATGGCACCATGCGTAATCGCTTAATGACACAACTTCGTAAATTTTTACATCTCAAGAAAAAACCTGAAGCCAGAATTAAAACAGGTTCGCTAGCAGATGTACGAGCTATCTCGGGTTATGTTGTCAGTAAATCCGGAAAGATGTATGCGGTGACCTCATTTATTAACCACCCCAACGCTTGGAGAGGTCTAGAGGCTCATGATCAGTTGCTGTCGTGGCTGCTTGATGATGGTCCAGAGCCAAAACATGCTCGCTGAAGGCGATCTCTCACGCCGTCCCACTCTTCCCCAACAGGTGGCTCCGGAAATAAAATTAAGTCCCACTCTTGCTGATCTAAGTCACGTAGTGTGCGATACAAAAGATTAGCAAATGTAGCAGGATTGCTAGAAGTGATGACTTCTTCAACATCTATTGATGGGTGATCTTCTAATACTAAAGACGATTCAGAATCCCAAACAGCCACTGCAACCCGTGACTTGGTGTCAGGAAACTCACTTAAAGCATCTAATACTCGACCAGGGGCATATAGGCGCAGGGGTGTAGTTGGAGCGTAATGAGCGCGTAAACTTCCAGAAACTCGAGGAATATTTTCTCCATGCTCGGCAAAACTTACCTCACCTAGTTGGTATACCTTAACACCGGTCTTGGCAAAAATTTCCTTAGGGGTGATGACTCCAGGACGAAGAAGCGCAGGCTTATCGCCTGAAGACATATCAATAATGGTAGATTCAATGCCAACCTCGCAATCGCCCCCATCCAAAATCATCAAATCGAGCATACCTTCGAATTCATTCCGAACATCTGCTGCCCTAGTCGGCGACACCTTTCCAAAACGATTAGCGGATGGAGCTACAACACCCCCTTTAAATTTTCGCAATAACTCCTGAGCAACTGGATGCGCTGGCGCCCGAATAGCTACAGTATCTTGACTACCAGTGAGTTCATTTAAAACCGTTTTATCTTTTTTAAACACCAGTGTTAATGGGCCAGGCCAAAAGGCATTCATGAGTTTTAGCGCATCTTCTGATACATCTCTTGCCCAAGGCGCAATGATTGGAATCCAATCTACTTGTGGAGCATCAAATTTATCTGGTGCTGATAAATGAACTATTAATGGGTGATTCGCAGGTCGACCCTTAGCGGCAAATATTTTTTTAATGGCCTCGGGGTTTTTGGCATCGGCCCCCAAGCCATATACTGTCTCTGTCGGAAATGCGACAAGACTACCATCACGTAAGGTTTGAACTGCCTCCTGAATCACTGCAGAAGATTGCAGCGGCTTACTGTCAGCAGACATTTCTAAGGCTCGATGCCTAATTCAGATGCGACGGCTGTACAGTTTTGACGAGCCTCGTTTAAAGCTTCACCTAAACAATTGATATGCCCCATCTTTCTGCCCATGCGGGGCTCAGATTTGCCATAGAGGTGCAGCTTTACATCAGGATGCGCAAGCACTTTATTCCAAGCGGGTTCTTTGGCTTGATCTTCACTACCCTCAAACCAAAGGTCACCTAATAAATTCAACATTGATACTGGAGCAAGCTGACGAGTATCACCCAAAGGCAATCTAGCCATAGCTCTCACCTGCTGCTCAAACTGACTACTCACGCAAGCATCCATGGTGTAGTGACCAGAGTTATGTGGACGTGGTGCGATTTCATTAGCAACGATATCACCACTCTTAAGAACAAAGAACTCAATACAGAGAACGCCCACATAATCAATCTTGCGGATCAGCGATTTTGCTGCATCAATAATTTTCTTTTCTTGCGCAGGCTTTAATGATGGTGCGGGTACTGTTGATGTATGCAAAATTCCATCACGATGGATGTTTTGTGAGACAGGGTATGCCACAACTATGTCGTCATAACCACGAGCCACAAGGGCTGAGACCTCAAAATCTAAATCCATCCGCTTCTCTAATATGCACGGAACTTTACCTAATTCTGCCCAAGCAACTGGTAGATCTGCAGCTGCATAAATAGTCATTTGACCTTTGCCGTCATAACCCATACGGGCAGTCTTTAATATTCCAGGGAAAAGTTCTGCTGGAACATGAGCAATGTCAGCGTCATGCTCAATCACGCAGTTAGGCGCTGGGCCGATATTCGTTTCTGATTTCCAGGTTGCTAAGAACTTTTTCTCAGCAATTCGATTTTGTGCCAAAGATACGCAACTACTGCGCGGTGCTACAAAAACACCTAAAGATTCCAACTCATCTAAAGCTTGTGCAGGAACATTTTCGAATTCGGTACTCACTGATGAGCACAATGCTGCCATCTCTTTTAAGGCTGCAGAATCTGTGTAATCGGCTTGAATAAATTTCTCGGCAATCGATCCAGCAGGGCTTTCCGAACCAGGATCTAAGACGCATACCTTATACCCCATAGCTTGTGCGGCCTGGGTAAACATTCGGCCTAATTGACCACCACCTAAAATTCCTAAATATGAACCCGGCAATATGGGTTCCAAACGGTCTGCCATGTAATTAATATCCTGGCAAATTCATGGCCCGGGCAGTATCCGATTGCTTGGATCGGAACTCTGCAAGGCGCTTAGCTAGATCTGCATCATGCAAAGCTAAACCAGCAATGACATGCAAGGCAGCATTGGCAGCCCCAGCTTCGCCAATTGCAAATGTAGCCACTGGGACACCTTTGGGCATTTGCACAATGGAATATAAAGAGTCTTCACCGCGTAAGTATTTACTTGCTACAGGAACTCCATATACAGGAATGATTGTTTTAGAGGCTAACATACCTGGCAGATGGGCTGCGCCGCCTGCACCAGCAATAATGGCTTGCAAGCCATTGTCTTGAGCATTCTCTGCATACTGGAACATATCATCAGGCATTCGGTGTGCTGAAAGTACTTTAGCCTCGTGAGCAACGCCAAACTGCTCCAACATTTGAGCAGCATGTTGCATAGTGTCCCAATCTGAATTGGAACCCATCACTATTCCGACTATTGGCTTCTTGCTCATTAACTTCTCCAAATGCCTTAAATACCGTCTAAGGACTCTATTATCCCTGAGTTGACCTTACTTAGTTAAACGACTTAAGGCTTCACGATACTTTTGAGCCGTCTTTTCAATAACATCAGCAGGCAATTGGGGTGCTGGTGCGGTTTTTAACCAAAGTTTTCCATTAACCAGAGCAGTTTCTAGCCAGTCGCGCACAAATTGCTTGTCATAAGACGGTGGATTTGAGCCCACGTAATATGTTTCAGCGGGCCAAAATCTTGAGGAATCCGCCGTAAGGATCTCATCCATTAAAACCAATTGGCCAGCATCATCTAGACCAAATTCAAACTTGGTATCAGCAATAATGATTCCACGTGTAGCTGCATATTCTGAAGCTTCTTTATAGAGGCGAATACTGACCTCACGAATTTGATTCGCTAATGTCTCGCCGATGAGCTCAATCACTTTTTCAAATGAGATATTTTCATCGTGCTCACCCACTTCTGCTTTAGCAGCAGGTGTAAAAATTGGCTCAGGTAATTTTTGTGCATTCTCCAAACCTTCTGGCAACTTAATACCGCAGACCTTACCAGTTTCTTTATAGTCTTTCCAACCACTTCCAGCCAGGTAACCGCGCACTACTGCCTCTACCAAAATAGGCTTTAAACGTTTAGCTACGACAGCACGACCTTGAACTTGATTGACTTCATTAGCAGGTACCACTGTAGTAGGGTCAATGTCAGTAAGGTGATTGGGAATAACTGAGGCCAACTTCTTGAACCAAAAATTAGCCATTTGGTTTAGCACAACACCCTTCTCTGGAATAGGCTCACCCATCACCACATCAAAAGCTGAGAGACGATCAGTAGTAATCATCAGTAGTTTGTCATCGCCCAGGGCGTAAACGTCACGCACCTTTCCCTTGGATAGCAAAGGCAATGACTTAATGGACGTCGCATACAGAGCTGGCATGGTTAATTCACTTCACAATCTGGGTTAGTTTGCCGCTCTTATAGAGCTCAGCCATTTTTTCTAAAGAAATAGGTTTAATTTTTGAGGCCTGTCCTGCAGAACCAAAAGCTTGGAAACGTGCAATACAAACTTTCTTAGCAGCTTCACGAGCTGGCTTTAAGTAATCACGCGGATCAAACTTGCTTGGGTTCTCAATCAAGTAACGGCGAATTGCGCCCGTCATTGCTAAACGGATATCAGTATCAATATTGATCTTACGTACACCATTCTTGATACCTTCTTGTATCTCTTCAACGGGAACACCATAAGTTTCCTTCATATCCCCACCAAACTGACGAATCTCTGCAAGCAATTCTTGAGGAACACTAGATGATCCGTGCATTACTAGATGGGTATTAGGAATCCGAGCATGGATCTCTTTAATGCGATCGATTGCCAAAATATCCCCTGTTGGCTTCTTACTAAACTTATATGCTCCATGACTAGTACCAATCGCAATTGCCAAAGCATCGCACTGAGTTGCCTTTACAAAGTCAGCAGCTTGTTCTACATCAGTCAGCAACTGCTCACGAGTCATCGTGCCATCAGCACCATGGCCGTCTTCTTTGTCACCCTTCATAGTTTCTAGCGAACCTAAAACACCTAACTCTGCTTCAACAGTGACTCCAATAGAGTGAGAAAACTTCACTACCTCTTTGGATACATCTACGTTGTACTCATAGCTAGCCACGGTCTTTCCATCAGCCTCTAAAGATCCATCCATCATCACGCTCGTAAAACCACTCTTGATTGCAGCCATACAAACTGCCGGACTTTGACCATGGTCTTGGTGCATCACTACGGGAATATGAGGATAGGCTTCAACTGCCGCAGAAATTAAATGGCGCAAGAAAGCCTCCCCAGCATACTTGCGAGCACCTGCAGATGCTTGCATGATCACTGGAGAGTCAGCTTCATTGGCTGCTTCCATAATTGCCGTAACTTGTTCTAAGTTGTTGACGTTAAAGGCAGGCAGACCATAACCATTTTCAGCTGCATGATCTAGGAGTTGTCGTAAAGATACTAAAGCCATGATGTTCTCTTAATAAATATTGGATGAATGAATAATTCAATTACTTCACATGAATAATTTTGAGGGTATTGGTGCCACCAGGTTCACCCATTGGCTCACCTGAAGTCAAGACCACGGTATCGCCTTTTTTAACAACCCCAGATTTCTTCAGACAAGCCTCTACCTCTTGGAGTGCAGTATCGCGATCCTTGGTGTAATCCAAGCCAATCGGCGTAACGTTACGGTAGGTACTTAAAGCACGTTGAGTTGCAATCTTCGAGGTTAAAGCAAAGATCGGCACATGAATATTATGACGACTCATCCAAATAGGAGTTGAGCCAGAATCCGTTAGCGCCGCAATTGCGTTAGCATTCAAATGATGAGCAGTAAACAATGCGCCCAAAGCAATTGTTTGATCAATCCGTGTAAAGGTTTGGTCTAGGAAATCCGTTTCCAATTTCACGAGATTAGATTTCTCGGCTTCGATACAAATCTCCGCCATGGCTTTAATCGCCTGCACTGGATAGGATCCAGCGGCTGACTCAGCTGAAAGCATTACCGCATCAGTGCCATCGAGCACTGCATTCGCTACGTCACTGACTTCAGCACGCGTAGGTACTGGGGCATTGATCATGGACTCCATCATTTGTGTAGCAGTAATTGTAAATTTATCTGCTTTGAGCGCCCAATCAATCATGCGCTTTTGTAAAGCCGGCACAGCAGCATTACCAACCTCAATAGCAAGGTCTCCACGCGCAACCATAATGCCGTCACTCTCAGCAATAATACTTTTTAGGGCCTTAGGCTCTATAGCTTCGGCGCGCTCTACTTTGGCAATCGTTCTAACTTTGCCAACACCATATTTAGCGCTAGCAGCATCAGCCAACTTACGAGCATAGGCCATATCTGCACCATCTTTAGGAAAGCTGATTGCCAAGAAATCTACGCCCATAGCAATCGCAGCATCTAAGTCCGCAATATCTTTTTCAGTCAATGCAGGAGCAGTTAAACCACCACCGGCACGATTAATACCCTTGTTGTTCGAGAGCGGTCCACCTTGTTCTACCAGTGTAAAAATTTCTCCACCCTTCACACTCTCTACGCGAAGCACCACTAGACCATCGTTCAATAAAAGACGATCGCCTGATTTCACGTCATTAGGCAACTCTTGATAGTCGAGACCTACACGACTTTGATCTCCCAACTCGCAGGCGACATCTAAAATAAACTTCTCACCTTCTTTGAGAAGAATTTTGCTATCGGCAAACTTGCCAACCCGAATTTTTGGACCCTGAAGGTCGGCCATAATGCCAACCTCCTTACCAACCTCGGCGGAAATACTTCTTACTAAATCATGTCTTGCTTTGTGGTCCGCAACAGTGCCATGGGAAAAGTTCATCCGCACTACATCTACACCTGCACGAATCATGTCACGTAATACCTCAGGCTTTTCCGATGCTGGCCCTAAAGTCGCAATAATTTTTGTAGCTCGAAGCATATTTATTCCTTCCCTCTTTCAGCTAGTACTGCAAAGGCTGGTAAGGTTTTGCCTTCAAGGAATTCCAAGAAAGCGCCGCCACCAGTTGAGATGTAATCCACTTGATTTTCAATACCGTATTTCGCAATTGCAGCCAAAGTATCGCCGCCGCCAGCAATTGAGAATGCTGGTGAGTGAGCAATAGCAGCAGCTAGCATTTTGGTGCCGCCGCCAAATTGGTCTATTTCAAAAACACCCAATGGGCCATTCCAAACAATCGTGCCGGCGTGTGCCAGCATGGTGGATAAACGCGCTGCAGTCTTAGGGCCAATATCCAAAATCATGTCATCTTCAGCCACTTGATCTACAGATACGCGGTTTGCGCGAGCCAGCGGAGAAAGCTCATTAGCAACAACGACATCCTCTGGAATAGGTACATGCGCACCACGTTTTTCCATCATATCCATAATTTCTCTAGCTTCTTGCACTAAATCTGGCTCAGCAAGTGATTTGCCAATTGGTAAACCTTTAGCGAGCATGAAAGTATTGGCAATGCCGCCTCCAACAATGAGCTCATCTACTTTTTCAGAAAGAGCCTTCAGAATAGTCAACTTAGAGGACACCTTAGAGCCAGCAACAATAGCAACTAGCGGGCGTTTTGGGCTTGCTAATGCACGACTCAAAGCATCCAACTCTGCTGCCATTAATGGGCCAGCGCAAGCAACTGGCGCAAATTTAGCAACTCCATGAGTTGTTGCCTCAGCGCGATGCGCAGTACCAAACGCATCATTGACGTAGACATCGCACAGTGCAGCAATCTTTTTCGCTAACCCATCATTATTCTTTTTCTCGCCCACATTTAAGCGACAGTTTTCAAGCAGTACTACTTCACCTGGATGAACTTCGAAGCCGCCTTCCACCCAATTACTAATGAGTGGCACTTTGCGGTTGAGCAAAGTAGCAATGCGATCAGCCACGGGAGCCAAGCTATCTTCAGGCTTAAATTGGCCCTCAGTTGGCCGGCCAAGATGAGAAGTCACCATGACAGCTGCGCCAGCATCCAAACACATTTGCACTGCAGGCATTGAAGCCCGAATACGGGTGTCTTCAGTAATATTTCCCGCTTCATCTTGGGGCACGTTCAGGTCAGCACGGATAAGCACCCGTTTTCCCTTCAATTGCCCTGTTTGGGCTAATTCAGTTAAACGCTTAACTTTAAATAAGGTTTCCGGCATGGGTTTCAATTAATAGGGTGGTTTACGGGGAATAGCTCCATTCTAAATCGTCTAGCCCCTCTACCCCAAAGGATCTGAGCTAACAGGCTGGCCTGCCTGCTCTACAATAGGAACTTAGACGTATTTTAGGTCTGGGGCTATAGCGCTTCCCGGCCAACCGCCCCGATTAACCAGATTTAATAGATACAAAAAGGTAGAGAAAATGTCGATGTCCGACCGCGATGGCTTTATTTGGTCCGATGGGAAGCTAATTCCTTGGCGTGAGGCCAATGTTCATGTGCTCACCCATAGCCTCCACTACGGTATGGGTGTTTTTGAAGGTATTCGCGCCTACAAAACCCCTCAAGGTACTGCGATTTTCCGCCTTCCTGAACACGTAAAACGTCTCTTTAATGGCACCAAGATCTTTCAAATGAGCATGCCTTATAGCCAAGAAGAAATTACCAAGGGCATTATTGACGTCGTCAATAGCAACAAGTTAGAAGCTTGCTATATCCGCCCCATCATCTTTATTGGCTCCCAAAAACTAGGAATCTCCCCTAAAGGCAACACTATTCATACTGCGATAGCTGCCTGGGAATGGGGCGCCTACTTAGGTGAAGATGGCCTGAATAAGGGTATCCGCGTTAAAACTTCCTCATTTACCCGCCACTTTGTGAATTCTTCACTCGTGCGCGCTAAAGCATCTGGCTACTACATTAACTCCATTTTGGCGAATCAAGAAGTTACAGCCAATGGATATGATGAAGCTTTATTGCTTGATACCGAAGGTTATGTATCTGAAGGCTCGGGTGAAAATCTGTTCATGGTTCGTAATGGCATTGTTTACACACCAGACTTAGCTTCTTGTTTAGATGGTATCACCCGTGACTCTGTCATTCAGATTGCAAAAGATCTTGGATATGAAGTACGTGAAAAGCGTATCACTCGCGATGAAGTATATTCAGCTGATGAAGCCTTCTTTACTGGTACCGCTGCTGAAGTAACGCCGATTCGCGAACTTGATGATCGTACTATTGGTGATGGCAAACGTGGTCCTATCACCGAAAAAATTCAGAAGACGTATTTTGATGCCGTTTACGGCAGAGATGATCAATATAAATCTTGGCTTACTTACGTTAAGTAATTTCAGCACTCAGGAATAGAAACATGACTCAAGCTCAAGTTGTAATGGTCGATGGCAAAGATTTACCATTGCATTGCCCAACCAATAAAACCCCTGCATGGAATTCTCATCCGCGGGTATTTTTGGATATAACCGAAACTGGGGAAGCAAAGTGCCCATACTGTGGCGCCGAATATAAGCTTATCCCTGGCACCGAGCCACACGGACATTAAGCCTTATCAGCGCCTTTCCATAGGGCGCTGAGTCGGGATACCTCAGATGAAAAGTATTCTGATCATTGCCCCAAACTGGATTGGGGATGCCGTCATGACCCAGCCTTTATTGGCTAATCTGAAGACACTTTATCCAGAGTCTCGTATTGATGTTCTTGCAAGTCATTGGGTAGCCCCCATCTTTCGTGCCTGCCCACAAGTACATGAAGTCATCGAAGCAAAGTTTGAGCACAAACAACTGCAATGGGGTTTGCGCAAACAATTAGCAAAAGAGCTCGAGATAAAAAAATATCAAGTTTGTTTTGTTTTACCCAATAGCTTTAAATCTGCTCTCATTCCCTGGCTTGCGAACATTCCTTTTCGGATTGGCTATCGCGGTGAGATGCGTTTTGGCTTAATCAATTTAGCGTTAGATAATCCAAGTAAACAAAATCGTCCTCCTATGGTAGAGCACTACCTAGCTCTGAGCCAACTCCTCAATGAAGAGCTGCTCCCATCTAGAGAACAAGTACCAAAGTTAAATGTTTCTCCCTTTGCAAAGCAGACTGTTGAAAATAAGTTTCAAGGCAGCAATATCAAAAGCGACTCTATTTATGTGATGTGCCCAGGAGCAGAATATGGACCCAGCAAACGTTGGCCTACGGAATACTTTGCGATACTAGCCCAGCGCCTGATTGCAGAGAACACAGACAATCAAGTGATACTACTCGGCAGTAAAGGTGATGATATTTTTGGCCAGCAAATTCTGGCGCAAGCAGAGCAAAAATCCCGCATTCATAACTGGTGTGGCAATACCACTCTAGATGAAGCCATTGCTTTAATTGGGATGAGCAAAGCTGTGATCAGCAATGATTCGGGGCTCATGCATATTGCTGCTGCCTTAAAAGTCCCTCAAGTAGCTATTTTTGGCTCTAGTGATCCAGCCCATACCCCACCGTTATCGGATAAAGCTAAAGTAATCTGGCTCAATATGTCTTGTAGCCCATGTCACAAGAGAGAGTGCCCATTAGGTCACTTACGGTGCTTAAATGACATCCTACCCCAACAAGTATTCGCTACACTCAATTCATTGAATTAATTATTTTGAGAAAGTAAGCCATGACTAAACTTGCCCGACTCTTTCACAATGCCGATGAAGTAGTGGAAGCTTGGCGCGATGCTTTACGACATCGTGATGTGCAAGGTGCTCTAGATATTTGGCTAGACGACGATTCAATTACCTGTGTACTGCCAGAAGGCCATCGTCTCAGTGGCCATTCAGAAATTCGCCAGGGGCTCGAGCGGCTTCTATCCAAGCAGCCTTTATTTCTTGAGCCCATTGCGTGCATTAGTCACTCAATCTTAGGTGCAGCAATCTACGACACTACCGAAGCAGTTCATTTAAGAGCTGATCAAGTTGAATCTGAATTCTTTCTGAACATCACACTAGTACTTCTGCAAGATAGTCAGGGCTGGAGAATTGCTCATCTTCATGCAAGCCGCTCCACTGAAGAAACTTTTGATGCTCCTTCAACCCCTCACGGCTTACATTAAATATCAGCATGGATGAGCAAGTACTTCGATCGCTCATCAAATGGCCCAATGTGCCAGACTGCTTTGGCTGGCTTGCCTTAGACCGTCGTGGTCAATGGCGCATGCAAGATGAGTTTGCACAACAAAATCAGTTGCCAGGACAAGTTATTGCACATGTAGCCTTAAATGAATTCATTTCCAGAAACTATGCATGTGATGACTTAGGCAGATACTTTTTTCAAAATGGTCCGCAGAGGGTTTACATTAACCTTGCTATCACACCATGGATAGCCCGTATTACCCCAAGCAGTGAAGGTTTGCAGATCATTACTCAATGTAATAGCGCAATAGAACCTGACCTTGCATTAAGTGATGAGAATGGCAATATTTATATCGTTGGCCTCATCAATCAAACTATCCATCAGCATCAAGATGCTGCACAGTTCAATCAACAAAATTCCCAAAGTGTAGCTCTCTTACATGATCATGATCTTGATCAATTTTCAGAATTAGCCAAACTTCAGGAAGAGGCCTGTAGCTTTGGTGGCTCATGGACCTGGCATGGAAAACAATTAGCACTGGAGCCGATTCATTCTGAGGAGCTTGCAAAGCGATTCGGATACATCGCCAAGCCATACCCCGGAGCATAGTGATTAACTAGGAAGCTTGCCCTGCTCTTTGAGCTCATCCCGGTACTGTCTTTGCAGTTCACGTAAGCGGGCATCAATACTGGAGGCCTGATAAAAATCAGAGCTTTCTGCCGCCCTAGCAATCTTTAGCTGCTCAATGGCAGAAGGCCAAGCACCTTCAAGCGCATATTTCTCACCAAGAGCGTAATGACGCATTGGTATATTTTTAGCCTGATCATATGCGTTCGATAGCATAGTCCACCAAACCACTTCATTAGGTTGCGCTCTTGTGCGGGCTTTGAGCCAGGCGATGGCTTCATTGGTTTTGCCTAGCTTGAGATAGGCATTTACCATAGCGGCTCCTGCTGCATAAGATTGTGGATATGCCTTCAAAGTAGCCTGAGCAATTTGTAAGGCTTCCTCATTCTTCCCTTTTGCCAAAGCCAATTCAGAAGAGGTGATATCTAGAGAAAGACTTTGTCTTAGTAATGGTGACCCTGGAGCACTTGCCTTTGCAGCTAAGTTACGAGCCTGCTGCAAATCTGCTTCAGCTTGATCTATTTTTCCTTGGCGCTGTGCAATTAATGCCAGACCATAAAAACCTTCCATCTGCTTACCTGCCTGAGATTGCTTACTCAAGCTCTCGAAGATATTTTTGAGATCGTAAAGCCCACTCGTAGTTCCAGATTGCTCCATACGTGCCCGAGCTTTAATGAAATAAAATTCGACTGCAGTAGGAATATTGCGCGATGGCACCGTCCGTACCCGATCCTGCATATCTGCAATGCGATCCGTTGTTAGTGGGTGAGTGCGCACATAAGAAGGCACCCCTTTATCCATGATCCCGGTAATTTTTTGTAAGCGCTGGAAAAATCCAGGCGCTCCATTCACATCGTAGCCACTCGCATCCAGAATCTGAAATCCAACACGGTCTGCTTCACGCTCAGCATCTCTAGAATAAGAAAGTTGATTATCAATAGCCAGTGCTTGTCCACCCTGCATCAAGCCAGATCCAGCTGAAGGATTGCGTGACATTGCCAAAGCGCCAAGAACCATGCCCGCAATTGCAATCATGGTATTGGTAGCTTGTTTGTCCATTTGGCGAGCTAAGTGGCGCTGTAAAACGTGCCCTGTCTCATGACCCATGACAGATGCGACTTCAGAATCAGACTCAGCGGAAACAAGCAGTCCGGTATGAAAGCCAATAAAACCACCCGGTAATGCAAACGCATTAATACTGCTATCTTTTACTGCAAAGACTTCAAAGTTATAAGCGCCACTTCCCTGCTCGTTAGTACCGCCCAACTGAATCTTCTTCGCTGCTTGTAATAAGCGGCGCTCCATCTGATTAAGAAAATCATAGATTGGCAGGTCATTGGAGTAATCAGCATCTGGACGAATCTGGCGCATGATCATCTCGCCATACTTGCGTTCATCGACTCTATTTAATGTATCCCCACCAGGATCACCCATATCCGGAAGGATAATATTAGGCTGACGTTGTAAGGTATTACGCGTTGGGGCATTAGCAGGACGAGCATCTGGGGTTTGCATAGCACGGCCAATATTCTGCAGGGT
>Ga0208376_1000306_pt1 | contig 15373 bp, 15 predicted proteins | sample CryBogmetaGMA25M_FD_184548 | JGI IMG/M metagenome (GOLD analysis project Ga0208376, IMG submission 184548) | Freshwater microbial communities from Crystal Bog, Wisconsin, USA - MA2.5M (SPAdes) | ecosystem: Environmental > Aquatic > Freshwater > Lake | place: Crystal Bog, Wisconsin, USA...
AGATCGATTCGTCGAACTCCAGCGCGCAGAACAAACTGGCCTTGATCCGCGATCTGATGAGTACCGCCGGCCGTCCCGGCAAGGCCGGCAAACCAATCACCGAGACGCGACCGGTGGAACCCGTCAAGCTTGCCGAAGCCGCCAAACCTGCACCGGCACCCGTTACCGCAGCTCCGATAACCGCGGCTCCGCCGGCCGCCGCGCCAGTACCTGTGCCGGCCCCGGCGCCAAGTGCTGCTGCGGCCAAACCGGTTGAAGCCGCCAAGCCTGCGCCCGCGAAATCGGCTGATGACGCCGCGGCCGAAATCTCCAGGATTGTCGGCCTCTGGGCAGCCGCCTGGTCGCGCAAGGACGTGAAGGCCTACCTCGGCGTCTACGCCCGCGACTTCAAGACTCCCGCCGGCGAATCGCGTCCGGCATGGGACTCGGAAAGACAGAAACGCATCACCAAGCCGGGCGCAATCCAGGTCAGCTACGAGAACCTGCGCATCAGCGTCGATGGCGACAGCGCCACGGTGAAATTCCGCCAGCACTACAACTCGGCCTCGCTCAAGACATCCAGCAACAAGGTTCTGCTGATGGGCAAGCGCGACGGCAAGTGGCAGATTCTGCAGGAGCGGATCGGCACTTGATGGGCGGCCTATTGCGCTTCCTGACATTCATCGCGGCCTGCAACCTGCTGTTTGCAGCGGGTGCCGCCGAGGCTGCCGGCAAGGCGCCGAAGCACCTCAAGAAAGACGCGACCGGCCCCGTTGTCGAGGCAAGCTATACCGATTCCGGACCGGAGCCGCTGCTGGCGAAGGTGTTCGACGCCATCGAAAACAACCGGCTTGAACTCGCCATGCAGCAGACGGAAATGCTGATCAAGGCCTATCCCAATTTCCGCCTGGCGCATCTGGTAATGGGCGACCTCCTGCTGGCACGCTCGCGACCCCTGATCGCCTTTGGCCAGGGCGGCGGAGCCGCTGCCGGCGACAAGGTGGCCGACCTGCGCGACGAAGCCATTGTCCGCCTCAAGGGCTACCGCACCAAGCCGCCGGCCGACTATGTGCCGCGCTATCTGCTGCAGATGCAGCCGGAACAAAAACACGCGGTGGTGGTGGATACGCAGAAATCCAGGCTCTACCTTTACCAGAATGACAATGGCACACCGCGCTTCGTCGCCGACTACTACATCACCCAGGGCAAACTCGGCGCCGACAAGACCCGCGAGGGCGACCGCAAGACGCCGATCGGTCTGTATCACGTCACTTCCAGCCTGTCGCGACAAAAGCTGGGCGACTTCTACGGCAGCGGCGCCTTCCCCATCAACTATCCCAACGACTGGGACAAGCGCCAGGGACGCAACGGCCACGGCATCTGGCTGCACGGCACGCCATCCGACACCTTCTCGCGGCCGCCCAAGGCCTCCGACGGCTGTGTGGTGCTGGCCAATCAGGATCTCGACTCGCTGTCGAAAAGCCTGCAAATCGGTCTGACCCCCGTGATCATCAGCAACAGCATCGAATGGCTTTCGCTCGATGACTGGCAGAGCGAACGTACTTCGCTGCTCAAGATGATCGAGGAATGGCGGCAGGACTGGGAAAGCCGCAACCTTGATCACTATGCGCGGCACTACTCGGCCAAGTTCGCTGCCGACGGACAGGGCTACCAGGGATGGATCGAACAGAAGCGCAAGGTCAACGCGGGCAAAGCCTGGATCAAGGTGAGCACCGGCAACATCAGCATGTTCCGCAATCCCGGCAAGGAGGAATACGTCGTTGTCACCTTCGAGCAGGATTACCGTTCCAGCAACCTTTCCAACCAGATGAAGAAGCGGCAATACTGGATCAAGGAAAGCGACCGCTGGAAGATCGTCTTTGAAGGCGCCGCCTGATGCTCAGGAACGCAGAGCGCTACGCGCTACCGAACGTCCCCTACTTACCCGTATCTCCGGAGGTTCCATGCTTCGCCCATTTCTGATCGCTTTCGCATTTCTCTGCAGCATCGCCGCTCATGCCGCCAACCCGCAGCTTGAGGTGAAGACCTCGCAGGGCACGCTGCTCATCGAGTTGTATCAGGACAAGGCGCCCAAGTCGGTGGAGAACTTCCTGCAGTACGCCAAGGACGGGTTCTTCAATGGCACCGTCTTCCACCGCGTCATTCCCGACTTCATGATTCAGGGCGGCGGCTTCACGCCGGACATGAAACAGAAGGAAGCGCGCGCCCCGATCCAGAACGAAGCCAAGAACGGGCTGAAGAACGAGTTGGGCACGCTGGCCATGGCGCGCACAGGTGATCCTCATTCGGCCAGCGCCCAGTTCTTCATCAACCTCAAGGACAACAGCTTTCTCGATTACCCGAGTCGCGACGGCTGGGGCTACGCCGTATTCGGCAAGGTTGTGCAAGGCATCGACATCGTGCAGAAAATTGCCAAGGTGCCGACCACCAACATGGGCCCGCACCAGAACGTACCGAGCACGCCCGTTCTCATCGAATCGGTCAAACTGCTGCCGGCAAAGAAATAACTTAAAGGACCACACCATGATCAAGCTCACCACCAACCACGGCGCCATCACGCTCGAACTCGACGCCGAGAAGGCGCCCAAGAGCGTCGCCAACTTCATTGCCTATGTCGCAGCGGGCCACTATGACAACACGATTTTCCATCGTGTGATAGACGGCTTCATGATTCAGGGCGGCGGCTTCGAACCCGGCATGGAGCAGAAGCCGGTCAAGCAGCCGATCGAGAACGAAGCCAAGAATGGCCTCAAGAATGAGCGCTACACCGTCGCCATGGCACGCACCTCGGATCCGCACTCGGCTACGGCTCAGTTCTTCATCAATGTCGGCGACAACGACTTCCTCGACCACGGCAAGTGTCAGGACGGATGGGGCTATTGCGTCTTCGGTCGCGTCGTCGAAGGCCAGGATGTCGTCGACAAGATCAGGTCGGTGAAAACCGCCAACAAGGGTTTCCACCAGAACGTGCCGGCGGATGACGTCATCATCGAGCGGGCAGAGCAGATTTAAGCCATCCGGGCGGTTCCATGCTGACCATCGGCGGAACTGCCCGCTTCGTCTCCGACCTGCACCTGCGGGCGGAGCGGCCCGACCTGACCGGGCGCTTCGCGGCCTTTCTCGGCGATACGGCAAGCGCCAGGGCAGGCGCGCTGTTCATCCTCGGCGACCTGTTCGAGTACTGGATCGGTGACGACGACCTCGCCGACCCATTCAATGCAGAGGTGTGCAAACTGCTGCGCAAGCTGGTCGATCAGGGCACGCCTGTCTTCTTCATCGCCGGCAACCGCGATTTTCTGATCGGCGAGACCTTTGCCGCCGCAACGGGGGTGGAGTTGCTGCCGGAAACCGCGACAATTGATGTTGCGGGTGCGGCGACCTTGCTGATGCACGGCGACACCGTCTGTACCGATGACAGCGCCTACCAGGAGTTCCGCCGCATGGTGCGCACTCAGGAATGGCAGACGGATTTTCTCGCCCGCCCCCTGCCCGTGCGCCGCACCGAGATCGAAAGCCTGCGGCGCCGCAGTGCCGAAGCGATGCAGGGCAAGACCGCCGCCATCATGGATGCCAACGCCGACGCGATTCGAGCGGCTCTGGACGCTCACGGCTGTACCCGCCTGATTCACGGCCACACGCATCGGCCGGGACACGAGGAGATCCGGCTTGGCTCGGGCAAGGCCGAGCGTTGGGTGCTTTCCGACTGGGATACCGGTCGCGGCGATGCGCTTGAAATCGGCGCCGCCGGCATGCGCCGGATCGATTGCTCCGGCTAGCGCAAACCCCGAGCCAGGTCGGCTTGCAGATCGACCGGGCTTTCCAGCCCCACGGCTATCCGCAGCAAACCTTCGACTATGCCTGACGCCGCCCGCGCCTCCGGGGTGATGCGGCCATGGGTGGTGGAAGCCGGGTGCGTGATGGTGGTCTTGGTATCGCCCAGGTTGGCGGTGATCGACAGCAAACGGCAGTTATCCACCACGCGCCATGCCGCCTGGCGATCGCCCTTGACCTCGAACGACACGATGGCGCCGCCACCGGCCTGCTGCCGCATTGCCAGCGCGTGCTGCGGATGCGACGCCAGACCGGGGTAATACACCCGCGCCACTTCCGGTTGAGCTTCCAGCCAATGCGCCATTTCGAGCGCATTGGCAGACTGCGCTTTCATGCGCACCGGCAGGGTTTCCAGTCCCTTGAGAATCACCCAGGCGTTGAACGGCGACAGGGTCGGTCCGGCGGTGCGCAGGAACTTCAAGACCTCCTCGGTCAGTGCCTTGGCGCCGCAGACGGCGCCGCCAAGGACACGGCCCTGGCCGTCGAGATACTTGGTGGCGGAATGAATCACCAGGTCTGCGCCCAGGGCCAGCGGACGTTGCAGAACGGGCGTGCAGAAGCAGTTATCGACCAGCAGCAGGGCGCCGGCGGCGTGCGCCACAGCCGCCAGCGCGGTGATGTCGAATACTTCGGTCAAGGGGTTCGACGGTGTCTCGATGAATACCAGCCGGGTGTTCGGGCGCAGCGCAGCACGAAAAGCCTCGACCGTGCCCGTATCAACGAAACTGGTATCGACGCCGAAGCGCGGCAGGATGTTGCCGAACAGCTGTTGCGTGGCGCCGAAAATGCTGCGCGAGGCGACGATGTGCTCGCCCGACTTCATCAGCGCCATCACGGTGGAGAGGATCGCCGCCATGCCGCTGGCGGTGGCGATGCAGGCCTCGGCGCCCTCAAGCGCTGCCAGCCGGTCCTGCATGGTGGTGACGGTGGGGTTGGTGAAGCGGGCATAGACGTTGCCCGGCTCTTCGCCCGAGAACCGCGCCGCCGCCTGCGCGGCGTTGTCGAAGACGAAGCTGGAGGTGAGATAAAGCGCCTCGGAATGCTCGTTGAACTGGCTGCGCTCCTGACCGGCGCGCACGGCGAGGGTGTCGAACGACCAGCCGGAGGTATCCGCAACGCTCATTGCGCCTGAACCAGATTCAGGTCGAGTTGTTCGCCATCCGCGCCATCAAACCCGTCCAGGTCGTCCGGCTTGCGCAGCGGAGGAGCGGAACGCTTGTCCTCCATGCTCTGCAGATAAACGGCGGTGACGTCGCCGGTGATGTACTGGCCGTCGAAGCAGGAAGTCTCGAACTGGGTCACCGTCGGATTGACCGAGCGCACGGCCGCCTTCAGCGCGTCGAGATCCTGATAGATCAATGCGTCGGCGCCGATCTCGCGGCAGACCTCGTCGTCACTGCGATAGGAGGCGATCAGTTCGCTGCGCGTCGGCATGTCAATGCCATAGACGTTGGCGAAACGGACCGGCGGCGAAGCGGAGGCGAAGTAGACCTTTTTTGCGCCGGCCTCGCGCGCCATCATGATGATCTCGCGACTGGTAGTGCCGCGCACGATGGAATCGTCGACCAGCAGCACGTTGCGCCCCCTGAACTCCTGGCTGATGGCATTGAGCTTCTGTCGCACCGATTTGCGCCGCGTCGCCTGGCCCGGCATGATGAACGTGCGGCCGATGTAACGGTTCTTGACGAAGCCCTCACGGTAGGGAAGGTTCAATCGCGCCGCCAGTTCCATCGCCGAATGACGGCTGGAATCGGGGATCGGAATCACCGCATCGATCTCCAGGTGCGGCATGGTGAGACGGATCTTGTCGGCCAGGTAATCGCCCATCTTGGCCCGCGTTTCATACACTGAAATGCCGTCCATCACCGAATCGGGACGCGCCAGATAGACAAACTCGAACATGCAGGGAGCATGAAGGGTGCGCTCGGCGCACTGCCGGCTGACAAAGTTGCCGCGCATGTCGATCAGCACGGCTTCGCCCGGCTCGACATCGCGCAACATCTTGAAACCCAGGGTATCGATCGCCACGCTCTCCGACGCCACAAGGTATTCCATGCCTTCCGGCGTCTCGTTGCGGCCGATCACCAGGGGACGGATGCCGAAGGGATCGCGAAAGGCCAGCAGGCCGTAGCCGGCGATCATCGCCACCACGGCATAGGCGCCCTTGACGCGGCGATGTACGCCCGCCACCGCCTTGAAAATGGTCTCGGCATCGACCTGATACTTGGTCGATGCGGCCTGCAATTCATGCGCCAGGACATTGAGCAGCACCTCCGAATCGGAGTTGGTGTTCATGTGGCGCAAGTCCTGCAGGAACATGTCCTGCTTCAACTGATCGGCATTGGTCAGATTGCCGTTGTGCGCCAGCATCAGGCCGAACGGCGAATTGACGTAAAAGGGCTGCGCCTCGGCGGCGTTGTCGGCCGAACCGGCCGTCGGGTAACGGCAATGTCCGATGCCCCAGTTGCCCACCAGATTGCGCATGTTGCGGGTACGGAAGACGTCGCGCACCAGGCCGGAGCCTTTGTGCATGTGAAAACGCCCGCCTTCCGCGGTGGCAACGCCAGCCGCATCCTGACCGCGGTGCTGGAGCACCTGCAAGCCGTCGTAGAGCAACTGGTTCACCGGCGTGGTGGATACCACACCCAGAATTCCGCACATGGTCTACCTCTATCGAAACCGAATCCGTTTTGCGGCGTCCGCAGGCAGCCAGGGCTTTGCCGCAAGCACCGCGGTTTCCAGCGGCGGTGCCAGCACCGCATCCCGCCACCCGTCGGCCTTGGGCAACGGAGTCATACCCGCCACCAGCACCGCCATCAATACCACCAGAATCCCGCGCAAGACACCAAAAGCCGCACCCAGCAGGCGATCCAGCAACCCCAACCCCGCCGCCTTCAACATCAGCGAAATCAGCATTCGCGCCAACGTGAAGACCAGCAGGACACCGACAAAAATCAGCACATAAGCCGCAGCCAGCCGCATCCCCGGTTCGGCAATCTGCTGCGCCAGCATGTTCGCCACCCCGGCCGCCTCGGCGCGGGCGACGAAAAATGCCGCGACCCATGCCGCCAGCGCCAGAATCTCGCTCACCACGCCACGCCACAAGCCAAGCAACACCGATGCCGCAATGACCGCCAGGACGGCATAATCGAACGCGGTCATCGCCCTACTTCGGCGCTACCGGGCCGTCTACACCGATTATTCTGATCTTTGAACGGGCCTTTTCGGCGGCTTCCTGACTGGCGAAAGGGCCGGCCCGGACGCGAATGCGCGGCCCTTGCGGCGAATCGAATTTCTCCGTGTAGGCGGGCACACCGACGCCCTTCAGCTTCGCCAACAGCAATCTGACGTTGCCCGCTTCCTTGTAGGCGCCGAGTTGAACCACCCACTGCGCGCCAGCACTGCCTGCCGGCTTGGGATCGACAGCCGTTGCGGCCGCCGGCTTCTCGGCGACAACGGCCTTCTTTTCGGCGACCGGAGGTTTTTCCACGGGCTTCGCGGCCGCGGCCACGGCCACTGCCGGAGTGGCTGGCGGCGCCGGACTCGCCGCTGCGGGCGCAGCAGGCGGCGGCGCAGGTTGTGCACCCGGCTTGACTTCCGGCTTTTGTTCAGCGGCGGCTTCCACGACAGGTCGCGGTTCCGGCGCCGGCATGGGAGTCGCCGCCGGCTTGCCCGGCAGGACCTTGGCCGCAAGACCGGTGGAATCCTGACCGGGGATGCGCACCTGAATGTCCTGCGTCAGAGGACGCGGCTCCCTGTCCATCACCATCGGCAATACGATGACGGCGAACAGCGCCAGCGCGGCGGCGCCGACCAGACGGCGGCGCGCGCGCTTCTTCAGCTGCAAATCTGCGTCAGGCGAGGTGTCTTGTTCCGCCATCGTGGTTACGCTGACCGGCCAAGCGACTGCAAGGCCGCAGCAACAGTGAGGAAGGATCCGAAGGCGAGGATTCTATCATCTTCGCCCGCGTTCTCTTGGGCGCAAGCGAGGGCAGCCGCCGGCGAAGCGAACTCTCCCGCAAGCTTCATTCCCCTGGCCTGCAAACGGGCGGCCAAAGCATCGGCGCCTGCCGCACGACCGCCTTCCAGGGTACACGGCAACCAGTGGGTCACCCGCACGCGCAGCGCATCGATAACGCCATCGATGTCCTTGTCGGCGAGCATGCCGAACACGGCCCAGGTATTGCGATGGAATCCCATGTCGCCGAGATTGGCAGCCAGGACGCGGGCCGCTTGCGGGTTATGGGCGACATCAAGCACCACGGCCGGACGCCCCGGCAAGACCTGGAAACGTCCTGCCAGCTGCACCGCGCTCAATCCCTGACGGATGTCCTTCATCGCCACCGGAAGTTGCCGGTGCAGAGCATCGAGTGCCGCCATGGCGCACGCCGCGTTGGCCAGTTGCTGCTCGCCGCGCAAGGCCGGAAAGGCCAGCCCGCCGCGCCGGATCACCACCCCGTCGCCGGCACCTGCCCAATACAACCACTGCTGTTCCTGTTGCTGATAGCCGAAATCCCTCCCCAGGACCTGCAGTCGCGCGCCTGCAGCGCCGGCGTGATCGGTGAGGGATCGCGGCGGCCGCGGATCGCCGCAGATCGCCGGAATCCCGCGGCGGAAGATGCCGGCCTTCTCGCGTCCGATGTCCTCGCGAGTTGCTCCGAGATAATCCATGTGATCGAGATCGACACTGGTAACGATGGTGCAATCGGGTTCATAGGCGTTGGTCGCATCGAGCCGTCCGCCGAGACCTACCTCCAGAACAATGGCATCGAGGCCGGCGGCGGCGAACACCTCCCACGCCGCCAGGGTACCGAACTCGAAATAGGTCAGCGCGGAATCGCCGCGCGCCCGCTCGACGCAGGCGAAGGCGCGGCACAGGCTTTCATCGTCGGCCGCCATGCCGTTGACCCTGACGCGCTCGTTGTAGCGCAGCAGGTGCGGCGAGGTATACAGCCCGACGCGATAGCCGGCGGCGAGCAAAATGCGTTCGAGCATGGCACAGGTTGAACCCTTGCCGTTGGTGCCGCCCACCAGAATGAGCGGACAATTCTCGCGTTGGGCCAGGCGCGCCTTGACCGCCGCCACCCGCTCCAGGCCCAATTCGATGCCGGCACTGCCACGCGGATGCTGCGCTTCGAGATGCTCCAGCCAGCCGTCCAGCCGGTCCGGAAATGGCAGCATCAGGCAGCCGGGATGCGTTGCAGAAGAGTCAGCAAGGAAGCCAGCTTGTCGCGCAGTTCGCGCCGATCGACGATCATGTCGATCGCCCCCTTTTCCATCAGAAACTCGGCACGCTGGAAGCCTGGCGGCAGCGTCTCGCGCACCGTCTGCTCAATCACGCGCGGACCGGCGAAGCCGATCAGCGCTCCCGGCTCGGCAATCACGACGTCGCCGACGAAAGCGAAAGAAGCCGAAACGCCGCCCATAGTGGGATCGGTCAGCAGCGTGATGAACGGCAGCTGGTGATGCGCCAGTTGCGTCACGGCGGCCGTAGTCTTGGCCATCTGCATCAATGAAAACAGGCCCTCCTGCATGCGCGCCCCACCCGAGGCCGTGATGCAGATGAAGGGCGCCTGCATTTCGATCGCCGCCTTGACGCCGCGCACGAAGCGCTCGCCGACGACGGCGCCCATCGAGCCGCCGAGGAATTCAAACTCGAAACAGGCGACCACAACCGGCACGGTCTTGACCGCACCCTGCATCACCACCATGGCATCGGCCTCGCCGGTGTCCTCATTCGCGGCGGCGAGACGGTCCACATAGCGCTTGCTGTCCTTGAACTTGAGCGGATCCATCGGAATGATCTCGGCACCGATCTCGAAGCGGCCTTCGGCATCGAGCAAGGCGTCCAGCCGGACACGGGCGCGCAGGCGGAGATGATGAGCGCACTTGGGACAGACGTTGAGGTTGTTCTCCAGATCGGTACTGTAGAGCACCGCCTCGCAGGCCGGGCACTTCGCCCACAGGCCCTCGGGAATCGACTTGCGTAGCCCCTCCGAGCGCTTGATCTTCGGTGGCAGCAGCTTTTGTAACCAGCTCATAGTTCCTCCGCAGGGCCGCCCCAAGGAGGGACCGCCAATAAGCATGGAGCGCAGCGAACCAAAGTCACCCCCTTCTTCGGGAAGGGGGATGGGGGGTAGGTCGTCATATCGTTTCTCCATCCATTGCGGCACGGATTCCATTCAAGAAGCTTGTAACCCGCTGCGGCGCTCCAGCGGCATCACCGCTTTCAATTTCCTCGATGATCCGGCTGCCGATCACCACGGCATCGGCCACCGTGGCAATCCTCGCCGCGGTGGCCGCGTCACGGATGCCGAAGCCGACGCCGACCGGCATTCCGACCTTCTCGCGGATCAGCGGAATGCGCCGCGCAACTTCGTCGAGATCGAGCTTGCCGGAACCGGTGACGCCCTTCAATGAAACATAGTAAATGTAGCCGCTGCCGATCTGCGCCACTTCAGCGTAACGCTTCTCGGTGGACGTCGGCGCCAGCAGAAAGATCGGATCGATGTCGGCCTGCCTCATCGCCACGGCAAACGCGGCGCACTCCTCGGGCGGGTAGTCGACCACCAGCACGCCGTCGACGCCGGCCACGTGCGCATCGCGGGCAAACTCCTCGACGCCGTAGGATTCGACGGGGTTGGCGTAGCCCATCAGAACCACCGGCGTGGTCGCGTTCTCGGCGCGGAACTCCTTCACCAGCGCCAGTACCCGGCGCAAGCTCATGCCGTGCGCCAGCGCCCGTTCCGAGGCGCGCTGAATGGTCGGCCCGTCCGCCATCGGATCGGAAAACGGCACACCGAGTTCGATGATATCGGCGCCGCCTGCCACCAGCGCCCGCATCAGCGGCAGACTGAGGTCGGGATGGGGATCGCCGGCGGTGATGAAAGGGATCAGTGCCTTGCGGCCTTGCGCGGCGAGAGTGGCGAATGTGGTGGCGATGCGTGACATGATGATGACCGGGTCAGAACTGAATGCCGGATGCTTCGGCGACGGTATGCATGTCCTTGTCGCCGCGACCGGAAAGATTGACCAGCAACATCTTGTCCTTGGCCAGGGTCGGCGCGAGTTTCGCTGCGTAGGCCAGCGCATGGCTCGACTCGAGTGCGGGGATGATGCCTTCGAAGTGACACAGATCATGGAAGGCCTGCAGCGCTTCGCCGTCGCTAATCGTGACGTACTCGGCACGACCCGAATCCTTGAGCCAGGCGTGCTCGGGGCCGACACCCGGATAATCGAGGCCGGCCGAAATCGAGTGGGTTTCGATGACCTGCCCGTTCTCGTCCTGCAACAGATAGGTGCGGTTGCCATGCAGCACGCCCGAACGTCCGGCGGTAAGCGATGCCGAGTGCTTGCCCGTATCCAGGCCGTGGCCGGCGGCTTCGACGCCGATCAGTTTCACTCCGGTGAGCGGGATATAGGGATAAAAAATCCCCATCGCATTGGATCCGCCGCCGACGCAGGCGATCACGGCATCCGGCTGACGACCGGCGAGTTCCGGCATCTGCGTCTTGCACTCCTCGCCGATCACGGCCTGGAAATCGCGCACCATCATCGGATAGGGATGAGGACCGGCGACGGTGCCGATGATGTAGAACGTATTGCCGATGTTGGTCACCCAGTCGCGCATGGCCTCGTTAAGCGCGTCCTTCAGGGTCTTCGAGCCTGATTCGACCGGCACCACCCTGGCTCCCAGCAGTTTCATGCGATAGACATTGGCAGCCTGACGCCTGATGTCCTCCGCGCCCATATACACGACGCATTCCATGCCGTAGCGGGCGGCAACCGTGGCGGTGGCAACGCCATGCTGGCCGGCCCCCGTCTCGGCAATCACGCGCGGCTTGCCCATGCGTCGCGCCAGCAGGGCCTGACCGATGCAGTTGTTGATCTTGTGTGCGCCGGTGTGATTGAGGTCCTCGCGCTTGAGAAATATCTGTGCGCCGCCGAGCAGGCCCGACCAGCGCCGGGCGTGATAAATCGGGCTGGGGCGGCCCACGTAGTGCTTGAGTTCGTAGTCGAATTCGGCGCGGAATTCCGCATCGGCCTGCGCCGCGGCGTAGGCCTCGCGCAGTTCGGTCAACGCCGGCATCAGCGTCTCGGCGACAAAGATGCCACCGTAGGGACCGAAGTGGCCGCCGGCATCGGGCAAGTTATAAGGAAGGTCCTGCATCTGCATCTCGCACTCCGGCAATGAATTCGGTGATCTTTTGCGCATCCTTGATGCCACGGGCGGCCTCGACGCCGCTGCTGACATCCACCGCCCACGGCCGCACGGCGCGCACGGCTTCGGCAATATTGCCCGGATGCAGGCCGCCGGAGAGAATGACGGGCAGCGGCAGGGATTGCGGAATCAGGGACCAGTCGAAGGTCTGTCCCCCTCCGCCGTAGCCTTCGACATGGGCATCGAGCAACAAGCCGGCGACGCCGGGAACCCCGGCGAAAGTACCCGCGTATTCTAGCAAATCGAGCCCCGGCCTGACTCTGGCGGCCTTGATCCAGGGCCGGCCGAACTGACAGCAATAGTCCGCATCTTCATCGCCGTGGAACTGCAGCAGATCCAGCGTCGTTTGTGCCAGGACGGCACGAACAGCCGGCGCGGTTTCATTGACGAAAAGCCCGACTTTGGTGACAAAGGCGGGAAGCAGCGCCATCAGTTGCGCGGCCCGCTGCGGCGTGACATAGCGCGGACTGGGCGCGTAGAAGACAAAACCCAGAGCGTCGGCGCCGGCCGCGACTGCGGCCGCAAGATCTTCCTCGCGGGTGATGCCGCATATCTTTATTCGGGTGCGGGTCATGAGTCTAGCCAAGGGCAGGCGTGGTCCGGCCGGTACTCCACAGCAGGTGGTCCTGCGCTGCAGCGATGTTCAGGTTCCACTGCGGATCATAATCGACGCCGACAAAATACAGGCCGCAGGATTCGAAGGTCGGCGCGGCGCGGGCGCGATCGCGACCGGCAAGGAGTTCGCCGAGCCATTCCGGCGCATGCCGACAAGATTGCGTACCATGTGATGCAGGAAGGCGCTGGCCTCGAAGTCGAACACCAGCAGGTCGCCATGGCGCACAACATCCGCACGACGCAGCGTCTTGACCGGTGACTTGGCCTGACATTCGACCGAACGGAAAGCGGAGAAATCATGTTCGCCGAGCAGCAGCGCCGCTGCCGCCGCCATGGCGGCCACGTCCAGCGGCCGATGAAACCAGCCGACACGCCGCGCCATGAGGCCCGGTCGTTCGGCACGATTCAGCAGCAGATAACGGTAGCGCCTGCCGCGTGCCGAGAACCGGGCATGGAAATCATCGGCTACCGTCTGAGCGCAACGCACCGCGACACTGGCGGGCAGATGCGCGTTGACGCCCCGTACCCATGCCGTATCCGGGCGGACGACCTCGGTATCAAAATGCACCACCTGCGCCAGGGCATGCACGCCGGCATCGGTGCGCCCGGCGCAAACCACCCGTATCGGCGCATCGGCAACGACGGAGAGCGCCGACTCCACCACGTTCTGTACCGCACCCCCGCCCGCTTGCGACTGCCAGCCGCAGAAACCGGAACCCTCGTATTCGAGCCCGAGAGCGATTCTCATGTCAGCGCCGCAACCAGAATCAAGGCGAGGGCCAGAGCGCAGACGATGAAATCTGCCGCGGCAAAACGCGCAGCAGGAAGACTGAGGACGCCTGTGTATCCTGACTCGCGGCTCCCGGCCTGGCGCGAGAACTCCACTTCGTTCAGGGTCAGCCCCAGACGCACAGCGATCCGGTCTCTGGAAATATTCAAAATGGATAATGGCGCCAACAGCGAGCGCATGCCGGCGACCAGTGCGGGCGGCGGCAAGGCTTTCAGTATCAAGGCTACGGTAGAAAGCGCGATGAGCAAACGCAGCATGTTGTCGGCTGCCAGCAGCAGTCCTTCCTGACTCGCCCCGGGGATGGCCGGCAGCGGAGTTCCCGGCGTCAGCCAGCCAAACATCGCCAGCATGGTCAGCAACAGCCAGCGACTGCGCTGCAACAACGGGATCAAATGGGAAGAAGCCACAACGAGCGCCGCTGCGCTCAGCCCCAAGCCACCCAGCAACAAGGCTGTGCCATCGCGGCAGGAGGCCGCCAGGAGCGCTGCCAGGCCCAACAGGATCAGGCTTGCGGGATGCAGATGTTTCAAGGGTGTAGAGCGTCCCCCGGTGCTCCGGCACCGGGGGCGCGTTGTTGATCAGCCGAGACTGTCAAACTTGGCGCGTGCCACTTTCTGCTGCGCCGGGCTACCTTCTGCCATTGCTTCCTGGAACAGCTCACGGGCACCATCGCGATCGCCCATTTCCTCATAGGCCATTGCCAGTTCGATCTTGGTCGCCACATCGGGATTATCGGGTATCTCGGCGGCAACTGATTCGGGCTCAGCGGCAACTGATTCAGGCTCAGCGGCAACCGGCTCGGGCTCGGCGGCGGGAGTAGCTGCCGGCGTATCCAGTTCCAGACTGATGCTGCCGAGATCGAGTTCGAGTGGTGCCGGTTCAGGCACGGGCGCCGGCAGCGGAATACCCTGGGATATCTCGGGCAAGGGCGCCGCTGCCGCAGCCTCGGGCGGAGCAAGATCGAAGTCGAAATCGATGCCGTTGGAATCCGCTGCCGCGGCAGCCGGAGCGGAAGGCGACTCGGCCGCAAGCGGCGAATCAGGTACGGTGGCGGCGGATTCTGCTGCCGGCATTTCAAAATCGATATCGAGCGCGGCCACTTCGCCACTGCCCGCCGTCTGCGGAGCAGCGACAGCAACCGTCGTGGTCTCCAACGCACCCAGGTCGAGATCGAAATCCAGCATCCCGGGGTCGGCCTCCGCCGCCGCAGGAGCGGCGTCGGAACCGGCCACGTCAGCAGTTCCGATATCGAGGTCAAAATCGAGGGCGGCAGCCGCGGCGGTTGCTTCGGGCTCTGCTGCAACAACTTGCGGCGCCGGCTGTTCGCTGATCGGGCTGCTCAGGATCAGAGTGGCGTCCATGTCCAATGCGGCGTCAGCGGGTGCCGGCAGGACTTCGGACGGCGCGCTGCCGTAGAGCGGATTTGCCGGATCGAGGGCAGCACCCATGGCAACCGCCTTCTCCCAGGACGCACCCGTGCCTCCGGTCAATTCACGCAGTTCCAGCGCCACTGACTGGAAGCGGGAAATATTCTTGCGGGCCGAATAGATGTCGAGCAGTTTCAGATGAAGCGCCTGCCGCTGCGGATCCGCTTTCAGAGCATCCAGAAGTATCTCTTCTGCCTGGGTATCACGGCCGAAAGCCAGGAAGGTGTCGGCCTCGACAACCGGGTCGACCGCCTCCGGACGCCCGGCCATGTTCGCCACCGTCGCACTGAACTGACTCGACTCCTGCTCGCTCGGGGGCGGTGCTATCGATGCGCTGAATACCGAACTGCCGGACAGATCGGCCTCGACGATGGTTGCGTTCGCCTTGGCTGCCGCGGTGCGCTTCTTGCGATAAGCGGAAATGCCCAGCCAGCCGAACAGCAGCGCCAGCACGGCACCGCCGCCAAAGACCAGGGGCGCGTTTTCCTC
>Ga0208376_1000307_pt1 | contig 15320 bp, 16 predicted proteins | sample CryBogmetaGMA25M_FD_184548 | JGI IMG/M metagenome (GOLD analysis project Ga0208376, IMG submission 184548) | Freshwater microbial communities from Crystal Bog, Wisconsin, USA - MA2.5M (SPAdes) | ecosystem: Environmental > Aquatic > Freshwater > Lake | place: Crystal Bog, Wisconsin, USA...
AATATCAATGCCTTTTTAGAAATCGACTTGCCAGGATCTAAATGGGTTGTAGGTGATGGTCCAGCCATGGCCGGAATAAAAGAAAAGTATCCTGATATCAATTACCTGGGCGTATTGCAACAACATGAGCTCGCAAAAGTCTATGCAGCGGCTGATGTATTCGTATTTCCAAGCAAGACAGATACTTTTGGCTTGGTTCTGCTCGAGGCTATGGCTTGTGGAACCCCTGTGGCAGCCTATCCGGTGACTGGTCCAATCGATGTTCTTGGTGACTCACCTGCTGGCGCGATGAATGAGGATTTACGAGATGCTTGTATTGCTGCCCTCAAGATTCCACGTGAAGTCGCTCGTGCACATGCTGAAAAATTCTCATGGAGAGCAGCCTCAGAGCAATTTGTTAACCACTTAAAGCCTGTTCCTTCAACTGAAGTCCATGTAACTGCTCTAGCGTAAATAAGGCAATCCCTTGAATACCAAGTATCACATTGATCAAAATCCTCACAAAGGAAACCGAGGATTAACAAGAGCTTGGCATGCTGCCAAGAATTCTTGGTGTGGTCTGGTTTATGCTTTTCTAGAGGAAAGTGCTTTTAGGCAAGAACTCACTCTATTTGCCCTATTAACGCCAGTTGCTTTTTTCCTGCCAACTACCCATTTAGAGAAAGCATTACTAATCTCTTCCTTAATCATGGTGCTAGTTGTGGAATTATTAAATTCTAGCGTTGAGGCAGCAATTGATCGGATTTCTTTTGAGCACCATGACCTCTCAAAAAGAGCCAAGGATTTCGGCTCAGCGGCTGTGATGCTAGCTCTTGTCATTACCCTTTTAATGTGGTCTGCGGTGTGCATTCCACTTGTCTTAAAAATGTCATAAATTCCCTTTATATTAATATAAACAAACACTTAGGCTAACTATGTCAGATATTCCAAACCCAATTGGCGCCTTTGAAATTTTCTCTAAAAGAAGAGAGAAAAAGCTCTCATCTTCTAAATTAAACCCTATCAAAAAGCTTTCCAAGAAGTTAACGAAGAAACTCTTTGGCAAGAAGTTTGCTACTAAAGCACGCGCAGAATTAGCTGTTGAAATAGCGCCTACAGTCAGTCCAGTCGCCAAATCTAAGAGACCAGCCTTTCAAATTGAATGGGCAAACTCTTCCGGTGAAGTGAAAGAGGCGCAACGTTTACGCTACAAGGTATTTGCAGAAGAGATGGGTGCCAACCTCTCGCAGAATGCGGAAGGTCTAGATGTTGATGAATTCGATGCCTATTGCGATCATCTGTTAATTCGTGACCAAGACACATTAAAAGTCGTTGGAACTTACCGTGTATTGCCTCCACATAAAGCGCAAGAAATTGGCCGCTTATATTCTGATGCTGAATTTGATTTATCCCGCTTGGACCATTTGCGCCCTAAGTTGGTAGAGCTTGGACGCTCTTGCGTTCATCAGGACTATCGCTCTGGAGCTGTCATCATGGCCTTGTGGAGCGGGCTCGCCCAATATATGCAAAAGAATGGCTATGAAATCATGTTGGGCTGCGCGAGCATCCCGATGGCAGACGGCGGCCACTTCGCAGCGAGCTTGTATAACTCACTCGATAGCGATCAAATGGCCCCTACAGAGCTCCATGCATTTCCACGATTGCCATTGCCATTAGATAAACTCAATGGTGGATTAGAGGTTGATGCACCTCCATTGATTAAAGGCTACCTTAAACTTGGCGCCAAAATTTGTAGTGCCCCTGCATGGGATCCTGATTTTAATACAGCAGACTTGCTCACAATGCTGCGCTTATCTGAAATTAATCCGCGCTACGCTAAACACTTTTTAGGTTTGTAATCGTCAGAATTATTTCAGAATAAGTTCATAAGAACGGCCGATTCTTGTCCATTCGGCCGCTTCTTTTAGAAGACTAAATTCTGTCAAGGGATGGGTTTGAGCCCATTCCTTAGAAATAGAGACTTGGTAAGCGCCATCCTTTTCAGAAACCTTTACCTTAGGCAGATCCTCATCGCTTCTCCCGCGGCAGAGCACTTGCGCTAAACGTAAGCAAAACAGCATCCGCCAGTCATAAAAGCTGGCATTATTCGCCAGCTTACCGAGCTTACCTGTATGGCCAATTAAAAGGGCTGCCAAGCGCGCCTGGTCATTTTTTGAAAAGCCCGGCATATCGGCATTGCCGGCTATATAGGCGGAGTGTTTGTGATATCCGTTATGAGAAATCGATAATCCAATTTCATGAAGATTGGCTGCCCATTGCAAGAGAGCCACATTATCTGCCCTACTCTCCGTTTCTGGCTTGGGTAAATGTTGTAAGAATTCAGAAGCTAGCTTACCCACACGCGTTGCTTGTTCGCGATCCGCTGAGTAACGCTGCATAAACTGTTCAACCGTCACATAACGCATATCGTGATGCTGAGAGCGACCTAAAAGATCATACAAAACGCCAGTGCGTAAAGCTGCATCGGTGACCTCCATCTCCTCAATGCCAAGCTCATCAAAGACTGCTAGCATGATTGCTAAACCACCAGGCCAAACTGATCTTCTATCGTCTTTTAATCCCAGCAGTTCAACTTGACTAACATGCTCGTATTTGAGTAGGTGCTTTTTCATAGCCCGTAAGCCATCACGGGTAATCAATCCACTAGAGGCATTCACGCGACCCATAGTCAAACCTTCGCCATGACCATTAAAGTCATTGGCAGCGATTAGTTCAGCAAGGGCCCTAGCAGTGCCAGAGGACCCGATGGCTTGCTTCCAGCCAGTTCGTAGGTAAGCCCCTGCGATAACTTGAATCTCTCGTCTAGCGGCTAATTCAGCTTCTTTAAAGGCATGAGAATCCACATTACCCTTGGGAAAGAAGCGCATGCTATGTGAAACGCAACCGATATAAAGACTTTCCATCAGCTGTGGTTCATATCCTTTACCAATAATGAACTCTGTAGAGCCGCCGCCTATATCTACAACTAAGCGATTTCCTTGAACAGCAGGAACCTCATGCGCGGCGCCAATATAAATTAAGCGCGCTTCTTCAACGCCAGCAATGACTTCAATCGGAAATCCTAAAGCCTGCTGTGCATCTTCTACGAATTGTTGAGCGTTTTTAGCTACGCGTAAGGTGTTTGTAGCGACAGCACGCACATTAGCAGGATCAAATCCTCTGATACGTTCCCCAAAGCGTCGAACAGCAGATATGCCTCGTTGATAAGCGTCGTTCCCTAAAAGCTTGTTTTCGGTTAAGCCAGCCGCTAGACGGACTGAATCACGAAGGGTATCGATTGGTCGTAGTTGTGTGCCTGAAGGCGTATTTACTGCTTGCGCTACCAACATACGAAAACTGTTGGAGCCCAAATCTACCGCTGCAACGAGATCTTCTGCAGAGGATATGGAATCGTCAGAATGAATTGCCAAAATGTTCCCTAAAATAAGCTACGCCAATCAAATATGTCTATTTTATGAAATATCCATGACATATTGATGAAATTGCAGGCCAGTCTAATGGGGAAAAGGCTATGCGGCTAAGTTTTGTTCCGCGTTAGAGCAATCAAGGTCGCCAAAACTACAAAAAATACAGCAATCACCCGATTTGGGCTTCAAGATATTGCTACAAGACCGGCAGCGATATAAATGCTGGGAAGATCCTCTGGGGACTTCCAAAGTCTCAGATGCCAAACAATGTGGGCAGGAAATAGTAGATTGCTGTTTTTCTAAGGAAGTATTCACAGCCCGTATATTGACGTGGGTATATTTCAGTAATGTGTCACAGGCAATCCTAAGCTGAAAACTTATTTAGAGCCCAGCCCCAATGTCTGAACCATGATCTTAAATACTTCCGTATTGTCCATAAAGCCTTTGAACTTTTCAGATCCCGGGCCAGTAGCATTAAGAACGGCATCATCTGCAGTATGTACCCCTACATCTTGATGCGATGGCAAATTTCCACCAACATGAATAGCGTCCTCTTGTAGTTGAACATATTTCGGATTAGCGATGTATTGGCCACCCTCTCCTTTTACTGCAGGAACAAAAGTACCATCAAGCTTAGGATGCATAGTTTCGTAATGATCAGGATAATTTCCGTAGAAAAATGCTAAACGCTTGCTGACATCAATTTGATTGGGATAACCCTGAACATCTGCCTTGGGATAGTTTGGATAGCCGGCCGCAGCATAAATGCCGACCTTTTCACGCAAAGGACCTGGCTTATCGTCATGTACCACTCCGCTAATAGAGCCACTATGGGTATGGTCAGGCGTCACAATGATGAGCGTGTCTGGATGGGTTTTAGCAAAGTCTTTTGCAACCTGTACTGCATTACTGAGCATGATGGTGTCAAAAGCCGCCCTTTCCCAATCTAAGGGATGATTAAACTTATCAATCAAGGCCGCCTCAACCATTAAAAAGAATCCATTGGGGTTGCGAGATAAGACCTCAATTGCAGATTGGGTCATCTCAGTTAAATCAGGCTGGTTTGGATATTCGGCAACCGTATTCTTTTTGAGGAATAGGCGATCTAAGGAACCATCCATATTATCCGGATGAAACACGCCAAATAATTTCTTGGTATTTTTATTTTGAGCAGCTGCAATCAACTCTTGTTTTGTGAGGGCCACCTGATAACCATCTAATTTAAAGGCATCAACTAGATTGGCTTCATCTTTTCGCTTAGAGCCCTTAGATGATTGTGGATAGAAATAAGCTGATCCGCCGCCCAAAATGACTTCGGCCTTGCTTGCAAGCAACTGATCGGCAATATATTGCTTGTCAGCTCTGCGTCTTGTATGAGAAACCATGGCCCCTGGTGTTGCATCTTGTAGCTCAGCATCAGAAACAATGCCCACTGACATCTTGGTATTTCGTTTAATGATCTCAGAAATGGTTTCAACTCTGGGGTGCGATAAGTTATCGTTGGCACGAGATACATATACTCCCATAGCATTGACTGCCGTTTTATGGCCAGTCGTATAAGCGCTCATAGAGTTAGCTGAATCGGTAATCAAGGAATCGGAGCCAGATGTGCCAATCATTGCAGTATTGGGCATGTCATCGAAGGCAAGTCTTCCCTGGTATTTACCTTCAGATATTCCTTTTGATAGAACGCGTGCAGCTGTTCTATTAGCAATAGTCATTCCATCGCCAATAAACAAAATGACATTTTTTACTCTTCTTGGTCCACTAGAGTAGATATCCCAGGTAACACTTAATTTTTCTTGGGGAGAACGTGCGAGCACTTCATATTTCCCCGCCTTTAGTAATTGCACATCGCGGAAAATAATCGAACTGCCTTTACCATGTTCATTTTCAATAAATTCTGATTTAGTATTAATCAGCTTACCTATTGGCGCCCCATTCATCTCAATAACTACATCGCCCGGTTTGATAACTTGATTGAACTCAACCTTGATATCAAATTTAGATCCTGCCAAAATTTCAGCCTTATCGATTGGGTAAACCGCTGCAGCATAGGTAACATTAAAAAAGCATGTGGCCAAGATGAAGGAAGTAATTTTAAGAAAAGAGGCAATTTTCATGGCAATAGAAAGAGTGGGTTGAAATATGGCAAATTACAATATCTACAAAGAAGATGACATAGGTATGACACCTCTTCCCAAAAGGCAGGGAGATATTAAATGGCTGCTTTTTTCTTTGCAGTCTTTAATTTGCCACTCTTGACAGCCTTGCAAAATACCTCAAAATCCTGTTGATTTTGCTTTGCGTAGGATTTTGCAAAGGAATACAGGGCATCGTTTAGTTCCGATGATTGGCCACAATAGCCAGCAATCACAGCAGCATCCCCTGAGCGGGCATGCCCCAGGGCTAATGCCCAGCCAAATAATTTTCCATAGTCTGGGAAATTCTTTAGAGAAACTCCACCCGTACCAACCCCAATACCACCTTTCATATCGCGCAATTGACGCAGGTAGAAGCCCTGACTCTTATTGATATCGTACTGAACTGCACCGTAGTTCAAAAAGATGTCTGGAGCGCCCTGAAGCAGTCGCTGGCCAGCCACTACACGGTGACCCATATCGCGGTATATAGATTCGCCTAAATATGGGCTTAAGACTGATCTTTGCGCTTCCTTATATTGAAAAAATAGAGGATCGTTTTCACTATCGCCTTCAAAATACAACACCATACAATTTGTGCCAACACTGCCAACGCCAACTACTTTTCTAGCGTAATCCTTTAGTGAGTAGCGTTGAAATAGTATTTGTCGGTCGGCAAGCAAAGTACTGGAATAGTTGAGCAATGCCTTATCAACCAATGTAATCAATGGGACCCCATAAGCATTTTTCTTAAAATGCTCAATCAACGGTGGTCTATTAATAATCTTACGGTTCTTGCCTACTAGGGTAGTTAAGCTCTCTAGAACCTGTATATTCCCCTGCCCTTTGGTTTCTTTTAGATAGACATCCAGTTTTTTCTGATGCTCTTTACTAAAGTGCCGACGTATATCCTTTTCGCCAATAAACACTTGGGCTAAGTCCAGATATGGCATCTTGGCATATTCTTCCATCCGTTTTTGGTACTCAGAAGCAATGTGGTAAACGAGCTTCTTGCCCATTGCCTTATCGCCGCCCATACTCTCTGCTGCAATAAGTGCACTCGCGACTAGACGTTTGATGTCCCACTCCCAACTTCCGGGCAATGTCTCATCAAAATCATTAATACCAAACACCAAACGATGTTCAGCCGTACCAAATAAGCCAAAGTTAGATACATGCATATCACCACATAGCTGTACTGTTACATTCGTGGTTGGTTGATTAGCCAGATCCTGAGCCATGATTGCTGCGCCACCACGGTAAAAGGCAAATGGAGACTGCAACATACGTTCATAACGAATTGGGATGAGAGCTTCAATACGCTGTTTAGCTTGAGCCTCCAAAATAGTCACTGGATCAATGCGATGTTTAGGAGGTGTATAGACACCTTGCTCAGCAATGCTCACTACTTTACGTAGCGCTCTGCCATCAGACATTCTTTTTTTAATACTCGGGCGCGGATCTTTAAAAGACTCTACCGAATGTAGAACAGCAAATTTTGGTTTCTTCTCTGATGACATGGGCTACCTAATTAATGAGCGTATTTGCCCATATTAAAGCCAATAGAGAAAAATCGCTCTTAATTAGGAATTGAGGTAATTGAGCTTCTTTTGAATACTGGCTGGCAAGGTTGAAAACCAAACACTGTCATCGCCAACATCAGGCAATATTTGCCCGTACTCGATCATTTGGCCTGGGGTAATTTCGTCGATATACGCCCAAATCTGATGTCCCGCTAATTTACTAGTAGTTTGTATTGCTATTTCAAGCTCAACTAGCAGCTGCTTTTTCATTTGAGCGCTTCTGCCAGATCGAATTTGCCCATTTAGAAATAAATGAGGCTCATCTAGCAGAACTCCACCAATAAAACAATCATGAAGATCTAATTGCTTAAAAATGACTTGAGCAAAATAGGCTTCAGCACCCGTGACATCAGCATGAATTTTAGTAATTGCTTTAGCAAGTGTAAATTTCTGGTGTGTAGTTAAAGAAAGTCCAGCGAAATAAACGCTATAGGTTGCCATGTCTTATTTCCAGTTGTACTACTATTTTAATTTCTGATGGATTGAATGTAATTCTTCTTTGATCTGCAAGTGATCCAATTTATCGAATGGAAGATCAATTAATAACTCTATTCGATTACGTAATCCCATCTCCACTTTTCTAAATGCATCCCACATTTCTTGCTCACTATTGACATTGTGTGTTGGATCCATAAATCCCCAATGAGCCGTTGTAGGATGGCCAGGCCAATATGGACATTCCTCACCAGCAGCAGAATCGCAAACCGTAATAATGAAATCCATATGAGGAGAGTCTTCTTTGCCATATTCGTCCCAGCTTTTGCTACGTACTAACTCTAATGGGTAACCCATTTCTCTAACAAGCTTTAAGGCGATCGGATGTACATAACTTTGTGGTTTTGATCCAGCAGAATAACCAAAAAAACGTCCATGACTCAAAGTAGTTGCAAGCGCCTCGCCGAGGATAGATCGGGCTGAATTACCAGTACAGAGAAAAAGAATGTTGTAAGGATGGGTCATTTTTAACAATGCTGTAGGAAAAGGATAAATTATGCAATTTCGTCAAGTTTTAATGAAAACTTTTTATCAACTATAAATTGATTGATAGTTGGATCCATCAAAGGACTATTTTTCTCTGTACCGTGATCCTCCGCTTTTAATTTGGCACTGCTTTGAACTTCATTGCGGAATACGTTAGAGAGGTATTGGGTTAGATTTGTATTCATGAAGTGTTCTTTCAAATTAATGATGAATAACACTATCCTAGGACGAATATATTTCAGTATTATTAAGAGACTAGTTAAGAAAAAACCCAGCGTAAACTGGGTTTAAAAGGAGAGTAAAGCCACATTATCTTGGTCGAAAGATATTCGACAATTTAGAATAGCTACTATTCATGACACCCTGATGACTAACTGCCGAGTCTATGATGTGCGTAACGATTTCCGTAAGCTATTCTTGCTTCATTCCATGCCTGGAAAAGACAGTAAACTAATTTTTTCATATTGCATCCTTACGGTGAAAGATTCATCTTGGCATTTCTTTTTTGTAGAAACGTCACTGAACTCTTTTTATTATTTACTACTGAAGTGACAGGGTGATGGCGATTTTGTGACCAATTGATGTAGCTGAGATACACTGAATATACAAATACTCATACATCAAGGAAATGAATATGCTTGATTGGAATCTCTACAGCACCATCATATTAAGACTTGCGCTAGCATTATTGGTCGGATTTATACTTGGTCTTAATCGCTGGCTACATCACAAGTCTGCAGGTATTCGAACCCACTCTTTAGTGGCCATTGGCTCTGCTTTGGCTGTCATGCTGATTAGTGACTTTGTAAAGGATGATGCTCAGTCGGTTAGTCGTGTTCTACAGGGCCTCATCACTGGCCTCGGATTCTTGGGTGCCGGCGTTATTATTCGGGAACAACGCTCTCAGAGGGTTCATGGCCTAACCACGGCTGCCAGCCTATGGGCGTGTGCCTTGATTGGAGCTTCCTTTGGTGCTGGGCAATATGCTCTAGGGGGGTTATCTCTAGGAGCGATCTTGCTGACCTTGGCCGTTGGGGGCCCCTTAGAGCGGCTTATTGCAAGGCTAAATGGGGTCAAAAGAGGCTCTGAAATCTCTGGGGATCCTGATTAAAAGCGCTTTAAATGCTTAAAAAGTGATTTTTGTCATATAACTTTGTTAGCATGAGAGTCTTTACAATTTCAAGCAAAAGCTATGAGCGATTATCGATATGAAGATGCAGTCAAACAACTGCAAGAAACTGGCGCCATTGGCCTTGTAGACCTCAAAAGTCTCCCGCATGATGACCTTGTTGAGCTCTTTGAAGAAATCAAGGTTTGGTGTCTTTATGCTAGCGGCAAGACTGATAAGTTGTCTAAAGAGTCTAAGAAAAAGAAAAAGAAAAAGAAAGACTGAGCCTTATGGAGCCAAGCGCTCCCTGGGGAATCGAAGCATAAACGTACTACCCTTTCCGGGAGTACTTTCAATTGACAATTGAGCCTGATGACGGTTCGCAATATGTTTAACAATTGCTAGGCCCAATCCCGTTCCACCTGTATCGCGAGAACGACTTCGATCGATACGATAAAAACGCTCTGTTAATCTTGATAGATGCTCAGACGCAATACCAGGACCAGTATCAGTTACAGAAAATTCTCCTTGACCATCAGCGTTTATAGACCATTTTACCTCAATTTTTCCAGCATCTGGTGTGTAGCGGATTGCATTTGATACCAAGTTACTAAAAGCAGAAAGTACTTCTCGCTCATCACCTAATAGGTTTGATTTATCGGCCACTTCAAAAGTCAGACTATGCTTTCCTTGCGATAAGGCTTCAGCATCATTTTTAAGTAATGCTATTAATGTTTCTACGCTAACCAAACTGCTCACTGCGGGAGATGAATTAGCTTCTAAATTTGCCAAGGTTAGCAAGTCTTCGACGAGGCTTTTCATGCGCTGAGCCTGAGACATCATCATGTCAAAGTATTGATCTTGTTGGCTCTTCTCGAGATCTAAGGATTGAACAGTCTCTAAAAATCCCATTAAGACAGTAATCGGTGTTCTCATTTCATGAGAAACGTTAGCGACGAAATCGCGTCGCATTGCATCTGCCTTTTGCAAATCTGTCACATTTTGTACAAGTACTAAATGGCGCTGCTGACCAAATGGGAAAGCCTGCAGCATCAAGGTAAGACTACTATCGGGACCCATTCTCTCGAGTAATAGAGGCTCATCAAAATTACGTATAGCAAGGTATTGGATAAATTCAGGGCGACGAATCAGGAAATTAATGCGCTGCATAACATCGCGTTTATATACCAGACCAAAAAAAAGTTCTGCAATGCTATTGCACCATTCAATTTGATCACTTTCATCAAGCATCAAAATTCCATTGGGCGATGCTTGAAAGGCCTCAATAAAGTGATCGTGCTGCTGCTCAATACTACGCATCCGCTGTTTAAGAGATTTCACTAGGCGCTGTAACTTAAAAAACACATCTTCCCAAAATCCACTAGGCAGTGGCATTCGCTCTATTGAATCTGATTGAACATATTTTCCTAGACGCCCTAAGTTGACATAGGAGTACAGAAGCGGGATAGATAAGAGTGATATCCCTACCAAAATAGCTAATTCAGGCCCCCATTTATAAAGGGTAATGAATGCGGCTATTAGTGACAGGATAACCAGGAATACGAAGCGAGATAATGCTGAAATCATGCTGCAATCTTAGTCTATCTCAAGCATGAGCTTGAAATAGCCCTAATAAGCCTCATAGATAAACCTAAGTCTCGGTAGGCGTCTTTGTAATACGATAGCCGCTGCCCCTGACTGTCTCAATGAAGCGATCACAATCTACGGCTGTCAATGCTGCCCTTAAGCGCTTGATATGGACATCAACAGTACGCTCTTCGATATACACCTCATTACCCCAAACCTTATCAAGCAAATTAGCACGGGAATGAACCCGCTCAGGATTGGTCATAAAGAATTGAAGCAGTCTATATTCAGTTGGCCCCAAGGCAATGGGTTTAGGCTCACTGTTTTGCCAAACTGCCATAACCCGGTGTGAGCTTGGATCAAGCTTTAATGGACCAATCATTAAAGGACCAGCATCTTCAATAGGAGTTTGCCTACGAAGTAAAGCCTTCACTCTAGCGATCAATTCTTTGGGTGAGAATGGCTTGGTGACATAGTCATCGGCCCCAGAATCTAAGCCCATGACCTTATCCGATTCCTCGCTTTTAGCCGTAAGCATCAAGATAGGAACTGTTCTTGTCCGATCATTTGCGCGTAACTCTTTTGCAAATTGAACGCCGGATTTACCGGGTAACATCCAGTCTAGAATAATCATGCTTGGCAAACTGTTTCGCATCATTGCAATCGCAAGATCAGTTTGCATGGCCTTTTCAACTTCATAACCAGCATGAGTTAAGTTAACTGCAATCAATTCTGCAATTGATGGCTCATCTTCAACTATTAGTATGCGGTGAGTCATATTAAGTTTTTAGTTTTACGGCTTATTGGCTTCGCGTACCAAATCTTCATGTGGAATATGACGTACATCAGATCCCTTTGAAACGTAAATAACGAATTCAGCAATGTTCTTAGCATGATCGCCAATACGTTCAATTGCTTTAGCAATGGTTAACATATCTAAGCCTGTGCTGATGATGTGTGGATCTTCAGCCATATATGTGATCAATTTACGCACAAAGCCTCTGAACTCCTCATCAATTTGACGATCTTCAGCAACTACCTCTGCGGCTGCAATCGTATCGAGCCTGGCAAATGAATCCAAGCTACGGCGCAATAAATTAATCGCCATTTGGCCTGAGAGTCGGATCTCAGCTACGTTAATATTGTGAGGAGACCCAGATTCAATCAGGCGTTTAGTACGTTTTGCAACACGCTCAGCTTCATCGCCAGCACGTTCTAGATTCGTAATTGCTTTAGATACCGCCATTACCAGGCGTAAGTCACGAGCAATTGGCTGTCGCCTTGCGATCAACTCAGTACAAGCCAAATCAATCTCAATCTCAAGATCGTTAACAAGTTTTTCGTTCTCGATCACTATATTGCAGGTATCAATATCCATTTGCGTAAATGCACGCATCGCTGTTGAGATTTGTGACTCAACTAAGCCGCCCATCTCAAGTAAACGACTAGAGAGAGAATTCAGGTCAGCATCGAATTGTGATGATAGGTGTTTATCTGGCATTTTATGTCTCCAATTAACCAAAGCGGCCGGTAATATAGTCTTCTGTTTCCTTACGCTGAGGTTTTATAAAGAGCTCATCCGTTTTTCCAAATTCAACTAAATTACCAAGGTACATATAAGCAGTGTAATCAGAAACACGTGCTGCTTGTTGCATATTATGGGTCACAATAGCAATCGTGTATTCATTCTTCAACTCATGAACCAACTCCTCCACTTTGCCTGTTGAAATAGGGTCAAGAGCCGAAGTCGGTTCATCAAGAAGAATAACTGAGGGCTTTACTGCAACTCCGCGAGCAATACAAAGACGTTGCTGCTGGCCGCCAGACAACGAAAGTCCGCTTTGACTTAACTTATCTTTAGCTTCATTCCATAAAGCAGCTTTTTTCAGTGCCCATTCAACGCGCTCATCCATTTCTGAACGAGAAAGGCTTTCATAAAGACGAACTCCAAAAGCAATATTTTCATAAATAGACATCGGGAATGGAGTTGGTTTTTGGAACACCATACCAATGCGAGAACGGAGTAAATTTAAATCTTGTCCTGGTGCAAGAATATTTTCACCAAAAAAGTTGATTTCACCCTCAGCGCGTTGACCTGGGTAGAGGTCGTACATGCGATTAAGCGTTCTTAGTAAAGTAGATTTACCACAGCCAGATGGGCCGATAAAAGCTGTTACTTTACCCTGCTCAATATTAAGATTGATGTCTTTCAGACCCTGAAATTTTCCATAATAAAAATTTAGGTTTCTGACTTCCAGAACGTTTACTGGCTCTTGATGAGCATCTTGATTGCTATTTCTCACTTTACCCCCTTGTACATCTATCTTATTTAGGTCAATCATTGATTTCATATTACTCATCATCCTTGGACCTTCTCACGAAATACAACACGCGCCAAAATGTTTAAGACTAGTACTGCCATTGTTATCAATAATGCACCACCCCAAGCCAAACCATTCCAGTTTTCATATGGGCTCATTGCGAATTGGAAGATTGTGACTGGTAAATTGGCCATCGGGGCATTCATATTGACGGAGAAAAACTGGTTGTTCAATGCTGTAAAGAGTAATGGTGCCGTTTCTCCACTAACGCGAGCAATGGCCAATAAAATGCCCGTAATAACTCCACTTTGGGCAGCCCGCAAGATGATAGTAAAAGAAACCTTCCACTTAGGAGCACCTAAGGCATAGGCTGCCTCTCTTAACGTACCGGGAACCAAGCGAAGCATGTTTTCTGTGGTTCGGACAATCACGGGTACTGCAATTAAAGATAAGGCAACAGTACCAGCCCAACCAGAAAAATGCTTAATTTGAGCTACAAAAATGGCATACACAAACAACCCAATTACAATTGAAGGTGCAGATAACATAATGTCAGTGATGAATCGGGTAATTTCTGCAATTCGGCTACGATCACCGTATTCAGTCAAGTAAATCCCTGCCATTACTCCAATTGGCGTACTAATTAAAGTACATGAGCCTACCAGTAATAAGCTGCCTACAATCGCGTTCAGCAAGCCACCACCTTCAGAACCAGGAGCAGGTGCGCTAGCAATAAACATTTCTAAATTAATCTCAGAAAAACCCTTGTAAAACAGAACGGCTAAAATCCAAATCAATAACAACATACCAATTGCCATTGCTGAAATTGATAAAGATAAACCAATCGTATTGGATAACTTGCGTCTTCTGAAAAGACCTGCATTATGATTTGATAATTGTGTATTGTTCATGTCTTCAGCCCCTTTGCTTTCTCCATGCGTATGAGCATGAACTTCGCCAAGGAAAGAATAATTAAGGTAATGATGAACAGCGAGAGGCCCAGGGCAAACAGCGATGATAAATGGGCACCCGCCTCGGCTTCACCAAATTCATTTGCTAAGGTAGATGCAATTGAAGAGCCTGCAGCAAAAAGTGAAGGAGAAATCTTATGCGCATTTCCTATCACGAAGGTTACCGCCATGGTTTCTCCAAGCGCACGTCCTAGACCCAACATAATGCCGCCAATAACACCGGTACTAGTGTATGGCAACACGATTCGACAGATGACCTCCCAAGTAGTGCAACCAATCCCATAGGCTGATTCCTTCAAGATGGGTGGGACAATCTCAAAAACGTCACGCATGATGGAAGCTATGAAAGGCAGGATCATCATTGCTAATATTAAGCTAGCACAAAGAATGCCGATTCCATTAAAGGCGCCAGAAAATAAAATACCAATAAAAGGTATTTGCCCTAAGGTACCTGCAAGTGCTGGCTCTACATAATCGGCAAAGATGGGAACGAAGAAAAATAATCCAAACATGCCATAAATGATTGATGGAACAGCTGCAAGAAGTTCTACCGCAGTACCAAAAGGTCTGCGCAAGCTAGTCGGACAGATCTCTGTTAGAAATACTGCAATACCAAAACTTAATGGCACAGCAATCAATAAGGCGATAAATGAAGTAATGATCGTGCCATAAATAGGAACAAAGCCACCAAATTCACCACCGACAATATCCCACTCTGTGGAAGTAAAGAATCCAAAGCCAAACTGGTGCAATGCTGGCCAAGCATCTTTAAATAAAGAAATGATGATCCCAAGTAATGCTAACAACACTAACCCAGCAAAAAACTGGGTGCTGTATTGGAAAAGAGCATCTTGGAATTGCTGTCTTTTGGCAATCTGACTGCGTGACATATTCATGTGAAACCTAGTATTAAGTGATCTCAAAGCATACAAGACAAAAGTATTAAGACTATTTACCGAGGTAAATAGTCTTAATTACAAATGATAAATCAATTACTTAGTATTAATTTGGCTCCATACACTCTTTTGAATGTATGTAACAACGTTATCTGGGATTGGGGCATAGTCTAGATCTGTAGCCATTTTATCGCCAGCGTTGCTAAACGAGAACTCAAAAAACTTCAGAACCTCAGCTACGTTAGCTTTATTTTCTGGATTCTTGTATATCAAAATAAATGAAGCGCCAGCGATTGGCCATGCATCTGCGCCAGCTGCATTAGTC
>Ga0208376_1000308_pt1 | contig 15316 bp, 21 predicted proteins | sample CryBogmetaGMA25M_FD_184548 | JGI IMG/M metagenome (GOLD analysis project Ga0208376, IMG submission 184548) | Freshwater microbial communities from Crystal Bog, Wisconsin, USA - MA2.5M (SPAdes) | ecosystem: Environmental > Aquatic > Freshwater > Lake | place: Crystal Bog, Wisconsin, USA...
TCCGGTACATCTGCAGCGTTCAGCAGTTGCAGCAATCCTTGATTGCCCCGTACGGCGCCAGTTTACCGGGCCTGATTCGCTGAAACCACTTGCGCTGCAGTTGATCTAGCTTTTTCAGGAGTCCCTAATGAACAGCAGTTCGAAGGATCTGGAAACTGGGGCAGGAATGCTTGCCATCAGCTAATCGAATCTAAATGGGTACTGCAGCGATCTCTGGACTGATTGCACCGCCGGTAGCGCCCATCACCAACCGAGGGAGTCAGGAGCAGGGCAAGCCCAGCCGGTGACGAACGCATCGATCAGCCTGCAGCAGGTGCGCCTAATGGATTGCTAGGGGCTGCGCACGCTGGATCTGGATTTGCGGCTCGATGGCGGAAGGCAAGACCGGACTCGGTGGGCTGCAGCTGACTTATCGCCAAAACGGCAGCAGATCCCTAGCGCCACCGCTGTCGGCAGCCGCACACCGTTGCTTGACGCCGCGGGGGGGGGGGGCTAAAAACGGTAAAAATTTCAAATTGATGCCCAGCTTCCGCACCGCTCTTCTGGCCACCGCAGCTACAGCCCTCAGCCTCGCCGCCACTCCCGCTGCCCTGGCTGGCCCGCTCAGCTTCACCAACTACACCACCACCAACGGCCTGGGGAGCGACTTCGTGTTTGGCGTCTACGCCAGCGGCAGCAATATCTACGCCGCCACCTATGGCGGCCTGAGCATTTCCACCAACGGCGGAAGCAGCTTCACCAACTACACCACAACCAGCGGGCTAGGGGACAACAACGTGCTTGGCGTCTACGCCAGCGGTAGCAACATCTACGCCGCCACCTATGGCGGCCTGAGCATCTCCACCAACGGCGGAAGCAGCTTCACCAACTACACCACAACCAGCGGGCTGGGGGACAACAACGTGTATGGCGTCTACGCCAGCGGCAGCAACATCTACGCCGCCACCTATGGCGGCCTGAGCATCTCCACCAACGGCGGAAGCAGCTTCACCAACTACACCACAACCAGCGGCCTGGGGAGCGACACCATTTATGGCGTCTACGCCAGCGGCAGCACCATCTACGCCGCCACCGACGGCGGCCTGAGCATCGCCCAGCAATCTGATCCCACTCCGAGCGCCGTTCCAGGCCCCCTGCCCCTGTTCGGTGCCGCCAGTGCCTTCGGCTTCTCCCGCAAATTGCGCCGGCGGCTGCGGGCGGCTGCCAGCTCCTCCCCCATCTGCTGATCCCCTGCGGCCGCATCCCGGCTGATCACTCCGCCACTCCCCATTTGTTGCCGCGGCAGGGCCGCCCACGGATGCTCCCTCTCGATCGCCGCACCGCCTTCGCCCGCCACACCCAATGGCTGGCCCTGGCCCTGGAGGCCCTGGTGCTGATCTCGCTTTTCGCCAGCGCCGTTCCCCTGGCCCCGTCACAACCGGTGTGGTGGCTGCGGCTCTCTGATGCCGCCGTCAACTTCGCCCCGATCCTGCTGCTGGCGGTGATCCTGCTGCGGCTGGGCTCTGCCCTGCTCGACAACGACTCCGAAGACACCAAGCTCAATGGCAGGCGCAGCGTTCAGCTGGCCAGCCGCTGGGCCTTCCTGTTCGCTCTGCTGGTGCCCCTGCAATTGATCGGCTACGCCTGGCTCTGGGCCGACAGCGACAGCCAGCTGAACCGCCAGATCAACCAGGGCGAAAGGGGCGTTGCCGCCCTGCGCAGCCGCATCCAGGCCAGCAGCTCCGAGGCTGAGCTGAGCAGCCTGCTCGCCGCCGCCAACCCGGGGCCCCTGCCACCGCTGCAGGGCAGCTCCCTGGCCGAGCGGAAACAGCAGCTCAGCGAGGCGATCGCCATCAACACCTCCCGCATCAGCAGCAGCCTCCGCGATCAACGCACCGAGACGCTGCGCACCTCCCTGCCCGGCACCCTGCGCGTGTTCTTCGGTGCGGCGATCGTGAGCGCCTTCCTCTTCATGCTCAAGCGGCAGATCTGAGCGCTGGCCTCCATTGCCCCCAAAGCCCACACGTTGGTGGCGGGGGCGCTGAAAGACCCATCCGCTAGCAATCCACGAGGTCGCAGAACTGCACGCCTAACTCCCTGAACCCGGCAAGGTCGCGATCGGTTTCCAGAAGGGCATTCAAGAAGAGCAGCGAATAGCACGCGAGATAGGCTTGTCACGCGCAAGTTTGTTCAAAGCGCTTTCGGTGGATCGCAGAGCGATTGTTGTCAGGGTCTTGATAGTGATCTCAACTTTGCATCTCAAATTGAGCGCGAGTGCTTAAGAAAAAGCAACGGCTGCTTATCTATTGCTTTTGATGCCATGGGCTGCGGACGTTTGCCGTGGGGCAAGCGAGTCTGCGAACACACCGCTTGAGTGGACAGTCCACCAGCGGAAATCTGCTGTCGCCCACTTACACTCCCAGCCTGCCACTCAGGGGCAGCGTTAGGTGAGCTGCTCCAGCACCTCCAACGGGTTGGCGATGCCACCACTCCAGAAGGCATCCCAGATCCGGTCGATCTGGTTGCGGAGTTCGCCGGTGAGTACGGAGGCCGCCACCGGGGCCCTTCACCCTTTCAGCGAAACCCTTCGCCACCACCTGGCTCTTGATCTCCTTCAGCTGCTCATCGCTGATGGGTTCCCCCGCCTCGTTCTCCAGGGCTATGCGGATCTCGTCGTTCGTGATCCGGCTGCCGTCCTCGCTCAAGACTGCGAACCTATGAGCTACATGCCTAGTTTTTCGATGAAGCCTCCGCAGGACCGGCTTGGCGGATGACCATCCGCTGCGGCTCAATCCCCCGCAGGATCCCCGGCGCGATCGCTCGCCGTTCCGACGGGATCACCATGGGTGGGGATCACTTGGTGCTGTGGTGGGCCAAGGACGCTGACCTCCTCAAGGCCAACTGGATCCGCATCCTCAAGGTTGCGTTGACTGGAACGGATTGAGCAGCTCCACTCCGAAGCCCTGGAAGTCCCTGGTGTTGCGCGTCACCACCGTGAGCTGATGCACCGTGGCGATCGCCGCGATCATGGCGTCCTCGACAGCCTGAAGCCAGGCCAGCACGGCGCCACCACGCCCCGGCGCCGAGCCTGCCCCCGTGCTGGCACGAGCGTGTCGGTGCGGGCTTCTGGAGCCAGCAACAGCTGCTTGAGGCTGGGCCGCGCTGCCGCCTGCAGGCGGCGCCATTCCTCCACCGGCACCAGCACGGCCGTCTCCCGGCCCCGGCGCGACACCACCTGGGGTCCTTCGCGCTGACAGGTGTCCAGCAACTCGCTGAACCTGGCCTTGGCGTCCTGGGCGGGCCAGATCTTCATCACCGGCCTCCTGCTAACTGGTTATCTGACCAGTTTAATGGGCTTGGATTGTTGGTGGATCCTGCGATTCATCGCAGCATCCCCTCCAGCTCCTCAATCCCTTGCAGGTTCTCATGCTCGATCGCCCACCGCCAGACTGCAGCCATCCCAGGCGGAGAGGCCACCGTGGTGGTGCAGGTGTTGAGCGAGATGCAGCGACGCAAATGGGACGGCAGTGACGATGAACTCTTTTATGCCGAACCGCGTTTTGTTCACCATCTCGACGCGGCCTTCCGGCAGCGGCTCACCCAGCTCTATCGCGAGCGCATTCCCGCCACTGCGGTGGTTCTTGATCTGATGTCGAGCTGGGTGTCGCACCTGCCCGAAGAGGTCACCTACGCCAGCGTCATCGGCCACGGCCTCAACGCCCGGGAATTGGCTGCCAATCCACGGCTGGAGCGCAGCTGGGTGCAGAACCTCAACAGCGATCAGCGGATTCCGCTGGAGAGTGAAAGTATCGATGCCAGCCTGATCGTGGCCGGTTGGCAGTATCTGCAGTATCCCGAGGCGGTGGCTGCCGAATTGCTGCGAATCACGCGGCCGGGGGGGCAGCTGATCATCGCCTTCTCCAATCGCATGTTCTTCACCAAGGCGCCGCAGGTGTGGGCTGATGGCAGCGACCGCGACCATCTCGCCTACGTGGCCGAGGTGTTGATCGCCCAGGGCTGGCCCAGGCCCACGCTGATCAGCGAACAGACCCGCGCCGCGGGCCTGCCAGGGTTGATCGGAGTCAAGGGGGATCCGTTCTTCGCCGTGATCGCCACCCGGCCCGCTGCTCCAGGGGAATGAGCATCAACAGCTCCGATTGCAGGCGCAGCTGAGCCCGTTCCGGAGGCTGCCCTTCGACTCACGCGTCCTCATCCCCGGCTCCGGCCGCTGCCAGGCGGATCTGCCGTCGCCCCAGCTTGATCTCAAACTCATTGCCGGGCTGGAGGCCGAGCTGGGCGGTGTCGGCCTTGCCCCCGATTGCCGGCTTTCGTGCAGCTTCCTGATGGCCTTCCCTAGACCGTCACCGTGGTCGGCAAGTGACCGGTCTTCACCCAGATCGTGCAACCGGGTTCACTCCAGGGGCGATGGACGCTGCCGGGCGGGTTGCGCAACCAGCTTCCGGCCGGATAGGTGCCGTGTTCGTCCTGGAACACCCCCTCCAGCACCAGGATTTCCTCGCCGCCCAGATGGCGGTGGGGTTGAAACACTGTTCCCGGGGCCCAGCGTACCAGGGCCACGTTCTCGGAGCCGAAGCCGTGCAGCGGCATCACCTCCAGCCCCTCCACCAGGCCGGGCCGCCAGGCTTCGCGGTGGGTGTCCACCACCAGGCGCCGCTGGTCGGCCGGATGCATCTGCTGCAGCTTCACCAGGATCGTGCAGCCCCCCGTGCTGAAGGGCGCATGGCTGGAGCCGGGCGGGTTGCGCAGGTAGGTGCCGGCTGGATAGTCACCCCGTTCGTCCGCGAAGGTGCCTTCCAGCACCAGGATCTCCTCGCCGCCCCCATGGCTGTGCGGTGCAAAGTGGCTGCCGGGCGCGTAGCGCACGATCGAGGTGGCGCGGGCCAGCTCGTCGCCGCGGCGATCGAGCCGTCGTCGCTCCACCCCCGTCTGCGGCGAAGGTGTCCAGGCCAGGGCATGGGTGTTGAGCACCACGGGCTGGCTGAGGTCAGCGTGCAGGTCCATGGTCCGATTGTGCTGTGCCCAGGATCCGCTCCAGGAACGCTGCCGCCAGTCCTACCGCTGCCGCCAGGTTGCCGGCCTCGTCCAGGCCGGAACGGCGGCTGGGCTTGAAGCTGTGGTCGCCGCTGGCGATCCAGCGCACCTGCACCTGGGGCGAGAGGCTGTAACCCCCCACCTCCTCGGGCTTCCCGAACGGATCCCTTTCCCCCTGCAGGATCAGGGTGGGGCTCCGCAGCCCGGCCAGATGGGCGGTGCGCAGCTGCAGCGGCTTGCCGGGCGGATGGAACGGGTAGCCCAGGCACAGGCAGCCGCGCACGCCGTCGCTGGCGGCCAGTTCATCCACCAGCAGGCTGGCCATCCGGCCGCCCATCGATTTGCCCCCCAGCAGCAGCGGCCGATCGGGCCAGGCCTGCCGCTCCATGCGCACCTGTTCGCGGAAGCTCGCCTGCAGCACCGGCAGTCGATCGGGGGCCCGGCGACGGCCCGTCTCGCGGACGAGGGCCATGTAGGGGAATTCAAAGCGCACCACCCGCCAGCCGCGCTCGGCCAGGCCGGTGGCGATCGCCGCCATGAAGGGGCTGTCCATCGGCGCCCCGGCCCCATGGGCCAGCAGCAGCGTGGCCGGCGCCTGGCCGCTGCCGTCGATCAGGCGCGGCGGGCCAGGCGGCGGGGGAGGAGGGGAGGTGCCCATCAGTCCATTCTTGAAGGGCCGCCCTGCTCAGCCGTGCCTGCCTGCTGATCGGCTGGTGGCTCTGGCGCCCGTTCTCTCGATGGCCCTCCCTGCTGCCTAGGGTCTGGGAAAGCAGGCTTTCCGGGGCTCCCATGGCGTCCATTCCGGCCGATGCCGGCATGAAGATCGGGGCTCTGGCGGCACTCAGCGGCCTGTCGGTCAAGACCCTTCGCTTCTACGAAGACCAGGGATTGCTCCCGGCCCTGGGCCGCAGCCCCGGCGGCTACAGGCTCTTCAGTGAGGAGAGCCTCCGCCGTGTCGCCTTCATCCGTCGTCTCAAGGCCCTCGGCCTGAGCCTGGATGACATTCGCCAATGCCTGGTCGTCCATGACGCCGGCCAGCTGCCCTGTGCCGATCTCCAGCAGCAACTCGAACTTCAGATCGAGCGCATCGACGGGCGGATCACCGAGCTGGAGCAACTGCGTCAGGAACTGCGCCAGACCCTGCAGGGCTGGCAGAGGGCCCCGCGCCGCCAGGGGGATGAGATCTGCCCCAACCTTCAGGTCTGACGGCGTCCCGGCCGACGACCCTGCAGGCTGGTCTTGTCGCCTCCCCGCCGGCCCCGTGCTGTTCCACATCCACCATCAGCTGCGCTACAGCTACGAACGTCCGGTGTTTCTGGAGCCCCACACCCTGCGGCTGACGCCGCGCCAGGAGCGGGGCCAGCATTTGCTGCAGCATCGTCTCGCGATCGATCCGGAGCCGAGCGGCCGCACGGCGGTACTGGAGGCGGAAGGGGGCGAGGCTGAGCTGCTCTGGTTCAACGACCCCCGCCAGCAGCTCGTGATCACGGTCACCAGCCTGGTGGAAACCCTGCGCAGCAATCCGTTCGACTGGATCCTGAGTGAGCCGCTGGCCCAGCACCTGCCCATGCGTTATTCACCGGAGCTGGCCAGGGCCCTGGAGCCCTGCCTCGCCGGACCGGTGGCCGCACCGGTGCAGCGCTGGGCCCGGGAGCGGGCGGCTGAGGTGGACGATCGCAGCACGGCGTTGCTGATGCATCTCGCCGATCACATCCACCAGGAGTTCCACCATCTGGGGCGGCCTGACGGGGCCCCCCTGGCCGCGGCCGACACCCTCGCCAGCCGCAGCGGTGCCTGCCGCGACACGGCGATGCTCTATGTGGAGGCCTGCCGCAGCCTGGGATTGGCGGCCCGTTTCGTTAGCGGCTATTCGATGCACCATCCGCCGGAAGTCAGCGAGCATGAGCTGCATGCCTGGGCCGAGGTCTACCTCCCCGGCGGTGGCTGGCGGGCCTACGACCCCAGCCTCGGCCTGGCGGTGGCCGATGGCCACGTGGCCCTCACCGCCGCCGCCGATCCTCGGCTGGCGGCCCCCCTGAGCGGCACCTACCGGGGCTCCGCCGTCAGCGCCGCCATGGACTACAGCGTGCGGGTGCGGGCGGCCGCCAGCCTGGCCGAACTGGAGCTCGGCGCCGATGCCCCCGCAGCCGACTGAGGGGCCCGATGTTGAGGTCGCGGTCCCGTTCTGCGCTCTTGATCTGTCATGGTTCGCTGGCATTGATCTGGATGTTTTGCTCTAATCGTCATTCAGGCTTGTCGGGCGCCTCGCCATAAGCTAATTTTGTGAGAACTCGCCTTCAAATTCCTGAACGAGTCATCTTCCGATATTTCATCTAAAGATCAATCCTTCCCATTCCTGGATTCTTCGCGCTATCCCAGGCGTATTGATCTTGAGATCTCTGCCGAAACTCTCGAGCGTCTCCAGGCGCTGGCCAGTCGCAGTGGTCGTTCCCTCTCTGAGTTGGCTCAGGAGTTGTTCGACCGCGCCCTTGGTGACTATTGAGATGATGCACCACATGGGCCACCACGCCGAACAGGCCTGAGTGCTCAATCCGTTCCCTTGCAATCGGCAGGGCCGGCTGCTGCGGATTCAGCGGCAGCGCCAGCCAGCTTTTGCCCTGCTGTATCAGGGGGCGCACCAGAAAATGACCTCCCTGGGCGATCACCACCACCGCCCCACTCCGGAGCGGCAGGCTGCGATCGATCACCAGCAGATCTCCGCTGTGAATGCCGTGGCTGCGCAGGCCATCCCCCTGGGCCCTCATGAAGAAGGTGCTGAGGGGATTCGGCACGATGGCGCCATGCAGATCCCAGCTGTGGCCACTGTCCGTATCCCGGTAGGCCACGGGCTGGCCATGCGGAAGCTGGGAGCAGCGGGAATCGGAGCAGCGGCCTGAAAGAAGCACCGACGCAGGCGGATGGGCGAAGGTAGTTCAAATGTACTGTGGCCGGGGCCACGGCGGCGGGGGCTCCGTGGCAGAATGATGAAGTTGTGTAACGCCTGGTTGATGACCGTCGTTGAAATCTTCATGGCGGCCCTTCTCAGTGGAGTCATTACCGACGAGGAGCTCGATCGGCTGGATGAGCAGCGTCCCTGCTGTTCCCGCGTCGAGGCTGTGATGCTGGAGAGCCTGGATCGGCTGATCGCCCAGGCGGTGTTGCGCCGTGGCTGCCGGCTGACCGTCCAGGAGTCGGCGCTGGTTTCGCCCTGATCACCCAGGCCTCGCCCCCGCCAGTCGCCCTTGGGGGAGACTGCCACTGCTTGTTTTGCCAGGTCCATGCCCGCCCGACCCCCCAGGCCCAGACAACCCCAGGCGGGGAAGGCCGCTGTTGCCGGGGCCGGGGGCGAGGGTCTGCGCCTGCGGTTGCAGCTGTTCGCCGCCTTCCTGGTGCCGCTGCTGGCCGTTGGCCTGTGGCTGCAGTCCAGGGGATTCTTTGCCCATCCCTGAGGGCCCTGTCTTCTGCGAGGGATCCTGGGGGTCCGCCGCCTTCAGAGGCTCTCCACCCGGTTGCGGCCCCGGGTCTTGGCCTGATAAAGGGCCCGGTCGGCCCGGCTCAGCAGTGATTGTGCATCGTCGCTGCCAGGCCGGTAGCCGGTGACACCGAGGCTGATGGTCACCGAGACCATCCCAGCCTCGATCGGAATCTCGATGGCGGCGATCGCCAGGCGCAGTTGCTCCGCCATGGCGATGGCGGCGGGGGCGCTGCAGCAGATCAGCAGCATCGTGAATTCCTCGCCGCCGCTGCGGCAGAGGCAGTCGGTGCTGCGGATGCGCCCCGCCAGGCTGCCAGCCACACGCCGCAACACCTCATCGCCACTGGGATGGCCGTAGGTGTCGTTCACCTCCTTGAAATGGTCAATGTCGATGCAAAGGCAACTCAGGGCCGTACCGGAGCGACCGCTGCGCTGGATCTCCTCGTCGAGGCGGCGCTGCAGTTCCCTGCGGTTATAGCAGCCGGTGAGGGGATCAGTGGTGCTGAGTTTTTCAAGTTGGCGCTTCGAAATGGCCAGTTGTTGATTGGAGCGGCGTAGGGCCTGCGTCAGTCGGTTGTTATTGGTGATGCGGTTGTTGATCAGCCTGACCATGCTGTTGAGTTCGCTGATCAGGGTTTCCGAGAGCAGGGGCAGCGTTCCTGGAGCTTCTGATCTGCCGGGGAGATTATCCCTGCCGGGGCGGAGCCTATGGCGGCGGGGATGCAGCACCATCGTGAACTGGGCTGCAATCAACCGCCCCAGCAGTTCACTGATCAGGGCGCCGATCAGGACCACGCTGGCCAGCATGGCGATCAGGCGGGCGCTCTGTCGTTGCAGCTCGACCACAAGATCACGGGCTGCTTCCACCACAATCACCCGTTGCTGAACACCGGCCAGGCTGCGGGTCTGTTCGTGGATCCAGAAGCCGTTCAGCCAGGTTTTGAGCAGGGCATGCTCACGCCGATTCACCAGGATGCCGAGATCCTTGTGCTGGATGTCGTCACCCTTACCGGACCTGAAATCGCGATCAAGACGATCAAACAAAGCTGGTGTTGAGCTGTAGACAAGCTTGCCCCGATCCCAGCGGGCGAAGGCTATCGAGCTGTGGGCTCCCGTCAGCGAAGTCGCCATCGCATCGAGGTTGGCCCGCGGCAGGGCAAGGGCGGCGTTGCCGATCAGCTGCATCTTGGTGTATTGCCCGGCTTCGGCAGCATTCTCCAATTGGTGGGAGACCACTTTCGTGAGTGCCAGGCTGGGAATTGTGATCGCCATCAGAATTGCACTGAAGCTCACCCCGAGGATCGAAAGACCTGGAGCCTTGCCGGACGCCGGCAGACGGCTGCGGATCAGCAGGTAAATCACGAAGCTCGTGGCTGTATTGATCACGCCGTTCACGGCTTGCTTGAGGGCCACCGCCATCACACTGGCGCTGTCAATCTTCAGGATGAAGCCATAGAAAACCACCACCAGGGGGATGCCCACCAATAGCCAGAAAACGATGTCGGCGAGGATGATGCCTCCGTCGTCCTTGCGTCTGGCCAGGGTGTGGTTGATTGCTCTGGAATGCTTGCCCCGTTGATTGATGTACTCAGTCGTGGCAACGTAAAGATAGAGCCACGCAATTTCGAGGCTGAAGATGATGATCGCCCATGGGTGGCCCCAGAGGTGAATGGTCACCAGGCTGGCGATGCCACCGATCACGATGCCCCAGGCGCCGAACCACAGAACCCCCAGCACGGCCAGGGCGGAGCCCGGCAGGAGTTGGATGCCGAAATACAGGGGAATCACCACCAGATTGGTGGCTGCCGCCAGCCCGCTCAGCAGCCCCACCCAGGCCAGCTGGTGCCGGTGGCGGCGTGCCCCGCTCCAGGCACGCCGCAGGCAGGAGGGTCCCGGCGAGGCCACGGACAGAAGCGCTGCGGTTTCAGCCCCGGACCCTAGGCACGGAAACGGCAGCTCCGGCCCGTTCCGTTACCAGGGCAGCGGTGCCCTGCCGTTGCCAGCGTTGCAGCCGATCTGCTGGCCCAGCAGGGCGCCGAGTGGCACGGCCCAGCTGCGGCCGTCCTTGCGGGAGGTGGCATAGCCCACGCCGCCGCCGACGATGCCCCCCACCAGGCGACCGATGTTGCAGCGTTGCACCGCCTGGGCCTCCAACTGGGCTCGGCTGGGGGCCGCCAGCCGCGGTTCGCCCGGCATTCCGTAGCCAAGGCGGTTGCCATCCGGTCGGTAGCGATCGGAGCCGTAGCGCCCGGACCTGTAGCCATCCTGCCCGTAGCCATCGGACCTGTCGTCATCGGGCCTGTAGCCATCGGGGGCAAAGTCATCGACCGGGGCCAAGGCGATCGAGCGATCGGAGGTGTAGGGCCGTGCCCCGGGCCATCCAAGGGGCATCGCCGCCACGGGCGCGATGCCGACCAGAACGGCGAGAAGACCGCTGACGCTCAGGCCCCTGACGCTGAGGCCGCCGAGGCGGGGGAGCATGCCGGGGCGGTGGCGATGAAGGCTGGACATGGAGGGTGAGGTGTGGAGGGGGCTCCTGGAAAGGAGCTGCCGCTAATCAAGCCAGCAGTGATGTCCAGGCCATGACTGCAGCGGCACTGAAATCTGACCAGATGCAACTGACCACCCCCGGCAGCTGCCGGGGGTGGTCAGTTGGGGCGATCGTGGCCACCCTGATGCTCGCGGCTGGCGGGTGCCATGGGCTGGAGCGAGCTGGAAAGGCTGGTGGAGGAGGCCGAGGGCGATGCTGCGTTGCGCCGGGGGCTGCGGCGCTGCCGCTCCCGTCGGGAGCTGATCCTGGCGGCCCGCCGGCTGGGCTACTGGATCAGCCTTGCTGACCTGCGCGAGGCCTGGCTTCTGGGCAGCGGCGGGCCCGGCCAGGAGCCTGGGAACTCTTCTATAGTGGAAAGCTAATGAACCGCCAATGCCCAACTCGGCGGGCATTTCATTCCGTGTCGCGTGGCAGGTCCAACCGGGATGACCACCCAGCCGCATCATTTCAGGGGTTCGGGTCACCAGGCAGCCTTCCTCTTCAAGATCACGCGCCAACGGATTGTTCCGATTGCTTCGGCTGTTTTGGTCGGTGTCTGTCTGAGCAGCTGCAGCGTCACCAACGACAGTCTCTGGCCTTCGATCACCCCGGCCCAGCCCCCCAGCCGCTCTGCCCGCGCCGGTGGGCCGCCCGCCCAGGCTCCAGCTCCGCCCGCGGGAACCAGCCTCCTGCCAGCCAACATCTGGGATGTGGCCGGTGGTGTGGCTTTGCTGGTGGGTTTCGGCGGAGCCCTGGCCCTCCTCTGGCGGCTACCGGTGATGAACCGTCGTTTCGATAACCTCCGCTCCACCTATGAAACGCTTGCCCAGCGGCGCGACAAGGGGGCAACGGATCTGGTCGAGCTGAGCATGAAGGTGTCGGTGCTCAATCAGCAGCTCCAGAGCCTGCAGGGGGAACTGTCGCGGCGACCAACGGAGTCCCCTGAGATTCCCGTTGCCAGTGCCAATGGCTTGGCGGCCTCGGCTCCGGCCCCGCAGCCAGCTCCGCCCCAGGTTGCAAAGGTTGCGGAGCCAGCCGTTCCCCAGGTGGCTTCGCAACCCATTCCCCAGGTGGCTTCGCAACCCATTCCCCAGGTGGCTCCACAACCCATTCCCCTGGCCGCAGCCCCCGGCCAGGGCGTCGCCTCTGCCAGTGCCTCCAATGGCTCGGCCACCAATGGTTTTACCGGTAACGCTATTTCGAGCAATGGTCACGCCGGCAATGGTCACGCAGGCAATGGTCACGCCGGCAATGGTTACGCAGGCAATGGTTACGCAGGCAATGGTCACGCCGGCAATGGCCGTGACATCCCCGGTCCGGCTCCGGCGGCCCAGGGATCTGCCCTGGCTTCCGATCGCGTCCCGGTGGACTCCCGGGCCTTCTGGAGCGAAGGTCTTCCCAGCGCGGGGCTCGCGGCCTCGGGCCGCTCTCCGCAGGCCGTTCCGGCAGCTCCGCTTCCTCCTTCCCCGCCTCCCCAGCGGCAGTCCCCGGCATCAGCGGCCAGGTCGGCCGCCGGGGGGGGGGAGATCACCCTGGCCGACCTGGTGCTGGCCATCAACGGCGAAAGCGAGAAGCCTGTGGTTGGCATCAGTTTTGTCGAACTCGATTTCGCTGAGCCCCCTGATCTGAGCCTGCAGCACCCCGGCCTGCCTCCACCAACCCGCTTGCGGCGGGTTGGTGGTTCCGGATCCTTCCTGCTGGTGATCCTGGATGGCGATGATTGGTTGTTCCCTGCCGTCTCGACGCTGCAGGCTGCCGATGCCGAGCTTGCCCAGCGGGGACTGTTCCAGTTATGCCCCGCTGCTGTTGCGGCTCCAAGGCTGAGAATGCCAGCCCAGATGAGGGAAGTCGGTGGACTGTGGGAGGTTACGGAGTGTGGTCAGATTGAAATTCCCTCTTGATTATTCACGGCACCTAGTGATTTTGGCTTTGATCGCTTGATCAGCTATTTTGATGTAGTATCAACTGTATTGAAATTGCTGTTCTGATGTCGGAATCATCTGATCAAGCATCGCCCATGTCGATCGACCTGGGCCGCGACCAGATCGCTGTTCAGCTCAGCTGGGTTGGCATGTTGATGATGGCCGTTTTCGCCATCACCGTGATCGGTGTGGTGATTCCGCCAAGGATTATGGATCCGGCCTGGCAGCTGCGGGTGATCGCCGCTGTCGTGGGTAACGGCACAATTCCGCTGGTGGGTTTTCTGATGCTGCCGATTGCGGTGGTGGTCGATCCCGCCAATCGCCGCCTGCAGTCTCTCTGGCACAGATTGCGGACCTGGGCCCTGGTGCCGGTGATCGGTTATGCCCTCTTGATACCCCTGCAGGGGGTGGCGATCGGCCGTGGCCTGCAGAATGCGGCGCTGCAGCAGAACCGTCAGCTGGCCACGGCCACTGCCCGGATCTCAGAGCTGCGCACTGCCCTGCAGCAGTCGACCACCACCGCAGAACTGGGGGAACGGCTCAAGGCGATGAAGGCGCCGGATCTCTCGCCGGCCGCCCTCAATCAGCCGCTGCCGGTGTTGCGTCGCGAGATGGAGGCCTCCCTGCGCATCGCCGAGACCCAGTTGCGCCGGAACAGCCCCGGCCTGCCCCTTGAAAGCATCTGGGCCCTGGTCCAGAACGGCATCCGCGAGATGCTCACGTCCCTTCTCTATGCCCTGGCCTTCGCCTGTCTGGCCTATCGACCGGCCACGCCGCTGAGCCTGCTGGAGGAGTGGAAGACGGCCTGGACCAACCGCCGCCGTCGCGCCAAGGCGCGGGCCAAGGAGCGGCAGGAGGCCGCTGAGGCCCAGCCGATCAACAAAAAAGGCAAGCCCCGCCGCAAGGGGCAGGCCTTGCCGGGGCAGGGGCGCCGCGACACCGACCTTGACTACCTGCGGCGCATCTCCAAGGACGACGACCAATGAGCCCTAACCGCCGCTCGTCCGGCAGCGGTAGCTGATGTCGCCATTGCGGCTCCACGTGGCCCGATCCCCCTTGATCCAGAAGCTGGTGCTGCCATCGCTGTAGCGGGCACCACTGGCGGCGATCGCCTGGGGCAGGCGCTGGGCGCCCAGCCCCTCCAGCAGTACCACCGCCGCCGGATTGGCTTTGAAGAAGAAGGCGGTCAGATCGACGGCATCGAAGCGTCCCTCGCAGCGATAGGTCGCCCGCAAGCCCTCCTCAGCCCGCAGGGGGGGCAGCGCCGTGGTGCCAGCCGCCAGGCCCAGTCCGATGGCCCCCAGCAGGGCGGCGGCGAACAGACGTTTCCGGTGCGGTTGCTGCAGGCGATGCGGGCTCGTCATCGCACCACCAGCACCGGACAGGAGGCCTGCACCAGCACCCGCTGGGTCTCGCTGCCCAGCAGCAGGCCGCCCAGGCCCCGTCGGCCATGGGAAGCCATCACGATCAGGTCGCAACCGAGCCGGGCTGCGGCCTCGATGATGGCCCGGTGGGGCACATCATGAACGACCTGCTCACAGGCGGCGTCGATGCCGGCCGCCCGCGCCGCCTCGGCGGCCTGCTCCAGGATCCCGCTGGAATCCCGCAGGCTGGCCTCCAGCAGGGCATTCATCGTGCGGGCATCCAGCATCTCGCCCATGCCGAGCACCGGCACCGGCCCATGGGCCCTGGCATGCAGAAAGGTGACCCGGGCTCCCAGGCTCCCGGCCAGCTCCAGGGCCTGCTGCACCGCATGGCCGGACAGGTCGGAGCCATCGCTGGGGACGAGCAGATGCTTGAACGGCATCGGGCGGGGCTGCTGCTGTTGTCCCTGTCTAATGACGTTCAAGGCAGGCGGCAGTGCCGGGCCCCTCAGCCGTCGCCATGGCTGCCGGGAGTGCCTTTCCAGCCCGCCAGGTGAGAGGCGGCCTGGGAACGTACCAGGGCCCGCGCCGCCGGCAGGGCGGGCTCCAGGCGCGAGGAACTGAAGGGCGGCAGGGAGCGGCTGCGCAGCCAGGCTCCCCAGCGGAACTCGTGGAAGGGAATCAGGGGCGCGGGCGCAATCGTCCCTTCCTTCTTGAGTTTCCAGACCAGGCTGCGATAGGGGTCGTCCTGCAGGCCGGTGAGGTCGGGGGGCAGGGCGGCGGCCGCCAGGGGGCCAAGGCCGCGGCCATCGTGGAGATAGAGCCAGCCTCGGCTTTCCAGTTCCGCCAGCACCTCGCGCCGGTTGCCGACCTCCAGTTGCAGCACCACGTAGCCGTAGGCCACCGCAGCGGGTTCCAGTTCGATCAGGGCCCGCAGCCGGTGGTGCCGGTCCACCATCCACAGCTCGCCGGCGCCATTGCGCACCAGGGGCAC
>Ga0208376_1000309_pt1 | contig 15297 bp, 11 predicted proteins | sample CryBogmetaGMA25M_FD_184548 | JGI IMG/M metagenome (GOLD analysis project Ga0208376, IMG submission 184548) | Freshwater microbial communities from Crystal Bog, Wisconsin, USA - MA2.5M (SPAdes) | ecosystem: Environmental > Aquatic > Freshwater > Lake | place: Crystal Bog, Wisconsin, USA...
GGCTAAAGGCCGGGTAGGCAATCGGCACAAAGCGGCGCAGGATGTAGATATAGGTCTGATCGGAGGTGCCGTAGGTCTGGCGGACAAAGAAGAAGGTGCCGACGAAGGCCACAGCCAGGAAGAGCCAGGAGGCGCGGCTGAGGCCGTGCCGCCACCAGAGCGCGTAGCCGATCACGCCGAGAATGATGCCGAGGGGCGAGAGATACCAGCCCACGCGCACCAGATTGGCGAAGGGAATCGTCTCCTTGTTCTGGAGCGGCGCGGGCGCCGAGGTCAGCGTCGCCGGGTCAATCATCAGCCGCTGCCACCAGTTCATAGGCTTGAACTCGTTGTACCAGAGGATGACCGGCAGGTGGATGGGCGCACCAATGTAGCCTTGGAGCCGCAGCCAGTTGCCGGTCTGGTTCGAGAAGGGGCCTTGCCAGGGGCCGCGCTCGGTGGCCAGACGCTCGCGCTGGGCCTGGGTGGCCGTTAGGTCAGGCTGGGCAAACCAGTAAGGGCCGGGATTCATCACTACGCCGGCCAGGTTATGCGCCTCGTCGGGGGTGAGCCGCCCGGAGCGCACATCGCCCGCCACCAGCGCCGGATCGCGGGTAAGCGGATCGTTCCAGCCGCTGCGGGTATTGAACAGCAGGTCGGCGTCAATAATCTCGGGCCGCACGAGGTAGGCGTAGCCTGCGATCAGCAGCACTGCCGCCGCACCGATGCGCAGAATTTGGGTGCGACGACTGATCATGGCCGTCTCGAAACGGCGCAGCAGCCCCGCCTGCGCACGTAGCCAAAGCAGGCCACCCAGCGCCGCCATCAGCGCCAGCAGTTCGAGCCAGATCCGCCAGCGGCTGGCCAGACCACTACCCTTCGCCGTCAGGTACACATCGCGCAACTCAGGCGTGAGAAAGGGCAGGCTGATCAGCCCGAGCAGCGCATACTCACGGATGCGGTCGTAGCCCGTGTCGAAGAGGTAGGCTTGCGCGATCAGGGCCAGGTGTAGCCCGGCGTGGAGCAGCATCGCGCCCAACCCGAGGGCCATCAGCGTCTGTGGGCAGTTCCAGCGGCGGCTCAACCAGCAGTAGAAGAGGTAGCCTAGCACTGGCCCGAGCAGGAAAAAGTCGAGCCGGGCCAGGGCCACCTGCCCAATTGCCACCCCCGCCATCAGTGGCGCAAGCAGGTTAGGCCGGGACTCATCAGGATCGGACTCCATCTTCGCAAAAAAGTAGAGCCCGGCCCAGATTAGGAACTGCGAGGCGCTCTCGGCGGTGGAGTAGCGGGCGAACCAGACCTGCGCACCATTAAGGGATAGGAACAGGAAAGCCAGCATGCCGACCCACGGCCCCGCCAGTCGTCGCCCGAGCATGCCCACGCTCCACGCGCCCAGCACGGCCAGCAGGCCAGGGGCGAACAGCCCCAGATGTGGCCCGCCGACGGAGGCCAGCAGGGCGATCCAAGCCGGCAACAGATGCAGACCCTGAGGCACCACCCGGCCCACATCAGCCTCGCCCTCGTAGACAAAAAAGCCCGCGATGCGTAGCCGTGTGGCGATGTAGCGATTCTTCGGCTGGCTGATCAGGAAATTCGAGAGCGCCTGCTTAGCTGGGCCAGCCACCACCGGATCAACCGACTCCGCATCGCGTCCCATCTCGGCCAGGAGCGGATCGCTCTGCACCAGCGATCCGGTGCGGGCAATCGCCAGCCCGGTGTCCGCGTACACCCCGGCGTCACGCACCCCGAGGATCACCTCAAAGGGCGACCCGGCCAGGAAGAGGGCAATCATGCCGATAAGGGCGAAGCCGAGGATCTCGGTGCGGGAGTTTTTTCGGGGAGGGAGAGTCCCTCCCCGAACCTGTCCCACAATCAGCCCGACTGCACACACCGCCAGCGTTATCGCCAGATGTAGCCAGAGGCTAAAGATGCTCAACTCGGCCAGCAGCAGGGCCAACCAGCCACTCCAAAGTGCCGAGATCGTCACACGCTCGTAGTAGCGCTCCAGCGCGTCGGTAGGGGTTGCGTTCAGCGCACGGCTCACCGCCCACCCAGGCAGGTAGAGTAGCGGCAGCGTGGCCAGCAGCGTGATCAACATAGATTGCATAGGTGCCGCCATTGTACCAGCAACCGGGCCGATGCTACGCGGTCGGACGCATCTGCGCAGGGCTGACGCAAAGTCCTCAGATTGCCGCCTGCCCCTCACCCCCCAGCCCCCTCTCCCAGAACGGGAGAGAGGGAGCCGAATGCACTCTGGTGCAGAATCTCCCCTCTCCCCCGGTGGGAGAGGGGCAGGGGGTGAAGGGGCGCATGACTTTGCAACCGCCCTGGCGAACGGGCCGATTGCCCTTGTCATGAATCTTAAGGGATGATATACTCAAGGACATTGAATATCAATGGTCGTGAGAAACATCAGGACAGTGGCATGACCTCTGCCCATCAAGAATCGCCAACTGGCCGAGCTACTGAGCGCATCCCTCTTGAGGAGATCGAGCGGGCGATCATGCAGATCAGTTGGCTTGCCCAGCGCCAGTTCATGCAGCTCCTCGACGAGGATCGCTTCCGCGTAACTTTGCCCCAATTTTACACTCTGATCTATCTTCAGCAGGTGGGTGAGGAGTGTAAGATGTCGGATCTGGCCGACGCGACTCATCAGTCTGCTGCATCGCTCACGGGCGTTGTTGATCGCCTTGCCGAGAAACATCTGGTTGATCGCACCCGCCACGAGCGCGACCGCCGCCAGGTGATGGTTGTGATCACTGCACGCGGTATCGAGCTGATCTTCGAGATCCGCAAGGCCCGCCGCGAGCAGATGCAGATGGCTCTCGGCCAACTCAGTGAGCAGGAGATTGATATTTTCCTACATATTCTTGACCAAGTGCTGTCCGGTATGGTGCGTGTGATCGAGCGCGGTGAGGGCGGACGATTGGCTTGAGCAGGCACATGAATGTGTAGGCACCAATGACTCTGGTTACAGAAACGAGGATACATTTTTATGAGTGACGCAACACAACACCTGGATGATGCCGCTGCGCGGGGGGACGGGAGCATGCCATCTGACGATCTCGATGCCGAAGATCGATTCCTGCCGCTGGTGGTGCTGGGCGAAATGGTGATCATGCCCCATATGACCATCCCGCTTCAGGTGCCCCAGGGTAAGTCGTACCGGGCTATGGAGCGAGCCTGGGACGAGGATCACGAGGTGTTGCTCATCTTCGTTCGTGAGGGTGAACTGGAGGGTTACAAGAGCAATCAGCCCCAGCAGTTGCCGTTCACCGGCGTGATCGCTCGCCTGGAGGAGTTCGCCAAGCTTCCCGATGGCACCGCCCGCGTGATCCTGGAGGGCCTGCACCGCGCTACGATCAAGAGCGCCATCCAGATTCAGCCCTTCTATCGCGTGAACTGTCTGCCCGTCTATGATATTGACGAGGACGGGATGGAGATCCAGGCGCTGATGGACACGGTTAAGCAGCAGGTGGACGAGTTTGTTGACCATCTGGGCGAGGTTCCTCAGGAGGCGGTGCAGTTTGTTCATCGCATTGAGCGTCCTGGCCACCTAGCCGACATTGTGACCTGGGGGCCGGCCTTCGACTTCAAGGATCGCCTAGAGGTTCTCAACACGCTCGATCCGGTAGACCGGCTGCGCAAGGCGAACATGGTGCTGGCCCGCCAACTGGAACTGCTCAAGCTGCGTGCCAAGATCCAGCAGGATACTAAAGAGGTTCTCGACCAGAGTCAGCGCGAGTACTTCCTGCGCGAGCAGATGCGGGTTATCCGCCGCGAGCTTGGTGAGGATGATGATAGCGACGATCCGATTGACGAGCTGCGCCGTAAGGTGGCCGAACTGGTCGCTCCCGACTACGTGAAGAGCCAGGCTCTCCACGAGATCAAGCGTCTGGCACAGCAGGGTATGAACAGCCCTGAGGCCGGTGTGATCCGCACCTATCTCGATTGGATCCTCAACCTGCCCTGGGCCGAAGAGGAGCACGCCGAGATCAGCATCGCGGAGGCCCAGAAGGTCCTCAACGAGGATCACTTTGGTCTGGAGCGAGTCAAGGAGCGCATTCTGGAGTTCTTGGCCGTGCGTAAGCTGGCCGGCAACAAGATGCGTAGCCCCATCCTCTGCTTCGTTGGCCCCCCCGGCGTTGGCAAGACCAGCCTGGGTCGCAGCATTGCCCGCGCCCTCGGTCGCCAGTTTATCCGCACTAGCCTCGGCGGCGTGCGCGATGAAGCCGAGATCCGGGGCCATCGCCGTACTTACATTGGAGCCATGCCTGGTCGAGTCGTCCAGGGCATGAAGAGCGTGAAGTCCAACAGCCCGGTGTACGTCCTCGATGAAGTGGACAAGGTTGGCACCGACTTCCGTGGCGATCCGACCTCGGCCCTGCTGGAGGTTCTCGACCCTGAGCAGAATAACACCTTCAGCGATCACTACCTGGAGATTCCATTCGACCTCAGCAAGGTCATCTTCATCGCCACCGCCAACCAGTTGGAGCCGATCCCCAGCCCGCTGCGCGACCGCATGGAGATTATCGAGATCGGCGGCTACACTGAGGATGAGAAGCTGGGCATCGCCCGTGGCTTCCTGGTTCCCAAGCAGCGCGAGTTCCACGGCCTGAAGACCGGGCAGTTGGAGATTACTGACGGTGCCGTCCTCAAGCTGGTGCGCGAGTACACCCGCGAGGCCGGGGTGCGCAACCTTGAGCGCGAACTCGCTACCCTCTGCCGCAAGGTAGCCCGCAAGGTTGCCTCAGATGGCGACCCCGGTGCCGAGGTTGTTCTGGATACCTACGTGATTGATACCGCCGACGTGCCCACCTACCTCGGCCCTGAGCGCTTTAGCTTCGGCTTGGCCGAGGAGCGTGACGAGGTCGGTGTGGCCACCGGCGTGGCATGGACTAGCACTGGCGGTGACATCCTTAGCATTGAGGTTCTGCCAGTGAAGGGCAAGGGTGGCCTGCTGCTTACTGGCCAACTCGGTGACGTGATGAAGGAGAGCGCCCAGGCTGCCGTCTCCTACGTGCGCTCGAAGGCCGACCAGCTCGGCATTGACTCCAACTACTTCGAGGAACACAACATCCATATCCACGTCCCTGAGGGCGCAGTGCCCAAGGACGGCCCCTCGGCAGGGATTACTCTCACCACCGCCCTGATTAGCGCGATGACGGGTCGCACCGTGCGCCGCGATGTAGCCATGACGGGCGAGGTGACGCTGCGCGGCAAGGTACTCGGCATCGGCGGCCTCAAAGAAAAGACTCTCGCCGCCCACCGTGCGGGCATCCGCACCTTCATTCTGCCCAAGGAGAACGCCAAGGACATTGTGGAACTGCCGGAGAAGGTGCGTCAGGATCTCACCCTGATCCCGGTTACCTCAATGGACGAGGTACTCAGGGTAGCCCTGAACCCGCTTGCCGTGGTGGTTCCGCCTCTGCCGCTCACGCCGGTTGTGCCACCGGTGGTGGTTCACTAAGTAGGGACACCTGGGCGCAGAACCTTTTACAGCCACAGAAGAAGACAGAAGGACACAGAAATATTTTTTCTGTGTCCTTCTGTCTTCTTCTGGGGCAAAATCCCGTTACCATCTTAGACATAGTTCGCAGGTACTTTACAGTTCCCCCCCCTAGCCCCCCCGCAAGCGGGGGGGAATAATGCGTTGTTCCCCCCGCTTGCGGGGGGCTAGGGGGGTAGGGCGTGTCACGAGTGTAAAGTAAAATGAGCCACTCTGAAACCTTGTCTTTAGGGAACAGGATCATCACGCAGGAATGCGGCACACTCCTCGGGTATGGTGGGGTTGATCCACATACCGCTACCCATCTCGAACCCGGCGCTGCGGCTCAGTCGCGGAATGATCGCGATATACCAGTGAAAATAACCGTTCTCCGGCTCTTTGGTGGGTGAGGAGCGAATGATCAGGTTGAAGTCGGGATCATTCAGGTGAGTGTACAGACGGAAGAGAACGTCGCGGAGCAGCGGGGCCAGGTGCGTAAGCGCATCATCCTCGATATGCATAAAGCTGGCGTGGTGGCTGCGTGGCAAGATCCAAATATGAAAAGGCGAGGATGAGGCGTAGAGGACAATCGCGGCGAAATGATCATTCACCGCGATCATGCGCTCATTGCGGCTCAGCTCATCGGCGAGCATGGTGCAAAAGACACAATGGCCGGTGTCATCAAAGAAGCGGCGCGCCTCCTCGATACGGTGGCGAATGTCGCCCGGCACAATGGGCAGGCCAATGATCTGACTATGTGGGTGGGGCAGCGATGCCCCGGCGCGGTCACCGTGGTTTTTGAAGAAGATCAACTGCTCAACTCGCGGGTCGGCACCGATCTCGCGCCCTCGGCGCAGATACATCTCCATGACCGCACGAATCTCCTCATCCGTCATGAGGGCGAGGGTGGCGTTGTGCAGGGTGTGTTCAACCAACACCTCGTGGTAGCCGACCCCCGTAATGTAGCGCTCGACCCCATTGAAGTTGCGCACCAGCGGCCCTACCTCGGCCAGGGCCGGGTACTTGTTGCGTACCACGCGTGTATCCCACAGAGGGCCCCCCTCTGGGTAGCGGCAGATCTCAAGGTCAAGCTCCTCATTCCCTATGCAGAAGGGACAGCGCGAGTCGTGTTCGGGTCGCTCGTGAGTAAAGGTGCGATCACTTGCCTCTGCGTAGGCGTTGGGACGGCGGGCGCGCTCGCTGGCGATGATCACCCACTCGCGGGTGGCCAGATTCTGCCGCAGCTCAGGCATCGGAGTTCCTCCAGGTTGAGCCACAGCGTGCGCCGTAAATATGGTGTCGCCCATGCGAGGGTGAACGAACGGGCGGGTGGCTTGCCCCTATTGTAGTGGGAAGCGTCAGAAGCGGCAAGATCATTCATGTAGATTCATGGACATCCCGATCAGGTTGTTGCATAGCTCATGGGCGATAATCCTCCCAGATGTCATCGAGGGCGAAGAGCGGATCAGATGGCGGCTCCAGGCCGAGACGCGCACGCATCAGGCCGATCTCGGCGGTGTAGCGCGCCACTTCCACACTGCGCGCCGGTCGCAGGTCGAGCCGAGATGATGCGCCCGGCAGAGCCATCACCCGTTCGGCCAGTTCAAGCAGGGGCGTGCCCTGTCCGCTGCCCACATTGATCGGCTGGCCGATGATCTCCGCGCTGGAGGCGCGCAGCATCGCCTCAACCACCTGATCTACGTGGACGAAATCTATCAATTGCTGTCCGCCGTAGACGATCATCTCCTGCCCGTGGGCGGCAGCATCCATCCAGAGCGGAATCACGCGGTCGCGGTCGCGCCGCCCGTAGACATTTGCCAGGCGCAGCACCGCCGTCTCCACGCCGTAGGTATTCAGGAAGACGCGGGCGTACAGTTCGGCGGCAGCCTTGCTGGCTCCGTAGGCATTCTTCGCGTTAAAGGGCGTCTCTTCCGGCACCGGCAGCCGATCCACCTCACCGTACACCTCTCGCGACGACGAGAAGACCACCCGACGCACGCCGCCGGCCCGCGCCGCCTCAAGGACGTTCACCGTGCCCGCCACATTAGTGGCGAACGAGTAGCTCAGATCGCTCACCGCGCCCATCACATTCGACTGAGCGGCTAGGTGATAGATCACATCGGCCCCGGCGCAGAGATCGCGCAGGGCGTCGGCATCGCGGATGTCGGCCTCGACAAGACGCACGGCGGGGTTACTCGCGTGCTGAGCCAGGTACTCACGCCGCCCACGGTGCAAGTTGTCTATCGCCAGGATCTCAGCGCCACCGTCACGGGCCAGCCGATCAATGAGGTGGCTACCGATAAAGCCAGCTCCCCCGGTAATCACAATTTTCATGAACATCCCCTCTGGAGCGTAGGTCTGGATAATACGTGTGTCTGTTATACTGAGCGGACGACGAAATGTCCCATAGCCTCTTCGATGCTGCTGAGCCAGATGGCATCCACTCATTCGGAAGGGGACATTTCAATTTTCGCTCAGTATATTATAGCGAAGGAATGAGCGACAGATCGCAAAAAGCTTTGCGCCTTCGCGCCATAGCCGTCCACGGCAGCGTTGAGCCGGGCGAGGAACTGCTCGGAGTCGGGGGATATGTGCTGGCTCATAGTCCCTCAGTGGTGTTGATGGCGCTGCGACACCTGCGGCGCTACCTGTGGGCGATTGGTCAATACCCGGCGCAGTACGCTGCGATGGTCTTATCATAGTGTCCCATCAGGGTTCACAAAGATCAGCCCCTTACCCTCTAGCACCGCGCAGAACTCGCTACCTGTAAACCATTGCCCGCTACGCTTCTGATCGCTAACCTCCCAAAACTTGCGGTCGCGGATTTCTTCTACACTCATCGCCTTCAGCGCCTCAAGACCGCCTTGTATACCGATCCAGATCGTGTCGCTGGCTGCCTTCGCCACAAGGTAGAGTTGTGGCGTCCAGAAGGGTTTGCCTGTCCAGGCGATACGGCTCAAGGGCTGGTTGTCGGGATCCATCGCCCACCGGGCCAGGTTCTGGAACTCGTTCAGCGGGAGATACTGCCAACCATTCGGTGTTGTTGATATGAGGAGTTGCTTGTTGAGAAAGCCTGGTTTGCGCCACGCCTGATTCAGCACACCGGCCTTCCCGTACTGCACGCCCACATACAGCACTTCTTCCGACTGGAGGAGGCTCGCCACGCTCTGGGTTGTTGTTTCTGCCCCATTCGCGGTGGCCCGTATGTAGGGGTATCCACGAAACTCACCGCCAGACCATGATCCATCTTTGGCGAGAGCAGATAGGCCAAAAAGGCTGAGATGTATTCTTCACGCATTGGCTGACGACCAGAGGCGAGTACCCGGAAGGGAAGATGTTCATGTCTGTTCCTTACTTAAATTGCAATAGAGCAAAAGTAACGCTGTCACGCTGAGCGAAGCGAAGCGCCCCGGCAAGTGATATGGACTCCGGGACGCTTCGATTCGCTCAGCGTGACATGATGACGGAACAATTAAAAAATTCCACGTCCCTAACGTGCTATGAAGAAGGGGCGGCATTGCCGCCCCCTCTCGCTTCATATGTCCCAGCAGGCAATTCCCCCTACACCTCCATCACCACCGGCAGCACCATTGGGCGGCGCTTCGTTTCGCGGTAGAGGTACTCGCCCACCACGTCCTTGATCTTGCGGCTGACGAACTGGCTGTCGCCCTGGATGGAGCCTCCGCCGTTCTTATTCGTCAGTGCCGCCCGCACCGTCTCCTTGGTCGACTCGATCAGATCCTGGCTTTGGCGCATGTAGACGAATCCGCGTGAAACCACGTCTGGCCCGGCTACCAGTTCGCCTGTAGTGCCATCAATGCTCACCACTACGATCAGCATGCCATCCTTAGCCAGCATCTGGCGGTCGCGCACCACCACATTCCCCACATCCCCCACCGTTGTCCCGTCCACATAAATATAGCCAACCGGGGCTTTGCCCGTGACCTTGCCGAAGCCGGGGCCGAACTCCATGATCGTGCCGCCCTCGGCGATCAGCACATTCTCATCGGTATACATACTGCCGAGGCTGGTGGCCAGTTTGCGGTAAAGCATCACGTGGCGGTAGTCGCCGTGGAAGGGCACTACGAAGTCGGGGCGGAGCAGGGCCAGCACCAGTTTCAGCTCCTCCTGGGCGGCGTGTCCCGAGACGTGAACCTGGGCCTGGTTGCCGTAGATCACATCGGCACCCAGGCGGAACAGATTGTTGATCACCCGACTGACCGACACCTCGTTGCCGGGGATGGGCGTGGCCGAAACCACCACCGTATCGCCCTGTTTAACCTTGACGTTCGGGTAATCGCGGTTGGCCATGCGGTTCAGGGCCGCCATCGGTTCGCCCTGACTGCCCGTACAGACAATCGCGATCTGGTCATCGGGGTAGGCGTTCATCTCGTGGGGACGGATGACCGTACCCCCGGCGGCGTGGAGAAAGCCCATTTCGAGGGCGATGCGCGTATTATTCTCCATGCTGCGCCCGAGCAAGAGAACCTTGCGACCATATGCCTCCGCCGACTCAATCACCTGCTGGACTCGGCTAATGTTCGAGGCGAAGGTGGCCACAATCACGCGACCGGGGGCCACAGCAAAAATGTTATCGAACGCCTCCCCCACGCTGGTTTCGCTGGGGGTGTAGCCTTTGCTCTCCACACGCACACAATCTGTGATCAGCGCCAGCGGCTTACGCTGGCCCAACTCGGCAAGCTTCACCAAATCGGTCGGCTTCCCGTCCACCGGCGTATGGTCGAGCTTCCAGTCCGTCAGGTAGATCACCAAACCACCGGCGCAGGTGATGGCAAAACCAACCGCGTCGGGGATCGAGTGCGCGATATGAAACGGCTCGATGGTAAACCCACCAATCTGGAAGGCGGTCTTATCATCAATCGTGATCTGATTGACCTTATCGAGCAGGCGGTGTTCCTTCAGTTTATTGCCAAGGATACCGTGGGTAAGTCGGGTGGCGTAGACCGGCGGGAAGCCAAGGTCGGCGGAGAGATGGGGCACGGCACCGATATGATCCTCGTGGCCGTGGGTGAGCAGGATCGCCTTAATCTTATCGGTTTTCTCACGCAGGTATGTGATGTCGGGCAGCACCAAGTCAACGCCGAGCATTTCGGCCTCGGGAAACATCACGCCGCAGTCGAGGATAAGGATTTCGTCCCCATACTCAAGCACCCACATGTTTCTCCCCACCTCACCGGCACCGCCGAGGGGCAGGATGCGGATTCGCTGTTTTGCCATAATCTTCTTTCTGGGATTGAGCACAACGCTCATAACGGCCACGTCGCTACCCGCAGGGCGGGCCGACGCAGCCTAGCTGCTTTCACTGACCTACTTATAGACAGAGCGCCCTCACGACAGGCGACTCCAAGCGACACCATACAGCGACATCGTGAGTGATGCCGCTCCCTATGAGCTTATACGGTGGCAAGCACCGTTTTTTACACGGCAACAACGGTATGCTGGCGGATTGCACTCAGTAGATCGGCGCGATCCTCAAGACCAGCATAGACGGGCAGACGCCTGCGGCCATACGCCTGACGGTGCAGGAATCGCAGGAGCGGGTTCGCAATGTGGGCGGTGGCATCCTGGTTGAACAGAATCTCGTCCAGAGGCTCATCGCCGTCTTCATCGGCGGAGCGAATGCCGGTCACCGCCGACCAGGGGCAGAAGATCACAATCCCGAGTGATTCGAAGCGCAGTCCATCGTCGTCGGGGGTATAGGCCGCAGACCACTCCTCAAGCAGGTTCCAGATCAACAATGGCGTCGCGACAATCAGCACAAGCATGAGCAGGGCCGGTACCACCTGACCGACCCCAAGGCCAGCGTCCAGGCTCGCCTGGAGGGATGACCAGAACTGCGTTGGGTTATAGGTGAGCTTCAGCGTACTCGCGAAACTCCACAGGGCAAATGTCCAGATCAGCAATGCGCCCACCAGCAGCACGAGCGACGTGCGGCGACCGGCGGGCGAGAGTCTATATGTCTTCATGAAAAATCGCCTAGTGAGGGCCGGCTAGGCCGGGCCACGCCCGTCCTGAAGCCTGTCCTTTCCTGGAAATACCGCACCTACATTAGAACATACGCAGTTGCTCAGGAGGCCGATCATCTACAGGCTGTGGTGGCTCGGGCGCAGGCTTTGCGGCAACGTGTTCCGCCTCCGCACGAGCGAGGATCGCGGGCAGGCTGCGAAAGTCGGCCTCGATGAGCGGGCGATTCTGCGGCTGGTGCAGAGCGGCGGCTGGGTGCATCATCGGCACAATCAAACGGCCGCCCACCTTTCGGGGCTGGCCGTGGATACGCATAATCCGCTCGCCGGGCAGGAACAGGCTCATCGAAAAACGCCCGAGGGTGACGATCACCGGAGGGTTAATCGCCTCGATCTGGCGGAACAAGTATGCCTCAGTGCATGTCGCAATCTCAGCGGGCTCCGGGTCGCGGTTATTGGGCGGGCGGCACTTTACCACATTACCGATGAAGACATCGGCACGGGCGAGGCCGGCCATACCGAGCAGATCTTCAAGGAGTTGGCCGGAGGCACCGACAAAGGGGCGGCCCTGACGATCCTCGTTGTAGCCCGGCCCCTCGCCAATCAACATGATCTTTGCATCGGCGGGGCCTTCGCCGGGAACTGCACGTGTTCGCCCGGCGGCAAGACCACACAGCGTGCAGCTCCGCACCTCTTGGGCGATCATTTGGATGCTCTCGGCAGACACGAGTCAAACGCTCACTTTCAGCACAAACCATCGTCTCATCTGCTTCCATTATACCTTATGAGCAGGCTCACGCACAAGAGATGAAAGCCGCCAGAGGTCTGCTATACTGACGGTATTATGGTTCTACGGCTCAATGGAAGGAGATTTTATATGACCATCACAAAAATAACTACAAATGTGCTACACTACCCCATGTGAGTACACGTGAACGATACCGTCACCCAAGAGCTTTTCACATTCTGTAGGAGATGGAGTACACCATGATCATCGCTGGCGTTGTCTTTCTGGTCATTGCCGTGATCTGCTTTTTCGTCGCCCGCTCAAATGCCAATGCCCTCGACGCGATGAATGCGACCGATACCTATACGGCCCAGGATTTGAGCGAGGCGTACAAGAAAATTGCCGCTAACGTCGGTGCGGACGCACTGGTATTGCCCTGTGAAATTACAGGCAGCATTGAATGTTCCACTCCACTGACTGCCCCGATCTCCAAAAATCCCTGCGTGGCCTACACCTACACTCAGACACGTGAGTACGAGGAGCGGGTAACAAAGACCAACGATGAGGGGAAGAAGGAGACGACGGTAGAGCGGCGCAGTGAGCAGATGAAGAGCGATGATCGACGGATGAACTTCTATGTGCGCGACTCTACTGGGCGCACGCTGGTGCTACCCGAGGGTGCCGAGATTGATCTTGCCGAGAGCGGCAACCGCTTCGATACGGTGCAGCAGCCCTGGTCGGGACAGACCCACCCGCTCGGCATGCGCCATGTCGAGCAGAGCCTGTCTCCGGGTACATCGGTCTACATTTTGGGCTGCGCCGTGGATTATAAGGGCGTCCCTGCAATCGCCCGCCACCCTACCGACACGAATCATCGCTTTATGGTGAGCCGTAAGAGCGAGCGCGAGTTGGCCGATTCGGCGGCGGCATGGGCGCGCTATATGAACTACGCTGCCATTACCTCCGTCATCCTTGGCGTAATCCTAACGATTGTGGGGCTGATCGCCGGATAGAAGGCAGGGGTCAGGGGGCAGGGGTCAAGAGGCAGAGCGCCTTGTCTTCGGGTGATATGACCAGCGAAGCTGGTCATATCACCCGATTCTATTATCCGGCCCGCTCTCTCCCGTAGGCGACAATCTCGTCGAGGAATCGCGACGGCTTGAGAATCTGGCCACGGTTGCGGCCCGGCGCCCAGGAGAGGTAGAGCCGCTCGGCGGCGCGGGTGAGCGCCACGTAACAGAGCCTGCGCTCCTCCTCGATGCCGTCGGGCGTACCCAGGCTGCGCTCGTGGGGGAGGGTGCGCTCCTCCAGGCCGGTCACAAAGACAAAGGCCCACTCCAGACCCTTGGCGGCGTGGATAGTGAGCAGTTGCACCTGATCGCGCTCGCTCTCCTTCTCATCAGCATTGGTGAGCAGGGCGATCTCCTGGAGCATGCTCGACAGACTCTCGTGTTCTTCAGCGGCGACCATCAACTCCTGGAGGTGGCCACGGGCGTCGGGCAGATCCTCGGGACTGATCCGGTTCTCCAGGGCGGCCATGTAGCCGCTCTGCTCCAGCATATCGGCCAGCAGGTGATCGGGCGAGGCCGTACCCGCCGCCATACGCCGCCAGCGGGAGAGCAGGGACGCCATACGCCTGGCTCCCTCGGCGGCCTTTGGCGAGAGTAGCGCGATGGCCTCGGGACGATTTAGGGCATCGGAAAGGGAGATCTCGCTCTGGGCAGCAAAAGCGGAGAGGCTGGCGATGGCCTGAGCGCCCAGGCCACGGGTCGGTACGTTGATGATCCGCACCAGGCTAAGGTTATCGGCGGGGTTGGCGATAGCCCGCAGGTAACAGAGTGTATCCCGCACCACGGCCCGGTCGTAGAAACCGACGCTGCCGCGCACGCTGTAGGGGATTTTGGCGTGGCGCAGGGCGGCCTCGATGATACGGCTCATATGGCGAGTGCGGTAGAGGACGGCGATCTCGCGTAGGTGGCGGCCCTGTCCGTGCAGTTCGTTAATGCTGCGAGCGAGTTGCTCGGCCTCCTCACGCCCATCCTTTGACTCGTGGATCAGCACACAGCGTTCGCCGGGAGCTGTGGTACCGGCGGCTCGTAGGGCCATAGGCGCAACCGCCTGACTGTGGCGGATCACGGCGAAGGCGGCGTCGAGAATGGGCTGGCGCGAGCGGTAGTTGGTAGACAGCTCGATCACCTGAGACTCAGGGAAGTCGTGGGCGAAGCGGGTGATAATGCTGTGATCGGCGTTGCGAAAGCCGTAAATGCTCTGCATACCATCGCCGACCACAAATAACGAGCGGGGACGCCCGCCCGCCGGGCGGGTGAGTAGCTCGATCAAGGCATGTTGGCTGGGGTCCGTATCCTGATACTCGTCCACCAGCACATGGTGCCAGTGATCTTGGATCTGCTCCAACACATCGTGGTGTTCGGTGAGCAGGCGGTGAGTCAGCAGAATCATGTCATCGAAGTCGAGGGCATTGGCCTGCTCCAGGGCACGCTGGTAGCGGCGGTAGCAGCCAGCCACAAATCGATCCACCGGGTCGGGCGAGAAGCGGGCCATAAGCCGTGGGGTAAGCAGGCGGCTCTTGGCCCGCGAGATACGACGCAGCACCTCGTCGGGTTCCAGGAGCATGGGCGGGCGCTCGGTGGCGGCGTCCAGTGCTGCCGTAGCCAGTTGGAGTTGATCGTCACCGGCGTAGATACTGAAGTCGGCGGTATAGTTCCCAATACGCCCGGCGATCTGCTCGCGCAGCATGCGGGCGCAGACAGCGTGGAACGTACCGGCCACCAAGCCACGCGACTTACCGCTGAGCTGGGCGCGCAGACGCTCGCGCATCTGTTTGGCAGCCTTATTGGTGAAGGTGAGGGCCAGGATCTGGGTGGGCTTGGCACCCGCCCCGATCAAATGGGCGATGCGCAGGGTCAGCACGCGGGTTTTGCCGCTACCTGCGCCAGCGCGCACGAGTACGGGGCCAATCGGGGCGACCACCGCCGCCCGCTGCGCGGGGTTAAGTCCTCTGAGTGCATCCATAAGGGCGCATCATACCATGCCATAGGGTCGAAGCAGTGTTGGTCTGCGCGCAGGGTGCGTGCAACGTCAGTGCGCCCCCTCACCCC
>Ga0208376_1000310_pt1 | contig 15295 bp, 7 predicted proteins | sample CryBogmetaGMA25M_FD_184548 | JGI IMG/M metagenome (GOLD analysis project Ga0208376, IMG submission 184548) | Freshwater microbial communities from Crystal Bog, Wisconsin, USA - MA2.5M (SPAdes) | ecosystem: Environmental > Aquatic > Freshwater > Lake | place: Crystal Bog, Wisconsin, USA...
CGCCTTCTGCTGCTGTAGCAACGGCCAAAAATCGTAGAAATCACCGCCGACCATGCGCGCCGAGCGCCAGGCGGCGTCAATCTGCCAGCCGGCAATCTGTGGCGAGTGCGAGGGCAACAGGGCGGTCTGTATCTCACGGGCCACCCGCAGCTCCTGTTCCATGCGCCCGACCTCCTCGGCCTCGCGGGCGAGCAACAGGTTCTCCAGGGCACCGGCCATCTGGGCCGCCGCCCCGATACTCAGGTTGATCTGGCGGGTGTCCAGATTGACGTGTGGCGCGTCCCAATCGAGAATAAGCGAGCCGAGCAGGCTGGCTCGCGCCAGCATCGGCAGGGCCACCAGGGTGCCGCTGCCCGCTGGCCCGATCATCTGTGGCCATTCCTCGGTGTGCGACTGGGCAGCGTGCAGCACGAGCGGGCGCGTCGGAGCCTCACCCTCGGCCACGGGCGCACGCAGCCGGGCCAGTAGCAGCGCATCGGCGGGGGCCACCGTCTGCCCTACCATGTGCTGATGCAGGTCGCTCGGCAACCCGTAGGCCGCCAGCAGCGCAAAGCATGAATCGCGTGTCCAGAGCAAGCAATAGCAGCGGTCGCAGCCCAGCAGCAGCGGCGGCATCCGCACCATCGTCGCCAGCAGGGCATCGAGAGTGCTAGCCCGGCCAATATTCTCAGACACCTGGAGCAGCGCGTTCAGCGTCCACGCCTCCTCCTGCTGCGCAGTGTAGGTGTTGGCGCTATCAATCGCCACCGCGATCTGACCCGCCAGAGTCTGCATCACAAACAGATCTTCGGCGTTGAAGGTGTTCACCTGGTCGCTTTGCACATCCAGCACACCGATCACATGCTCGCCGATACGCAGAGGCACCGCCAGTTCCGAGCGGGTGTTCTTGGTATCGCGGATGTAACGTGCGTCCATGCGCACATCACCCACCAGCACGGGTGCACGGCTGGATACCGCGCTGCCCACCACACCCTGGCCGATCCGCAGCGGCGTAACGGCAAGGATATCCTCTTTCGAGACATCGGCTGTGGTGGCGCGAAAGCAGATCGTGCCCAAGTTGTGGTCAATGGTGAAGATATGCACCGGGTGGTAGCCAAAATGTTCGCGGATGAGATGCACCACCGAGGGCAGCAATTCCTCTAGGTTAAGAATAGCGGTGATCTGCTCACTCACCTCGTGGACTGCCTGAAGCTGCACGGCGCGCTGGCTGGCCTGATGAAAGGCCCGCGCCCTGGCAATTGCCACAGCAGCCTGGTCAGCGATTAGCGAAAGCATGCGCAGATCGTTGGCACCGAAGGTCGAGGGCTGATAGCTCTGCACCGAGATCGAGCCGATCACATCCTCACCAGCGATCAGCGGCACATAGATCCCCGAGCGTGGCGGACGCTCGCTCTGGTAGCGCGGGCGGGCTGGCAACTGATTCATCTCCAGGGTGAAATCGTCCACCAGCAATGCCTGCCCAGTCTGCCGCATCCAGCCAATGATCCCATCGCCCGCCGCCAGATCAACCGTCAGTTCTGGCATACGCACGCGATCCTGCACGCGCACCATCAGGGTATAGGTACCGCCATCGAAGAGGCCGAGGTGAAACGTGCTGGTGTCAACCACCTTGCTCGCCTCGCAGTAGATCAGCTCGCACAGTGCGCCCACATCCAGCTCGCTGCGGATAATCGCCCGGCTGGACTCGTTGAGCAGGGCCAGTTCACGCACCGAGCGGCGCTGCGATTGGAGGTTGGTGCTGGTTCGGCGCACGGCGGCGGCAGAGGCGATCAGGGCCAGCGCGGCCAAGCAGAAGTATCCCAGGCCCAGATGCAGGTAGACCGCTGCGCCGAGCAGAGCCAGGGGCATGGGAGCCAGTTCCATGCTGAGGGCCAGTCGCCAGGTTGATCGCCACCATGTCGCCAAGCCGCTCTCTCCGCCCTGAAGGTACTCGCGGCCCACGCGGCCCATCTGAAGTGTCGCCGTGTAACAGAGTATCGTCCAGAGCAGCAGCGCCTCGGGATTGAGGCTAGCCGGGTCGTACTGCGACATACCCGTAGCCGCGCTTGCCAGGGCCGCACCGCCGAGGATGCCGGTGGTGCGCAGCCCGCCGCGCAGGACGGGCCGGGCCAGCAGAAGGTAGACACTGCGCGGGCGACCAGTGAGGAAAGGCTGGAGGGTTCCCGAGAAGAGACCTTCCCACGCCGCCAGCATGGCAGCCGGGGCCGGGCCGAGGGCTAGGGAGGCCATGATCAGCACCAAGCCACCCATACTATGGGCATCGGTGGGGGGGACGCGGAAGCTGAGGGTATCAACTGCCAGGGCCAGAACGCTGAAGAGGAGCAGAGCAACCGGGGAGATCGGATGCCAGGGGGTAAACGCCAGCCACACCCAGCCGACCCCACCCAAGGTGAGGCAATAGAGCAAGAGCAGCCGCTCGCGGTTCACAGGTGTTTACCCTTCAGGGCGGGAAGCCCAGCAGCTTTAGCGGTGGGTAGCTTACACGCGCCCCAGGCCGAATGCGGCCCGGGCATCCTCCGTCGTCGCGTGGATCGCAAACACCTGCGTGAATCCTGTCAGGGCGAAGACCTCGTGAACCTGAGGCTGGAGCCCGGCGAGGCGCAATTCGCCACCAAGGGTCATCAGTTCTTTGCGGATGAGCAGCAATGAGCGCAGCCCGCTACTTGAGAGGAAAGTGACATCGCTCAGGTTGAGGAGCACAAAACGCGCCCCGGCCTCAATCTGCGTATGAACTGCCTTGTTCAGTTCTGGTGCCGTCACCGCGTCCACGCGACCCATCACCGGCATCAGGACAACATCATCGCGGGGGCTAACGCTGATATATTTAACCATTGTGAGGACGTTGCCCTCCTGAGGGTGAAAATCAAAGCGCGCCTCGTCCATCAGCCGCGTGATCAGGTAGAGGCCAAGCCCGCCAATCTGTCGCTCCTCCAGAGGCGAATTAATATCGGGCAGCGGTACACTCTCCGGATCAAACGGGCGGCCCGTGTCGTGCAGCGTAACCACAAAGCGGTTGCCCTCACGAACCCACCCCAGCGTAATCGTGCCGGAGTTCCCCGGATCATAGGCGTGCTGAATGACATTGGTCGCCGCCTCATCAATCGCCAGTTGCACCTGCCACGTCGCACGCTCATCAAGGCCGCAAAGCTCGGCAGCTTCGGTTATAAAGGCACTGATCTTAGTAAGCGCATCGAGGTCAGCGCTGAGGGTGATGGTATCCATAGCTGAAGAGGGTGAAGAATGAAGCGATGAAGGATGAAACTGAGTTTCATCCTTCATCGCTTCATTCGCACATATTTTAAAAGGAACCCACCGCTCCGACCGTATCGCCGTACATCTCGAAGAGCGAGGTAAACCCCGTCAGATCAAACACCTCTCTAATCTTCGGCGGCAGGTTCGCAATTCGGATATCGCCGCCCTCAAGGTCGGTCACCTTCCACTCGCGTGCCCGCTTGCGCGCCTCAATCAGCACCCGTAGCCCTGGGCTGCTCATATACTCAAGCTTGGCCAAATCAAGGACGATCCGGTAGCGGCCATCCGCAAACAGAGCCTCGATCTGTTGTTTGAGCTTCGGGGCGGTTGCGGCGTCAACGCGACCAGCAACCTCCAGCAAATCCACTCGGTTTAAGGGCCGGTGGCTGATCTCCATACTGCCCTCCCTTCAGATTGCAGATTGCAGATTTGGCGCAGCAGAACGCGATGCACCCAACAAACCGCAAAGCACCAAGAAGCTTTATCGCGCCCGTGATTATATCACACGGATCTCAGACGGGCTTTTGATGCACATTGCGGCAGGTATCGCTACGATAGCCGATAGCCGATAGCCGATAGCCGATAGCCGATAGCCGATAGCCGATAGCCGATAGCCGATAGCCGATAGCCGATAGCCGATAGCCGATAGCCATTCTCATCGGGTGTTGTGCGCGAATCGCATGGTTATCTGCGACGAACACGGCCACTGATGTCCGGCTATCGGCTATCGGCTATCGGCTATCGGCTATTTTTACACCTCAATAGGATCGGAGGGGAGCTTGCTCACCGGGAGGTTCAGCGGCAGGGTGGCGCGGATCTTGCGCAGACGGGTGAGGGAATCAACAGCGGCCTCGTGGACATTGGTGTCGCCGTCCTCCATCGCCCTCGTGAGGGCGCTGAGTACCGAGGAAGTAGCTGCCGCCGCGCCGATCCGGCCAAGGGTACGCGCCGCCGTCTCACGCGTATAGGCATCGCTATCGTCAATCATGGCCGTCAGATTCATGATCAGGGTTGGCGTGCCGGCCAGTTCGCCAAACTGCCCGAGGATCTGCGCGGCTGCCGAGCGCACAAAGCTATCCTGGTGTTTGAGGCAGATGCCGAGATCGTCAATTAACTGCGGCGAGGCGATCCGGTCGCGCAGAGCGCCGAGGGTCCGTGCTGCCGCATAGCGCGTCTCTAGGTCACAGTCATAGAGGGCAACCTTGGTGAGCGCCTTCACCAGCGGATTTGGCGGGGTGCCGGCAAACTGGCCGAGCATACGCGCCGCCGCCGAACGCACGTGCGAGGCACTATCGCTCAGGCCGTCATGCAGCATCACCAGATCCGCCGCGCTATAGTTCCCGCTACGCTGTCGCAGGCTACGGATTGTCTCGTAGCGCGATTGCCAGCCCGGATCCTGGAGCAGCCGACGCAGTTGGCTAAACTCGTGCGGGCCAAAGGCGTCAATCTCCTGGAGCAGCGTGAGACGCAGCCACTCATCGCGTGAGCTGTTGAGTCGCTGTCGCGCCAGGTGAATCACATTGAGCGTCACAAAGAGTTGCTCTAAGGCAGAGCGAAGATCGGCCCTGGTGCGCAGTTCACGCTCGATCAGGTGGGAAACCTGATAGCGCATCTGGCTGGCCCGACGCACGATCTGGTCTGCCCCTGTACCCTGCGTCATCTGGGCAAGCGCCAACACCGCAGCCACTGGCTCCTGCTGGAATGCGTCGAGAAAAGGCTCAAGTGTACGCACAGCCAGATACGCGAGTACTGAGCCAGTCCCCGCGATCTGGATGTCTTGCCGGGGGTTGCGTGCAAAGCTGTTGAGCCGCTCTGCTACTCGTGTACGCCAAATCTCTTGATCAAACATAGGGATGTGTCCAGCCCTGTCGGCGTGATATACCCAAGGCTAAAGCTCTTGGGCTTCCTGCTTCATCGACTCGTGCCAGCCACAACGGTTGGGCTTACCGGGTCTCCACAGGCGTTTTGTGTCTCGGCGTAGCCCGCCGCGACATGTCTACCAGCAGAACGTGTGTGACCAGCTTGGTTTTCGCAAGGACACAAACGCCTACGTCTACGACGGCAGTATACCAGGTTATTTGTTCTATTGCAAGCGGTTTGCGGCACGAGGAAGCCCTATGGCGAAGCGACAGCTAAAGCCGCTAAAGCGGATGAAGCCCTTATATCCCAGGGCTGAAGCTCCTGGGCTTTACGGGCTATTTCTGTAAGGTGGGACGCTCGCTGCACCGAGTGGGTTGCTCGTGTACGATGAACGTTCAGTCATCTATACATGCGCGGCATTATAGCATATCGAACTTTCTGTTGCCGGAACGAGTGGTTGCCTGAAGATGATGATGCAGCACCACCTGCCGCTTATGGTAGGATGGGGGCGGCCCTTATCGCTACCTCTACCACGAAGGAGGCGCGGCCCAGATCCGCGCACTGCTATGTCCCAAGAACCAGACGATGTTCAGGAGAGTATGGCCCGCGTGCGTCGCGGTTGCTTAGGCGTCGCAGCTCTCTTTGGTGCCTTTGCCGTCATCTTTGTGAGCTCCACACAGAACCTGTTTTATCTTGTCTTTTTGATCGGGACGATCATCTCGCTGCTGCTCTGGAAATTCACCCGCTAACGGGAAATAGCCGATAGCCGATAGCCGATAGCCGATAGCCGATAGCCGATAGAGCGACAGTTGTAGTTTTAATCACCCCCCCTAGCCCCCCCGCAAGCGGGGGGGAACAATGCACTGATTCCCCCCCGCTTGCGGGGGGGCCAGGGGGGGTGATCGGCGGGAGCCTTTCTGCGAAGAAATTTTCAACTGTAATGATAGCCGATAGCCATTTTCATCGGATGTTATGCGCGAATCACACGGGTGTCTGATATGTATCAACGGCATGTCAATGACTTCATTCCATACGATAGGGTGTTTATGATGCAACCTGGTGGGCCGCCGCCCATGCGGATCGCGCTCTCGCTGATCGGACTGGTCGCCGTGGTCATCTCGCTGACGTTGGCCTACATCAACCCAGTGGGAATCTGGCATTGGGCGCTGCTGCTGGTGGCGCTCGTCTGCCTCGTCGCGTCGCGCCGAGTCCGTTAACATGATATAGTATCCGCAGGTTGTCGCGCCTGTGAGGAGAATCAGATGAGAGTGCGCTTTAGCGCTCGCTCCGATGTCGGCCTACGCCGCGAGGTGAATCAGGACTCCTACGGCGCATCGGAGTTGCCGCAGGCGACGCTTTTGATTGTCTGCGATGGGATGGGTGGCCACGCCGCCGGTGAGGTTGCGAGCCGCCTCGGTGTTGACACGATCATCGCGACCTTCTCCGTCACCGCGCCGCCGGACTCTGCGCTCCGCGATTCGTTTGTGGCCGCGAATACGCAGATCTACACTGATGGCCACGGTAGTATGGGCACCACTGGCGTCGCTGCCCTCTTTCTTGGCAGCAACCTATATGTAGCGAATGTGGGCGATAGCCGGGCCTATATGGTGCGCGAGGGTCAGATCTCCCAGATCTCTCACGATCACTCATTCGTCTCCGATCAGGTGGCCGCTGGCCTGATGACGGCAGAGCAGGCCCGCACATCCAATGTGCGCAATATTATCACCCGCGCTCTCGGCTACCAGCCTGAGGTGCTGGTTGACATCTTCACGCTGCCCCTGCTCCCCGGCGATACGGTGCTGCTCTCTACCGACGGGATGCACGGCCTGATCGAGGATAGTGAGATCGAGGGAATCGCGAGCATGCTCCCGCCCGATGAGGCGGTGCAGCGGCTGGTGGATATGGCGAATACTCGCGGCGGCCATGATAATATCACGGTGGTGATTGCCCAGGTTGATGAGGTCAATCCTCCCGCTGAGAGTGTCGCCACGCCGACAGTAGCCGATGATCCCGCGCCGCCCATCGCGGGGTCGCGGGCCGCCCCTGTTGAGCGCCCGCTCACAAAGATTGGCCTGTTGCTAGCCACTCTGACCCTGGTGGCGCTGATCGCCGCCGGATTCCTACTCGTCAACCCGGCCCCGGTAAGCGCACCCGCCGTCGCTGAAAGTCCCACCCCCTCGGCCCTGCCCTCCGCCTCGGCCCTGCCCTCTGCCTCGGCCCTGCCCTCGCTGAGCCCGGTTCAACCAACGCCCTCGGCCCTGCCCTCGCTGAGCCCAGTTCAACCAACACCCTCGGCCACACTCTCCCGCTAATCGGTACGCCTCACTCGCCAGCAGGCCACGTTGCGGTACAATGGGGGTGCGCGCCATTTGGCGGTCATTCACCCGGCGCGTGTGTCTGTGTCGTCGCAATCCCATCTGGCCGATAATCCTAGCAACCGCATACACCTATGACCGCACCGCTCGCTATTATGGGGCCGCTGCTCGACCACCTCTCCGTCGAGCAGGCCGACATCCTATCCCACGGGGGCGATTTGCTCGCCGCCGACCGGGCGCGGCTGGCGGCTGATCTGCGGGCCAACCTCGCCGCCTGCGCCGCCTATATCCCCGCTCGTCTGGTGCGCGCCCAGCTCGATAACCCGCGCCCCGGCCATACGGGTGGTGCTTTCTGGGATGGCAGCCTGCTCTTCGCCGATCTCTCCGGTTTCACGGCACTCTCCGAGCGTCTCAGTGTTCTCGGTCGCCAGGGGGCCGAGGAGGTGAGTGCGGTGGTGAACCGGCTCTTCGCCGCGCTGATCGCCGAGATCTACGCCCATCAAGGTGCCCTGCTCAAGTTTGGTGGCGATGCGATCACTGCATTTTTTGATACAGAGACTATTGGTAGAGCCCATGCCTCGGCTGCCACCGCCGCTGCCCTGGCGATGCAGCGGCGCATGGGCGAGTTTATCGGTTTGAAGACTCGCGCCGGTACCTTCACCCTGCGCTTGCGCGTTGGTGTCCACAGTGGTCGTGTCTTCGCCGCCGAGGTGGGCGATGAGAGCCATATCGAACTGGTCGTCACCGGAACCGAGGTCAACCGGGTGGCGATGGCCCAGGAGATCGCCGCCCCCGGCGAGGTGGTGATCTCTGATCAGACTGCCGCCCTGCTTGTGGGTGCCCACCTGGAACCACGCACCGCCGGGTTTCAGCGCATTGAACAGTTGCTGTTCTTTGCCCTGCCCCCGCCACCGCCGGATCTGATTGATTTGCACGGCCCTGACGACCTGACGACCCTGGTCGGACTCGCCGCTCGGCTGGCCGCACTGCGCCCCTATCTGGTACGCGGTCTGCCCCGCCGCTTCTTGGACGCTTCCGAGATCGGCCTGGGTGAGTTTCGCCCGGTGAGCGTCCTCTTCGCCAATTTTCACGATTTTAGCGCTATTCTTGAGCAACTCTACACCGACCCCGCCCGCGCCGCTGCGGTGCTTAACGCCTACTACCGCCGCGCCCAGGCGGTGGTTCACCGCTACGACGGCATCGTCAATAAGGTGGACATGTACACCCACGGCGATAAGCTCATGGCCCTTTTCGGCGCTCCTGCCGCCCACGAAGACGACCCCACCCGCGCCGTTCTTTGCGCCCTTGAGCTTGAGCAGGCATTGGCTGAGGCAAATAGAGAAATCAGCACTCTTTTGGAAAAGACAGGAGAAGCTTGTCTCTTCCAAAAGATCGGCATTAACACCGGCACGGTCTTTGCTGGGCGTGTGGGAGGCACCACCCGCTACGAGTATACGGTGATGGGGCCGGCGGTGAACTTGGCCGCCCGCCTGATGTCGGCTGCCGCCGATGGCAACGTGCTGCTCTCGCCGAGTACCCGCGCCGCCGTCGCCAACGAGTTTATCCTCGAAGATCAGCCACCGCTGCGACTCAAAGGTCTCGCCGAGCCCGTCACGCCCGCCCGCGCCGTCCGCATCGCCGACGCCCCGTCCCCCGGCACACGCATCGGTGCTGCCCCCATTATCGGGCGCGACCGGGAGATCCAGCAGCTTTCTGCGGCTGCCGCTGCCGCGCTGCGCGGTGCCGGGCGCGTCTTAGTGTTGGAGGGCGAGGCCGGTGCCGGCAAGAGTCGGATTGCCGAAGAATTGCTCCAGCGCCTGGTCATCTCTAGTGTTGCCGAACCCGCTGCTGATGATCTGGTGCCACCCTTCGAGATCGTGATCGGCGAGTGCCAGAGTTATGATCAGCGCACCACCTATGCCACCCTGCGGGGTCCGCTCTCTGAGTTGCTCCTGCTCAGCACGTGGCGGGTCGGCGATGGGGATCTCAACCAGCATATTGCGGATCGCGTGCGCCAGCTTGCCCCTGATCTGGAGCGCTTCGCCCCGCTCCTTAGCGACGTCCTTGGCATTGCCCTCGCCGAGTCATCCCTTACCTCGGCCCTGAGCCCGCAGCAACGCCACGACCGTCTGCAAGAACTGGTTGTCGCCCTCTTCTGCGGCGCAGCCACCTATGAGCCGCTGGTTGTCTCGATTGAGGATATTCACTGGGCGGACTCGCCCTCGCTGGAGTTGCTGGGGAGCTTGGCTGCTGCCGCCGCTAACCTGGCGCTGCTCTTAGTGTTTACCTATCGGCCCGATCCGCCCATCCCTGCGCCCTGGGACGAACTGCCGCTGACGCTTCACCTGCGCCTACCTGAGCTGACTCCTGGCCACAGCGCAGATTTGCTCAACGCCTTGCTCGGTGACCAGTCGCCCACGGAGATCCTGCCGCTACTCGACCGCACCCAGGGCAATCCCTTCTTTATCGAGGAGTTGGTGCGGGCTCTCGTCTCAGGCGGCGTCCTTGTTCACGACGAGAATTTTCATTGGCATCTAGCCCGCCCCTTAGCGGAAGTCGCCTTGCCCACCAGCATTGAGGGTCTGCTGATCGCCCGCCTTGATCGCCTCGATGAACCGCGCCAGGAACTCGTCCAGGTGGCGTCGGTGATCGGTCGGCGCTTCCAACGCCCCATTGTCGAAGGTGTCTATGCCAGCCCACCCGATCTCGATGAGAGCCTACAGCGCCTGATCGCGATTGATCTCATCCAAGCCGACCAACTCGACCGCACCCTGGCCTATGTATTTCGCCACGCCCTGCTGCGCGATGTGGCCTACGAGGGTATTCTCTACGCCCGCCGACGCCTCCTCCACAGTCGGGTGGCCCGACGAATCGAGGAGAAGAGTCATGAGCGCATTGACGATCATCTGTCAATCCTGGCATGGCACTACCTTCAGGCCGAGGACTGGGATCACGCCTTGCGCTACCATATGCGTGCCGGTGACCATGCCCAGCGCCGCTTTGCCAACCGCAACGCCCTGGATCTCTATCGTGTTGCCTTGGAGATCAGCCTGCACCTGACGGCCAGTGTCGAGCCACGTACACTGATTGCCCAGGTGGCCGAAATCCACGAGCGTAGCGGCGATGTTCATCTGCTCCTCGGCGAGTATGATCAGGCCGAGGAACACTTCCGTGCAGCCCTGCGCATGGCCGAGGCCGGGATTGATACCGTTGATCAAATCTGGCTACGCATGCACCGTAAGCTGGCCAGTATTGATGAGCGCCGCTCACGCTACGACGCCGCCTTTGTGTGGCTGCGCACCGGTCTGGCCAATAGCACCGACATCCTGCGTGTCGAGACGGCACGCTGCTACCTGCTCGGAGCCGGGATCTATTTTCGGCAGGGGAACTATACCGAGGCGATGAACTGGGCAGAGCGGGGGCTTGATCTGGCTGAGCAGACGCAGAGCCAGGCCGAGCAGGCCCAGGCGCTCAAGCTGATTGGGAATATCTGGAGCGACCAGGGCGATCTTTCTCAAGCAATTGACGCACTCGATCGATCACGCCGCCGCTATGAAGCGATCAACAGTATGGGCGGGCTGTGCGATGTCCTCAACGATCTTGGCCGAGTCTATTTAGCGGCCGGACGCTGGGAGGAGACGATCACAAGCTATGATCGCTCCCTTGAAATCAGCGAGAATATCGGCGATGTACTTGCGGTGGCCCGCACATCGAACAACCTGGCCGTGGTGCTGGTTGGCCGCAATCAGCTTGATCGCGCCGGGGATCTCTATCAACTCAGCAGCGCCATGTTCGGACGGATCGGCTCCGTTCTCGGTGTCGCTGTCACCACCTACAACCGTGGCGAGGTACTGCTGCTCCAGGGAAGCCCCACCGAAGCCTTGCCCCTCTTCACGCAGAGCATCGCCGATTTCGAGCGGATTAAGGCACCCTCCTTCCTCCCCGACGTGCTGCGCCTCGCCGCTGAAGCAACCCTCGCACTTGGCGATTCCGTCGCCGCCCACGACTACGCCGCCCGTGCGTTATCGGTGGCCGACGAACTCGGCATGGCGGCGGAGGCCGCCGTGGCCCGCCGCGCTCTCGGTCAGATCGCCCTCGCCAGTGATGATCTCGCTACTGCTCGTGATCAACTCACCCAGAGTCGGGTCGCCCTGGAACAGCTCGATAACCGCTATGAACTGGGCAAAACGCTCTACCAGATCGCCCGCCTCGCCCGTACGTGCCACGATGATCCGGCGCTTGCCCATGCCCGACTGCGCGCAGAACAGATCTTTACCGAGCTTGATGCAACCCGAGACCTTGACCTCATTTACACGCTGTAGCCCACCGGGGGGCTGAAGCCCCCAGTTCTTTGGGACGAAGCCCGCCTTCGCGGGCTATCCCAGCCCGCAAAGGCGGGCTTTGCAGACCAGAGCCGGGGGCTTCAGCCCCCCGGTGACGACCGGATGAACGTGCGGTTCAAAACCAATACGACAGGGGGCACACCAATGACGCGAATTCACCCCTTCACTCGCCTGCTCTGGCCGCTCTGCCTTGCGATGCTCTTATTTCCCCTCGGCATCCCACCTCAGGCCCGCCCCGTGGCCGCCGCCAGTGCGCCGGTGGCACCCGCTCACTCACTTGCCGCAGTCTCTGAGGTGGAGCCGAATGACACAACGGCCCTGGCCCAGCGGGTGAGCCCGCTGGTGCCGGTGGGTGATTGGGCGGAGCAGGTGTCAGGCAAGATCAGTACCTCGTCCGACATTGATTACTACAAGATCTCTCTGCTCCAGCCCGCCTCTCGTGTGAAGATCACTCTTGACACCCTTCCAGGTGACTACGATCTGATCCTCGCTTCGGATTCGGATGTTGGCATGCAGCAGGGAGAATCGGGAATTGAGGATATTACGAATATCGGGGGCAGTATTGCCTCCATCGGCGGCAGTATTGCCTCCATCGGCGGCAGTATCGCCTCCATCGGCGGCAGTATCGCCTCCATCGGCGGCAGTATCGCCTCCATCGGCGGCAGTATCGCCTCGATCAGCACCAACTCCGGCACCACGGCAGAGGTGATTGACACCTACCTGTGGCAACCTGGCACCTACTACGTTGCTGTCGCTTCGGCCAGTGGCGCGTATAGCGACACCAGCAGCTACAACCTCAACATCCAGGTATCAGGCAGCGGTATGTCCAGGCCGTCCCAAGCCGCACCCGAGGTGCAGATGCAGGTTGCGCCGCCTACTTATGCGACGCTTGACAAGATCACCACGCTGTATGTCACCTTCGATGACCGTATGAGCGTGATCTACCCGCAGAACGCGATCAACATCAGAACGATTGATTCTCAGGTGAGCAAGCTGGCGTCTGTGCCACCGAGCTTTCCTCTGGTGGCAGGTCGCCCCGATCTGAGCGGCCCGCCCGAGTACGGCTATGTGCTTGATCTGTCGCACCTTGTGCCAACCGACAAGATAATAGGCCCCACCATCACGAGTATATACAGCGATTGGGATGCCAACAGGGGGAACCCGGTCTACGCCAACAAAATCGCCCGCCTGATTGATAATGTGATCAAGGCAGCCACCAACCCGGCGCGTAATGGCACCTCCTGCCCACCGAATCCGCGTGTCACATGCCCGACTCCCACGATGTACTACGATGGCGGAGCCCCCGTTCCGAACGGTGCCGCGCCCTTCCCCAATGTCAAACATATCGTCCTGGTGGGCGGCGATAATGTGTTGCCCTTCTTCCGCGTCCCCGACCTGACCACCATTGCGAACGAGTCCGATTACGCAGCTTATCTGAAGTCGTTGGACAGCACCGGCATTATTGACCCAGGCAGTCCCCAGGGTGCAGCCCTGAGAGACCGTATGTTGCTCACCGACAACCCTTACGGCACCGATAAGCCGCTGCGTTTCCAGGGTTTCCCGCTCTACCTGCCCAACCGCGCCATCGGACGACTGGTTGAGTCGCCCGAGGATATTCAGCGTTACCTGGCGTGGCAGGCAGGAACCTACCAAAACACCTACACGATTAACGCACGGGGGGATATTGAGGTCGGCGCGCCCGCCCTCGTGACAGGCTACGATTTCCTGAGCGATGAGGCGACGGTGATCTCAAATACCCTGTATGCCGGGATGGGTATCTCACCAACAACCAAACCTGCCGTTGTGACTGGCCCAATCGGTGATGCGTGGACACGCGGCGATCTGGAGAAGAGTTGGTTCCGCAACGATCTGACCACAGCCGTCCTTACCCAGCCGGTGACGGGCATTTTTAGCAACACGGTACTCAATGTCCCCTACCAAACCAACACGAACAAGATTTTTTCGCTAAACGCGCACTTCGATCACTGGCAGATCTTGCCGGCAACTGGGGCAAGCAGTATCGGCGGCACCTTCCCGGCGCAGCGCATCCGCACCCCAAGCTACACGCCCGATATCTACTACCCCGGCGGATACTTTGGCGGCACCCTAGGCTACTCGGTGGGCTGCCATAGCGGCTACAATGTCATAGATAGCCAGGTTCTGACCCCGACGAACCGGCTTAACTCTGTTCTCTACCAATCTGATTTTCCCCAGGCATTCAACAAGCAGGCCGGTAACTGGATCGGCAACACCGGCTATGGCTACGGTACCGCTGACGGGATTGACTACTCCGAGCGACTGGCGGTTCTACTCACCCAGGAGATCATTCGCGATGAGCGGGTCACGATTGGCGGAACGCCCACCTATGCTGGTGCGTCCATCGGTACAGCTCTGGCTCGCGCCAAACAACGTTATGTACGCAACACGGCTGTTCTGAGCGCCTACGATGCCAAGGCGCTGACAGTTATGACTCTCTACGGCCTCCCCTTTATCCACATTCAGGTGAGCAACCCGCTGGCCCCGCCACCCGAGGAGCCACAGGTTGGCGCGGTACCCATTCCCGTTCCGATGCAGAGCAACGCACCGATCCTGCCGAACAGTAATGGCCGTCTGGAGCGCACCATCACCGCGACGATCAACATTCAGAGCAGTAACTACGTGACCGTGCCGCGCACCCTCAGCAAAGTGCTTCGGCTTACCGACCAGAACTTTACGCTCGAAGACAGTTTTGTTGATGTTGTCGGTTCAACCTTCCCCAAGCCGCATCTGCGCATTTTCGAGAATAGTCAGGCCGGCCTACCCACCCTGCCCACTTTTGCCTACGACATCAGCGCGCTCAACAGCAGCGGAAGCAGTCGGCTCCAGGTGCGCGACGTGGTCTTCGTGGGTGGTGAGTACGCTCCGACGACCAGCCTTAAACCGCAGATTACGCAGATCGTGACGCAGACCGACAATCCGATCACAGCCTCGAAGGATGAACCAACCTTCACCGCAGGCGCGGGGATCTGGTACCCGGATAAATTCTTTGGCTTCAGCAGTGTGGGCAGCGGTATGGATCAGCATGACCAGCTTACCGCGACGGCGGCGCAGTTTAAGGCCGACGCTACCGGCGTCACCGGTCGGTTGCGCGGCTACGCGAAGATGATCTTCAAGGTCTACTACATCGATCCGACGGCCGCATCACTGATCGCATTGAACGATACCACCGCGCCATCCATCCAATCGGTGCAGATCAGCCAAGTGACAACGGCGAACGCTCTGTCACCCGCTGCCGCCGGGGTTACGATTGTCGCTACGGTGGATAACGGGACGGATGGCACCGAACTCGATGGGGTAAGCGGCGTGTATGTCCTGAACGGCACCACATGGACGCCGGTGACCTTCGCGAAGGTCAGCGTGAACGGTGCCATTGAACGCTGGCAGGCATCCATCCCGCTGCTTTCAGGTCAGGTGCGGGTCGTTGTCAGTGCTACGGACAAGGCCGGAAATGTGGGCTACTATACCGCTAAAGGCGCACTCAGCATC
>Ga0208376_1000311_pt1 | contig 15284 bp, 11 predicted proteins | sample CryBogmetaGMA25M_FD_184548 | JGI IMG/M metagenome (GOLD analysis project Ga0208376, IMG submission 184548) | Freshwater microbial communities from Crystal Bog, Wisconsin, USA - MA2.5M (SPAdes) | ecosystem: Environmental > Aquatic > Freshwater > Lake | place: Crystal Bog, Wisconsin, USA...
CTCCAGCCCCGGCCCAGTCACCCCAGCGCCCCAAGCGCCCGCCGCAGGCCGACCCGGCGACGCCCCGGCGGCTGGAGATCGCCCCCAAACCCACGCTCCCGGAGATCCCGCCGCTGCTGCTGGCCGGCGTGCGCGTGGCGCTCTTCCAGACCCTCTTCGAGGAAGCGCTCAGCGGATACCAGGCGATCCTTGCCCGGCAGCCTATCGAGCAGCGCGACCAGGTGGTGCTCGCGGTCGAGCCGGCCCGTCTTGGCGCAGCCGCGCAGCTCCTGCTCGATGCGCCGACCCTCAACGCTGCGGTGAGCCTGCTCGCGCTGGGCGCGTTTCTCCAGCGCCAGCCCGCGCAGGAGCAGGCGTAGGCATCCCACCTCGCCCCGCCCCGCGTTCGCCCGACCACATCCGTCGCGCGCACCGATGCGCGAAGCCTCCCCCCGCAGGCAGACTAACCCCACTCCTCGCTGCACCGACAGCATCCAGACCAGTACCTGTTCGGAGCACGAGCCACTGCCTGCCGGGGATCATCCCCGGCCCCTGTCATGCGCTTTTGATTAGCGCCCATCCTCAATGTTCCTCCCCCGTCGGGAGGCTGGCCTCTGCTGGCACAGCCTCCCCATACGGGCGGCGGTGCGGCGGCATCACACGGCAACGCCGTATATGGAGGATTCTCATGGATCGCACCGAGACCATTGCCGGAACATCCCTGACGCGTGACCTCGTCCCCTGCCTGCGGCCAAAGAGCCCGCTCCGTGGCCTCCAGGGCAAGGGCGGCACGATTGTCCTCCGCACGGGCCGCACCGTGACCGTATCGAGCGACACCTTCCGCCAGATCATCGGCGCCGGCAACATGCCCTACGCCGAGCTGCACACGCTGTTGCGTGAGGTCAAGCGCGCGGGGCGCACCGGCGACACCGGGCGCCGCACCCAGCACCTGGCGCGGGCGGCGCAGCTGCTCGCCGAGGCGACCGAGCGCTACCTGACGTGTACCGACAAGGACTGACCATGGCTGACCACCCGAATATCCTGCGCCGCACGGTCGACGCGGCGCACCAGCGCGCGCTCGAAGGCGCCGTGCTTCAGGCGCTACAGACCGGTGCCGGGGTCAACGAAGCCACCTGGCCGCCAGCGACGCCGCTGCCGGAGCTGCTCGCCTGGCTCGACCAGACCGTCGCCGCGATGCGCACCCCCCACGGCATCAGCGGGTTCCTGCTCATCGCCTTCTGCGACGATGCCCAGGACGCCGCGATCGAGCTGACCTGCACCACCCGGACGCTCTGGCCCGTGCTGCGCGAGGGCCTCACCCCGACCCTCGCCCGCATCGCTGCCGAGCACACGATCACCCTGACGATCCTCGCATTCGGCACGGCGCTCGACGCTGCGCTCCCGTAATCACGCAACACCACGCAGAAGGCCAGCACCATCGGGTGCTGGCCTTTTTGTGATCACGATCTGTCCGGTCGATCACCGCTACCTTCGTGTCAGTGGCAAATAAACCTCATACGGTGGCGCTACGGTGACAACTGCCGACGGTGTGACAATAGACGGATTGGTATCGAAGATGATGGTGGCGGTGTTTGGTATCGAGGTTCCATATGGTGTACCCTGCCGGATACGAACCTCAAAGGTGACATGGCCTTCGCCGCGCCCGGAGGTGTCATTTGGCGGCAGAAAGCCAGCAAGCGGATCGTCAGGTGGAAGATCGGTCTTCGCGGTCAGCGTGCGGAACGTCCATAGGATCTGACCGTTTGTTGGATATAGCGATGCCTGGATGTTGACTTTCCATGTATTGGTAATTTGCGGACGATAATCCGCGATAATTGTGGTGTTCTCGACTCGCTGGTTCAGCGACGTGCTCTGCAATGGGACGGTATAGTCCCCAAAGCCAGCGTCAATAAAACGCACTGACGACCAGTCCAGCCGTGGATCGAGCATATCTTCAACAAAAACCTCCTGAGCCGGGGCGGTCGCGCTGCTCTGGTTCTCAAAGTAGATCGTGTAGCGAACAACATCGCCAGCCTTCACCCGGCTTACCCATGCCTGTTTCTCGTTCGGATCCGACGACCTGACGACAGGTACAGGATAGTCAGTGCCGGTGCCGGTGCGTGGTTTGGAGCCGAAACCAGGGAATGGTTGGCCAGTGTCAGTGACGAACCCACCCGCTAACTCTGGCTTGGATGGATCCATACAACTGTCAATGGCATGAGGAAACCAGACATCGCGTGTGTAATTGTGTGCTGTGAAGGGGTTGATAGAACCGGAGTGAACGTATGCAGATGGTATACCTGTCCACCACCACTCATCCCACGGAGATCCACTGTTCATGGAATAGCTATTACCAGAATCAACAGCCTTGCCATAGCTATCAATGCTGGTGCCGCTCCAAGAAGAAGCTGGATCAAGCAATAAGGCTCTGGGCTTGATGTCGGGACATATATCCTGTGCAATCTCGTAGTTTACGGCATTACCAAAGCTATGGCCAATGAGGATTAGGTTTTGGCAAAAAGCTTGCCTTCTTGATTCTATAATCGGGTCAGGTTCGAGAGTTTCGGGATCGATTATTTGTCTAAGTCCCAACTTTGAGGCAGCCTCTTCGCCAGATTGCTGAATAACACTGAGTCCTCTGCTGTCACCGCAGAAGGTCGTCTTTATCCACGGATTTCCACCTGCCGCACCACCCTTCCAATTAACTCGGATAATGTTAACCTTCCCCTTTTTTAAAACATCTTCCATTTTCCATCTTATTTTGTTTTCTAAAACATCATAAGATGGATTGTCAGCATAATCATTATTTCCATGTGTAATAAAAAAAGTGGGTTTCGTAAGATCGAGTGTTGCCGGATCGAGGTTGACCAGTTTATTGGTCTTTGGATCTGTAATGAGCAGTTGTACATCTGTCGAGGGATTGAAATCATTGCACAGACCTTGTAAAGTGGCATCCCCACGAACTGATTCGTTCGGTATTTGTTGTGCTGCTATAACAGTTTCCGAGATCGCCACCGTGAGGCGCATTGTCAGCAGATCGTCGAAAGATGGCGGAGTTGGTAGGACAGTCAGCATTCCTGCCAGATCATTCATCCCCTGAATGACGTTGCCCCAGGTACTCCCCTGTGATGTAGTCGCTGAGGCCCAGTGCTGTGCCCAGTCAGACGGCGCGGGGTTGGGCCGGAAACGGGATTCGATCTCTGACCAGGGGAAGGGCTGGCTATTGCTGGTCTCAACGACGCTCAGATTCAGCACAGGGCCGCCTGTTACCTGGAAGTAGATCGGTACCCGCTGCTCTGTGCCTGGCAGCAAACGATCAAATGGTACATTCGGTGCAAGCCCCATCAGCCGCACTGTATCCGTATAGGCCCCATTAGGATAGATCCTCACGCCCGCACCCCGGGCGCTGACGATAAAGGTCGGACTGGGGATAGGGGCATTCCCTGTATTGGCGTAGTAAAGCCATGCTACATACTCCCGGCCAACTCGTGTCGCGGGCGGTGTCTCGATCCTTGTTACGAGGCGACCTGCCCCTGGGCGAACCTCGACGCCATTGGCAAACGTCTGCTGGCTGCCATCTGGCCAGGTGATACAGAGATCGTATGTGCCAGGCGCTACGCTGCTCAGATCAAGCATGATCCGGCCCTGAGTAAATGAGAGCGGATCAAGTGTCCCTGTTGCTACCGCAGCGTTGCCTGCCCTACAAAGTTTGATGGCTTGTTGACTGGTTCGGAAAATGCCGCTTGTCCCTAGCACCGCTGGTGCAGGTGGAACGACAGTAGGCCATACCTCAACCAGACGATTAGTTGTAGTAAACACTCGCAGTTCATAGGTCAGCGTCTCTGCCAGATTCTGGTTTACCACAGAAAGGTAGTAGTTGCCGGCATGCAACGCCGGTATAAGCAGATGGTATGCCCCGCCGTGTGCCTGATCAGTCCATGCATCCGCAGACCCCGGGGCAGGCAGCGGGAGACTGCCAAAACTTCCCAGCAACAGCAGCGAGTCGGTTGTCGAACCATTGAGCCGCACTTCAACTTCCAGGTTTTCGTCCTGGGTTGCGTTGTAGACAAAATCGTTAATACTTAGACCTGCGATCTCTCGCCGATACACCGAGCCAACAGTCACTGGTATCGGTGATCGCTGGGCAGCGTTAGCCAGCGGTACTCTTAGCCATGGAGTATATGCCACCTTGTCACTGACCTGATCGCCTTTGCTGGTCGGGTTTAATGTAGCGTGGAATGGCCCAAGCGCGGATCCCCACCAGTTCTCAGTAGCTAGAACAAGGGTTTTGGCATTCGTATTGTTTACACCATACTGCGTATTGCCCGCAAGCGAGCTTCGGGCGATACGAACCTCAGATTCGCCACTTGCTACGACACCCTGGTGATTGCCAGCGATAAGCGAGTCTTCGATAGTGAGCCGGGTATTGTTGGCTTGCACACCGACCGTATTACTGACGATCTGGCTATTGCGCACCGTGAGATTAGCCCCCGTAGCTCCGATGCCATTTCCCGCACTCTGCTCTACCCGCACCGTGTCGAGCACCAGCGGGTTACTGCTGACGCTGGTGAGCATATCGGTACGGAGCCACTGCGCAGCCAACGTGGTGAGACCCCCGTAGCGAATGCTGGCATAGCTGATCCGCCCCTGGCTCCCCGCCGCGAAGGCAATCTTAGTCCAATCCCCCGGCACGGGGCTGCTAGCACTCCCATCGCCGTTCGTGTCGCCCCCCGCACTATCGTCCTGGTAGCTGGTGAAGACAATCGGCTGTGCGGCAGTGCCCACCGCCAGCAAGCTGCCGTTCACGCGCAAACTGCACCACATGGCGAACTTCACCACTACCCCCGGCTCCAACGTCAGGGTGGCCCCACTCGCCACCGTCAGGTCGTTATTGATGACCAGTGGGTTATTGGTTGATGGCCAGGTCAAGTTCTGGCTGAGCGTGCCCGAGACCAGGACGCCATTCAGGGTGCTGCCTGATCTCGTGTTGCCTTGCACTGTGAGTCGGGGTGGCAGGGGGCTACTGAGTGAGAGTGTGAGGTCTTGACCATTGCCACTGATATGATTGTTGACAACCTCCAGGCTGGTCGCACGACTAACATAAATGCCTGCGTAGACGTTATTGAGGATCTGACTATTGCGCACGGTGAGGTTGGCTCCCGTGGCACTGATGCCATTTCCTGCGCTCTGCTCGACCTGCACCGTGTCGAGCACCAGCGGGTTACTGCTGACGCTGACGAGCATGTCGGTACGGAGCGACTGCGCAGCCAACGTGGTGAGACCCCCGTAGCGAATGCTGGCATAGCTGATCCGCCCCTGGCTCCCCGCCGCGAAGGCAATCTGGTTCCAATCCCCCGGCGCGGGGCTGCTGGCGCTCCCATCGCCGTTGGTGTCGCCCCCCGCACTATCGTCCTGGTAGCTGGTGAAGACAATCGGCTGTGCGGCGGTGCCCACCGCCAGCAAGCTGCCGTTCACGCGCAAGCTACGCAATCCGGCGAACTTCACCACCACCCCCGGCTCTAGCGTCAGGGTGGTTCCCTGCGCCACCGTCAGGTCGTTATTGATGACCAGCGGGTCATTCGTTACTGGCCAGGTCAAGTTCTGGCTGAGCGTACCCGAAACATCGACTCCATTCAGGGTGGTGTCGGTGATCGTGTTGCCTTGCACCGTAATCTGGGGTGGTAGTACGCCATTGAGTGAGAGCGTGAGGCCATGACCATTACCGCTGATGCGGTAATTACCACTGATACGGTTGTTGATGACCACTAAGCTGGTCGCGCCCGCAAGCCCACGATAGTCCAGCCCTGTATATGTATTACTGATGATCTGGCTGTCGCGCACCGTGATCGTGCCACCAGTCACACCAATACCCGAGTACCTATTACTGACGATCTGGCTATTGCGCACGGTGAGGTTGGCTCCCGTGGCACTGATGCCATTTCCTGCGCTCTGCTCGACCCGCACCGTGTCGAGTACCAGCGGGTTACTGCTGACGCTAGAGAGCATATCGGTGCTCAGAGTACCTCCGCCCAGATAGGCCCGCCCCCCGTAGCGGATGATGGCATGACTGATCTGCCCCTGACTTCCCGCCGCGAAGGCAATCTGGTTCCAATCCCCCGGCGCGGGGATGCTGGCGCTCCCATCGCCGTTGGTGTCGCCCCCCACACTATCGTCCTGGTAACTGGTAAAGACAATCGGCTGTGCGGCGGTGCCCACCGCCATCAAGCTGCCGTTCACGCGCAAGGCGCGCAAGGCGGCGAACTTCACCACCACCCCCGGCTCCAGTGTCAGCGTCACCCCATTCGCCACCGTCAGGTCGTTATTGATGACATATACATTGCCCGCAGTCCAAGTGGTATCGGTGCCAATAGTGCCATTGACGGGGATAGTACTTTGAAGGGAGATCGCATACATCCCAGTATTCTTGATGCCACTGGGGTTCACCACAACCGATGATAGAGATCGGTGGTTTTCCAGGCGATGAGAGGAGTGATCCAAACCTGCGGCAGTGGAAGGGGGAGTTATGGCGAGCAAGAAGAGAAGAGCACAGCCAACCAGCACCTTCAGCCAATAGCCACGGTTCATGGTCGTCTCCTCTCGAACACGCGAGCCGAACTGATGCGCGTATCAACAGCAGAACCACCGCAAGCTAGGAAATAGAGTATATGCCGGGAGTCTTTGTCAGTGTACCAATGCACAGTAGTCTTGAGGGTGAAGGTAATATTACTCACCGTAGAAGTGTGCCTATCTTCACTGGTGGATTAATCTCTAATCTTTTATGAATTTCAGATCCTTGAGTATTTGCCTCAGAAAGTTAACCATATCCGTAGGGACGCATGGGCATGGTTCCTTGCCCCAATGGTACAATAGCGGCGACTTCCTTACTGACTAATACCATGCGTAGTGCCTGAGCTGATCGCCACAATAGCCGGGTGATAGGAGCCGCGTATGTGCCTTTTCCGCGCTCGCCTAGGGCCACCCGGCAGCGGCTCGTCCGCTCCAGACTACCTGGTGCAGACCGCTGATGGGCACGACGTGGCCCGCAGGCAAGATCTGCGCCAGGCGCCGGAGTTCGATGCGTGAATGCGCGCCGACTGGGTTGGATTACCCAAAAATTGACTCCCCTTGCCCCTTGACATGCCCGGCCAACCTACGTAGCATGGTGGCACAGTATACATGGAGGAACTATGGCCGGGAAAGACCGGGCCGATGAGGGACGCCAGGCGGGAGTGCCCGCCCGGATCTCGGAGACCACGCACCGTGAGCTGCGTTACGTCGCTGCGGTGTGGTCGCTCGGCGCGAAGGACGGCGCGCCGACGACGATTCGGAGCCTCATCGATCTGGCCTGGGAGACGCTCAAGCAGCAGCGGCCCGATGTCGTTGAGATGCTAAAACGCGCTGATCCGGCCGAGCACGAGTAGCCTGCACTCTTTGGATCCGAACCCCTTCCGGCGGTGAGCGGTCGCCACTCCTTCCACCACCGGCAGGCATGACCAGGAGACACACGATGGGCTCGCTGACCCGTAGCGGTCAGCAGGGTCTGGCTTTCCGCACCCTGCGACCGTCCGACTTCCCAGGGTGGAAGCGAACACACTGTACGTTACCAATTGACGTTGCCGTTCAGTCCATACGCTGGCCTGATTCGCGGTCGCTTGCCATCACGGCAGGGGGTGCGCGATGAGACCAGAGAACCTTCCGCGTGTCACGGGGCGAGTCCGGCGAGTTCCCGGTGATCTGGGGCCGGGGCTGGCTGCCCTGGCTGATGCGCTGCTGCTCACCACGGCGGATCCGGCGCTTGACGAGGCCTTTCGTATCGCACATAATTTCAACATCGTCGATGCCCAGATCCAGACCCGCCGTAGCGCGCTCCAGGAGGCCGCCGGCACCTTGCGTGAGCAACTCGCCGCGATCATGGCGCAGTTGGGAGAGGCTGCCTGATGGCTAAGCGTACCGCCCTCTATATCCGCTGCTCCAGCCTGGATCAGGTCAAGCGCGGATTCAGTATCCCGGATCAGCTTGCACGCTTGCGAGCGGAAGCCAAGAACGCCGGTGAGGTTGTGGTCGCCGAGTTCATCGACCAGGCTCGCTCTGGTGCCAGCGCTGCCAAGCGTGAGGAGTTCCAGAAGCTCCTTGCCGCTGCCAGCCGACGTGAGTTTGACCGGTTGCGAGTTGAGAGCGTCGATCGTGGCCATCGTAACGACATGGAGCGCCGCCAGTTTGAGGCGGACATGACCATACTCGCGATCGAGGTTATCTATAGCGGTGAGCCGGAGAAGCAGGCACCCCAGTATCGCAAGCTCCAGCGTGGCATCAAAGGGGTGCTGGCCGAGTGGGAGAGTGACGAGACCAGCCAGCGTACCTACAAGCGCCATCGCTACCGCGCCCAGCAGGGCAAGTGGCGCGGCGGGAATATTCCCTACGGCATCCTGCCCGATGGACAGGGCTGGTTCAAGCCTGACCCTGAGAGCTACGCCGTGCTGATCTGGATCCTGGGCAAGCGCGGCGAGGGGCTGAGCTACCACAGCATCGCGCGGATGCTCAACGAGCGGATTGTGTTGGAGGAGGGAACCGAGCCGCAGGTGCCGCCAACACCAGGGCTGCTCATCTACCAGCGCCGACCCTATCTGGAGCGCCAGGATCCAGAGACTGGCGAGGTCATCCACGAGCCACGGCGGGTTCCAGCAGGCACCTGGATCGCCCACACGATCAACGAGATCTGCCGCAAAGCGGTAGACGGGGTCTACGCTGGAGTGTTACGTTGGGGGGAGAACGCGAATCGCTTTCGCGAGGATGCGGACGGCAACGCCAAACGGCCAGTGCGCGTCGAGACCGGTCGACCGCTGGTGCCGGAGTCGCTGCTCCACCGCGTGCAGGCGGTCGAGTTGGCGGTACAGGACGGTGAGGCCGACTCGATCTCGCCCTTCAACTCCTACGTGCTCGCGTCGCTCCGCTGTGGGCAGTGCGGTGAGGGCATCCACGGCTACACCAGCACGAAGTACAAAGGGGAGAAGAAGTACCGCTACCGCAAGTATCGCTGCGCCGGGCGTGTGAATCGGCCAGGCTCCTGTCAGATGCCGATGATCAACGCCGATGTGCTGGAGCAAGTGGTGCTGGATGTGGTATTGGCGGATTTGAAGGAGCGCAGCCAGGAGGCGCTGCTCGCAGAGATCAATGAGGCGGTGGGGCGGCGCCGGACGGATCTGGTGAAGGCCGTGGGGCTGGCCGAGGAGCGGCTGGCGGAGCTGGAGCGGCGGCGGAGCGCCGCACTGGACGCCCTGACCTTTCAGTTCAAGAATGCCTCAGAGCGGGTGCGCGCCGCGCTGGCTGAGCAGGCTGATGATGCGGTCGCCGACTGTGACGAGGCCGAGGAGCAGATCCGCAAGCTCCGGATGGGGGTCGATGTCCTGGATGAGAAGGCGCGCGCGATCGAACTTACGCTGACCGACCCGTTTCTTGACCCGGCGCGCTGGAACAAGCCCGAGGCCCACTTCGCCCTCAAGCGCGCCCTCAAACTGCTGGTCCACGCGATGACCTTGCGGAAAGAGGGGCCGGGGGCGTACTACGTGGAGATCGAGGTTTATGAAATTCGTGAAAGTGTATCGTTCGAGAGCGCGTGGGGGTCGAACCCACCGGCGCAGTTCGCCACCACGCCCACTCGTTTTGAAGACGAGGGCAACCACCGGGCCGCATCCGCTCTCGCCGCTGATTGTAGGAGTCAGGCCCATGCCTGTCAAATTCCGGTGAGGTTCTCGTGAGAATCAGAAATGTGCCAGCGAGACTGGCACATTTCTGGTTCTCGGTGCCGATTTTTCGGGCGGCGGGCCTACAGGCGGAAGAAGTCTACCACTTGGCTACGCTCCTCGTCGCTCGGCATCATCTCGATGAAGGTGACGCGGTGCCAGGGGTAAATCACCGCCTGTACCCCGGCGGCGAGGTAGCTCACTGGCTTGCCGTCGCGCTTGCGCATGTTTGTCACTTTGATGTACTGGTCGCTCGGCTGCGGATCCTGGTCAATATCGGCCAGCACCGGGTCTTCGCCGCTCAGGTGGAGGACAATGGTCTTTGCCACACGGATCTCCCTATGCAATCTCAAAGCGTAGTATCAGCGTCCCGAACTTTAGCTCGTCGCCGTGGGCGATGAGCGTGGGGGACTGGGGTGCCAGCCGGGTGCCGTTGATGAAGGTGCCGTTGGAACTGCCAAGATCTTCGAGCATGTAGCCTTTTCGGTTGGGGACGATGATCGCGTGGCGCCGCGATACCCCCGCATCGTAGCCGCCGTCTAGGCCCAGATCGACGTCGGGGTAGATACCACGCTGGTTGTCCTTGCGGCCCACAAGCAGTTCCTCGCCAGATTCAAGGTTGATCCGTCTGCCGCTGTTGATCACCACGAGGCAGATTCCTGATACTTTCGCCACCGGTACGGGTGCGGGCACAACCATGGGTGGCCCATCTTCCACAACGCTGGGGATGCCATCAACTGTCCGGTTGAGCGCATTGGTGGTCTCGCGCCGTGGCCCCTCAACGATCAATGAGGCACCACACTCCGAGCAGAAGATTGTGCCGTTCATCTGCTGCGCATTGCAGTGGTTACAACGTATCATCGTGCTTCTCCCAGCCTCACGCCTCGCGCTCCTGAGTCTCGCCGCCCATCAGTCCACGTGTCCCGTACTTGATACGCTTGCGACCTTCGGCACTAGTCTGCCCTGAACGCAACAGCCGGGTGGCCTCATCCTGCACCGTGTGAGCCAAATCAACATCGCCCGCATCAAACAGGCGCGTGCCAGCCATTTGTAGCCGCCGGGAGGCATCCTCGATTCGCCCCGCCGCCATGTCTTGCCACGCCCCGGCCTGGAGTCGGTAGGCCACCAATCGCTCCAGCCAGTGCTTGACTGTAACATCCACAGCGTAGTTCACACTCGCCGCCTGCCGCACGCCGATGCGTAGCACCACGTTGCCCTCTTGGTTGAGCAGGTTCATACCGGGCAGGCTGTAGCGCAGGGTAACCCGGAGCAGCGGGTGATCACCGATGGCCAGGGGCGGCACCACCACCTCTAGCAGAAACGCCTGTGGGTCGCCGCCCGGCCAATCGCCCAGGTTCGCCGCCCAGATAAGGTCTTTCTCCTCGGTGGCCTGCACCGCAGCGATGAAGGGCCGCACCCGATCAAGCGAGCGCAGCCGTGAGGCGGGACGCATCTCGGCGCGCAGATTCATGTCCTGGGCAAATACCGAGTGCATGCGCTTCACTTCGTCGGTGAAGATTTGTGAGATCTCGCTGGCTGAGGTGATGTACTGCGTGCGGCTGTTTTCGCGAGCCGACATGGTTTCGAGCAGATCTTCGTTCCACTCGTTTCCAATACCCAGGGCGGTTAGCCCCACACCACGGCCCTGGGCGCGTCGGACGATCTCCACGCAGCGGCCTTCGTCGCCGTAGGTGCGCCCGTCGGTGAGCAGAAGGATGCGGCTGACCCCACGGCTCACCAGGGCGCGCTGAACCTCTTGGAGAGCGAGGGCCATGCCGGTGGCCATCTCCGTGCCGCCCGCCGCTTCAACGCCGCCGATCATGCGTTTGAGATCGACCTTGTTGCGAACCCGCTGTGAGGTAATGACCACCTCGGCCCGATCATTGAAAGTGACTAAAGAGAGACAGTCCTCTTCGCCGAGCATGTCAACGATGCGGTTGGCTCCCTCTTTCACCTGCTGAAGTCGCTCGCCGCGCATGGATGAGCTGCGATCAATCACCAGACAGAGGTTCAGCGGCAGTTTGGGCGTAGAAGTTGGCACCCCGTGAGCACTCATCTCAAGCAGCACGTAGATCAGCTGCTCCTCAGCGGCATCAGGAAGCACGCTACGGCTTAGGGTTGAACGGAGCTGGATGCCGGGTGCCATGGGATTACCTTTCTGCCAGTGGCAGCGACACAACAACCGCTGAGATATTGTCCTCGCCGCCAGCGAGGTTTGCTAGTGCGATCAGCTCGTTACACGTATCTTGTGGCCAGGGACTGCGCCCCAGCGCCTGGGCAAGCAGTGGATCTTCAACCATTCCCCAGAGTCCATCGCTACAGAGTAGTAGGTGTGAACTGACGCCAACCGGCTGGTAGATGAAGTCTACCATCACCTGGGGTTGTTGCCCGACGGTGCGATAAAGCTGGTTGCGCAGCGGATGTTCGCGGGCCTCGGACGGGTTGAGCTGGCCAAGTTGGATGAGCCGCCCTACGGTGGAGTGGTCGTTGGTGATTTGACGCAGCCCGCCCGGTTCGTACAGGTAGGCCCGTGAGTCCCCGACGTGGGCGATGTAGAGCCCATGTCCCACCAGCAGAGCGGCGGTACACGTCGTTCCCATGTCGGTCCCCATCGCCTGGGCGGTGTCCCAGATCGCCTGGTTGGCGGCCTGCACTGCCGAGACCATCAGGGGCTGTAGGGCGGTACTCATCGTGTCGTCGAGGGCGGGCAGCACCAGTTGACTGAGTATCTGATGGACAACCGTGCGTACCGCCAAGCGACTGGCAATTTCGCCGCCCTGGTGCCCCCCCATGCCATCAGCCACAATAAACAGGCCCACTGAGAGGTCGGTACTCTCGCGGGGCAAGGTGGTAAGCATGGAGAAGACACTATCCTGGTTGTTCTCGCGCACCCGCCCGATGTCGCGGGCAGCCATTGCGGAGAGACCCTGGGCCGATTGGCGGGCGCTTAGAACGGGCGCTTCGTCTTCTTCGAGCTGGTGGGTGACATCCATCGGTTCGGTGACATCCTTAGGCGGAGCGATGTGCGGGGATGACTGAGCGATAGAGGCGGCGAGACGCTTGCGGGCGTCCTCCATGCTCATCGCACCCATCGGAGCGGTTGGTGTCTCATCGGGCGAGGTATCAGCAGCCAGCGGAGTTGCGTCATCCCACCAGATCGCGTCGTCCGATGTCGCGGACTGCACACCTGTAGCGGGTGCGACAGATGCGGGAACAACTGCTGCGCCCTCTGGCGGGGCATTGGGCGCTGTCGCCGACACTTCGCCCTCGCTCCCACGGAATAGCTTGCGAAAGAAGGTCATACCTATCCTTTCAGGGCGTAGACACTGTGATCCATGCTGCCCACATACACGACCCCCTCAGACACCGCAGGTGTCGAGACGATTGCCGCGCCGGTGGGATACTTCCAGATCAGCGTGCCCACGCTCGCGTCGAGACAGTAGACATTGCCGTCTACCGCGCCGAAGTAGACCCGACCACCCTCCGCACGAGGCGACGAGGTGATCTGGCTGCCCGTCTCGTATTTCCATACCAGACGACCATTCTTCGCCTCCAGGGCGTAGAGGATGCCATCAACGCCGCCAACGAAGACACGAGTGCCCACCACGCAGGGCGAGGAGTTCACGTAGTGGTTGGTGCGGAAACGCCACGCCGGCCAGCCACCCTCGGCGTCAAGGGCGTAGAGATTCTGGTCAAGAGAGCCGACAAACACCAGTCCCTCGCTATAGGTAGGCGACGAACGCACCGGCTGCTGCGTGCGCTGTTTCCACTTGAGGGCACCAGTGCGCACTTCCAGGCAGTAGACGTGACCGTCATCGCCGCCAATATAGATCACCGGCCCGTTAACACACGCGGATGAGCGGATCGGGTTCCAGGTGCGATACTTCCAGATCGGTGTACCCCGAATCCCGTCAAGGGCATAGACATGCTGGTCGTCTGATCCGACAAAGATCACGCGGTCATCCACCCGTGGCGACGAGCGGATCGGCTTGGCGGTGCGGAATGTCCAGCGCAGCCCGCCCCGGCGGACATCGAAAGCGTAGACAGCACCATCCTCCGAGCCGACGATGACATTATCTTGCCAGACGGCGGGCGAGGAACTAATACCGCCGCCGGTTGCATACTTCCAGCGAAACTCGCCCCGTGATGTTTCGAGGGCGTAGAGGTTCGTGTCGTAGCAACCGACAAAGAGCATCCCGCCGCTCACAGTTGGCGACGAGCGCACCTCCTCCTCGCAGACGAAACTCCAGAGCAACTCGGTTGTCGCGGCACTCTTCTTGACAGCAGGCGCAGCAACCGGCGTGGCAGAGGGGGAAATTGCGCTGCCGCCACTGATCGCCGCCATGATCGCCCGCTTCATCTCGCCGGCATTCTGCCAGCGGGCACTCATATCGTACTCCAACGACTTTACCACCAGCGCTTCCATTTCAACAGAGACACTAGGGTTGAGCTGGCGGATAGGGCGCTCCGCGAAGGTGAAGGGCGTCTCCATGCGCGGGTCGGTGTTGGTCAGAAGGTGGTGCATCGTCGCCCCGAGGGCATAGAGATCGCCCTGAGGTTCGGCCATACCACGATACTGCTCAGGCGGCGAGTACCCCTCGGTTCCGATCATCGTACCCTTACGGTCGCTACGGTTCAGGTTGCGTGCGATGCCGAAGTCAATCAGCACGACCCGTTCATCACCGACGACCATCACGTTTGAGGGCTTCATATCGCGGAAGACGATTGTTTCGGGGGTATGGGTGTGCAGATAATTGAGAACATCGCAGATCTGGATGGCCCACGTCGCCACACGAGCCTCGCTGATCGGCTTGCCGACCTCCTCAAGCACCGACTCCAGATCGCGACCGGGGACAAGCTCAAGCACCAGGTAGATCCGCCCGCCCTCTTCAAAAAAGTCATAGACTTTGGGGATCGCCGGGTGCTGGAGGGTGGCCAGCAGACCGGCCTCGCGCTCAAAGTTCTTCAGGTTGAGCAAGCGTGTGTGTGAGTCAGGCGCACTCTGCGACATCTCCTTGATTGCGCAGTAGCGAGCCACGTCCTTAAAGCGTAGATCGCGCCCACGGTAGACCACACTCATACCGCCGATGCCAATTGTCTCCTCGATCTGGTAGCGCCCCTGAAGAACCGTATTCTTGGCCAGCATCTGGATCGCCACCGCATCGGCGAACGCATCATCGGTGGGGAGAGGCGCGTGCCGTTGTGGGGAGGGCGTAGCGGGGATCGAGCGCGTGCTGTCATCGAGCGGCACCGGCTGAATCTGACGGGTGCTATCTTCTAATGAAGCGGGGGTAGGGATCGGGCGAATACCATCGCCGGTGTGAGCAGGCGGAATCTGGCGGGTGCTATCATCAGCCGCTGGCGTGCCGAGAGCCTTGGTGCCAACTTTCTTGATCAGGCCCATGCAATTCCTCGTGACAGCGTGGGGGCGAAAGGTACAAAGAAGCGTGGCGCACCAACCTGCACGCCTGAGGCTCTATTATAGTGATTCCCCACATCTACCGCAACACCCTGGATGGCAGGAGGCAGGAGGCCGGGAGCAGGAGGCCGGGGTCAGGAGGCCGG
>Ga0208376_1000312_pt1 | contig 15279 bp, 10 predicted proteins | sample CryBogmetaGMA25M_FD_184548 | JGI IMG/M metagenome (GOLD analysis project Ga0208376, IMG submission 184548) | Freshwater microbial communities from Crystal Bog, Wisconsin, USA - MA2.5M (SPAdes) | ecosystem: Environmental > Aquatic > Freshwater > Lake | place: Crystal Bog, Wisconsin, USA...
CACCCGACCCGCCCTTCGCCTGGCACCTCGACAGCATCCTCGACCGGCTCAACGCCACCACCGCCCACACCTGGAATCTCAAAAGCCTCGCCGAGCGCATCGCCGATGCCGAGCAGATGCCGGAGCAGGCCAAAACCCTGCACACCATCTTCGACCGCATCCAGCGCTTGACGTGTGAGCCCGCCAGTCCCTCTAGCCGACGCACAAGTACCGGATCGATCCCCACCCTGCTCCGACTGCATCGCTTCCTCGCCCCGCTCCTCTCAACGTCCGCCTGCTCCCTGCTCCTCGACGACATCCTCACTATTCACCAGTGGCGCATTGTGCCGTCCGTCTAAAAGGACGACAGTGGCTGCACCCGTGCCCTCGCACCACCCGCTGCGCAGCCACGAGGACGTTGATATAGGTAACGTTGAACTCAAGGAGACATCCATGAACGCTAGGCTCACCCTTACGTACATCAGCTTCCTTGTCATCGCCATCTCCCTGTCAACAATCTCGCAGTCTTCCTCGGTTAGCATTTTAGCGGCCCCGGCCCCAGAGACTGCGCTACCCGCCGACTCAAGCGTATCGCCGGCCCAGATTCGTTCCCAAGCCCCTACCACGCTTTCCACGTCCCTGGCGCCAGTTCACGCCTGGGCCAAAACCTGGGGCGGAACTAGTGAAACCGTAGCCAATGGGATGGCCATAGATACGTCGGGCAATATCTACGTAACCGGGCAATTTGTCGGCACAACCAACTTCGACCCGGCCGGCCCTAATCCCAGCGCCACCTTTACATCGTACAATGGCACCGTTGATGCCTATCTCGCCAAGTTCAACGCACAGGGAACATTCCTATGGGCCAGAACCTGGGGAGCCGGATCCACCACCTGTGTTCCAGTCAGCCGGGGTTGTGGACGGGACTCGGCCGGCAGTGTGGTGGTGGATGGAGCGGGCAACGCCTATGTCGGCGGGCTTTTCCAAAATACCGTTGATTTCGGCAACGGTCATTCCGCCACGTCGAATGCACCAAACGGCAGTAACAATATTTACTTGACCAAGTTCTCGGCAGATGGAAGCAACCAATGGGTGCGCGCCTGGGGCGGGAAAACCGGGGGCGAGGCATATAGCGTGGCCCTGGATGCCGCGCACGGCTATGTGTATATCGAAGGCGACTGGTCAACGACGCCGAACACTGGATCGGTAGACTTTAATCCGGGTGGATCCGGCGGACTCCGTCAGAACCACGGCACCTACGACGCCTTCCTCTGCAAGTATGCCCTTGACGGAACCTTCCAGTGGGTGCAAACCTGGGGTGGCGAAGGCTATGACGACGGCCCAGGTGTGGCGGTGGATGCTGCGGGAAACGTCTATGTGAACGGGATGTACGGGAGTACAAATATCAACTTCGACCCGAATGGCGGAACCGGTGGGCAGGGGTATCCCGCGACCCACTCCGGCATGCTCTATGTAGATGTCTTCCTTAGTAAATTTGATGCAAACGGGAACTTCCAGTGGGTGCGAACCTGGGGCGGGGATGCCAATGGCTCCGGCACCACGAACGCGGGCGGCCCCATCGCCATAGACAGTGTGGGCAATGTGCTGATCGGCGGGCGGTTTGGCTGTACCACCTGCGCTTTCAACGCTACGGGGGCAGCTCCCGGTGTGCTTGATCCCACTGTCCATTCCAATGGCGATCTGGACGCGTTCATCGCCAAATATGACGGAGGTGGCAATCGTCTTTGGATCAAGACCTGGGGCGGAACGGGGTGGGACGCGGTAGTCAACATGACGACCGACGTGGCAAACAACGTGTATGCTAGCACCATGTTTTCGACCACCGTTGACTTTGGTGGTGGCCCCGTGACCTCGAAGGGCTTATGGGACTCTGGCATCGTCAAGTCCGCCGCCGACGGTACCTTCCAATGGGCTAAGACCTGGGGCGGAAGCGGCCAGGATTTTTCAGGCATCGCCATTGATGTGCGCGACAATCTGTATTCGGCTGGGAACTTCCAAAACACGGTTGACTTTGGCGCGGGCGACGCTGCCGACACGCATGTCGCCCACGGTTCATCCGACGCCTTTTTGAGTAAGTTCTCGAATGAAACCCAGTGGTACCGAGTTTATGTGCCCTTGACCGTTCGCTAGTCGCAAAAACGCCGGTAGCGTCGTGCGATCCTGCAACGATCCTGCTACCGGCGTCGAGCGCATCAGAACCGGATCATGACCTTGATCGCCTCACGGTCGTTCATCGCACGATAACCGTCGGGCACGCCATTGAGGGTGATGGTTCGGTCGAATACCCGCCCCGGTTCGATCCGGCCCTCGATCACGTCGGGCAGCAGTTCCTCAATGTAGGCCCGCACCGGAGCTGGACCGCCGGCGATGGTGATGTTGCGGAAGAAGGTTGACATCGCCGCTGGCATCGTCGCATCCTGGGGTACACCGACGCGGCCAACGGCACCGCCCGCACGGGCGATGCTCAGGGCAGTGCGCGTCGCCTCGCCGTGGCCGACGCACTCTAGGACGGAGTGCGCGCCGAGGCCGCCGGTGAGAGCGCGCACCCGCTCAATCGCCGCCTCGCCCCGCTCGCTGACGATATCGGTCGCGCCGAAGTCGCGCCCCAGGGCGATCCGGTCGGGGTGGCGACCCAGCAGGATGATCTGCTCAGCGCCGAGTCGGCGGGCGGCGATTACCCCGCACAGGCCGACTGCGCCATCGCCGACCACAGCCACCGTCTTGCCGGGGGCAACCTTGGCCGCGAGCGCCGCGTGGTGGCCAGTGCCCATCACGTCGGAGAGCGTGAGCAGCGACGGCATCAGCGCGTGATCGGGGCTGACCGGAAGTACGACAAGTGTGCCATCCGCCTGCGGGACGCGCACGGCCTCGCCTTGGCCCCCGTCAAGCTCCGTGCCGCCCCAGAAACCACCGTGGAGGCACGAGGTGTGTAGCCCTCCCTGGCAAAAAATACAGGTGCCGTCGGACCAGGCGAATGGGGCGACGACCAGATCGCCCGGCTTGACCCGCTGAACCTCGGTGCCGACCGCCTCGACAATGCCGATGAACTCGTGGCCCATGCGGTTGCCGATTTCGCTGGGCTTCATCTGCTGGTACGGCCAGAGGTCGCTGCCGCAGATGCAGGCGCGGGTGATGGTGACAAGGGCGTCGGTCGGCTTGATGATGCGGGCGTCGGGGACGTTTTCAATCCGAACGTCGCCGGCTCCGTACATAACAGTCGCACGCATAGTGAAGCTCCTTATGTTAGGCAACGTGAGGGGCTGGACTTTCTGGCGAGGTATCTCGACCTGCTGGCAAAAAATCCAGATGGTGCGTATTGCCTTGAAGATGATTCTCTATCCAGAAGCCATTATACAAGTCTTATGGGTATGAACACGTTTGGGAAGCCATCTATACGGCACGGGTTTGATCTTCAGCGTGAAGCGCAAACCGGAGTATCATGGAATCGTCTGGGTGCGCAGCCAGCCACCCACCACCTAGCCTGTTGATCATCGTGTGCTACGAGAGAAGGAGCGATGAAGACCACCAGTACCCTCAAAGCACGCTGTGCGCAGGTCGTGGAATCCGTGTCGGTCGCCAAGGGGCGCGTGCGGCTCATCCCATTTGACCAAAATGCCTGGTTCCAGTGCGTCTATTCCTCCATCCAACGAACCTTACCACAAGGCGCACCCCAGATCGTCCGTGACCACCTCCAGCGTGATCTTTTTGACGCGGTGGATGCCCTCAGAGACCAGCCACCAACTGTGGAAGTCTTCGAGCCGTGGATCGCAGGCACGATCCAGATGCTCGCGGCGACCTACGCGCTCAGCATTGGCCAGTCGCAGCGGCTGATCAATACCCTCCTGACGTACTACTACTGCTACTATCACGCTGAACGAGACAATGCGTGGAATGAGGCGCACCTGTTCATCATCTCGCACAGCCCTTTGTTTCACGTCCCCATCAATCACCATGTTTTGATTGGGCTCAAGGTGGCCTATGATTGTCCCGACCTGCACATCAATCGCGAGCGGACGTCTGCCACGGTGCGTGTTGGTGACGCCTTGGTATCGTGGTCGCGTTTGGACGATCTGCCCACGTATGTTAGAATCCAGTGCTTTGTACAAGACATAAAGGGTAATCATCTCCAGGCATTTGAGACGACACTCGACTTTGCCTTGTCCGAGCTTGCAGGCACGCTCTGAATACGAAGATAGCGCGGGAGTCCCCCGCACAAGGAGGAGTGATGAACGATTTCAACCAGAAGATCATTGCAGAATTTCGCGCCAATGGCGGCATAGTGGGCGGCCCATTCGCGGGCAGCACCATCCTGCTGCTCACGACGACCGGCGCCAAAAGCGGCCAGCCGCGCACCAACCCTCTTGTCTATACCACCGATGGCGACAAACTGGTGATTGTCGCATCGAAGGCTGGCGCGCCCACGAACCCCGACTGGTTCTACAATCTGGTCGCCAATCCGGTCGTGACCGTCGAGTGCGGCACTGAGCAGTTTCAGGCGCGGGCAACCGTCCCTAAGGCAGCCGAGCGGGATCGCCTGTTCAACCATGCGGCGGCGCACATGCCGGGGTTCGCCGATTATCAGCGCAACACCACCCGCACCATCCCAGTGATTGTGCTGGAGCGGATCTTGTGACGGCTCCCACGCCTATAGGAATGGCACCATGCAAGGGATTGACGATCTGCTCGTGCGGGTGAGCCGCAGGGAGCCGGAGAGTACGTCGTACATTGTCGAGATGTGGCTGGAGGGCGGTCGCCACGTGAACGCCCAAGAGGAACTTCAGCTCGATGATTATGTCGAGCCATCGCTCGCTGATGCCGTATCTCTGGCGACCCACGGGATCGAGCTCTTCAACCGGCTCTTCAGCGGGCGGCTCTCAATAGCCTTTCAGCAGGCGTGGGCGGCGGCTGTAACCCGCGACCGCATTCTGCGGGTGCGTTTGGCTCTCGACCCAACGGCTCCTGCGCTGCACGCGGTGCCCTGGGAATTGCTCTACTTCGACGATAGCGGCGGCCTCTCGCCTGCACGCCCCTTGGCCACCGATAGCCGTATCGCCTTCTCGCGCTATATCGAGAGTGCTGATTTCGACGAAGGCGTGCAGGTGAGTCGTCGCCCGGTACGCCTGCTGCTGGTTATCTCCGACCCGTGCGACCTCACGGATCGCTGGGGGCTGGTTCCTGTCAATCGGGCAGCCGAGGAGCGCGATTTCCGCACCCGGTTTAGCTTAGCCATTAGCTCGGGCCAGTTTCGCTACGACATCTTGCCGATTGCCTCGCCAGAGTCTCTCCAGAGTGCCATTGCTCAGGGTGGTCTTGAAGGCGAACAGCCCAGCGGCTACGATGTGCTGCTGTTTATGGGCCACGCTGCCCACCACGAACGCTACGGCTCGCGCCTGCTCCTTGAGGATGCGGAGACCCGGCGGGTGCGGCTTTATCCCGCTGCCGACATGCTGAATTTCGTGCGACAGCTCCCAAAGACCCACCGGATGGCGATGATTGTGCTGGTGGCCTGTAACAGTGCGACCACGTTCAACAACCGGATCATGAATAGCTTGGCCGCACGCCTGGTCATTGATGGCGGGGTGCCTGCGGTGCTGGCCATGCAGCGCCTGGTTGAGGTCAGTCTGGCCCGCCGCTTCACCCACCTCCTGAGCGAGCATCTGCTGCGCGAGGGAGTGATTGACATAGCCGTCAACACCGCACGGCGGCGCGTCTTTACGCTCGATGATGTGGGCTGGAGTACGCCGACACTCTATATGCGCTCCAGTGACGGACGACTCTTCACGCCAAACGCTCAGTTAGAGTACGTCCAGGGTATCTTAACCGACCCAACCTATATGCGCTGGAGCGGCCCGGAGTTCATCGAGTCTGGTGTGCTGACGGTGGCCCCTGGCCAGAGCTGGAATCTGCTGCGCTCGCGGCCCGAGGATGCGCCGTCGAGTGTGAGCGTGATCGAGACTCTGCATCGCATCGTTGATCCGGGCCAGTCCCGCAAGCGGCGCGACAGCACGGCCCAAAACAGCGGCGATAGTAACATCACTGCTGTGATCGGCCCTCCTCATTCGGGACAAACCACCATTCTCCAACGGCTGGCCTACGACCTCGCCATGAAGGTGACGATTGACCCGAGCAGTCCGCCGGGGGTGATGTTCTCGCTGATTGGCTACGAGACCCAGCGCGGCACCGGGCGTCTGGAGCGCCATATTGTGGAACAGGCTCGTGCCGCGAACGCTGCCCTCGGCGATGCGCTGGCTGCCCTATTTCGTCTACAAACGACGGTTCCCACCGACAACCAGCAGTCGCGCTACATTTTTTTGCTCGATAACCTTGACGGCCTGCCGGAGAAGGCCCGTATTGATGCGGCCAGCGATCTGAGTACACTCGCCGCACGCCTGGTTGACCAGCAGTTTGTGGCTACCTCGTCACAAGAGAGTTTCCCTACTCAGGCTCTCAGTGGCGCACGTGTCCTGGTGATCCAGCCGTTAAACGAGCAGCAGATCTTCCGCTATATTCGCCAGCGTGAAGATCAGGATGCTTACCAGATCTTTAATCAGATCCGTGACAATCGCCTGCTTGGTCTGGCCAGCGATCCGAGTCTGCTCGCCATGATCTACGCACGCATGGCAGGTGGTCAACAGACTCGCCTGACACGCAACCAGCTCGTGCGGGAGTATCTCGACCGCGCCCTCGGCAACGTCAACCCGCGCTACAACATCGGCGACGCCGCCCACGAAAGCCTGAGCGCCCTGGCGTGGCACAGCCGGTGGAATCACCTCGATCACATGCCGCTCAGCGATGCGTTCCGCATCATGGCTGATGTGCGCCGTGGCCGTGATTATAGCCTGGAGGATCTCTACCTTTCACTCTGCGAGGCCCGCCTACTGAGCGGTGTCAGCCAGGGCGCTACTCATTTCGTCAATCCGGCCATCCAGATGTACTGCACCGCCGTGGCCCTGTTGGCCCGTCCGGATCGCGCCGAGCGTCTGCGCGACATCATCACTCTCTGTAGCAGCCCGCAGCGGCAGCTCTGGTGGGAAGATGTGATCTACTCGCTGGCCGGGATGATCAGTGACCCGCTGCCGATCTTTGAGAATGTGGCCGCAGCCATCCGTGCAGGCAGTTACACCCACGCGCTGATCGCCGCCCGTTGTATGGAGGCTCTGCCGCCTGAGCATGACACTCGTCTGCCCACCGGGTTACGCAACGAACTCCTTGACGCCTGCGTACTCCGGCTCCGCGCCGACCGCGAGCCAGATGCCGACCGGCGTGAGCAGATCGCCACCGCCCTTGGCCGGATGAACCACCCCCAGGTGCGCTCCGAGTTGCGCCGAATCCTGATCGAGCGCGTGCGCAAAACGAGCAGCGGCATGCGCTACGAATATACCAATGTGCGGATCGCCGCTGCCCGCGCTCTGCGCAATATTACTCTCTCCAGCGGTGTGGACTTTAGCCACAATCATCCACACGATAAACGTGACGACCTCGTACTCACCCGTGGTGACTCTGACATGGTCTCGTTGGCGGATCACGTGAACACGAAGCCATCCGGCATGTCGCCTATCGCCGAAGATGTACTCATTCGGCTGATGCAGATTTGGGTGAAACAGGAGAATTCCCATGAGGACGACAGCCCTCGCGAGGACGACAGCCCCCGTGACGACGAAGAATCTCCTATGCCTCAGGTCGCCCTCCGCACGATGAGTACAAGCGAGTATAAAAAGGCGCAAGCGGATCGCAGGGAATATAAGCGACTCCAGGAAACTCGCGCGGAGTTCTGCGATATTCTGCTCCATTCTCCCAACCCACCCGAGCGCGCTCTGGCCGCCTTCGCCTTGGCCGATATGCGCAACACCACGTACAAGAAGATTCAGGACGCCCGCCAGCTCCTGCGTGTGATCCTCAGCCCCACAGACACCTCTGCGGTGGATGATTGGGAAGACACGATGTGGGCGGCATCTGATGCCCTGACGCTCTTTGAGCCAAGCCAGGTGGCTCCGTTGCTGACGGTGTTAATCCGGCACAAGCGCACCATGTCCGACAACGCCGCCCAGCAACTCGCCTATCTGGCAGGACGGGTGCGGACCACCGACGAGGACGTGATCGCATGGCTGATCACACTGCTCATCGCCAACCCGAGCCAAACGATTAAGAGCAAGGCGCTCCAGAGCTTGGCCTGGATGGGGATGGGTATTGAAAAGCGACCGCTCTATCTGGAAGACGGTCGGCCTGGCTTTACCATCAAAGAGTTGATCCAGGACATCGCCGCCGAGCGGATGATCCGTCCGCTCAAGGAGGGAGTCTACACCGTCACCCCGCGCCAGAGCGACATTGATGGTAGTCCGGTCTATCTGCGGGGTAAGGCGATAGAGGCTCTCGCCTGGATCGGCGATAGTGACACTCTTCGCGATCTTGATAAAGAGATAGGCAGTTGGCCACTAGAACTGCGCGAGCTATGGTACAAGGCTGCAGCTACGATCAGGGAGCGGGTATCGGATGCGGGGTAGTATAGCAAGGAGGCGGGAGGCAGGAGGCAGGGGGCAGGGGGTCTCCTGCCTCCCGCCTCCTGCCTCCTGCCTCCTGCCTCCTGCCTCCTGCCTCCTGCCTCCTGCCTCCTGCCTCCTGCCTACTTGCTCGCCCGCCGCGTTGCTACGTCGAAGATCACCGCTGATGCCAGCACTGCACCGCGCACGATGTACTGGTAGGAGATGTCTACGTTCATCAGGTTCATGCCGCTGGTGAGCGAGGTCATCACCAGCGCCCCGATGATCGAGCCCGTTACCCGGCCCACGCCGCCCGCTGCCGAGACGCCGCCCACGTAGGCGGCTGCAATCGCGTCGAGTTCAAACAGCGTGCCGGCGGTGGTGGTGGCCGATTTGAGTCGCGCAGCGAAGAGGATGCCCGAGAGCGCCGAGAGCATACCCATCGAGCCAAAGACCACGTAGATGATCCGCTTCACGCTGATGCCGCTCAGCTCGGCTGCGTCGGGGTTGCCGCCCACCGCGTAGATGTGTCGGCCCAGCACCGTTTGGGTGGTGATGAAATGGTAAATTCCGGTTACCGCCAGCATAATCACCACGGTCCACGAGATCCCGTTGTAGCTCGATAGCACCCAGGTGATCGCCCCAACCAAGGCCGAGATAAAGACCAGCTTGAGGACAAAAATATCCTTCGGCAGCACCTCAAAGCTGTACGCCTCCTGCTTTTGGCGTCGGCTGATCTCGCTCATCACGAAGAGGACAATCGCCACCACACCCACCAGTAGCGTCAGGAAATGCATGTTGGGCAGAATTTTGATCGGAATATCCGGAATGAAACCATCGCCAATGGCGGTGAACGCCGTGTCGGCGATGATAATCGTGCCGGTGCCGGCGGTCGCCAGTTGCAGCAGGCCACGGAAGATCAGCCAGCCCGCCAGCGAGGCCACGAACGAGGGAATGCCCAACTGGGCCACCGGTAGGGCCGTAATCAGCCCGGCGATGGCTCCCAGCACCAGAACCATCGGGATTACCAAGAAGACCGGCCAGCCCAAGCTTTTGAGCGCAATGGCCGCGATTGCGCCGATGAACCCGGCCAGAAAGCCCACCGACAGGTCAATGTGTCGGACAACGATTACCAGAGTCATGCCGACTGCCAATACCGCGATGTATCCGGTCTGGTTCAGCAGGTTGCTCAGGTTACGCGCCGAGACGAAGGTGCCTTTGGTGGTGATTGCAAAGATCAGCATGATCACGAACAGGGCGATGTACATGCCGTACTCGCGGATATTCTGCCGCAGTACTTTCTGAAGATTTTGGAAAAACATCCCCGAGTCTCCTAGTTTGTCGCGAGACGCATCACTTTTTCCGGGGTCGCTTCGGCAATGGGGAGCTCACCTGTGATCCGGCCCGATGAGACGATGTAGACCCGGTCGCTCATGCCCAGCACCTCGGGCAGTTCCGACGAGATCATAATAATGCTCATACCTTGATCAACAAGTGTATTCATGAGCGTGTAGATCTCAAACTTCGCGCCAACATCAATCCCACGGGTGGGTTCATCGAGGATGAGCAGGTCGGGCTTCACAAAGAGCCATTTGCTCAAGCAGACCTTCTGCTGGTTGCCGCCGCTCAGGTTCGAGACGCGCTGCTCGACACTGGGCGTCTTGATGTTTAGCGAGACCTTGTATTCGTTGGCAATCTTAATCTCGGCGTTGCTGTCAATGACGCCACGCTGCGCAATCGCGTACAGGTTGGCAAGTGTAATGTTCTCCTTGACATCTTGGATCAAGATCAGGCCGTTGCCCTTGCGATCCTCAGTCACATAGGCCACCCCGGCGCTGATCGCGTCCTGCGGCTGCCGGAACGATTGCGGCTTGCCCTTCATCAGCAATTCGCCCTTGATCTGGTAGCCCAGCGGGTTGCCGAAGATGCTCATCGCCAACTCTGTTCGCCCCGAACCCATCAGCCCGGCCACACCGACGATCTCGCCCCGGCGCACATTCAGGTTCACGTCGCGCAGGATCGTCCGGCCCAGCCCCGGATCGTAAGCGTTCCATCCGCGTACCTCCAGCACCACCTCACCCGGTTCCTTATGCTCGCGCCTCGGGTAGATGTTATCAATCTCGCGCCCGACCATATGCTTGATCAGGGCAGACTCAGAGACCTCGCCCTTGTGCGCGTCTAGCGTGCAGATCGTCTGCCCGTCGCGCAGCACCGTCACCGAGTCCGAGATTTCGATCACCTCTTTGAGCTTGTGCGAGATCAGGATGCACGTCACGCCCTGGTCGCGCAGACCGCGCAGCAGATCGAGCAGGTTGGCGCTGTCGTCCTCGTTCAGCGCCGCCGTCGGCTCATCGAGAATGAGCAGCTTGATGTCACGGCTCAGGGCCTTGGCAATCTCTACCAACTGCTGCTTACCGACGCCTAGATCTTTGATCTTTGCCGCTGGATTGACCTTGAGTCGCACCTTGTCCAGCATCTCGCCGGCCCGTTTGATCGTCTCGTTCCAGTTCACCAGCGGGCCGTTGCGGATCTCATTGCCCAGGAAAATATTCTCGTAGACCGTCAGTTCGGGGATCAGCGCCAGCTCCTGGTAGATGATCGCCACCCCCGCGTGCTCACTATCGCGGATGCCCCGGTAGCGCTGAACATCCCCACCCAGCAGAATATCCCCGCTATAGGTGCCGTGGGGGTAAACCCCGCTCAGCACCTTCATCAGCGTTGATTTGCCTGCGCCATTCTCACCGACCAAGCAGTGGATTTCGCCCCGTGCAACGCGAAAGCTGACATTGTTTAAGGCTTTCACGCCAGGAAATTCCTTGGTGATGTTCTTCATCTCCAAGATAGGAGTACTCATGGCGGCTCTCGTTTTTTTGAACCAAATATGGCGGATAGGAAAAAGGGCGGCTTCGCCGCCCCTCACGATACTTTTTCTGTGAGGCGTGAGCAGGTTCGCCGCCCACACCTCACAAAAAAGAGAAGTTCTCTACAGGCCGGTGAAGTCGCTCGCCTTGTAGTAGCCCGAGTCAATCAGGCTCGCCTTGAGGTTGGCCTTGTCCACCGTCACCACAGCGGACTGCACGGCAGGCACGTCCACCTTACCGTTGTTGTACACGCCCGAGGAGGTCGGGGTCTTGCCCTCAAGCAGGGAGACGGCAGCGGTGATCGCGTCCTTGACGAGGGTACGCACGTCCTTGAACACGGTCATAGACTGCTTGCCGTCAATGATGTACTGAACCGACGCCTTCTCCGCGTCCTGGCCAGTCACCAGATAGCTCTTCACGTCCTTGTCGGCCTTGAAGGTGTCGGCAATCGAGCGGGCGGTACCGTCGTTCGGGGCCAGGATAAAGACGTTGCCCTTATCGGCTGCTGTCGCCGAGGTCAGGTTCGACTCGGCCAGCGTCTTGGCTGCATTGAAGTCCCAGTTCGTCGTGATCTGGCCGATGATCTTCGACTGCTCATCGCGGGTCAGATCAGCCTTGGCCTGAAGCGCCACGGCCTCGCTGGAGTTCTTGATCACGAACGTGCCGTCGGCGATCTTGGGCTGAAGCACCTTCCAGGCACCCTGGAAGAAGACGAAGGCGTTGTTGTCGCTCGACGCGCCCGCGTAGAGGTAGAGCGGGTTGCCGGTGCCCTTGGCGTTGTCAACCAGGTACTTGGCCTGATTCGCACCCACGGCCAGGCTATCAAACGTCACGTAGTAGTCCACCGCGTCGGTCTCGCGGATCAGGCGGTCGTAGGAAATGACCTTGACCCCAGCCTTGCGGGCCTCATCGGCGGCGGCGGCGGCAGCGGTGCCATCCTGCGGGCAGATGATCAGCACCTTAATGCCCTTGGTGAGCAGAGCCTCGACGTTGGCCTTCTCTTTGGCCGAGTCGCCCTGGCTGAACAGAATTTCTACCTGGTAGCCAGCCTTGGTCAGCTCTTCGCTGAAGCGGGTCTCGTCCTGGATCCAGCGGGGCTCATCCTTGGTCGGCAGCACAATGCCGACGGCCAGCGTGGAATTTGCGGGGGCGGCAGTCGTCGCGGGGGCGGCAGTCGTCGCAGCAGTGGTTGCCGCAGCAGGGGCGGCAGTCGTCGCAGCGGCAGCGGTCGTTGCAGCAGTGGTTGCCGCAGCAGGGGCGGCAGTGGCCGCAGCGGGAGCCGTTGTACGAACGGCAGTCGGGGCGGCGGCGGGGGTGCCACCGCAGGCAGCGAGAACAGACGACGTGACCAATGTCAGTAGCGTGAATACGGCGCCTTTGAACCGCATGGTGTGTCCTCCTAGACAGTAGAATATTTCCGCAGTGAAATCGATCAGGTTATGGGAAGAATCTCGTGAGTCTCGCTCTCCTTCCTCGCCGACACTCCATGTGTGCGCGGCGGTACATCTATCGTGGTGCTTGATGCGGTGATGGGTTAGGAAGTATAGCACACTATTAGGAGACGATGCTCCACGAAACAGGCTCCACACTCCTGGTGCAAAGTCCCAGCATCGCTGCGCACAGTGAAGCGTCCCGGCGATGATGATGCTCACCGGGACGCTTTGCTTCGTTCAGCGTAACACAATGACAGCGTTACTTCTGCGGTATTGCCTTTTTGCCCGTCTACTCGTATCGCAGTGCCACAATCGGGTCGAGCCGGGCCGCGCTGCGGGCCGGGGCGATGCCGAAGAAGAGTCCGACGGCCAGGGCGAATCCGAAGGCCAGCAACGCGACGTCCCAGCTCAGGGTTGTGGTCAGTAGCCCGCTTAGGTTCACCGCCAGAGCGATGGCCGAGCCCAGGGCCAGACCAGCCAGCCCGCCCACTCCGCTCAGGGCTAGGGACTCGAACAGGAACTGGCGCATGATGTCGCCCTCACATGCGCCTAGCGCCTTGCGCAACCCGATCTCGCGGGTTCGCTCGCGCACCGATACCAGCATGATGTTCATGATCCCGATCCCGCCCACCAGCAACGAGATGGCCGCAATCGCCGCCAGGAACATGGTCAGCATCTGCGTTGTCTGCGTCACCGTTGCCAGAATCGTGGCCTGGTTAATCACGCTGAAGTTATCGGCGCTGCCATCAAGGGCCAGGCTATGCTCCTCGCGCATGGTCGTCTCAACCTCGGCCTGGGCCGCATCTACCACAGTGGCGCTGCTAGCCTGAGTCACAATTGTCGAAACTGTCCAACTTCCACCTACTGAGCGCGCCCCGAAGAGGATGCGCTGGGCCGTACTCAGCGGTATGATCACGCCGTCATCGGACGAGCCGAAGCCGGAGCCGCCGCTGCTGGCCAGCACGCCCACCACAGTGAACTGCTGCCCGGTCACCCGCACTGTCTGCCCCAGCGCGCCGCCGTCAGGGAAGAGGGTCTTGGAGACATTCGCCCCCAGCACGATCACCTTCGCCGTTGTACTCACGTCGTCGGCGCTGATAAACCCGCCCTCGGCCAGGGTGCTGTTGTGAACGCTGGCGTAGATTGCACTGGCCCCGGTGACGCGGGCGTTCACGTTATTGCTGCCCGCCACCAGTTGGGCATTCCCACTGTATTCGGGCGAGACCTGGGCGATGTCGGGGTTGCGTGTGCTATCGGTGAGCGCCTCGGCGTCGGACATCGTCAGGCTGGAGCTGTCGCCCACCGCGCCGCGCACGCCGCCGCTGCTGGATGCGCCAGATCGCACAGTGAGCAGATTCGCGCCGTTGGAGGTAATCGAGGCGGTGATCGAATTCTGTGCGCCGCGCCCAATCGAGAGCAGGGCCACCACCGCCGCCACACCGATCAGCACGCCGAGGGTGGTCAGCAGGGTGCGCAGCGGGTTGGTGCGCAGGGTGGTCAGGGCGAAGCCGAGCGTCTCCATCCAGCCGATCCCGCCATCCATCAGGGCGTCAACCTCGGCGTCCAGACGTTCCGCCTCGTTCATAGGGATCGCTATCGGGGCGACCCGTTTCATCACCGGGCTATGCGTGCTCATGGCGGAGTCTCCACTGCTGCCGCGTCGGGAGTCGGCGGCTACGGGCCTTCTGCACGTGCGTCTCATCGGGCCAGGCGTCGGCGGTTAATACATCGCGCACCAGTTGGCCGTCGCGGATTTCGAGCAATCGTTTGGTCTGGCGCGCCACATCCGGCTCGTGCGTAACGACGATGACCGTCATACCGGCGCGGTTCAGATCGGCGAACAGGCCCATAATCTCGGCGCTGGTTTTGGTATCGAGTGCGCCAGTGGGTTCGTCGGCCAGCAGCAGGGCCGGGTCTGTTACCAGGGCGCGGGCGATAGCCACGCGCTGTTGCTGACCACCTGAGAGTTCCTGGGGCCGATGCCCCATACGCTCACCCAGGCCAACCCGCTCTAGGGCCGCTGCCGCCTTACGGTGGCGCTCGGCTGCCGAAATACCGCCGCGATAGGCCAGAGGCAGGGCTACATTTTCCAGGGCCGTGCTGCGAGCCAGCAGGTGGAACTGCTGGAAGACGAAGCCGATCTTGCGGTTGCGCACCGCCGAAAGCAGGGCCGGATCAAGCTGCTCAATCGGCAGTCCGTCCAGGTGGTAGCTGCCCGATGTGGGCGTATCCAGGCAGCCAATCATATTCATCAGGGTACTCTTACCCGAACCCGATGGCCCCACAATCGCCACAAACTCACCACGGCGGATCTCGAAGCTCACCCCGCGCAGCGCCTGCACCTCAAACTCGCCCATCGTGTAGGTGCGCCGCAGATCTTGGGCCACAATCATAGCGTTCATGAGAAGGTTCCTCTCGGATGCCGGTATTGCCAGATGCTTGTCTGCCTATTCCCCCTCACCCCCAACCCCTCTCCCACCAGGGGAGAGGGGAGATTCTGCATCAGGA
>Ga0208376_1000314_pt1 | contig 15254 bp, 16 predicted proteins | sample CryBogmetaGMA25M_FD_184548 | JGI IMG/M metagenome (GOLD analysis project Ga0208376, IMG submission 184548) | Freshwater microbial communities from Crystal Bog, Wisconsin, USA - MA2.5M (SPAdes) | ecosystem: Environmental > Aquatic > Freshwater > Lake | place: Crystal Bog, Wisconsin, USA...
TCTCCATCATTACAAAGAGTTTGTTGCTGCTTTAACTGATGAAGAAGCTAAGGTTCAGGGCGCGCGTTGTATGGACTGCGGTATTCCGTTCTGTAATAGTGGTTGTCCAGTAAACAACATCATTCCTGATTTCAATGATTTGGTTTTCCATAATGACTGGAAAAATGCTTTAGATGTGTTGCAGTCCACTAATAACTTCCCAGAGTTCACTGGCCGTATTTGCCCAGCACCCTGCGAAGCTGCTTGTACCTTAGGAATCAATCGTGCACCCGTTGGCATTAAGTCAATTGAACATGCCATTATTGATAAAGGTTGGGAAAGCGGTTGGGTAAAGCCTCAGCCATCCAAAGCTAAGACTGGTAAAAAGATCGCCGTTGTTGGCGGCGGCCCTGCAGGCATGGCTGCTGCTCAGCAATTGGCACGTGTTGGCCACGATGTCACCGTGTATGAAAAGAATGACCGGATTGGTGGTTTGCTCCGTTACGGTATTCCTGATTTCAAAATGGAAAAATGGCTCATTGATCGTCGCGTAGAGCAGATGCAGGCCGAGGGTGTGAAATTTGAAACGGGCGTTTTTGTTGGTAAAGAAGCCATGGGTGCTGAAGTAAAAAATTACTCCACTAAAACAGTTTCTCCTGAGCAGTTGATGAAAGATTTTGATGCTGTGGTCATCACTGGTGGGGCAGAGCAGCCACGTGACCTGCCTGTCCCTGGTCGTGAATTGGCTGGTGTTCACTATGCGCTAGAGTTCTTGATTCCTCAAAATAAAGAAAATGCTGGTGATTTCAAGAATGAAATTCGTGCAACTGATAAACATGTCGTTGTTATCGGCGGTGGTGACACGGGATCTGATTGCGTAGGGACTTCCAATCGCCATGGCGCAAAACAAATTACTCAATTCGAGTTATTGCCACAGCCACCTGAAGTTGAGAATAAGCCATTGGTCTGGCCTTATTGGCCAACGAAATTACGTACCTCTTCCTCACATGAAGAGGGTTGTGAACGGGATTGGTCAGTAGGGACTAAGCGTTTTGAAGGTAAAAACGGCAAAGTTGAGAAATTGATCGGCGTCCGTTTAGAGTGGAAGGATGGCAAGATGGTTGAAGTTCCAAATTCTGAATTTGAGATCAAGGCTGATCTAGTGCTTTTGGCGATGGGTTTTGTATCCCCGGTGCAACAAGTCTTAAATGCTTTCGGAGTTGAAAAGGATGCGCGCGGCAATGCTAAAGCTACCGTGGACGGTCAAAATGCTTACCAAACAAACGTTCCGAAGGTATTTGCTGCAGGCGATATGCGTCGTGGACAATCTTTGGTAGTTTGGGCGATTCGTGAGGGGCGCCAATGTGCCCAGGCAGTAGACCAGTATTTAATGGGGTCATCTGTTTTACCCCGATAATATCGGGGATATGAACACTGGCCACCCGAACTCTTTGGATGTAAGCAATCAGCCCGCAAGAGAAGTTGTCGTTTCTATAAAAGACGTCAACTTTTCCTATGCTCCTGGCGAGAGACAGATTTTGTCGGGGCTCAATATGGAGTTCCGTCGTGGCCAAGTGGTTGCAGTAATGGGCGGCTCAGGATGCGGTAAGACTACCATTCTTCGTTTAATCGGCGGACAATTTACAGCTCAATCCGGACAAGTCCTATTTGAAGGACAAGATATTGGCAAGATGACCGGGGCTCAATTGATGGCAGCGCGTCGTCGGATGGGAATGTTGTTTCAGTTCGGCGCACTATTTACTGACCTCAGTGTCTTTGAAAACGTTGCCTTTCCTTTGCGTGAACACACTGATTTGAGTGAAGAGCTTTTACGCTCTTTAGTATTAATGAAATTAAATGCAGTTGGCTTACGTGGCGCTCGAGATTTGATGCCGGCACAGATATCCGGTGGAATGGCAAGACGTGTAGCTCTCGCTAGAGCAATTGCATTAGATCCTCCGCTCATCATGTATGACGAGCCTTTTGCAGGCTTAGATCCCATTTCTCTAGGGATTACTGCTAGATTGATTCGTGATCTAAATAATGCGCTGGGGGCCACGAGTTTATTAGTCACCCACGATGTTGAAGAGACATTTGAAATCGCGGATTATGTGTACTTTATCGCCAATGGCAGAATTGGCGCTCAAGGAACTCCAGACGAATTAAGTCGCTCTACAGATCCTTTTGTTAGACAGTTCTTGGACGCAGCTCCAGATGGGCCCGTACCTTTTCACTATCCAGGTCAAAGTCTTGAGGAAGATTTTGGGGTGAGAGTCTGATGGCGTTAATACATACATTGTTCAACTTTTTTGGTGACATTGGATTTTTCGTTCGCCGCAATTTAAGCAGCTTGGGCTTAGCAGCACGCATGTTTGCTGCAGTCATTTGGCGCTCAGGATTTTTATTGAGACGCCCTCGTTTAGTTATTGATCAGATTTTGTTTGTTGGTAACCATTCATTTGTGATCATCGCGGTTTCCGGTTTGTTTGTAGGGTTTGTATTGGGTTTGCAGGGTTACTACACTCTGAACCGCTATGGGTCTGAACAAGCTCTTGGATTATTGGTCGCCTTATCTTTAACTCGTGAATTAGGCCCAGTGATTACTGCTTTATTGTTTGCCGGGCGCGCAGGAACTTCCTTGACTGCAGAAATTGGCTTGATGAAAGCAGGAGAGCAATTAAGTGCAATGGAAATGATGGCTGTTGATCCATTAGGTCGCGTAATCGCACCACGACTATGGGCGGGCATTATTGCAATGCCTATTTTGGCGACCATCTTTACTGCAGTTGGAGTAATGGGTGGTTATTTTGTGGGTGTGCCTTTAATTGGGGTGGATTCTGGAGCCTTTTGGTCACAAATGCAGGGGGGCGTAGATCTCTTTTCAGATATCGGCAACGGTTTAATTAAAAGTATGGTCTTTGGGGTGGCGGTAACTTTTATTGCCCTATATCAAGGCTATGAGGCCAAGCCTACCCCCGAGGGGGTATCACAAGCCACTACTCGTACGGTGGTAATTTCCTCTTTATCGGTTTTGGCATTGGATTTCTTGCTAACCGCAATGATGTTCTCGAACTAGAAAGAATAAACTGGGGCTCTTATGAGAAAAAGTGCAATTGATATTTGGGTAGGAATTTTTGTCGCTATTGGTTTATTGGCGGCATTATTTCTTGCATTAAAAGTTGGCAATATGAATGCAGTGTCATTTGCGCCAACTTACAAAATTTCCGCCCGCTTTGACAATATCGGTGGCCTAAAGCCTCGTGCACCAGTAAAGAGTGCTGGTGTCGTTGTAGGTCGTATCGCAAATATCTCTTTTGACGATAAAACCTATCAAGCAACGGTTGTCATGACGATTGAAGAGGCTTATAAATTTCCAAAGGATTCATCGGCGAAGATTTTGACTTCTGGCTTATTGGGTGAGCAGTACATTGGCCTAGAGGCTGGTGGCTCGGATGATATGTTGACGAATGGCGAAAAGATTACCCAAACTCAATCTGCAATTGTTTTAGAAAATTTAATTAGTCAGTTTCTGTATAACAAAGCTGCAGATAGTGGGCAAGAAAAGGGTGCTACAAAATGAATTTGCTGGTTGGGTTGACAAGCAAGGTTAAGCGCCTAAGTATTCTTTGCCTCGCAGCTTTGATGATGGGCTGCGCCTCTTTACCAGCAGGAGTTGAGCCTTCTCCTCATGATCCATGGGAATCGTTTAATCGTCCCATCTTTGAATTTAATGAGGTCTTAGACGCTTATGTTCTAAAGCCAGTGGTAGCGGGGTACCGCTTTGTTTTGCCTGAATTTGTTCGAGAGGGTATTTATAACTTCTTTAGTAACTACAACGATATCTACACCGCCCTGCAGAATATGTTGCAAGGTAAGCCAGATTTTGCATTCAATGATTTGATGCGTGTAGTCGTTAATACTACCTTTGGTTTAGGTGGCTTAATTGATATGGCTACTCCCGGTGGTCTTGAAAAGCATAAGGAAGATTGGGGTCAAACTTTTGGAGTGTGGGGGGTGCCCGCTGGCCCCTATGTCGTATTACCATTCTTTGGCCCAAGCAATGTGCGAGATACCTTTGGTACGGTTGCCGATTTAGAGTCTGACTATTTCTTCAAATACATCAACCCAGTCGGTTTGCGTAACAGTCTTACTGGATTACGCGTGGTTAATTCCCGAAATACTTATTACGAAGCAGGGGATTTGCTTGATGGTGCAGCCATTGATAAGTACAGCTTTATGCGGGATGCCTATATACAGCGCCGTCAGTATCAAATTAATGAGGGCCGCGATGATGAAGAGCCTACTATGCCTCCATACCAAAATCCTTACGAGTAAGTGCATTGTTTAAAGGGCTAAAATTAGCCCTCATTTAGATAAAAATAGTGAGATCAGCCAATATGAAAAGTTTCAACAAATTTACCCAGTGTTTGGTGACGGCTGTACTTTTCATTTCAGGCGGGGTTTTTGCGCAAATACCTGACCAAGCGACAGCACCAGATGCCTTAATCAAAATGGTGGTGACTGATGTAATGGCCTCTGTAAAGGCTGATCCAGATATTCAAAAAGGTAACATCCCTAAGATCGTCGAATTGGTTGAAAAGAAAATTGTTCCATACACCGATATGCGTCGCACTACAGAAATGGCAATGGGTCCTAATTGGAAGAAGGCCACTCCTGAGCAGCAAAGCCAGTTGGTCATGGAATTCAAAAACCTATTAATTCGAACATACTCTGGCGCATTGAGTCAGTTGCGCGATCAAACAGTGCAGTTCAAATCCCTTCGTGCTGCCCCTGATGATAAAGAGGTGGTGGTGAAAACCGTCGTGCTTGGTCGCGGCGATCCAGTGCCTTTGGACTATCGTCTTGAAAAAACTGATAAAGGCTGGAAAGTCTATGACATGAACATCATGGGCGTATGGCTAGTTGAGGCTTATCGCAATCAATTCTCAAATCAGATCAGCCAAAACGGAATAGAAGGGCTCGTCAAGTTCTTACAAGATCGTAATAAGCAGTTAGCTACTGCTAAACCAGCTAATTAAATCAAGATATTCAACGATGCCTTTTTTTCTACCGCAAAAAGTAACGCAGGAAAATGCCCTGCGGTTGGAAAAAGAAGGCTTGCTAAATACTGAAAATTTAAGAGTCGTAAATTGTTCTTCTTTGAAAGATTTTGACTCTACAGTACTAACGGTCCTGTTAGCTTGGCAAAAAAAACTACAACTCGATGGGCACTCTATTTTGGTGGAGCATGCGCCTGAGAAGTTAAAGGTATTGGCTGGTGTTTATGGTGTCTCTGCATTGCTAGGTTTGCAATAGCATGCATCCTGCAATCTCAATTAAGAATATATCAAAACACTACGGCGCCTTACAGGCTCTAGATGATGTGTCTTTAACAATTGAGCCCGGAGAATTTTTTGGCCTACTCGGACCCAATGGCGCTGGTAAAACTACTTTGATTTCTATTTTGGCGGGCTTGGTTACCCCTAACCAAGGCCATGCGGCCATTATGGGGGCAGATGTACAGAAGTCATTTCGTGAAGCTCGTCGTATGTTGGGCGTAGTTCCTCAAGAATTAGTATTTGACCCCTTCTTTACGGTTCGTGAAACCTTACGTTTTCAATCAGGCTATTTCGGCATTCGCAATAACGATGCCTGGATCGATGAGATCATGGCTTATCTTGATCTCACTGGTAAGGCTGATAGCAATATGCGTTCTTTATCTGGTGGAATGAAGCGGCGCGTTCTTGTTGCTCAAGCACTCGTTCACAGGCCTCCAGTCATTATTTTGGATGAACCTACCGCCGGGGTAGATGTGGAGTTGCGTCAATCGTTGTGGCAATTTATTAGTCGACTCAATCAAGACGGCCATACGATTGTATTGACTACACATTATCTTGAAGAAGCTGAGGCCTTATGTCAGCGAATTGCCATGCTAAAGCAAGGCAAGATTGTTGCATTAGACAGTACGAAAAATTTACTGGCTCGCTATGGTTCTGTGAAAAAAGATGGTGAAGGTAAAACAGATTTAGAAGAGGTTTTTGTCAACATCATGTCTGGAGGCGCTTTGTGAAGCATGGACTAATTAGACCTCCTTTAGAGTACGGCAGCGGCTTCCCAACTTTATTGCGTAAAGAAGTATTACGTTTTTATAAGGTGGGCTTTCAGACAGTAGCAGCACCAGTACTCACGGCGGTTTTATATCTTATGATTTTTGGCCATGTTCTTGAAGGTAGAGAAGTCTATGGGCGACTAAGTTATACAGCGTTTCTGATTCCGGGCTTGGTGATGATGAGCGTCTTGCAAAATGCGTTTGCAAATACTTCTTCATCGATCATCCAATCTAAGGTCACAGGAAATTTAGTCTTTGTATTGCTTGCGCCCTTAAGTCATCTGGAGTTTTATGCGGCTTACATTCTAGCTGCAGTATTTAGAGGAGTCGTTGTTGGGTTGGGAGTATTTTTAATTACCGCTTGGTATGGATTGCCGTCTATCGAGAATCCCTTGTGGATTTTGATTTTTGCTTTCTTGGGCGCTGCTATTTTGGGAAGTCTAGGTTTGATTGCGGGTATTTGGGCAGATAAATATGATCAACTGGCTGCTTTTCAGAATTTCATCATCATGCCCGCCACAATGCTCTCGGGAGTTTTTTATTCAATTCATTCTCTGCCGCCTGCATGGCAGGCCGTATCCCATTTCAACCCATTCTTTTATATGATTGATGGCTTTCGCTATGGCTTTTTTGGGGTGTCAGATATATCCCCATGGAATAGCTTAGCCATTGTTACTTGCTTCTTCATCGCGGTTTCGGTGATCGCTTTGCGTTTGCTGCAAAAGGGCTATAAGCTCAGATACTAAGTTTTTAGGAGAAAAAGATGTTGCCTACCCCCGAACAAATTGAGAGCTATATTAAGCAGGGGCTTAGCTGTACCCACATTAAAGTAGAAGGTGATGGCCAACATTTCTTTGCCACTATTGTGAGTCCTGATTTTGAGGGTAAGCGCTTAATACAGCGCCATCAGTTGGTTTATGGTGCCATGGGCGATCGTATGAAAGCAGAAGTACATGCCCTATCAATTAAAGCATTCACTCCAGAAGAATTTGCTCAAAATTCTGCTGCATAAAAATAATTAAATACCCAGTTTTTATTGGAATCGTTTCATGGATAAATTACGAATGGTTGGTGGCACCCCCCTTGAGGGTGAGGTAGTGATTGCAGGCGCCAAGAATGCAGCGTTGCCAATCCTGTGCGCATGCTTGCTTACCGACCAACCAGTGGTATTACGTAATGTTCCTGATTTGCAGGACGTCCGTACTATGCTCAAGCTTTTGCAAGAAATTGGTGTGACGGTGAACTTTCCTGATGCAAGTGACCGTAGTCATTTAGTACTCAATGCTGCAGTGATTAAGAGCTCAGAAGCGACTTATGAGATGGTAAAAACCATGCGAGCTTCCATCTTAGTATTGGGCCCACTCTTAGCCAGAATGCATAGCGCTAAGGTTTCTTTACCTGGCGGTTGCGCTATCGGCGCGCGACCAGTAGATCAGCACATTAAAGGCCTTAAGGCGATGGGTGCGAGCATCAAAATTAAGAGTGGCTATATTCAGGCCGAGACTAAGCCGCAGACAGAACGTCTCACAGGCGCCTCAATTTTGACCGACATGATCACTGTGACGGGTACGGAAAACTTATTAATGGCAGCTACCCTAGCTTCGGGTACGACTATTTTAGAAAATGCGGCAAGAGAGCCAGAGGTTGGAGATCTTGCTGAGCTACTAGTGAAAATGGGTGCAAAGATTTCAGGGATCGGTAGCGATCGTTTAGTGATTGAGGGAGTTGAAAAACTTCATGGTGCTGAACATTCAGTGATTCCCGATCGAATTGAAGCTGGAACATTTTTATGTGCCGTTGCCGCTGCAGGTGGCGAGATCTTAGTAAAGCATTGCCGCCCTGATACTTTAGATGCAGTGATGGTGAAACTAAAGGATGCAGGCTTACAAATGGAAGTTGGTTCCGATTGGATCAAGGCGACTATGCAGGGTCGTCCTAAAGCAGTGAGTTTTCGCACTTCAGAGTATCCAGCCTTCCCAACCGATATGCAGGCACAGCTCATGGCAGTCAATGCCTTGGCGGGGGGTAGCTCAACGATTACCGAAACAATTTTTGAAAATCGGTTTATGCACGTTCAAGAATTAAATCGTTTGGGCGCGGATATTGCAATTGAGGGTAATACAGCAATTGTGCAGGGTGTTGAAAAACTATCGGGTGCAATTGTGATGGCCACAGATTTAAGAGCTTCCGCTAGCTTGGTTATTGCTGGCTTAGCCGCTCAGGGTGAAACTCAGGTAGACAGGATTTACCATTTAGATCGTGGTTACGACCGAATGGAGCACAAATTAACGCTCTTAGGTGCAAAGATCGAGCGCATTAAGTAAGCCTGATGGATAATTAGTCCATGAAATTGACTTTAGCCCTCTCCAAAGGGCGCATCTTCGAAGAGACTGCTGAGATCTTATCCAAGGTCGGTATTGTGCCGCTTGAAGACCCTGAAAAGTCACGCAAACTCATTATTGAGACATCAAACCCTGATGTGCGCTTAATTATTGTGCGCGCTTCAGATGTGCCAACCTATGTGCAATTTGGTGGTGCTGACTTTGGTGTAGCTGGTTTAGACGTTTTGATGGAAAAAGGTGGCGACGGCCTTTACGTGCCGTTTGATCTCAATATTGCGAAGTGCAGAATGTCGGTTGCAGTACGCGAGGGATTTGATTACGCTGCTGCCGTGAAGCAGGGCTCCCGTTTAAAGGTTGCCACAAAGTACGTTAATTGTGCGCGTGAACACTTTGCTAACAAAGGCGTTCACATTGACACGATTCAGCTCTATGGCTCCATGGAACTGGCCCCACTGGTAGGTTTAGCCGATGCGATTGTGGACTTGGTTTCTACAGGAAATACACTCAAAGCGAATGGCTTAGTAGAGGTGGAGCCTATTGCGGATATTAGCGCTCGCTTAGTGGTGAATCAAGCTTCGTACAAACGTAAGCGTGCACAACTTCAACCTATTTTTGAGTTACTGAAGTAAATCAACCCTCACCCAATGTCTTCACAAGTTAACCTTCAGCACCTCAATAGTAAGGATGTCAGTTTCAAAGAAACCTTGCTAGCTAGTCTTTCATTGCCTATGACGGATGATGAGGCGATTGATGCTGCGGTGGTAAAGATCTTATCGGCTGTAAAAGACAGGGGTGATGAGGCGGTTCTAGCTTTTACTAAACAGTTTGACCGCCTAAATGCGACTAGCGTTTCTGATTTGGAAATCTCTCACAAAGATTTAGAGCAAGCTTACAAGTCTTTATCTGCAGAGCAAAAGAATGCCTTAGATGTTGCCGCACAAAGAGTGCGTGCTTATCACGAGAAACAAAAGATTGAAGCTGGATGCCATTCCTGGGAGTATGAAGAGGCGGATGGCACCCGCTTAGGTCAAAAAGTAACGGCAATTGACCGCGTTGGAATATATGTTCCTGGCGGTAAAGCGGCTTACCCATCTTCGGTGTTGATGAATGCGATTCCAGCCAAAGTGGCTGGTGTTACTGAAGTGATCATGGTGGTACCTACACCCGATGGTGCACGCAATCCCTTAGTGTTAGCGGCTGCTTATTTAGCTGGAGTTGATCGCGTGTTTACGATTGGCGGTGCTCAAGCAGTAGGCGCTTTAGCTTATGGTACGAAAACTATTCCTTCAGTGGATAAGATTGTTGGTCCTGGTAACGCCTATGTTGCCGCTGCTAAGCGCAGAGTATTTGGCATTGTCGGCATCGATATGATTGCAGGGCCTTCAGAAATTTTGGTTCTTTGTGATGGGGCAGGTAATCCGGACTGGATTGCGATGGATTTATTCTCTCAAGCAGAGCATGATGAACAGGCCCAGTCTATTTTGCTATGCCCAGATGCAGTATTTATTGAAAAAGTGCAAGAAAGTATTCGTAAGCTACTTCCAGAAATGCCGAGAGCAAAAGTCATTGAGGCTTCTTTGACTAATCGAGCGCTGTTGATTCAGGTTCGGGATATGGATGAGGCATGCGAGATTGCTAACGCCATTGCTGCAGAGCACTTAGAAATTTGTGCTGCTGATCCACGTCAGTGGGCTGAGAAGATTCGTCATGCTGGTGCCATCTTCATGGGCAATTACACCAGTGAGTCTCTTGGAGATTATTGTGCAGGACCAAATCATGTTTTACCTACTGCACGGACTGCACGCTTTTCATCACCACTTGGCGTTTATGACTTTATTAAGCGCTCGAGCATGATTGAGGTCAGCGAGGCTGGCGCTCAATCACTGGGTGCAGTAGCGAGTACCTTAGCTCACGGCGAAGGCCTGCAAGCCCATGCACGTGCTGCTGAGATGCGCCTGAAAAAATAATAGTAATTACTTGATATAAATCGAAGTTGGCTCTTTGCTGTCTGAAAATTTCTGCCACATTTCTTTAAAGGCTGCTTCCAGCTTCTGCGTATATAAAACAGTATTGAATAGCGGAGTAGTTAGCCGGTTTTCTTGTAGTCGTTTTTTGTAATGAGCCATTAGCTCAGGCTTATTGGCAAGCTTAACAGCAAGAGCTTCATATTCACTTTGATTGTGTGTGACAAGATCAGGCAGATTGATTGCCTGTAAAAGGCTAGCACCAACCCTTCCTGGAAAGGTATTTCCTGTGAGGGTAAGGACAGGTAAGCCGGCCCACAAAGCGTCGCTGGCAGTGGTGTGGGCGTTATAAGGTGCTGTATCCAGGAAGAGGTCTGCTAAGGAATGTCTAGCCAAATGATCTGTAGCAGAAATGCGCTTAGCAAAAATAAGGCGAGTAGGGTCGATCGTGTGATTGAGGGCTACCTTTTTTAGATTCTCAGAGACGAGCTCATTATCTTCAAGCAACCATAAGACGCTATTGGGGGTTTTCTCTAAGATGTTCATCCAACTTGAAAATACTTGCGGTGTAATTTTGTAGGTATTGTTAAAACAGCAAAATACAAAGCCATTTTCTGGCAAGTCAAAATCTGCTCGCGTTAATGAATGAGTAGTGATTTCTCTTTTATTGTCATTTGCTTGATAACTATTTGGTAGATAGACAATTTTCTCGCAATAGAATTTTTGACTTTCCTCTGGAATAACAATCGAGTCAGCAATTAAGTAATCCATATACTCAGCGCCTAGGGTACCTGGGAAGCCAAGATAATTCACTTGTATAGGCGCAGGGTGATATGAAAAAATATTTTGGCGTTCAGCGCCAAAGTAACCATTTAAGTTAACCAAGATATCTATTTCGAGCATACGAATAAGTTCAATCGCCTGTTTATCGCTCAGATTTTTAATGTCATAAATATGGTCAAAGCAATTATTCAGTCTTTGCCTTGTTTTACTACCGTCATCCCAGCCATTGTCTAATGCGTAAGTTTCAAACTCATCTTTGTTATGAGATTCGAAAACTCCACACAATAGTAGTGAGGTTGCATGCTCACGAAACTCACCACAAAGATAGGCAATTTTGATCTTTCGAGGAGATTTTTCAGAGGCTTGCCCTACAGCTTGAGGATGGCTAGGATAAATCTTGCTTGCATATATTTGTGCGCATCGTTTTAGATCTTCTTCGTTATCAGAGATCCCTTGGTACCCAAAGGGTTCAGCTGCAGGTTGATCAGACAAGATCGCTTCTTTGATAGAGCCTACTAAAGACTTTGTTTCTGACCAATCGGCACAAAGCATTTTTTGATGCAATAGTTTGCCGATTAAAAAGGGAGATGCAGGTTCCAATGAAAAAGCTTTTTCATAAGCCTGGAGTGCCAGATGATTTTTGCCTGCCGCCTTATAAGTAACCGCTAGATTGGACCAGCAATCAGCAATTGAGGGATTTAGACCAATGGCCTTTTGTGAGGCATCAATGGAGTCTTGGTATTTTTCAGCTTTACATAAGCTTTCTGCCAAGCTAAACCAGCCCTCGTAATCCCCGGGGAGGAGATTGGTGTAGGCGGCGAAAGATTGGCTTGCTCGTTCGTAATTGAGCTGCTCTCGATAGCAAATGCCCAGGTTGAAGAAAATCTCTGGGTTGTTCTTGTCAAGAGATCTTGCCTGTTCTAGATGCGTAATGGCATTGTGGTGGTCCTGAATCAGGGCGTACATTTTTGCGCATAATATTCGGAGCGAGCCATCTAATGGGAAAGCCTTGTAAGCCTGCTCGCATTCAGTGAAAGCCTCGCGATAATGGCCGAGGCGAAATTGGTTTTTAATGCCCGCTATGGTTTGATCAAGCGTGGTGGATGGCATAAAACAATTTATGTTAGTTACTGAATAATTTTAGATAGTGCTTGTATGAGCGTATCGCATTGCTCATCAGTTCCAATGGTGATACGTAAAAACTCTTCAATTCGTGGCGATGAAAAGTGGCGCACGACTATCCCTTGATCTCGTAGAGCTTGATAGAGTTTTACGCCGGCATGTTTTGGATGACGGGTAAAAATAAAGTTTGCCGTTGAAGGTAGCGTTATAAATCCTAGATCATCTAAATCTTTTACTAACTTCGTACGAGTCTTAATAACCTTTGCAGAGTTCTCTTCTAGGTGCGCTTGATCCTGGATTGCAGCAGTTGCGCCCGCTTGAGCAAGGCGTCCTAATGGATAGGAATTAAAACTATTTTTGACTCTCTCTAGGCCCTCAATGAGGTCTGGGTGGCCCACTGCAAAACCAACACGTAAGCCGGCTAGTGCCCGTGATTTGGAGAGGGTATGCACAACTAATAGATTTTCTGGGCAGGTGGCACCCCTTAATAGGGGAACGCAAGATTCTGTTCCGTAATCTACATAGGCCTCATCAATCACCACTACAGAGTTTTTGTTCTTAGAAAGCAGCGCTTCAATCTCAGATCTTGGAACGGATCTACCGGTTGGAGCATTTGGATTAGGGAAAATAATTCCGCCATTAGGGGCTTTGTAGTCAGTAATTTCAATCTCAAAGTTTTCACCTAAGGGAATGGTTTGATAATCAATTCCAAATAGCTTGCAATAAACGGGATAAAAACTGTAAGTAATATCCGGAAAGCAAACTGGCGTACTTTGTTTAAGTAGCCCTGCAAAGACGTGTGCTAAAACTTCGTCTGAGCCATTACCTAAAAATACTTGTTTTGGATCGAGGCCATGTAGCTGAGCAATTGCTTGTTTAAGGGCAGCTCCCTCAGGATCTGGGTAAAGACGTAAATCCTCGTTGTTTTGTTCGTCAATGGCAGCAAGTGCCTTGGGTGATGGTCCATAGGGGCTTTCATTTGTGTTGAGCTTTACCAGCCGCTGCATTTGCGGTTGCTCCCCTGGGATATAAGGGGTCAAAGTCTGAACAACAGGGCTCCAAAAACGGCTCATTAGGGTACTCGGCTCAAAAATCAAAAAGAAAGTGAAGCAATAACTGCATTTAAATATCTTCTAGAAATGATATTATGAGGCTTCAATCAACACTTCGCCTCGCGGCGCAATGAAGCATGCGGCAAGCCGACGTTACCCGAAACACTTCGGAAACCAAAATTCAAATTTCCATCAATTTAGATGGTACTGGTAAGGCTGAGCTGGCCTCCGGAGTTCCTTTTCTTGACCATATGCTCGATCAGATTGCCCGTCACGGCATGATCGACCTCAAAGTGGTCGCTAATGGTGATACCCATATCGATGATCACCACACTGTGGAAGATGTGGGAATTACTTTGGGTCAAGCTTTTGCTAAGGCGGTAGGCGATAAAGCAGGCATTACTCGTTATGGCCACTCTTATGTTCCTTTGGATGAAACCCTGTCTCGAGTTGTGGTGGATTTTTCTGGTCGTCCTGGCCTTGAGTTCAATGTGCCATTTACGCGTGCTCGGGTAGGTGACTTTGATGTTGATCTGAGCATCGAGTTCTTTCGTGGTTTCGTGAATCATGCTGGAGTGACTTTGCACATTGATAATCTGCGCGGTATCAATGCTCATCATCAGATTGAAACAGTATTCAAGGCTTTTGGGCGTGCCTTACGTATGGCTCTAACTATTGATCCACGTGCATCTGGTGCGGTCCCTTCGACTAAAGGCAGTCTCTAATCTAGACACCCCAAGTTGCTCTGTAGACAACGGCGAAAGATAAGCTAAATTGGCGCAAACTATTGCGATCGTGGATTATGGAATGGGTAACCTCCGTTCTGTATATCAAGCATTTCATCATGTAGCACCCGATGACAATGTTGTGATTGCGCACAAGCCCGAAGAAATTCATTCTGCACATCGAGTTGTCTTGCCTGGTCAAGGTGCAATGCCAGATTGCATGAAGCATCTCGAAGAGTCTGGTCTTTTGGAGGCCTTATTAGAGGCGTCTAAAAATAAACCATTGCTTGGCGTGTGTGTGGGCGAGCAAATGCTCTTTGATCGCAGTGCAGAAGTACGTGCCGATGGAAAAGATTCTTGGACTCCCTGCCTAGGCCTCATCTCTGGAGAGGTGCGCCGCTTTGAATTAGCAGGCAAGAAACAGCCTGATGGCTCTACCTACAAGGTTCCGCATATGGGCTGGAATCAAGTCCGCCAGGACTCTCAACACCCACTCTGGAGCGGTATTCCGGACTTGACGAGCTTTTATTTTGTTCACAGCTACTATGTTGTACCGCAGCGTAAAGAAGACATTGCTAGCTCTACGGATTATGGAGATTGGTTTACATCGGCCGTGGCGCGAGATAATATTTTTGCGACACAATTTCATCCAGAAAAAAGTGCAGAATACGGATTAAAGCTTTATCAAAATTTTGTTTCTTGGCAACCCTAATATTTTTTAACATCTAGCTATGCTGCTGATTCCCGCAATTGATCTTAAAGATGGCCACTGTGTTCGACTTGAACAAGGTGATATGGATAGGGCCACAGTTTTCTCCGAAGATCCCGGGGCAATGGCCGCACATTGGATTAGCAAGGGCGCACGTCGATTGCACTTGGTTGATCTGAATGGCGCATTTGCTGGCAAGTTGAAAAATGAATCTGCAATTAAATCTATTCTTAAAGCAGTTGGCGATGAGATCCCTGTTCAACTAGGTGGTGGGATTCGTGATCTTGAAACGATTGAACGTTTATTAGATGACGGTATTAGTACTATCATCATTGGAACGGCCGCAGTTAAAAATCCTGGCTTTGTACAAGATGCATGCACTGCTTTTCCTGGTCATGTCATGGTTGGTTTGGATGCACGTGATGGCAAAGTCGCAACGGATGGTTGGAGCAAGATTACTGGTCACGAA
>Ga0208376_1000320_pt1 | contig 15083 bp, 12 predicted proteins | sample CryBogmetaGMA25M_FD_184548 | JGI IMG/M metagenome (GOLD analysis project Ga0208376, IMG submission 184548) | Freshwater microbial communities from Crystal Bog, Wisconsin, USA - MA2.5M (SPAdes) | ecosystem: Environmental > Aquatic > Freshwater > Lake | place: Crystal Bog, Wisconsin, USA...
TCGCCGATCACCCCCCTAGCCCCCCCGCAAGCGGGGGGGAATAATGCGTTGTTCCCCCCCGCTTGCGGGGGGCTAGGGGGGGGTGATTCAAACTACAACTATAGTAATAGCCGGGCATCAGCGGCTATTTTCATGGGGTGTTGTGTGACGAAGTCCTATGGAGAACTGCGAGGGTGCGAGAACACTATTCCCTCCGCAGAACGAATCATCGCGTTGGGTGAAGTTGTCAGCTTCACCCAACGCGATGAGGAATTTTCAGCCTACAGAACGTAGATTATAGATTACGGCCTGCAATCTGCAATCTGCAATCTGCAATCTGCAATGCTACTTGGTGATGCCCGCCGCCGGCATGTAGAGCTGGGCGACGTATTCGGCCAACATGCGCCGGAAGCTAAACTGCGGGGCGCAGGTGGCAATCGCCTCCTTGCAGGTCTGCACCCAGGCTGTGGGCACGCCGGCTGCGGTGCGACCATCGTAGAAGCGCGGGACGATCTGGTTTTCGAGGATGTCGTAGAGCGACTGCGCATCGTCCCAGTCCTGCGCTTCCAGATCGCTATACTCGCGCTCGTCGCCGATGGCCCAGCCGTTCTTGCCGTTGAACGCCTCAGGCCACCAGCCATCGAGGATCGAGCAGTTGGGCGCACCGTTTAGGCTGGCCTTCATACCGCTGGTACCGCTGGCTTCGTGCGGACGGCGCGGGTTGTTCAGCCATACGTCTACGCCCTGAGTCAGAGCGCGGCCCACTGTGATGTCGTACTCTTCCAGGAAGATGATCCGCCCGGAGAGGCCGGGCTGCTGGGCCAACTGGTAGACGTGTTGAATGAAGTGCTTGCCCGGATCATCCTTGGGGTGAGCCTTACCGGCGAAGATAATCTGGATGGGCTTATCGGGCCGGTTCAGCAGGCGCTTCAGCCGATCCAGATCCTTGAAGATCAGTGTGGCTCGCTTGTAGGTGGCGAAACGGCGGGCGAAGCCGAGGGTGAGGATACCCTCCTCAAGCACCGGCCAGACCGGCGCAGACTGGCCGATATGGCGGTAGTACTGCACGAGCCGGTTGCGGGCAAAGGTGATCAGATCCTTCTTGAGCGCCTGGCGCGTGTTCCAGAGTACTTCATCCGGGATCTGGTAAACCTTCTTCCAGATCTTCGGGTCGTCTAGGTTATCCTCCCAGGTCTTCCCCAGGTACGACGTGAAGAGCTGGCGGATGCTAGGAGCGAGCCAGGATGCCGAGTGGACACCGTTGGTGATCGCACCGATAGGCACCTCGTCCTGGCTCACGCTGGGGTAGAGCCACTGCCACATGCCACGGGCGACATGGCCGTGGAGCTGACTCACACCGTTGTGGTAGTCCGACAAGCGCAGGGCCAGGGCGGTCATGGCGAAGGTTGGCCCCCACTGCTGCTCCTGCTGCGCGATGGCCATAAACTCATCGCGGGTGAGGTTAAGCTGGGGCCAGTAGTTCCAGAAGAACTTCTCGATCATCGCCAGAGGGAAGGCATCGTTGCCGGCGGGCACGGGGGTATGCGTGGTGAAGACGCAGTGCGTCTTGACCTCGGCCATGGCCTCCTCGAAGCTCTTGCCCTCAACCACGAGTTCGCGGCACAGCTCTAGGACGAGGAAGGCCGAGTGGCCCTCATTCATGTGCCAGACGCTGGGCTTGTAGCCGAGGCGGCGCAGAGCGCGCACGCCGCCGATGCCAAGCACCAGTTCCTGCGAGACGCGCATCTCCTGGTCGCCGCCGTAGAGTCGCGCCGAAAGCTCGCGATCCTGCGGGCTATTCGGATGAATGTCCGTATCCATCAGCAGCAGCGAGACACGCCCAACCTGGAACTTATAGACCTTGGCGTAGATCGTGCGACCGGGCAGTTCGACCTCGATCACGACCTCACGGCCATCGGGGTCGAGGGCGGGGATGGCGGGCACATCGGCGAAGTTGAGCTTGTTATACTCCGCGTTCTGCCAGCCGCTCGCGTCGAGGCGCTGGCGGAAGTAGCCCTGTGGGTAGATGAAACCGACAGCCACGAAGGGCAGGCCCATATCACTGGCCTCCTTCACGTGGTCGCCGGAGAGAATACCGAGGCCACCGGAGTAGATTGGCAGAGACTCGTGGATGCCGAACTCGGCGCTGAAGTAGGCGATCTGGGTACCCTTGGCCTCGGGGAAGTTCCGGGTGAACCAGGTCTTCTTGGCACCCATGTAGGTGTCGAGGTTCTTGAGTACCGCATCAAACTTCTGCTGATAGGTCGGGTTGACTGCCGCGTCCTCCAGCTTACGTTGACGCACATCACGTAGAAAGTCCACCGGATTATGGTAGACAAGCTCCCACAGATCGGGGTCAATCTCGCGGTAGAGATCCTGAGCCTCAGGGTGCCAGGCCCACCAGAGGTTGTAGGCCAGATCGCGCAGCCGCGCAATACGCTCGGGGATAGGGGTGAACAAGATATCGCTTTCCAGCCGAACCATGAACGCTCCTTAATTCAGATTGCAGATTGCAGATTGCAGATTGCAGATTGAAACATGCCTCAGTCTGCAATCTGCAATCACCCATGCGACTGCGTGCATTGTACGCGCTGCGAGCGTATCTGTCTATTTGCGAAAGAGTTAGGAAACAAGGGGTTCAGAATCCTTCAAAATTGTGCTACTCTCGTAGGAAACAGACAGCTTCTGTACGAGGTGTTCATGCCAACAACCATTGACATCAACTGCGACTGTGGCGAGAGTTTTGGGCCGTGGCCGATGGGTGATGATGCAGCGGTGCTGATCCATGTCACCTCGGCGAACGTAGCCTGCGGCGGGCATGCCGGCGACCCGGCGACGATGCGGCGGACGGTGAGGCTCTGCAAGGGGCTGGGTGTGGCGGTGGGCGCGCACCCCGGCTACCCCGACCTACAGGGATTCGGGCGGCGCAGCATCCCGATGGATCCAGCCGAGATCGAGGATGTGGTGCTGACCCAGATCGGCGCGCTCTACGCCATTGCCCGCGCCGAAGGCGTGGAGTTACGCCATGTGAAAGTTCACGGTGCGCTCTACAACGATGCGGCGGCCAGAATGCCGATTGCCGAGGCAATTGCCCGCGCTGTGGCCGGGTTCAGCCGCGAGTTGGTGCTGGTGGGACTCGCTGGCTCGGCCCTGGTATCCGCCGGGGAGTCCGCTGGTCTGCGTGTGGCCCGCGAAGCGTTCGCAGATCGCCGCTACGAACCCGACGGCAGCCTACGTAACCGTCATTTGCCCGACGCGCTCATCATTGACCCGCAGCACAATCTGGCTCAGGCCATCGGTATTGCCACCCAGGGCGTGGCCTTCAGCCTCGATGCTGTCCAGGTGCCGGTGCGGGCCGACACCCTCTGTATTCACGGCGACACCCCAGGTGCCGCCGCACGGGCTGCCGTCCTACGCCAGGGACTCGCCGCCGCCGGGGTTGTGGTGCAGCCTTACTAGGATGGACAGGAGGCAGGAGGCAGGAGGAGCTTGTTATGCAGAAAACGAAACCCGCACGTACATTCACCCTAGGCGAGATTATCGCCAACGCCGTGACCCACGGGATTGGCACGGCCCTCGCAATTGCCGGACTGGCCATCCTTGTCGCCTCCGCAAGCCTTCACGGCGACGCCTGGCATATTGTCAGCGCGAGCATTTACGGGGCGACACTGATCTTTCTCTACCTCTTCTCCACGCTCTACCATAGCGTCCTGGGGCCACGGGTCAGCCATGTGCTGCGGATCTTTGACCACGCGGCGATCTTTCTGCTGATCGCCGGAACCTACACACCCTTCACGCTGGTGACGCTGCGCGGCCCTCTGGGCTGGACGCTCTTCGGTATTGTCTGGGGCATGGCCCTGTTTGGCGTATCCTTCCAGACCACCCTGCTGCGTCGGCACGTCGGGATTTCGCTCGGCCTGTACATCGGTATGGGCTGGGCGGTGATCGTAGCAGCCCGCCCGCTGATGGAGGCACTGCCGATGCCCGGTATGATCCTGCTGGCATCGGGCGGCTTGGCCTACACCTTCGGCGTGATCTTCTACGTCTGGCACCGGCTGCCCTACCACCACGCGATCTGGCACCTGTTTGTGCTGGCTGGCAGCGTCCTGCACTTTTTTGCCATTTTGCTATACGTCATGTCAAATACCCACGGCTAAAGCGCGTGGGCTTGCGCCTCAACCCGCACGCGGATGCGTTGGGGTGGACACCATAGGCTGTATGACGGCAGCCCGCTCGATATTGATGGCCGCATTGTAGTCGGCAGGAGCCGCATGTCCACACACGACACAGCAGAATTCCGCTTGGGTGCGCCGATTCGCCCGTTCCGTATGCCCACATCTGCTACAGCGTTGGCTGGTGTAGCGCGGGTCAACGACGACCACGCGCACGCCTGCCCGTTGCGCTTTGTAGGTGATAAAGGCGCGGAGTTGGGCGAAGGCCCAATTGCTGTATCGTGCGCGCTGCGCGGTGCCACGAACCCTTACCCGCACGCGGATGCCCTTCAAATCCTCCAGGGCGATCCCGCGTGCGGTGCGTTGGGCACACTCCACCAGGCACTTGCTGATCCGGTGGTTGGTGTCTTTCTGAAAGCGCCGCTGGCGGCCCGCCAGCCGCTTCAAGCGCCGTTTGGCCGACTTCGTGCGCACACGCTGGAGTGCCGCCCGTCGCCCCATGTACCACCGGCGCGTGCGCTCGACATCCGCACCCGTATGCGTCTCGCCGTCCGAGTCTGTGGCGAGATTCACGATGCCCAGGTCAACCCCCACCCAGCCCGTCGGCTCGTCCGGTGCGGGGTCAGCCTTCGTTTGGGTGATGCCCAGATACCAGACGTTCGCCCGCCGAAACAATTCCGCCCCACCGATGCTCCAACTCAGGTCGTAGAGGTGCGCTCGCGGGAAGTCGCCCACCACCAGTTGCCCGATCACCCGCCCGCTGAGCGTGTTGAGCGAGACTCGATCACGGCTTTTGAGCGTGTAGGAGTGGGCATCGTAGCGAATGGAGCCGTCATTACGGAACGTGGGGCACGTTTTCGCAATCACCGTGTCGGTGTCCCGATCCCGATGCTCCGGTGCCGCACGAACTGCACGGACGGCCTCGGCGGCTTTATCCCGGGCACAACAGGCCAGTTGTGCCCCGAGCCCAAAGTTCAGGCGGGTTGGGCCGTAGACGATGTGATGGAGGGTATTCTTGTTGGTGATCCCTTCGTCCCACGCCACCCGCGCACAGTACGACGCCGCCTGATTAAAGGCGGCTTGGGTCGCCCGCAACGTGGCGTCATCTGCGGTATCTACAGACAGTTTACAGCATACTGTTCGGGTGGAGATGGTTTGACTCATGGTGCAAGTATACCATAATCTGTACACCCGTGTACGTATGGGCTAAAACCGCTTACGCGGGGCGCTCCTCCCACGGCTAAAGCTCGTGGGTTTCCGCGCCTAAAGGTAATCCTTCTATGAACTGGATCTTCCGCCCGCTGGGCGATTCGGCGCTGCTGATGGATGCCGGGGACGATCATGGTGGTGTCAACCGGGCCGCGCTTGATCTCGCGGTGGCCCTAGAGACCAACCCGCCGCCCTGGCTGCGCGCCGCCGTACCCGCTATTGCGTCGCTGCTGATCTGCTTTGACCCGCTGGCGGTGAGCTATGCGGGCGTCGAATCACACCTGCGCAGTCTGTTGACGTTAGAGCGGACGGAGAACCTGATCGCAGAGCGAGTGGTGCATGTGCCGGTGCGCTACGGTGGCGAGTACGGGCCGGATCTTGAGAGTGCTGCCTGGACGCTGGGGATCACGCCCGATGATCTCGTGGCGACTCACACCGCCGGGCCGTACCGGGTGATGATGATCGGCTTCGCGCCGGGGTTCCCCTACATCGGCCCGCTACCCGATGCCCTGCGCATCCCGCGCCGATCAACCCCGCGCAGCGCCGTGCCCGCCGGGTCGGTGGCAATTGCCGCCGGCCTCAGCGGGATCTACCCAGCCCAACTGCCCGGTGGCTGGCATCTGATTGGTCATACCGACGTATGCCTCTTCGACCCGCAGGCCACCCCGCCCGCTACACTCTCCCCCGGCGATCTGGTGCAGTTTAGCGCATTGTAGAAGGTTTTAGGTTTTAGGTTTTCGCCCTGACACCTGACACCTGACACCTGACACCTGACACCTGACACCTGACACCTGACACCTGACACCTGACACCTGACACCTGACACCTGACACCTGACACCTGACACCTGACACCTCACACCTGACACCTCACACCTGACACCTGACACCTCACACCTGACACCTCACACCTGACACCTCACACCTGACACCTGACACCTTGTCTCAGGACATTTTATGGCCGATCCACAATCCACAATCCACAATCCACAATCCACAATCTTTATCGAGGTACTTGCTGCTGGCCCTCTGATGACCGTGCAGGATCTTGGGCGTCCCGACGCACGTCGCTACGGGGTTTCGTCTGGCGGTGCCCTCGATGCCTTCGCTCTGGCGGCGGCGAACCGGCTGGTGGGCAACCCGCCCGCCGCCGCCGGGATCGAGATCACCGTCGGCGGGGCGGCAGTGCGACTGCGCGGCCCTGCGATGATCGCCTTGGCCGGGGGCGATCTGGGAATACGCCTTGATGATAGGCCAATCCCGCTGTGGACGGCTATTCTCGCCGATGCCGGGGCCACCCTGCACGTGGCCAGTCGCCGCAGTGCCTGGGGTGCCCGCGCTTATCTGGCTATCGCGGGCGGTGTAGATGTACCCATCGTTCTCGGGTCTCGCGCCACCGACCTCGCCGGACGGTTCGGTGGTCTGGAGGGACGCACCTTGCGTGCGGGCGATGTGCTGCCAGTAGGGACAGCCCCTGGGCGACTGGTGCCTGTCGTGGGTCAGCACTGGCCGGAGTCCGCTCGCCCGGCCTATGCCGCCGATCCGATCCTGCGGATCATTCCTGGCCCACACCTGGAGTATTTTGCCCTCGACGTACTCACGGCCCTGACCGCCGCACACCTGCGCGTGAGCGCCATATCGAACCGTATGGGCTACCGACTAGAGGGACTACATTTGCCCTATGTCCGCCCGTGCAGTTTGTCCTCCTTCGGCGTTGTGTTCGGCAGCATCCAGGTTCCCCCCGACGGCACGCCTATTCTGCTGATGGCCGACGCCCAGACGACCGGGGGCTACCCGGTGATTGGCACGTTGATCAGCGCCGATCAGCCCCTGGCCGCGCAACTCCTTCCCGGCGACAGTCTACGCTTTATTGCGACAACCCTAAGCGAAGCGTATGTTGCTCTGCGCACACAGGCCGCCGCCCTAGCCTGCAGCCCAGAATCCAGCGAGGGCGACCTGCTGGCCGCCCTCGCTGGAGCCTGAATGAGTTTCAATCCAGCTTGACAGTTTGGGCACATACACCGCATTCTTGTGCTACACTGTTGAGCGATTGAACCCGCCGCAAGCCGCTATGCTTTAGCCGAGCGGTGAGGAAGCCATAGAAGAGGTACAGCCGCGTGACCGATACCAAAGTCATCTACTCTATCGGGGTCGATCCATGCGTATCCGCACGCACGCTCTAAGGCTTCCTGATGCGGTCGAGCTTTCCACAGCTCCCGCCCGCATCCGCCCATTTCCGCCGGTTTGGCTACAGTTTGGCTACATGGCTACAGTGCCGCCCAGCGCATTGCAGCGCCCATCACGGAGCACCAGGGCTACAGCCTTCGTTGCGCCATGTGCGACGGGATGATCCCGCAACACATAGCATAAGAAGCATGAGGGCTATCTGTACTCCTGATTACGCACCTTGAAGCACAGGGAAGCCTGGAATAGCCATCGCTTTCAAATAATACCCACCTCACTTATAATAAGTGAGACGGGTATTCTTTTTCTCTCGGGGCACTACGATGTTTATCAACCGTACCCAGGAGCTGACCTTCCTCAACCAGCTGCTCACCCGTGAGCGGCCTGGCCCCGGCCAGATGGTGCTGCTCTACGGTCGCCGGCGGGTCGGCAAGACCGCGCTGCTGCGCCACTGGGCTGGGCAGGCCGGCATCGCGGCGACCTACTGGGTCGCCGAGCGCGAGCAGCCGACCTACCAGCGCCGCCGCTTCTACGCCCGCCTGCTCGGCGTACCGCTGGATCAGGCTCCGATCTTCGAGACCTGGCCGGATCTCTGGCAGGCCGTCGCCCTTCACCTGGACGGTCGTAGCCACATCATCATTCTTGATGAGCTGCCCTACGCGGTCGAGGCCGACCCGGCCATCCTCTCGGCCCTCCAGCACGTCTGGGATCAGTACTTCCAGCACTCGCAGGTGCGCATCTTCCTCTGTGGGTCGCAGGTGCATACGATGGAGACCTTGTTGGCCGGCGCATCACCGCTCTTCGGGCGCATGACCGGCCAGTGGCTGCTCCACCCGCTGCCTTTCGGCACCCTGCCGACCTTTCTGCCCCACTGGTCGCCCGAGGAACTGGTCGCCACCTACGCCATTGTCGGCGGCATCCCGGCCTACCTGGAGTGGCTCCAGCCGGAACGGGGGCTCGTCGGCAACCTGCGCGACGTCATCCTGGCCCCCGGCAGCATGTTTCTCTCCGAGCCGACGCTTATCCTCTCTGATGAGATCCGCGACCTGCGGGTGCATCGCACGATCGTGCAGGTGATCGGCCTCGGCGCGCATACCCTGAACGAGATCAGCGCGGCCAGCTTCGTGAGCAAGACCCACCTGCCAGCCTACCTCCAGCGGCTCCAGGAGCTGCGCCTGGTCGAGCGCCGGCTGCCGGCGACGGTGCCGCCGGGCGAGCAGCAGCGCTCGCGCCAGGGGCGCTACCATCTGAGCGACCCCTTCTTTCGCTTCTACTTCCGCTTCATCGCGCCGGTGCAGGACGACCTGAACTACCAGCCCGAGCTGGTGCTGCCGCGCATCCAGCAGGGGCTGCGGGCCTTTGTGGGCCAGACCGCCTGGGAAGAACTCGCGCGGGACTGGGTGCGCTGGGCTGGCGCGGCCAGGATATTGCCATGGTGCCCGCAGGTGGTCGGCAGCCACTGGAGCCGAGCGGTGCAGGTCGGTGTGGTGGCGATTGACTGGCAGACCCGGCAGATCCTGCTCGGTGAGTGCAAGTGGGGCGACGACGCCGTCAGCCGAACCGTGGTGCGCGAGCTGATCGGCACGAAGGCGCCGCTGGTGCTCCAGGATCTGCCGCAGGGCGGCCAGGGCTGGACGGTGACCTACGCCCTGTTTGCGCGGGCTGGGCTCACCGAGGCGGCGAGCCAGGAATTGGCGGCGCACCAGGGGATCGCGGTCGATCTTCGGCGGCTGATGCACGACCTGGCGCACGAGGATGCCGAGTAGCGCCGCGTGCGCAGCAGCGTGGTCTGGTTCCTATCTCGTACGCCCCTCGCGACCGGCCACGCGCTGCGTTATCTTGTCGCTCGTCAGCTCGCGCAGGGCGTCGCTGCCGACCCAGCGGGCCGTGCGGGAGTCGGACGCCTGGAGGCGCTGGGAGGTGGCGATGGCCGCCGTGTTCAGCTCGGCGCTGCGCTGCCCGATCTCGCGGATGGCCCAGTTCACCGCCTTCTTGACGAAGTTGCGCTCGTCGTGCGCCTCGCGCTCGGCTCGGCCCAGGTAGCGCTGGAGCAGTTCGGCGGGGGAGCCCTTGTCCTTACCGGCCACCTGCGCCATCAGCACGAAGCCGGCCCGCTTGACGAACTCCGCTTCCCGCTCGCTCCAGACGAGCGCCTGGTCGCGGGCGAAGGGCGTGCGCACCCACAGGTTGGTGCAGCACTGGTCGCAGAGATCCCACGAGTCGAGGTCGATCACCCAGCGCTCCATGTGAGCGAGATCGACCCGCCTCGGCTCGACGACGATGCTGGCCAGGATGCGCGCCTCGTGGATGCCGGAGGCCCAGAGCGCCTCGGCCAGGGCATGGCTGCGCCCGGTCTCGCGGGCGATGGCGCGCAAAGCCTTCACCGACACGCCGAGGACGCGGGCGCCGCAGATGCCGAAGCGGGCCATCCCGGCGGCATCCTCCGGGCTCGCCAGCGCCTCAAGGCGGGCGATGATCAGCGCAGCATCAGGCGATCCTGCGGACATACCTGCTCCTGAACGTGGACGACCTGCGCCTGGACGCCGATCTGGCCCGGACTGCGGCCAATCTGGTCGCCGGCACCGTCAACGCGGATGACTTCGATGCTGAGCGAATCGGCCGCAGCTCCGCGTCGCTGCTGGCCGAGTTGCACGCCACCCGCCCGCACGACGAAGACCCTGTGCTCATCCACGGCGACTACTGTCTGCCCAATGTGGTGATCGCCGACTGGGCGCTGAGCGGGTTTATCGACCTCGGACGCTGCGGGGTGGCGGACCGCTACCACGACCTGGCCTAGGCCGCGCGCAGCATCGAGCGCAATCTCGGTGCGGCCTGGGTGGCCCCCTTCTTCACGGCCTATGGGATCAGCCAACCCGACACCGCGAAGCTGCGCTCCTACCAGCTGCTCGACGAGTTCTTTTAGCGTGGCCCACCACCAGCGCCAATCCATGTTCACCCTGAAAGCGGGGCCGTCAGGAGCAGGGCTTCGATCACCTCGGTGGTTAATTCCACGGCGCGGGGGGCGATGCCCCAGGTGCGCCAGGCGAGATCGAGCTTGCGCTGGTAGCGCCGCGCGTAGGCGTTTTGGTGTGGTGCTCCCACGGGTTGTGCAACGAGCTATCGCAGATCGGGAGCCTCGCATTATGGCGGCCTCGCTCGCGCTCCTAGTCTCAGTTACTAGAGGGGTGCGAAGGGCCTTGCCTCGCGGAGTGTGGGTGATGCTCGATGGCGTAGCAAAGCCACACCCGTTCAATGTGAATCTCGTTGCGCAACCCGTCGTAGGTGCTACCGCCCGAGCGTCAAGCGCTGCTGGATTGGGCCTGGCTACGTCAGCAGGCACTGGGGTTGAGCAGTGCCGAGATTCTAGCGGTGGAGCCAAAGGGCTGGCATCAGGTGGCACGGGGCAGTGCTGGCAGCGTAAGATGATTTAGTGTGCGCTATCTGATGAGCAGTGCATGTCCGAGGGCAAAAGACATTCCGGTCTCATCAATATATTAGACATTATCGGAATTACGTAGAGGCTCGTCAACGCTCATGACGCCGCCGCATCAGGACGTAAAATAGAACTTTTAAGCGTAATGGTCTATGGGCGTTCTGGACTAATTCCGATAATGTCTATTAAGGTGCGCGGCCGGCCGACGACCTACGAACGCTACAAAAGCATCATCACGCACCACCTGAAGCCACACCTGGGCCATCTGCGCCTGGATAAGCTAGCCCCCGAGGAGGTTCAAGCAATGTTCGAGGCGCTCCGCACGAAGTCTGGCGGACGGGCGGGGTTCACCCCGCGTGCCCCTGCGGCCAAGACCGTCCAAAACGTCCGGATCGTGCTGCGCGCGGCGCTTAACCAGGCGCTCAAGTGGGGCAAGGTGACTCGAAACGTCGCCACGCTGGTGGATCCGCCCCGCGTTGAGAAATTCGTCATCGCCCCGCTCACCCGCGAGCAGGCGCAGTGCCTCCTCGATGCCGTGCGTGGCCAGCGTATGGAGGCACTGTATCGGCTGGCCCTTTCCCTGGGGCTGCGCAAAGGTGAGGTGCTCGCGCTGCGCTGGGCCGACCTTAACTTTACGCAGCGCACGCTGCGCGTGGTTGGCTCGGTGCAGGTGATCGGCGGCAAGATCCAGATTGTCCCGCCAAAGACCACCTCCAGCGTGCGGACGCTGCCGCTGCCCGATGTCCTGCTCCAGGTGATCCTGCGCCACCGTGAGCTTCAGGAGCAGGAGCGCGAGGCATACGGCCCCGACTGGAACCGCCAGGATCTCGTCTTCCCCTCAACCAACGGGCTGCCGATCTGGCCGCGCAATGTGAATGTCGCCTTCAAGCGCGTCCTGCGTGCGGCTGGCCTGCCCGAGACGACGCGCTTTCACGACCTGCGGCATTCTTGTGCTACACTGTTGATCCAGCAGGGGGTACACCTGCGTGTTGTGATGGAGATTCTTGGCCACAGCTCGATGATAACCGCTTTTTCTCCATCAGGAAGCCATAGAAGAGGTATAGCCGCGTGACCGATACCAAAGTCATCTACTCGATGATGCGGGTGAGCAAGATTCACCCGCCCAATAAGCAGGTACTCAAGGACATTAATCTGTCCTATTTTTACGGGGCAAAGATCGGTGTGATCGGCTCCAACGGCTCGGGGAAGAGTTCGCTGCTGCGTATTCTGGCCGGGATTGACCACGATTTTATTGGTGAGACGGCGATCTCACCCGGTTATACGGTGGGATTTCTGGAGCAGGAGCCGCACCTCGACGAGAGCAAGACGGTGCGCGAAATTGTTGAGGAGGGCGCGGCGGAGATTGTTGGTCTGCATAAACGCTACGATGAGATCAACGAAAAGTTTGCCGAGCCTGATGCCGATTACGATGCGCTGCTGGCCGAGCAGGCGGAGGTGCAGGAGAAGCTCGATCACCTCGACGGCTGGGATATTGACAGCAAGCTCGATCTGGCGATGGACGCCCTGCGCTGCCCGCCCAGCGACGCTTCGGTGGCGGTGCTTTCGGGCGGCGAGCGGCGGCGTGTGGCCCTCTGTCGCCTGCTGCTCCGGTCGCCCGACATCCTGTTGCTCGATGAGCCGACCAACCATCTCGATGCCGAGTCGGTGGCGTGGCTGGAGCGCCATCTCCAGGAGTATAAGGGCACTGTTATCGCCGTCACCCACGACCGCCACTTTTTGAACAATGTGGCTGGCTGGATCCTTGAGCTGGAGCGCGGTGTCGGCATCCCCTGGCGCGGCAACTACTCAAGCTGGCTGGAGCAGAAAAAACAGAAGCTCGCCAGCGACGAGAAAACTGAGAGTCAGCGCCAGAAGGCTCTCCAGCGCGAACTGGAGTGGATCGGGATGTCGCCCAAGGGCCGCCACGCCAAGGGCAAGGCCCGCATCACGGCCTACGAGCGCCTGCTCAACGAGAGCCAGGATCAGCAAGACCGCGAGCTGGAAATCTTTGTTCCGCCAGGCCCACGCCTTGGCGACATCGTGATTCGCGCCGAGGGCGTGGCCAAGGCATACGGCGACCGGCTACTCTACGACAACCTCAGCTTCGACCTGCCCCCCGGCGGGATTGTCGGCATCATTGGGGCTAACGGTGCCGGTAAAACCACCCTCTTCCGCATGATCGTTGGCCAGGACACGCCCGATGGCGGCAAACTGACGGTGGGCGAGACCGTCTCCCTGGGCTATGTAGACCAGAGCCGCGATAGCCTCGATGGGCAGAAGAATGTCTGGGAGGAGATCTCCGGCGGGCACGATATTATTCTGCTCGGCAACCGCCAGATCAACTCGCGGGCCTACGTATCGCGCTTCAATTTCGCCGGGTCTGATCAGCAGAAGCTGGTCGGTACCCTCTCGGGCGGCGAACGCAACCGCGTTCACTTGGCGAAGATCCTCAAGTCGGGGGCGAACGTACTGCTGCTGGACGAGCCCACGAACGACCTGGATGTTCATACCTTGCGCGCCCTGGAGGAGGGGCTAGAGAGCTTCGCCGGCTGCGCCGTGATCATCTCGCACGACCGCTGGTTTCTCGACCGCGTAGCCACGCACATCCTGGCCTTTGAGGGCGATAGCCAGGCGTTCTGGTTCCCCGGCAGTTACTCGGAGTATGTGACCGACTATCATCGCCGTAAGGGTGTAGAGGCTGACCGGCCACACCGGATCAGTTATAGAAAGCTGGTAAGGTAGTACAGTTATGATCACCGCAGCAGATCAGATTTACGTTATTGGACACATCAACCCCGACACCGACTCGATTGTGTCGGCGGTTGGTTACGCATGGTTGCTCCAGCAGGAGCAGCCAGATCAGCGCATCGTGGCGGCGCGGGCCGGACACCTTAACCCGCAGACGACCTGGATTTTCCATCGTCTTCAGGCCGACCCGCCGCTCTTCCTGCCAGACGCCTCGCCGCGATTCCATAGCGTGGCACAACGCTACGACACCACCACGCCTGATAGTCCTCTGCGTGAGGCATGGACTATCGCCACTCGCACCGGCGGCGCGGCCCCGGTACTTAACCCCGACGGTACGCCCTTCGGCTTGGTGACGGTGGCGAGCCTGTTTAACTTCCTGCGCGAGAAGGTGGGCATCCACGAGCGCGGCGGCGATATGCGCGTGGGCGATCTGCTGACCCACCCCTGCCACGAGGCGTGCGATACCGAGACGCCGCGTTTCAAGGCGTCGGGCCGCATCCGCGATGTGCTGCCGCGCATTCTGCGCGAGGAGCGCGACGAGTTCCTGGTGGTGGATGATCAGGGTTGCTACGCCGGGGTTTGTCGCCAGCGCGACGCGATGCGGCCCAAGCGGCTGAAGATCGTGCTGGTGGATCACAACGAGGCGGGACAAGCCCTCGGCGCGCTGGATGAGGCTGATGTGATCGAGGTGCTTGATCACCACCGCCTGGGCAACCCCAGTTCGATAGTGCCAATCAAGTTCACCGTGGACATCGTGGGCAGCACCAGTACCCTGGTGACGGAGCGGATCTCGGACGCTGGCCTGAGCGCGCCCCCTCAGATCGCCGGTATGCTCCTGGCCGGGATGATCTCGGATACCCTGCTCTTCACCTCACCCACCACCACAGACCGCGACCGCCGCGCCTCCGAGCGTCTGGCCCGCTGGGCCTTTATGGGCGGATCGCCCCTGGCTGGCGAGACGATTGAGAGCTACGGACAGCAGATCCTGGCCGCCGGTGTGGATCTCTCCTCACGTAATGCGGCGGATCTGGTACAGACCGACTTCAAGCGCTACGAATCGGGCAGCCTGAAATTTGCCGTCACGCAGATCGAGCTATCGAACTTCACCCAACTGGACGAGCGACTGGAAGAATTGCGCATCGCCCTGGAGTCCATGCGTACAGCGAGTGGACTCGATTTTGTAGTACTGATGGCGACAAATGTGGTGGCCAGTTCAAGCCGACTGCTGGTGAGCGGAGACGTGCCGCAGCTCGACAGCCTGCCCTACCCGCAGCGTATTGACGGCACCCGCGCCGCCGAAGGGGTTGTGTCGCGCAAGAAGCAGTTACTGCCCCAGCTCCTCAGCGCCCTGGAGGGGTA
>Ga0208376_1000330_pt1 | contig 14824 bp, 9 predicted proteins | sample CryBogmetaGMA25M_FD_184548 | JGI IMG/M metagenome (GOLD analysis project Ga0208376, IMG submission 184548) | Freshwater microbial communities from Crystal Bog, Wisconsin, USA - MA2.5M (SPAdes) | ecosystem: Environmental > Aquatic > Freshwater > Lake | place: Crystal Bog, Wisconsin, USA...
AGGATGTAGATCAAGCATCTGCCACCTGCCACCTGCCACCTGCCACCTGCCACCTGCCTCCCGCCTCCGACTGGGTACTTCAAAACTTCAACCTGCACATCCGCGCCGGTGAGACCCTGGCCCTGGTGGGGCACACCGGATCGGGCAAGAGCAGCATCGCTAAGCTGGTGGCTCGCTTCTACGAGTTCCAGGGCGGCCAGATCAGCATTGACGGGGTGGATATTCGCCAACTTGATCTGGGCGATTACCGCGCACGGCTAGGCATGGTCACGCAGTCGCCCTTCCTCTTCGACGGCAGCGTGCGCGAGAACATCCGCTACGGGCGACCCGACGCGGGTGACGTAGAGGTGCTGGCGGCGGCGCGCCATGTGGGTGGCGACGAGTGGATCGCCGGTTTGCCCAACGGTCTCGACAGCCAGGTCGGCGAGCGGGGGACGAGCCTGTCGATGGGACAGCGCCAACTGGTATCGCTGGCCCGTGTACTGCTCCAGGATCCGGCGATCATCATTCTGGACGAGGCCACCGCCAGCGTGGATCCGCTCACCGAGACGCTGATTCAGGAGGGGCTAGATACGGTGCTGGCCGGGCGCACGGCGATTGTGATCGCCCATCGCCTCAGCACGGTGCGCCACGCCACCCGGATCATCGTTCTGCGCAAGGGCGCGATTATCGAGGAGGGCACCCACCGCTCACTCCTGGCGGCTGGCGGACACTACGCTGAACTCTACAATACCTACTTCCGCCACCAGAGCCTGGAGTATATCGAGCAGGCCCGCAGGGCGGTGTAGAACTAGTCGCGAGCGGCGTTGAGCCGGGCGAAGATGGCGACCGCCTGATCCAGGTAGTCCTGGCGCGCACGACCGTGCGTGTGGCGGCCAAGCTCCCGCAGAGCGCGGCCCTGCTCATAGGGCAATCCTAACTGTGTGGCCAGGGCCGCAGCCCTCCGCCAGAGCCAGCGTGCGAGGGTGTGTCGTCCATGAGCCCATGCGTAACGCCCCCAGCAGATCTGCATGGCCGGGCGGGCCAGCGGGTAGATCCCGGCAAAAAGCTGAAGGGTCATGCATGCCCGCCGCACTCTCACCGCCAGATCCCCGTCGCCTCTTCCATCCAATTCCCACAGCTCCAGCCAGACGTTCGCCATCGCCGTGTAGCCACCCAGGGCGTAGATCGCCGCTGGCGGCAGCGATCCCACCAGGTCGGCGGCGGCACCCGCGAGAGAGCGTGCGAGGTGCCGGTCATTGCAGAGCAGGGCCGCCCTGGCACGTAGCGCGTAGGCCCAGATCTCCTCAGCCCGCGTACTCCCCAGGTTCTCGGCCAGCAGTCCGGCGGCATTATCCAGTAAGATCACTGCTCGTCCGCTGTCACCTATATTTAGCAGTACCTCGGCCTGCCCGACCAGCCCCCAGGCACACACCTGCACATCGCCTGTGATCTGTCCGGTTGCGTAGAGATCGGCGCAGCTTCCCAGAGCTAGCGCGAATCTGCCTTGGTAGAGATCGCAGAAGGCCAAGATAGCGCGGCACTCGGCGCACCGGCGTTGGTCGCCCAGGCTGTCGGCAATAGTATGGGCAAAGGTAAGCGCAGCCTCAGCCCGTCGCCAGTCGCCCCGCCCCACATACGCCAACCCTTGGCACTCGGCAACCCAGGCGTGGGTGGGCAGGTGTCCAATCTGGCGAGCCATCACTTGGGCGCGCTGCCGGTAGAAGGATGCCAGAGGCAGCAGCGGCCCGGCGATCAGATGGGCGGCGGCGTAGGCTCCGGCCAGTTCTGGCGAGGGGCCACCCTGCTCAGCCAAATTTAGGCTGCGCACGGTTGCGTAGATCGCGGCGGGGATCTGGCTATTGTAGTAGGCCAGTCGGGCCAGGATGGTGTAGGTACTGGCAGCCTCACGAAGCGCGGCACTCTTGACAGGTGGGGGAACTCTTTTGCCCTGCAAGATGTGGGCAGCTTGGCGCAGCAGTTCCCTGGCGAGGGCGGGGAGCGCCGCTCGCATACCCTCTGGGGCGGGGTAGCCCAGCCGTGCCGCCGCCCGTTCTAGCAGATCGCGACTCTCGTTCAGTCGGCCCATCCCGTGGTACGCCTCGCCGAGTTGCCATTCCCAGCGCGCCCACGTCGTCGAGTCGGGGGCACCGGCATCGGACGAAAGATTCTCGGCGATCTGGATCGCTTCGTGCAGAAAGCCGCTGGCCTCGCGGTAGGCTCCCGCCCGCAGCGTATGCTCGCCCGCCATCGCTAGATACCCCATCGCTCGCTGGAGGTCGTCGGCCTGTCTCCAGTGATGCGCCAACTGCGCGGCGTTGGCGACAGGATCGCCGCTGGCTTCGCAGCGCTCGGCCAGCAGACGGTGCAGATGACGGCGCTGGCGAAAGCTCATCAGGTTGTAGGCCACCTCCGACGCCATCGTATGCTTGAAGGTGTAGGTCATTCGTTCAGGGTCGGCATTCATGGGGTCGAAATCAACCACCACTAGCCCGGCCTGCTGAAGCGTGAAGAGCTGATCAACCAGGCGAGCGGGATCGCGCTCAACCGGATGAATGGCGCTCAGTGTCGCAAGTGTGAAGCTCTGGCCGATCACACTGGCCACCTTCAGAGTCAATTGCTGCGTCGGGGTCAGTCGGTCAATCCGGCTCGTAATCAGACCCTGCACGGTACTGGGCAGGCGCACGCTGTGAAGCGTGTGGATCGAGTCACCTGCCCCTAGCACCAACTGACACTCCCGCCCCACCACCACGATCTGCCCGCCATCACGCAGCGCGTGCAGCATCTCTTCGCTGAAGAACGGGTTGCCCTGTGCGCGGGCGGCGATCAGGTGCCAAATAGCATACGGCACACTGTCCACATCGAGCCATTGGGCAAGCAGATCGCGTACCAACTCCGGCTCTAGGCCGCGCAACGGGATACGCCGGGTGTCGGGTAGATAAGCCATGCGCTGGTATTCGGGCGGCGTATCGGACATGGGCCGTGCCACCACCGTCAGCAGAATCCGGTCAACTCGCTCGGCAACGGCGAGGAGCAGTGCCCATGAGCTGGCGTCGAGCCATTGGGCATCCTCAATGCTGATCAGCAAAGGGCCATCGCGAGATACGCGAGAGAGCAGGCGCACCAGCAGATCGCGGGTGTTGTCGGCGCGTACCTGACCGCTCATCTGGGCGGTGATCGGCGTGTCGGGCAGATCAATCGGCAGGACGGCCCGCAGCAGCGGGGCCAGCATCTCCAGGTCGCTGCCCAGCACTTCGCCCGCCCAGCCACCTTTGGCCAGTTCATCGGAGGGGAAGAGTGCGCCAAAAATGGCCCGCCAGGCTCCATACGGCGCACTATCAACCGGACTGCTTGCGCCTGCGTAGACCGAAATACCGGCGGCTCGCGCCGTTGCGTGCAACTCCCCAAGCAGCCGGGTCTTCCCGATTCCGGCGTCTCCCTCAATCAGCACGACACCACCCCATCCGCTCTGGGCCAAGGCGTCCACCAGCTTCGTCAGCATTGCCATCTCGTGCTGGCGCCCGATCATTGCTCCAGCCTGCGGCGGAGGCTCGTGTCCCTGCGGTTCGGTCACACTCGCCCGTGGCCGATAGACTGGCACCAGATTGCTCACCCCCTTCAGGGCCATGGGTGGCAGCGGATCGAAGCGCAAGGCGTGGTGTACCGCCTGGGACGTCGCCTCATCACAGAGCAAGGCCATACCACCATCACACGTAGACTGAGCCGCAGCAGCCTGCATCAGCCGCGCCGAGCGGTTGACAATCGAACCCATCATCGTGTACTCACGGCGATCTTTGCCACCCACCGCCCCGCACAGCGCCTGTCCTGTTGTCACCCCAATCGCGCAGGCGAAGCCCAGTTCTGCCAGCGCCGCCTGGATAGCCAGCGCTGCCCGCACCCCACGCTCGGGGTCGTCCTCGTGGGCCAGCGGCGGAAGACCCAGCGCAGCCACCAGCGTCGGCCCTTTGCCATCAGTGCCTAGTCGGCTGATACTCCCCTCAAAGCGGTAGAGCATCAACTGGATGGCCCGCATCAGGGTTTGGGCCTGGTACAGAGGTGTGTCCGCGTGCAGGTTGGGCAGGTTCACGAAGAGGACCGTCACCCGCCGCTGCTCAGTCAGCCAAGCCGTCTGCCCGGCGTCCATCCGCGCCAGGATCGCATGTGGCAGGTACGAGCGCAGTGTGTCGGCCATATCCGCCCGCAGCGGCGGTACCGCAAGTTTGCACATGGGCAGGTAGTCGGACAGCGAATCGAGGCGCACCGCGCCTGAGGGCAGGGGTTCACCGACACAACCTTCGGCCACTAGTGGCCACGCCTCAGCGGCGATCACCACATCGCCAGGTCGAGCCTGCGCCTCGGCCTGCCCAGTCTGCCGGAGTGGATCGCCTGTGACCAGCAGCTCCCAGCGCCCGAAGATCCCGCCGATGTGCATCGTCGTCACCTCACCGACTCCGATACCCACCCGCATCTTGAGCGGGGACGGCGTGCGTACCTCATCGAAGCTCCCCCACACCTCGGGCGACATCATCATCTGCACGGCGAGGCCGCATTGCACCGCACGCTGGGCGAGATACGGCAACTCCTCGTCGCCATACCAGAGGGCCAGCAGCCCATCGCCCGCAAACTTCACCACATCACCGCCGTGCGCCGTCACCACACGTACCAGATGACCAAAATACAGGTCGAGGATCTGAGTCAGTTCCTCGGTGCCAGCCGGGTTGTGCAGGCTAAACTGCTCGGTAAGAGCGGTGAATCCCGAGAGATCGGCGAAGAGGGCGGCGGCGGGGAACCGCTCCACCAAGGGCGACTGCATCGATTCGATATCTGCTGCCATCCGTCGCAGAATGAGCGCCGGAACATAGCTCGCCAAATCCTCAAGAGGAGCAGTGGTCGTCATCTTAGACGGAAGATTCAAGGAAGTCACGCAGTGCTACCGTGGCCCGGCGATACTCGATACTGACGGATACGAACAGAGCCCCTCCCTCGTGCGGCAAACACTCTTCGAGGATGGCGCAGCGGTTGGCCATCGCGTAGATACCCAGACTCATACAGCTCCCGCGTAGCCGGTGGGCAATCGACTCTACCCGAGCGTAGTTCGACTCACGCACCGCCGCATCCAGATCGGCAATGAGCGGCGGAGTCTCCTCAAGGAAGAGCCCCACTATCATCCCCATGATCTCGGGGGCACGTGAGCCAATCGTCTCCATAAACTCCTGGAGCACTGACTGATCGAGTGCTGGGGTGTTAGGGTCGAACAGACGCTGCGTCATTGAAGTATTCCTCATTTCTTATCATTTATAATACTCCCTTATGCCATATTTTGCATGATTTGTACCAGTCCTGTTTAGGTCGTGTATAATGTCGTGCATGATCTGGCCTCCCTACTTCGCCCAGAGCCTCGCCCTGGGGAGCCCCGAGTCGGGAGTGGGCATCTGCTTGCTGTGGACACCGCAGGATCGCGTGCTGCCCGCCCTCGACCCGGCGGACTATGCGGTTGTCGGTAACCTCTACTCGCGTGACGGGGTGAGTTTCCTGTTGCGCACGATTCTGGCCCGGCCACGCATCCGCACCATCCTGCTTTGCGGTAAGGATGCGACCGGCAGCGGTGCGACCTTGGTCTCTCTGCTGCGTGACGGGCTGGACGCCGAGGGCCGGGTGGCGGGCGATGGCACCCGGTTGCACCCCGAAATTCCGCGTGAGGCGGTGGATCTGCTGCGCCGCAGCGTAACCCTCTACGACGCCCGCGATACCGTGCGCCCGGATGCTATCGCCGCCCTGCTGTGCGATCTGCGCCGTCCGGCTGAATCTTTCGCCGTCGCGCCACTGATCTTCCCCTACAGCGAGCCAACCTCTGCCGCCATGCCCGCCGCCGATTGTGGCCTGCTACTGCGGGCGGATAACGTGCGCAGCGCGTACCTGACGCTGATCTGGCACGTGCTGAGTTTCGGCGTGCGCGGGGCGACCCAGCACAGTTCAGATCAGCGCGAGATTCTGGACGTGCTGACGGTGGTGAGCGATGAGTCGGCTGATCCGGCGACCTGCTCGCACGCTGACTGGATGCCCTTCACCCGCGAGAGTCTGGGGGTGCGCCTGCCCGACGGCGGATTTAGTGGCTACCTCGGACAGTTCCTCACCGGCGCACAGCCCGCCGATGTGAGCTACACCTACGGCGCACGGCTGCGTACCTTCGGCGGGGTGATTGACCAGGTGGCCGCGATCATTACTGACCTACAGGCCAGCGGCGAGAGCCGCCGGGCCGTGGCCGCCCTCTGGAACCCGGCCCTCGACATCGGCAGCCCCAGCCCGCCCTGCCTTAACTTAATCCAAGCCCGCCTACGCGCCGCCCCCGGCGACGTGGTTCCCCGGCTGCACCTCACCGCCTACTTTCGCTCGCACGACATCTTCCGGGCCTGGGCCGCCAACGCCTACGGGCTGCGCGCCCTCCAGGGATTGATCGCCGAAGGACTAGGCAACGTCCCTCTGGGCGACCTAGCCATTCTCTCGCACTCGGCCCACATCTACGCCCACGACTGGGAGCCCGCCGGGGAGTTACTGGCCCAGCACTACCGCGCTGCCGACCCGCGCCTAACCCGCGATTCCCGTGGCTCGTTTGTGATCAGCCTAGAGCCGCCCACGATCCTGGTGCGCCACTACAGCCCCGGCGGCGAACACCTCCAGTCCTTTCACGGCAGCAGCGCCCGCGAGCTGAGTCGCCAGATCAGCGCCTACGTAGGCGAGATCAGCCACGCGATCTACCTCGGCCAGGAACTCCAGAAAGCCGAACTGGCTCTGGCTCTCGGTCGGCCCGAGGTTTATCGCCAGGATCGGCCCCTCGCCCTTGAGATTTGACAAAACCGTCCGTATATAGTACACTTGTTCGTGTGGCCTGTCACCTGTAGGAGATTTTATGAGCATCAAGGCCGACCGCTGGATTCGTCGCATGGCCCTGGAGCAGGGCATGATCGAGCCGTTTGTAGACACCCAAGTGCGCGAGGGGATCATCTCCTACGGGCTAACTTCTTATGGTTACGACATGCGGGTTACCAACCAATTCAAAGTGTTCACCAATGTTTATAACGTTCTTGTAGACCCCAAAAATTTCAACCCTCGTTCATTTGTAGATATCGAAGCCGATCACATTGATATTCCACCAAACTCATTTGCACTGGCGCAGTCGTTTGAGAGATTTCGGATACCGCGAAATGTGAGTTGTATTGTGATCGGAAAATCAACTTACGCACGATGTGGTATAATTATTAATGTAACACCATTGGAGCCTTGTTTTTCCGATGATACGGAGATACTTACAACAGCAGGTTGGGTCATGATTAAAGATGTTCAGATTGGTGAAAAGGTCTTAGCCATGCGCTCAGATGGGATTGCAGAATGGCAACCTGTTGAACGTAAGCAAGTCTACCCATACGAAGGTGATCTTATTCATTTCAAGGGGCGGAGCATTGATATGCTTGTTACGCCTGACCATAAAGTTGTTGTCAGAAGGAGAACGAATCCAAAGAGTGACAATCACGAATTTACCCCATGGCATACAACTGAAGCTTCCAATGTATACGGTGGGTATAACTATGAGATGACTCGTGAAGTTCGTTGGGAGGGAGGTGATATTGCTGATATGATAGATATTAATGGGCTAGTAGTTCCGACCAACCCATTCCTGGAGTTTCTAGGTGCATACTTAGGCGATGGCTGGTCATACATAAATAATCGAGGGTATGTCATCCATCTTGCCGCCTTCAAAAATCGAGAGGTCGAGTACTTTGCTGACATACTTGAACGGCTAGGTATACATTTTGCGCGAACTGCCAAGGGCTACATGTTTCACTCTAAAGCCATTTATGAATTTCTGCATCCGCTAGGACACGCCCATGAAAAATATATTCCGGCTTGGGTCAAAGAGTTACCTTCAGAACAACTTCACTATCTGCTCTTGGGCCTGATGAACTCCGATGGAAATAATCAAACCGAGACATATACTACAGTCTCACGACTCCTTGCGGATGATGTGCAGGAGGTTATTTTCAAGTGCGGCTATGCAGCAACGGTTCGGCAGGCAAAGCCAGAGACGAGGGAACATAAACTTAACGGAAATGTCATTAAGAACAATTATCCCGTCTATAAGGTTCGTATTTCTCGCAGTCACCTCACTCCAAAGATAGCCCCAAACAGACATGCGCTCGTCCCCTATAACGGGTTCGTATATGATGTCACCGTGCCCAGCCATATTATCTTTGTTCGTCGCAACGGGAAAGCTGTTTGGTCGGGAAACTGCTGGGAAGGCTACGTCACAATCGAGATCAGCAACACGACGCCGCTGCCAGCGCGGATCTACGCGAACGAGGGGATCGGCCAGGTTCTCTTCTTTGAGGGCGACGAGCCCTGCGAGAGATCGTATGCGGATAAAAAGGGTAAGTACCAGAATCAGGTGGGGATTGTGTTGCCAAGGATTGATAAGGAACAGTCCTAGATGTCACCTATCGGCATGGCTCAACAGACACTTTTTGATGTTGACGTGCCTATGTCTGGGTGCCAGGATTGGCACGAGCAGATGCTCTCCGCCCTCGGCGTAGAACCCGGCCCCGCATGGCCCGACCGTTTTGGTCAGGCGTTACGCACGTGGCTGGCCGCGCACGGACATCAACCCATTCGGACACTCAGCCTATTCAGTGGCGGGGGTGGGCTTGATAGTGCGTTCCACGATGTGGGCTTTGCTGTTCTGGAGATGGTGGAGATTGAGCAGCAGTTCGCCGCTACCCTCAGTGCAAACGCGCAGCAGGGCAAGATGCTTGAAGGAGCGATTGCGCGCTGCATTGATATTCGCGAGTATCAGCCGCCGACAGATCGTGCGGTTGATTTCATCATTGGCGGACCACCATGTCAGACGTTTTCGGCGGCTGGACGGCGTGCTGCGGGAGTGAAGGGGACAAGCGATCCGCGCGGGACGTTGTTCGAGGAGTACGTGCGCGTACTCCGCACCCTTCGCCCGGTTGGCTTTCTGTTCGAGAACGTCTATGGCATGACCGGGGCCGAGGGTGGCGATCCTTGGCGCGAGATTCAGGAAGCATTTCGTACCGCAGGGTATAGAATCTACTTTCGCGTGCTGGATGCTGCCGACTACGGAGTGCCGCAACATCGCGAACGCCTATTCATCGTTGGCCTACGTGCCGATGTCGCTGTGCAACTGAAGTACCGCTTTCCTTGCCCAACGCATGGGCCTGACGCAATCTCGCCACGGCCCTTCTACACAGCGAGTGAGGCTGTTCAGGGAGCCGATCCAACCGACGATACCACGCTGCTCATGCGCGGTCGCTGGGGACACCTTATCCCTGGAATTCCTCCTGGTCTGAACTATTCTTTTTACACAAAAGAAATGGGACACCCGACGCCGGTGTTTGCGTGGCGATCGAAGTTTTCAGACTTCATGTATAAAGCCGACCCGGCGGTGCCGGTTCGTACGGTGAAGGCGCAAGGCGGAGCCTACACTGGCCCATTCTCGTGGGAGAACCGTCATTTCAGCACGGCGGAGGTAAAGCGGCTGCAAACATTCCCCGACGACTACGAGATTGTGGGGAAGCGGCAGACCCGCATCCACCAACTTGGCAACTCGGTGCCGCCACAGATTGGTCGTATCCTGGCGCTGAGTATTTTGCATCAGGTGTTCGGGGCCACTCTCCCATTCCCTATGCACTACCTTGACGAATACCAGCAACTCGGTTTTCGTACACGAAAACGAGCCTTGACGGCACAGTATGCAGCAAAGGCCCAGGCAGCCATTGCTCTTCTCACAGATACGAAGCAGCCTCAGGAACGAAACGTCTTACCAAGTGATGAGGTGCGCTATCTCACGGACACCTTTGCTCTCGCCGATGACGAAGATTGTGACGGTTTCCCCGTGCGCCTGTCTTACACAGGCGATCAGCATGTACTCATCATTCACGGCGAGCCATTCATGCGTGATGGGGAGCGAGATAGTACATTTACCTACACCATTCAGATTGATTCGATGCGTAACGCAGACTGGAACATTCCGCTCACGTCAATTACCCTCCACGGCACCGGACGGGCAGAGTTACTGTTTACAAGCCTATGGAAAGCCTTGGAAGCGTTGATTAACGAACAGTATGGGATAGACGACCTCGTCCAACTCTCGGGCTACTATCAGTACAACGCGAAGGTTCGCGCTCGTATGGAAATAACCAGCGGTGAGCCAATCTCTTCGCAATGGCATGCGCTCTGCAAGATCGTCAGCGGTATCGGGGTGTCCACCCAGATTCCCGCACGCTCATTCGCGGAACTGTGGGAAGTGTCGGAGTTCGATGTTATGCCTATTCTGCACGCCCTACGGTCAATGGGCTACGAAGTGCGCAGCAACAACACGAACCCGCAGATCAACGCTGGCGACTACCTGATCCCCTATGCGTTCCCCACCCTGACGCCACGGAGCATCCAGCTCAGACGGAGCATCCAGCTCAGAAAGAATTTTTGATGGTTCTGTTACACTTCGATTAACCGTATAACCGTACCAAAACAACCCCAGCAGGCGAAGGGGTTTCGTGTTATTGAGGAGATCTCGTTATGTCCCGGCTGTCACGCCGCCAACCCGTTCGCCCGCGCAGTTGCCTTCGTCTGGTGAGTATGCTCGGTGTGATTGTGATGGTACTCATTGCCCTCTACGGGTTCTTCGCCCGCCCCGCCCTGAGTACCTTGATTGGTGCGCAGATCAGTGCTCGCCTCAGTTCGACTGCGGCGACTGGGGCGGTGAGCCGGGCCGCCGCGACTCTGCCAGGGGTGATTGCCGCCCTGCCCCCTGGCAAGATTGTCGTCAATCAGTCTCAGGCGAATGCCTTTTTGCGCGACCACCAGCAGGATTATGCGCCGATTGATACGATGAGCCTGCGCGTGACTCAGGGCCAGGTTGTTGCCGACCTGACTGCCTTCGGGGTCAGCGGGGTGGCCCGCAGCGGACTCGCCGCCGTTGGTGGCCGGGTCGCCCTGCTCGACCCGCAGATTGACGGGGCGCTCGGCCTCGCGGTCTCTAGCGCCGACCTGCTCGCGCCCCTCGCCGAGCGACTCAATGCCGAGCTGGAGCGCCAGGATAAGTATGTAGAATCCATTCGGATCGAGGACGGCCAGATTGTGATTGTGACGAGGTAATTGGAGATTTTAGGTTTTAGATTTTAGATTTTAGATTGACCGCAATCAAAAACCTAAAACCTAAAATCAAAAACCTAAAATCTAAAATCTAAAATCAAGGAGTTTCCCATGCCCGTGACGCCCGATAGCGACCCCTACTACCGCCTGCGCCACTCCCTGGCCCACGTGATGGCCGAGGCTGTGCTGGAAATCTTCCCTGAGGGGAAGGTGGCGATTGGCCCGCCGGTGGAGAATGGTTTCTACTACGATTTTGACCTGCCCCGTGCGCTCACGCCCGAGGATCTGGGCGAGGTCGAGACGCGGATCAAGAAGATCATCGCTGGCAAGTTCCCCTTTGTCTACCGCGAGGTCAGCGCCGCCGATGCCCGCACGATCTTCGCCGACCAGCCCTATAAGCTGGAGTTGATTGACGGTCTGGCCAAAGGGCTTGATGAGAACGGCGAGACGCACCACGGCGACACGGTGATCTCGACCTACAAGCACGATACGTTCGAGGATCTCTGTCGCGGCCCGCACCTGGAGCATACCGGCCAGATTCCCGCCAATGCCTTTAAGTTGATGAGCATCGCTGGAGCTTACTGGCGCGGTGACGAGAAGCAGAAACAGCTTCAGCGCATTTACGGCACCGCATGGAACAGCAAGGCCGATCTGGAACAGTACCTCTTTCAGCTTGAGGAGGCCAAGCGCCGCGACCACCGCAAGCTCGGTAAGGAGCTGGGACTCTTCTTCTTCGCCGAGGATGTCGGCCCCGGCCTGCCGATCTTCACGCCCAAGGGCGAGACTCTGCGCCACGAGATGGAGTCGTATGTGCGCGAGGTGCAGACACGCTACGGCTACAGCCACGTCTGGACGGGCAACGTGGTTAAGGAGCAGCTTTACCATAAGTCCGGCCACTACGAGAATTACCGCGACAGCATGTTCCCGCCGATGGTCGAGAGCGAGGACATGATCTTCCGGCTCAAGCCGATGAACTGCCCTAGCCACATGACCCTCTTCAACCAGATGGGCGTGATCAGCTACCGCGACTTGCCCATGCGCTTCGCCGAGTTTGCCACGCTCTACCGCTACGAGGATAGCGGCGCGCTGAACGGACTGACGCGGGTGCGTGCCTTAACCCAGGACGACTGCCATATCTTCTGTCGGCCCGACCAGATTCAGGCGGAGTTTAGCCTGGCGCTGAACCTGATCCGCGAGGTGCTGAGTACCTATAAGTTTAGCGATTACAAGGTGCGCCTATCGCTGCGCGGCACGGCGGGCAAGTTTGTGGCCGACGATGAGAAGTGGGAGCAGGCCACCAGCGCCCTGCGCGCTGCCCTGGATGCCAACGGTGTCGAGTATGTTGAGGAGGAAGGTGAGGCGGCATTCTACGGCCCCAAGGCCGACTTCCTGGCCCGCGATGTGCTGGGCCGTGAATGGCAACTCAGCACCATCCAGGTAGATTTTATCCAGCCCTCGCGGTTGAGCTGTGAGTATGTGGGTGAGGACAACCAGCCCCACACGCCAGTGGTGCTGCACCGCGCCGTCACCGGCACCACCGAGCGTTTTTTGGGCGTGCTGATCGAACACTACGCCGGAGCCTTCCCGCTTTGGCTGGCCCCCGTGCAGGCTACGATCATCCCAATCACCGACAAGCAGATGGAGACCGCCCACGAAGTGCGCCGCCGTCTGATGGCCGTCGGCCTGCGGGTTGAACTTGACGACAGCCGCGACCGTATGCAGGGCAAGATCCGCCGCGCTCAGTTGCAGAAGATCCCCTATATGCTTATAATCGGCAACAAAGAGCAGGAAGCCAACGCCGTTGCTGTCCGCCTGCGCTCTGGTGAAGATCTCGGCGCGATTCCCGTTGACAGCTTTATTGAGCGCGCCCTCCAGGAAGTGAAGTCGCGTGCGTCATAAGGAGCCCCTCATGACCGTCGAGTCCGAGACACTGGCGGAGGCGGCTCGCCGCTTCGGCGAGGTGATCGCCGCCGAGCGCATGTCAACTCTCGCGGCGCTGGAGGCTGAGCGTGCAGCGGCGATAAAGATCATCGCGGCCCTGCGCAAAGAGAACGAGCGGCGCGCACGTGCCTCCGGCGGAAAATTTGTGTTGGGCTTCCTGATTGGCACCGCCATCGGGGTTACTGCGGTAAACCTCCTCGTGCAAAAGACGACCGAGGAGAGCCGGGCCAAGCTGGCCCTGAACATCGGCGCCGCCCGTACACGTGTGTCTGATCGCCTGCGTAGCGCCGTAGAGGCCGGGAAACGCGCCGCCGCCGCCGCCGAGCAGGAACTCTGGGAAGAATACCGCAAGCGTATTGCTGGTACCGATAGTAATACTCCTAAACGCCCCCCTCTATAAGCTAGGAGGCAGGAGGTGGGAGGCAGGGAACGATCCCTGCCTCCCGCCTCCTGCCTCCCGCCTCCTAAATTATGGACGCAGAGATCATCGCTATCGGCTCCGAGCTGCTGCTCGGGGCCACAATTGACACCAATAGCGCCTACATCGCCGGGCACCTGGCCACCGCAGGCGTGAACCTCTTTCGCACATCGGTGGTTGGCGACAACGTTGAGCGGATTGCCGCAACGATAAGCGAGTCTCTGGGCCGCGCCGACCTGGTGATCTGCACCGGCGGGCTGGGGCCGACCCTGGACGATGTGACCCGTGAGGCGGTGGCTCTGGCCTTTGGCCGTGAGCTAGAGTTTCGCCAGGAACTGCTGGATCAGGTGGCTGCCCGCTTTGCCGCTATGAACCGCCCCATGAGCGAGAGTAATCGCCGTCAGGCGTATGTGCCTGCCGGTGCCCGCGCCATCGAGAACCCGCGTGGCACTGCGCCCGCGTTCATTGTTGAGGACGAGCGCGGTACGGCGATTGTCCTACCCGGCGTACCCTACGAGATGCGCTACCTCTTCGAGAGCGCCGTGCTGCCCTACCTGCGCGATGAGCGCGGCATTACCGATGTGATCCTGGTGAAGACGCTCCATGCTGTCGGCCTGGGTGAAAGTGTGATCGGCGAGATGATCGCTGACCTCATGCTTGCCAGTAACCCTACCGTCGGTATTTCGGCCAAGCAGGCCCGCTACGAGCTACGCATCGGCGCACGGGCCAGCAGCCTCGCTGTGGCACAGACGATGGTGGACACTGCCGAGGCCACTATCCGCGAGCGCCTTGGTGATCACCTCACCGGCGAGGAAACCCTGGCCGAGGCCGTCTCGCGCCTGCTCACCACCGGCCAGCAGACCCTCTCGCTCTACGAGGGTACGAGCGTGGCCCCGATCTACCGCGCCCTCTCCGGCACAGCCACCGGACTGAACCACGTGCGTGGGGTGATCGTCCATCCTCTCGACCGGCCCACTGATGAGCATGCCTCCGCATCCCTGGCCCATGCCGGCGCAATCAGCGCTGCCGACCGCTGGCGCAGCGACTTGGGGCTGGCGGTGCAGGCCGCCAGTACGCCCGATGCGCGTGGTTTTACGGCGGTGTCGGTGGCCCTCTGCTTCCCCGACGGCAGTCGCCAGATCACCCGCTACTACGACCTGCGCCAGCCCGAGGGCTGGGATTTTGTGGGTACCCTAGCAGTTTGTCGGAGAGAAGCCTGAAACCGGAAGGCTGGTGCTACACTGGTCGGTATGAAACGCAGCTTCAAAACGGCGGACTACGAAGCGACGCTGGACGTGCAGGTGCGGCTGGGTGACTGCC
>Ga0208376_1000336_pt1 | contig 14736 bp, 8 predicted proteins | sample CryBogmetaGMA25M_FD_184548 | JGI IMG/M metagenome (GOLD analysis project Ga0208376, IMG submission 184548) | Freshwater microbial communities from Crystal Bog, Wisconsin, USA - MA2.5M (SPAdes) | ecosystem: Environmental > Aquatic > Freshwater > Lake | place: Crystal Bog, Wisconsin, USA...
CGGTATCGGGCTCCATCTACCGGACATGAAGCGCGCATCCGGCATGAAATCGCACGTTTGTACCACGATAAGTGTCCGAGAACGACCCCTGCCGGATGCTACCACCGTCTCTCCGACAGGCTGCTAGGTGTTCATCAATTCGACTGGCGTAGAGGCGCTCGATTTGCTGGGCTACCCGCCGGTGCAGGTCGTGCCGTCGCGCATACAGGATCGACTCATAGGCCACATCGCGGGTCAGGGCGTGCTTGAAGAGGTAGGCCAGTTCATGCTCAAGCTCGTCAGGCAACAACAAGGTGGTCGCCATCATCGATTCAAGGATCGCCCGCAGTTCGTCGCGGCGACCGAGCAACCCGGTCAGGATCTCGTAGCGAAAGCGACGACCGACGACCGATGCCACCTGCATCAATTCGCGGCTGCGCTCCTCCAGCCGGTCAAGGCGAGCCACAATTAACGACTCGATACTGCTGGGAAGCACGCTCTCGTCCAGGGTGCGCGTGATTACCCACGTTTCGCCATCGCGCTGGAGCGCCCCCGTCTCGACTAGCGAGCGCACCAACTCTTCGACAAAGAACGGGTTGCCCTGCGCCCTGGCCAGGGCGGTCAGCAGCGCGGGCGGCGGCGCGGTGCCGAGCAGCGCCTGGGCTAACTGGGCGGCATCCGCATTCCCAAGCTCGCCAAGCACAAAGTTCTGGCTATAGGCGTGGGTGCGCCAGGGTTCGGCCAGATTGTGATCAGGGCGGTAGATCAGCAGCAGCAGCAGGGCGACCTCGCCAGACCGCGCCGCCAGGGCTGCGATCATTGCGAGGGTGGATGCGTCTGCCCACTGGAGATCGTCGCAGAGAATGATCAGCAGGCGGTCGCGGGTAATCCGCAGCAGTAACTCGATGCAGAGCGCATGGGCGTTATCGTGGCGCTGCTCGGGCGTCAGCGCGAGGGTAAGGGGCGTCTCAGGCAACGGTATGCCCAAAATGTCTCCGGCAAGTGGGGCGAAGCGGGCCAGTTCGGGTACCATCACGGCCAGGTGCGCCACAATCGTCTCCGGCGGCGCATCAATGCCGATATCAGCGGTGATCACCTGGCCCAAGATAGGGCGGAATCCGGCGTAGGGCGTACTCTGCTCGTAGCTCTGACATTCGACCATACAGACCAGTGGCACCGCACGGTGGGGGTGATCCGTCCCCAGCCGGGTTATCGCCTCCTCCGCAAGACGAGTCTTGCCGGTGCCGGGTTCACCCACCAGGGTCACAACACAGCCAGTACCGGCGCTCGCGGCACGACCAATGGCGATCAGCGCTTCCAGATCGCGGTCGCGGCCCACCAGCCGCCCCCGGTTGAGCGGACGGGCATCGGCAACTAGATCGAGGGAGCGCACGGCCTCGGCCAACGGTACCGGATCGGGAATACCCTTCAGCCGGATTGGCGGCAGATCACGCAGCTCGACGCGACCCTCCACAGCACGGCGGGTGTCCGGCGAGATCAGCACCGCCCCATCGCGTGCCGCAGCCATGAGTCGTGCGGCCAAATTGACCGGCGAACCCATCACGGTGTACTCGTGGCGACGGGAAGAGCCAATCCTCCCGGCGAAGACGATGCCCGTATTCAGGCCGATTTTCTGGGTCAAGTGGAGATCGGTGACGGTGCCCGCGATCATTGGCAATCCACAATCGGCCACCACCTGCGCCCCCTCGCGGTTTGCCTCCTCCAGGGCGGCAGCCATGTCTAGGGCGCAGCGCACCGCTCGCAAGGGATCATTTTCATGCGCGCTCGGTGCCCCAAAGAGGGCCATGAGTTTGTCGCCGTGGCTGTACATGTCCACCTTGTTGACCACGCCGCCGTAACGGTGAATGACATCCTGAGCACGCCGAAAGTAGGCATTCAAGATGGCGGTAGCGGTGGCGACATCATCGCCCAGATGCGTGAGTACGGCGCTAAAATCGTAGACATTGGCGAAGAGCATTGTTACCGGGCGAAACTCGCCAGTTTCCGCACCTGTCGCCATAATGAAGCGATGCGGCAGATCGTGAGGGAGGTACGGGCGCAGGGCTGCGACGCGCTCGGCCAGGTCGCGCAGGCTGAGGGCGGCGAGACCCGAGCCAGCACCGGGCAGGGCAAGGTGGGGTGGAACAGGAACGTGCAATAGATTCTGGAGCCGGAGGAATCCTCCTGGGCCGGGTTCGACCACCGCAGAATCTGTCAGCGCCAACGTCTCGGGGGTGATCAGCACCTCGCCAAGCTGGGCAAGATCCTGGGCTGCGGCGACCCGGTTGATCGTGTGGCCGGTGATCACCACCTCCAGGTGAGCGCGGTCGCCAACCTCGGCGGCGAAGACCTGCCCACTGTGGACACCGATGCGCAAGCTGAGGGTAAAACGTCCAACCCGCGTCGGCAAATCGGCGAAGCGGGCCATGGCTCGCTGCATAGCCAAGGCGGCATCGCAGGCCAGGGCGGCATGGGACTCTCCTAGGTCGTCGGCGGGGAAGAAGGCGGTGAGGGCGTCACCGCCGAACTTGAGCAGGTTGCCCGCACGCTGATCAACCTCGGCCAGAAGCGCATCGAAGAGCGTGTTAATGATCGCCGAGATCTCCTCGGAACCGTGCTTGCCCAACGTACTCAGGGTTGAGGAGAGCGCGGTAAATCCCGAGAGGTCGGCGAAAAGGGCGGTGCCTGCCCAAAAGCGACCACTCACATGGCCGATAGTCGGCACCGCCATTTGGCGGCGGGCGATAGAGGGCGGCAAATACGAGACCAGACCCGTCAGTTCGGCGCGCAGGGAGGCCGCCGCTGCCACTCGCGCCATCGCACTCACAGGCAGGCCCGCCTGGAACGCGGCCAGATGCTCGGGCGGGAGGTATTCACCAAGAACTGCGAGGATCTCGTGTTGATGGTCGGGGATCTGGGTCATGGCGTTTCCTCACATACGTGCCGATGTTGCACCACTCCGTGGCCCACCCCTGCCTGCGTGGTTATGGCCCGCGCACACCGAGAACAACCTTGCCGCCGGGAACGACCCACGCCCCTTCAATCGGATCTGAACTGACCACCTGGTCCGGCTTGAAGGTGTCAAAGACATCAGGAATACGTTCGCGGGTCTGCGTATCAATCACAATATCGTTGGCGGTCAGGCCACGCTGAATCAGCCACTCCACCACTCTTTCCCGTGGCTCGCCTCGAATGTTATAGGATATCTGGATGGCCCCCGGCTCTGGGGGCGCGGGCGGCGTGTCATTCACAACCCAGGCCAGCATCCAGCCCTCGCGACCCACGACATTTGAGTCGAAGTTCTCTTTCACGCGCACCCGATAGAAGTCGGGGGTGGATGTGTCGTCAAGCACCTCGATCAGGTCGCCATTGCGCATGTATCCGCCCCGCGCTGCTGGATCTGGTCGGAGATACAGCATGGCAAAAGGGCCTGGAATATCCTGATTCGTGAAGCGGATGCTGGGGAATGGTCTGATTGCCGCCAGGTAGCGATACGCTGCCTTGATGCCTTGGATGCGGGCCTCGCGCACGTAATCGCGCAGTGTGATGGTGCGATTGGACTGGCCATTAATCAGCAGTTCGTACTCGCCGGTGTGGAAACTTGACGGCAGACTGGCGAGTTCGATGTCTGTTCGCCCGCCTTGTGTCTGGAGCAGTTTCAGGGGGATCGTGCGCTGGCCCGGTGTCTTCGGCTGGAGGACAACCGACGTGATCGTATCCAACCCCTCTCCCAGCAGGGTGATCTGCACAGGCAACGCGCCTACGTAAATTGACGCACTATCGGGCTGTCCCCGCACGGTGATCTCGCGCACGGCTTGCACCTCGGGAGTAATCGTCGCTGGTGTCGCCGGTGTCGCCAGGGCTGTCGGCGTCGGTGCGTGGCTGGTGGGTGCCACTAGCAGCCTGTCGGAGAGAGTGGGGTTTAGGGCGTCACAGAGCCATATTCCAAAAAAGCCGATTTGGCTTTGTGATGCGCTATTCACGGTTCTCTCCGACAAACTGCTAGTATCGCCGCATCACTCACGATGACACGTGATGCTGCGGCAGGTGTTGGCGCACCTGTGGGTGCGGAGTTGGCACTCACGGCGGCGGGCGACGATGCCGGTGTGAGACTGTCCGCTGTCAGATTGGGGGTTGCCTCACTGTTCGCTGCGGACGCACCTGGGCGCGGCGATATAGGCATGTTGAGTGCAAAGATAAGGACGACCAGCAGTGCCGCCAGCCCAATCCCGCCCAGGCTCCAGAGCAGAACAGATGTCGGCGCAGGTCGTGCGTAGGACACGCGCCGCAGATCATCAAGCATGGCCTGGGCCTGAGGGTAGCGGTCGGCAGGGTCAACCTTGAGCGCCTTTCGGACAATTCGCTTGAGATCTTCCGGGATCGTGTCGCGGTCTTTATCGGGGAAGAGGACGACCTCAGACTGACCGACGGGTTCGAGGGGAGGACTGCCCGTCAGAAAGGCATATAAGATCGCGCCAACGGCATAGATGTCCGTCGCCGGACTGATTGTGCCAAGGCGGGTACGCTGTTCGGGTGCGGAATAGTGCCGCGAGAAGCCACGCACGACCATCTGATTATTTTGCTGCGAGATGCCGAAATCGAGCAGGAAGATATCGCCCGTCTCGGTGTCTACACGCAGGTTCGAGGGCTTCACATCACAGTGGACAATAGCGCGTTTGTGGAGGTACGCCAGCGCCTCAAGGATTTGACGTGTCCAGCGCAACGCGCTACGCCGGTCGAGCGGCCCATCGCGCAGGTAGCTCGATATATCACGACCGCTGATATACTGCATCTCGATGCAGAGCAGGCTGTTGTAGAAGAAGGCATCGTACACTGCGGGCAGACGTCGGTGTTTGAGTTTACTCAACAGTTCGCGCTCGGCAAGCAGCGAGTTCTGCCTGACATCCTCCGTCGTCTTGCTCACCTTGATCACGACTTCCTGCTTGCGCTCAATGGCGAAGGCGCGGTAGGTGGTGCCGAATCCCCCGCGCTTGCTAATTTCGCTGCGAATGTGATAGCGCTCGTTGATAATCGTATTGATCGGCAACAAGGTAGACTGCGCAGACGTGCCTTCCTGCTCAGCGAATCCATCGGTTGCATCCAGATCCGTGAGCGGTGTGGTGATCTTCACCAAACGCGCCGCGCTTTCGCTTGGCTGGCGTAGCTCCTCCTGATCGTTTGTCGGGATTGTCGCCGCGTTGGATCGTGGGGCGTAGCCCAGCCGCTGAAGATCGCTTAGCATGGCCTGGGCGTGAGGGTAGCGATCATTGGGGTCAAAGCGCATCGCCCTGAGGACAATATTCTCAAGGTCAACCGGGATCGTCTGCTTCTCCTCCGTCAGCAGACGAAGGGTTTTATCGTAGTGATCGTCACGATACGGCGGCTCCAGGCCGGTCAGCAGGATGTAGAGAGTTGCGCCAACCGCATAAATATCGGAGGCCGGCGTTGTCAGTCCGGTCGGATCGTGCTGTTCGGGCGGCGAGTAGCGGGGCGAGTGGGCGCGGATCAAGGATCGCTCGACCTGATGGGAGATGCCAAAGTCGAGCAGGAAGATGTCGCCCGTCTCGGTGTGAACGCGCAGGTTCGAGGGTTTGATGTCACGGTGGATAATGTTACAGCTATGCAGGTAGGCCAACGCCTCAAGGGTCTGTACGATCCAGCGCAGCGCGGTTGGCCGATCCGGAGGCTCGGCGCGCCGGTCAGGGCCAGACAGAACGAGGTAGGTTGATACATCGCGGCCTGGGATGTACTGCATCGTCACACACAACTGCCCCTCATGAAAGAATCCGTCGTAGACTTTGGGCAGCCGGGGGTGATCGAGACTCAGCAGAATCCGCAGTTCGCTGAGCAGTGCATCCTGCTCGATGTCGCCGGCGGTTTTGCTCTCTTTGATGACAATATCTTGCCCGCGCACGCTGTCGTAGGCAAGGTAGGTGTTGCCAAATCCACCTTGGGTGCTGATAACTCGGCTGATTCGGTAGCGATCTTTGATCGTCTTGTCAATGGGAAGGGGCATAAGCAGCGCCTCTGTAGAGGCTATGTGGCGGGGTCACACTGAACCAGGGTGTCAACGCGGCTTCTGCCGAGATGGGGTGTGTAGAGGTGATAATATGGCAGAAACTATGGGTGAAGTGTGCATATATTGTAGCATGCTTGACAAGGGCACTACCTCACACTGTACAATAAAGATCCACATCGCAGATTATAGACGACCTGAAACCTGAAACCTCGCACCTGAAACCTTGTTTGAGGGGAATGAGGATCTCCGTGCCTCGATTACATCTGTTCATGGTCGCTCTGCTGGCTGCACTTCTCGTTAGCTGTAGCGGGCAGCAGCAGCCGCCCGTAGACGGCGAAAATCCCAGCGCACAGGTGGCGTCGGCGGTGGCCCACGATCTGCCCACTCCCACGCCCCCAATCCCCACCATCCCGGCGATCCCAAAGCCGTTTGCGCCGCTGCTCTACGACGACTTCTCGCAGATTACGAGTGGCTGGACCCCGCTGCGCGTTGACCGACAGGGCACGGTTAATGGGTACAGCGCCGAGAGTTTCGCCTTCAGCACCGTCGGCACCGATCACCTTCTCTACAATCTGCTCCCCAGTCTCTCATTTGCTCCCACTCGCTATGCGGTTGACCTCCAGCCTCTTGAGGGCGAGGGGGTGCTTGGCCTGCTGCTCGATGTGCGCGGTGACCCAACTGATGATGCGAGCCTTGCGTATGACGGGGTCGGGCTGACGATAAGCGGCGATGCGGTGGTTTTTGTCAAGGCGGCGGCGGGCGATCTTCAGGTACTCCAGATTGCCAAGAACGTTACTTCACCTCTCGTGAAGGGCACGAGCATCCGGCTGGCAGTTAACCGTGACAGCGACGGGCTGACTCTCTTCGTGGGTGGAACCGAGGTGCTGCATACGGCGGTTCCTGCGCATGCAGGAGGGACGGTCGGCTTCTTTGTTCGTTCCGGTGAGCGCATGGTGGCCCGTTTTGATAACCTTCTGTTGACCAGCGCCGCGCCAGATAATCAGCCTGCCTGCGCCGGGATTCGCCCGCTCTTCGACAGCTCTGCTGGCGGTGATGCCATGCGTGGCGCGGATGTCGTGATCGCGCAGCGACGCCTTGCGCACCTCGGTTATGTGCCTGGCCCCGAGGGTACGTACAGTGCTCAGACCGCCACCGCCGTGCTGCAATTTCAGAGCCGCAACGGGTTGCCAGTAGATGGCGTGATTGGCTCACAGACGTGGTGTGCCCTCCTGTCGAGCGACGCGCAGCTTGCCTCCAAAGACGTGAGCGAGGCTGTGGCGAACCGTGAACGTTACCGTCCAGTGGACATCTCGTTAGAGGCGGGGCTGCCCGCGCCGCTGCTTATCTCGGTGCGCGGGAGCGATGGCCTATGGCAGATTGCGCTTGCGCTGCCTGGACGAGTAAGCCTGCACTATATTGATACGGGTGGCGATGCGCTTGATCCGACCTGGCTGCCTGGCCATGGGCTTCTCGCCTTCACCTCGCTGCGCACAGGTACTGGGTCGGCGGCGATCTGGATTCTCAACGCCGGCAGTGGCGAGGTAAAGCAGATCTCACCTTCCGAACTCGACGGCCAGTTCCCGGCGTGGTCGCCTGATGGCAGTAAGCTTATGTTTACCGCCATGTCTCGTACGGAGAGAGATAGAGACAAGACTGCGCAGAATTACGTCTATACTCTCGCCACCGGGCAGGTTCGCCTGTGGAGCGCCGAACATGCCGGCTGGTCAGATTGGTCACGCTTCGGCACGATTGTCTTCACCCGTTTGACCGAGCATAGCTTTGATATCTTCGTGGCGAATGCTGACGGCAGCAGTGCCGTGAACCTGACTAACACCGATGATGAACACGAAGATATTCCCGCGTGGTCTCCTAACGGCGATATGATCGCCTTTGTGCGCAACCCCAAGTCAGACCCGAATAATCGGCAGGTCTATGTGATGCAGGCTGACGGCAGCGAAGTACGGCAGATCACCACATTGCCCGGCCCGAACAGCAACCCGATCTGGATAGATGCGACGACGATTGCCTTTATCCACCAGCCGAGTGAAGAGGTGCGCCACGTATATCTAGTGCGGCTCTCGGGAGAAGTGCGCCAGCTGAGCACAAACGAAGGCCGGGTGTGGTTTATGAACCGCTTTGATGTTCCGTAGTAAGACAAGGTTTCAGGTGCGAGGTTTCAGGTTTCAGGTTGAGCGCATCAGGATGCCACATTCTGGTCTGAACTGTAAAGTACCTGCGAACCTTGCCTAAAAAGGTAATCTTCATAATTGACGCATTGCGTCGCTGATGTTAGGATAGGGTAAATTGTTAAGTCATTGACTCTAGTACAACCAGGAGCAGCGATGCGAATCTCAAGCAAAGGTGACTACGGCCTGCGGGCTCTGTTCGATCTTGCCCAGCGCTACGGCGAGGGGCCGGTGCAGAGCGAAGAGATCGCGAACCGCCAGGGAATTCCGGTGAATTACCTTAACCAACTGCTGATCACGATGCGTCGGGCAGGGCTGATTGAGAGTCTGCGCGGCCCTCAGGGCGGCCATATGCTCGCCCGTCGCCCCGATGCCATTACCCTGCTCGATGCCATCACGGTGATGGAAGGTCCGCTGCTTCCTGCTGAGCCCTCCCGCGAAGATCTGATGCCCACCCAGCCAGACGATTATGCGATGATTGACACGATCTGGCAGGAGCTGCGTGGCCGGATTGAAGAAATTCTGGGTGAGACGACCCTCGATGATCTCTGTCAGCGCAAGCGCCAGCAGAGCGGCGATGTGATGTACTATATCTAGGGAATGAGGGAGTGGGTTTTTCGCTCAAAAGTGCGCAATATTAACTCTAGGGTTTAGTTAAGGGACGATAACCCCTGGTGCGGTCTCGCTTTCCCACAGGTACGATGCGTGGTATTATAGTGTGCGTAGTCCGCAATCTGAACTACATATATGTCACCTCTGTCATCGACTCTGGGGTAGTGGGTGCTACTCAGGGTGGGAGGACGCTGTGGAATTGGCCACCATGCCTGCGGCCAGAATCGGCCCAAACTCGATCATCCAGACAGTCGCGGTTTTACGCGAGGTCTTTACGCCAGATGAGCTGCGGGCCCTGCTCACCGGCGAGACGGCGGGCTACCTAAGCCATCTGCCGCACGAGATGATCCCAGAGGTTCAGTTTCACGAGTTGGTCGATCTGCTCACCGCACAGCTCGGGGTCGAGCGGGCCGGTGAGATTCTGTACCGCTCCGGCGAGCTTACCGCCGATTACGTGCGGGCCAACCGCATCCCGGCCCCGATCCGTACCGTCCTCGCTCTGCTCCCCGCTCCGATCAGCCTGCGCGTGTTCCTTCCGGCGATTAGCAAGCACGCATGGACGTTCGCGGGTAGCGGCGCGTTTCACTTTAGCATCGGTCGTACGCCCCTGGTAAGCATTGGCAAATCCGTCAACCGGGACACCTCAAAGATTGCCGCAGTCCTCTGTCGCTACTACTGTGGTGCCTTCACCCAAATGCTGCGCCGTGTGGTGAGTTCGCGTATCAACCTGCGTGAGGTGGCGTGTCAGGCTCGTAGCGGCAGCGCCTGTGTCTATCAGATTGTGATGTAAGTCTTTATTTCTTAAGGAGTACCAGCATGCGGATCATGATGATCCAGCCAAACTACCACGCGGGCGGTGCCGAGATTGCCGGAAACTGGCCACCAAGCTGGGTTCCCTACATCGGTGGCGCACTGAAGAACGCCGGGTATGAGAATGTGCGCTTTATTGACGCGATGACCTTCCATATCGACGACGATAAGCTGCGCGAGATTATCCGGATCAATAAGCCCGATGTGATTATGGCCACGGCGATCACCCCCATGATCATCCAGGCCCAGATAACCCTGAAGATCGCCCGTGAGGAGCGCCCCAACGCTCGGCTGATCCTCGGTGGTATCCACCCGACCTTCATGTACACGCAGGTCTTCAGCGAGGCTCCCTGGATTGACTATATCGTCCGTGGTGAGGCTGAGGAGATCATTGTCGAGCTGCTGCGCAGTATCGAGGCGGGTACCGACAAGAAGGATCGCGCAACGATCAAGGGTATCGCCTACCTGGAGAACGAGCAGGTTATCGCCACCCCCGCTGCCGAGCCGATTGCTAACCTCGATGACCTTACCCCGGACTGGAGCCTGCTGGAGTGGCATAAGTACATCTACGTGCCGATGAACGTGCGCGTGGCGGTACCCAACTTCGCCCGTGGCTGTCCCTTCACCTGCCGCTTCTGTTCGCAGTGGAAGTTCTGGCGGCGCTACCGTGCCCGCAGCCCGATGAAGTTTGTGGACGAGGTTGAGACCCTGGTGCGCGACTACAATGTGGGCTTCTTCATCCTGGCTGATGAGGAGCCAACCCTCAATCGCAAGAAGTTCACCGCCCTCTGCGAGGAACTGGCTAAGCGCAAGCTGCCGGTTCTCTGGGGTATCAACACCCGCGTGACCGATATTATGCGCGATAAGGCGCTGCTGCCCTTGTGGCGCAAGGCCGGCCTGATGCACATCTCCCTGGGCACGGAGGCTGCCGCCCAGATGAACCTGGAGATCTTCCGCAAGCAGACCACGATTGCCCAGAACAAAGAGGCCATCGGGCTCATCCAGGACGCAGGCATGGTCGCCGAGGCTCAGTTCATCATGGGTATGGAGAACGAGACCCCTGAGCTGATTGAGGAGACCTACCGGCTGGCGCTCGACTGGAAGGTGGACATGGCTAACTGGAACATGTACACCCCCTGGCCCTTCGCCGAGCTGTTTGAGGATCTGGGCGACCGGGTTGAGGTGCGCGACTACTCGAAGTACAACTTCGTCACCCCGATCATGAAGCCCGACCTCATGGAGCGCGAGGACGTTCTCAAGTGCGTGCTGCGCAACTACGCCCGCTTCTACATGCGCAAGGCGTTCCTAGAGTACCCCTTCATCAAGGATAAGGAGAAGCGCAGCTACATGATGGGCTGTCTGCGCGCCTTCGCCAAGACGACCTTCGAGAAGCGCTTCTACGACATCGGTCGTGTGCATATGAAGGGCGGCCAGATGGAGGTTGAGCTGGGCTTCGACGAGAGCCGCGTCTTCACCCGCGACGAGATCGCCCGGATGAAGGAAGATCACCCCGAGCAGGTGGCCGACACCACCTTCGGCGGCGCGATCCCCGAGCGCTACGACCCCGAGCTGATCAAGCACCAGGCCGAGAACGACTTGAACCTGCCCCTAGAGCCGATCATCGAGTCGGAGTTTGGCACCCGCGACACCAACAAGCAGGTGGGCTGCTAAAGATCTTTAACGATAGCGTGATTGGCAGCGAAGTCGCCAATCACGCTATCGTTGCTCTACACAATATAAAGATTATAGAGACGGGAGCGGTCATGTCTGAGGTTATCATCTCGCCGGAGCTGCTGGCACGCTACAATAAGCCGGGGCCGCGCTACACCAGCTATCCGACGGTTCCTGCCTGGACGGAGACGTTTGGCAAAGCGGATTACAAAGAGGCTCTGGGCGACGTGGCCGCTCGCCCTGAAGACGCTCTCTCGGTGTACGTACACTTGCCCTTTTGCGCCAAACATTGCGATTACTGTGGCTGTAACGCGACGGTAACACGACGGTCTGAGGTGGTGGATGCCTACCTCGATCGGGTGGAGCGCGAGATGGCGATGGTGGCACCGCTGCTGGGTGAGCGGCGCAATGTGGTGCAGATGCACTGGGGCGGCGGCACGCCAAACTTCCTGAACGAGGCGCAGATGACGCGCCTGGTGGGGCTGTTGTCGCAGCACTTCGTGATTGATCCGGCGGGCGAAATCTCGCTGGAGATTGACCCGCGCATCGGTACGGTCGAGCAGATGGCGCAGATCCGCGCCCTGGGCTTCAACCGAATCAGCATGGGTGTGCAAGACATCAACCCGAAGGTTCAAGAGGCGATTGGTCGTATCCAGCCCTTCGCGCAGACCGAGATGCTCTTCCGGGCCTGCCGCGATCTGGGCTTCACCGGCGTGAACATGGATCTGGTTTACGGGCTGCCGTTCCAGACGATGGAGACCTTTGGCGAGACGCTGGCGGCGATCAGTGAGCTGCGCCCGGATCGGATCGCCTACTTCAGCTACGCCCACGTGCCGTGGGTCAAGCCGAAGCAGAAGCTAATTGATGTCACGGCGCTGCCGGATACCTTCACGAAGTTTAGCCTCTTCCGGATGGCGATTGATCGGCTGGCAGAGGTTGGGTACGACTGGGTGGGCATGGATCACTTCGCCCTGCGCGATGATGATCTGGCGGTGGCGGCGCGTGAACTGCGGTTGCACCGCAATTTTATGGGCTACACCACTCGCCCGGCTCTGCACATGATCGGCTTCGGTATGAGCAGCATTGGCGACATGGCCGGGCGCTTTATCCAGAACGAGTCGCATCTGGGCCGCTATCAGAAGATGATTGATGCCGGCGAACTGCCAGTGGTACGTGGCTACAAACTGAGCGCCGACGATCTGCTGCGACGCACGGTGATCTTGCACCTGATGTGCAACCTGGAGCTACCCTACAACCTGACGCAATCGCTGTTTGGGGTAGATTTGCGCGAGACCCTGGGCGACGACCTGGAGCATCTGGAGGCATACGCCGAGGATGGTTTTCTGGAACTGCTGCCCGACCGAATACAGGTAACTCCTCTGGGCCGATTCTTTGTGCGTTTGCTGGCCATGGAACTCGACGCGCATTTGGCGAAAACCTCTGAGCGGCAGGTTTTCTCGAAGACGATTTGAGTGCCTTTAGAGCCGATAGCCGATAGTACGACAGTTGTAGTTTGGATCACCCCCCCTAGCCCCCCCGCAAGCAGGGGGGAACCAATGCATTGTTCCCCCCCGCAAGCGGGGGGGTTAGGGGGGGTGATCAGCGGGAGCCTTTCTGCGAAGATATTTACAACTGTCGTAATAGCCGATAGTCGGGCATCAGCGGCCATTTTCATCGGGTGTTGTGCGCGAATCGCATGGTTGTCTGATCTGAAAATAGCCGGTAGCGCGGACACCCTGCCCACCCTGATCTGGGGGCGGGCGGGATGCCCGCGCTACCATTTTTTTACAGAAACGAGGGATCATAATAATGACAAGCTACGACTGCGTTGTGGTCGGCGGCGGGATCAGTGGGGTCAGCGCGGCCTATGGACTGCGCCGGAAGGGTGCGAAAGTACTGCTGATTGACGCCGCTGATCATGTGGGCGGGGCGATCCACAGCATACGGACACCGGACGGCTACACGCTGGACTGCGGACCGAATACGGTGGTGAGCAAGGACGTGGAGCTCTGGAAGCAGTTCTCGGATCTGGGGATTATGGACGAGCGCCTGGCGGCTGATCGCAAAGGCGGTCGGCGCTTCATCCTGCTGGATGGTAAGCCCGAACTGATCCCGATGTCGCCCGTGGGCTTGGTAAAGACGCCGCTGCTCTCAACCCTCGCCAAACTGCGCGTTCTGGCCGAACCGCTAATTCCACGCACGCACTTGCCCGACGAGAGCGTGTCGTCCTTCTTCTCGCGGCGGGTCGGGCGTCAATTGGCCGACCGGCTGGTTGACCCCTTTGTGGCCGGGGTGTATGCGGGCAACCCGAAGACCACATCAGTCAGGTCAGCATTCCCGAGCATCTGGGAGGCCGAGCAGCGCGGCGGCAGCATCGTGCGCGGCATGATCATGGGGCGCACGAAAGCGCCGAAGAAGCCGAAGGGCGAGAAGCCGAAGAGCGTGATGTTCAACTTTAACGGCGGGCTGTCGGCCTGGCCGCAGGCGGCGGCGCGCGCCCTGGGCAGCGATAACGTCTGGTTGAACACCCGCGCCCGTGCCCTGCGCCCTCTGGACGGCGGCTGGGAGCTGACGGTAGAGCGCAACGGCCAAACCGAGCTGGTGATCACCGATATGGTGGTACTGGCGGTACCGGCCTATGTCGTCGCCGATCTGGTGGAGGGACTGCACGCGCCAGCGGCTAAGGCGCTGCGGGCTATCCCTTACCCACCAATGGCTGTGGTTCACCTGGGCTACAAGCGCAGCGCAGTCACGCACCCGCTGGATGGATTCGGCGTCCTCTGCCCGTCGGGTGAGGGACGCAAGGTGCTGGGCGTCCTTTGGACATCCACCCTCATCCCCAGCAGCGCACCGGCAGGCCATGTGCTGACAACCAGCTTTGTGGGCGGGGCGCGCACCCCCGAGATGGCCCGCCAGAGCGACTCGGACATCATTGATATGGTGATCAAAGAGCACGAGGAGATTCTGGGCGCGCAGGGCACCCCGGCGATGATCCGCGTCACGCGCTGGCAGAAGGCTATCCCGCAGTACACCGCCGGTCACGAACAGCGTGTCGCCACACTGAATGAGCTTGAGGCAGGCTACCCTGGCCTCTTTGTGGTAGGCAACTACCGTGACGGCCTGAGCGTGTCGCAGTGCTGGAACAAGGGCATCGGCCTCGCTGAGCAAGTGGTCCGCCAGGGCACCCTGCGCCAGTGTACGCCGACATCGGCATTCTAAATTGCAGAGTGCAGATTTGTAGAGTGCAGACTGGGGACACGACCCTCCCGTCTGCACTCTTTTTTTGCAATAGCGCATCAGCAACGCTGTCACGCTGAGCGAAGCGAAACGTCCCGGCGATGATAATGCAGATCGGGACGCTTCGCTGCACTCAACGTGATATGTATAACAGTGGTGCATGTGATATTATTGCACCGTTGGCACTGCTCCGCCCTTGGAGCGAGGAGATGCGTAGGGCAT
>Ga0208376_1000337_pt1 | contig 14732 bp, 27 predicted proteins | sample CryBogmetaGMA25M_FD_184548 | JGI IMG/M metagenome (GOLD analysis project Ga0208376, IMG submission 184548) | Freshwater microbial communities from Crystal Bog, Wisconsin, USA - MA2.5M (SPAdes) | ecosystem: Environmental > Aquatic > Freshwater > Lake | place: Crystal Bog, Wisconsin, USA...
GGGCTGATTGGCGGCAGCGACAAGTGCTGCTGCGAGAATCCGCCGCCGCCGTTTTGTGGTTGCCCGGATTTTTGTATTTATCGCATCGAAGTTGTATCGCCAGGGTCTCTTGCCGCGAAATCGTCGATCCCGGCTCTGTGCGGATCCTTTGCTGATATTCGGCGGATCGAAGCTCCTGTCACTGCGTTACCGTCTGACCTGTGCAACGTCGAGGAATGCCAGCCGTGGATTCCTCTCGTTGACGAAAACGTGACTAGGTCGTTTGTTGAGTTAGCCGTGGCGCACAGATTGCCGGGTTTGTATGCAAGCGTAGGAGAGTCATTTGTTGTTACAGGCTTTCCTGAGTGGTCCGGAAGCACTGGTTACATCACGTTTGGGATTGCCGTATACATCGGGTGCAGAGACTACGAAGGCACAGTGCCTTCGTTCTATCTTCAAATCCGCACCAGTTTTTTGCTGTACCAGAACAACAAATGGACTGATGGCAGCAGCGTTGCGTATAGCGCGAGCAAGGTAGCAAACTTTGACCTCACAACCTCTGCGTGCGAAACCATTGGTGGAAGTAGAACTTTGTGTGGAATCGGCGGGCGACGGGCTCGCTACATCACAACTCCACTTACATTTGACGCATCTTGGGACACCACGAGTCTTGGAAACTATCAGTTTGATTACATTGAAGGCGCGCCGCAGTTTTTCGATCCAAGGTACAAAGCGTTTCTAGACGAGATCCTCGCTTCGTTCTCCGCCACCTTCCGCATCACCTCCCGGCCCAACTGCAAGCCGCCAATCACATGCAACTGCGCCGCACCGCTCGGCGGAATGTATGTTGATCTTGGCAATCTAAAATCAGCAACCTCCGACGCCACGTCGTCATATCAAGTCAACAGCTCGATCGTTGATTTCGTTTACATGTACGACCAATCCGACCAAGCCTTTTATTGGCAAGGTCCGTTCGGGTTTTACGAATATCGCCAAAACGACTCGGATGGCCCGCAGGACGGCAACGGCAAGTTCACTCGCACGTTATGGAGCCAGCGTGCAGAACTTTACTGCGACGTGATTGACGGAGTCGCCCAGTGGTTCGTGCTCTTCACGAGCTTCAGAGACATCTACGACGAAGGCGGAACATCTACGCACCGGTCATACGATCAGTGGGCCGGAAAGATCGATTGTTTCGCGGCGTGCGAGGACTTGGATAACTACATCGAAGCAGATCAGCCAGTGCCAATGGGAGAGCCCTATGACATTGAATACCTCGGGCGAACAACCGAAGCCGGATACCTTGAGTGCGAGCCTCCACCAAGACTCACAATCCGCTTCACGCAAATCGTCAATTGTTGAGCGGTACGCTGCCATTCGTGCGGCCAAGCAGTCCGCACCTGCCACGCCACCGTCCATGCCCGGCATCCTTGAGCGTGCCGGCAACTTCGCCACGTCCGCCGTTCGCCACGTCTCGCAGGGTGCCCCACGCTGCACCGACGAGGAGGTGGCGGCACGACACGACATCTGCACCCGGTGCGAGTATTTCGCTGCGAACGCTTGCACCAAGTGCGGGTGCCCGCTGTCCCGCGAGCGGGCCTACGTCAGCAAGTTGTCCTGGGCCGGCGAGTCGTGCCCGGTTGGCAAATGGGGGCCGATCGTGCGGGAAAAATCCGAGGTTGACGCCCGTACAGGTCCGGCGACACTCGGAGAATGACCGGACGCAAGGCCACGGAGGTTCGCGTGTCGCTCGCCGATCGGCTGGTAGGAAGAGTCGCGGCCACGCGGAGCGGGCCGAAGACTTTTTTCGACCGGCTGCCGGCGGAACAACAGGCCGAGCTGCTTGAGGTCCGCGAGAAGTTCCGGAGTGGCGAATACGGGGCGTCGGCAACTGCGGTCTCAACAGCCTTGTGTAGCGAGCCAGGCTACGAACTGCCAGGCGTACCTACGGTGAGGATATGGCTGACAAGTCGAGATTAGCCGACCGCGTCGCGACGAAGGTTGCCGTGGCTGCGGCCGGCGCCGGCGTGACCATTGAGGAGGTGACGCAGAAAACGAGCGGCGACGGCCTGGAGGCCCGGAGCGTCTCGCAGACGATCCGCACCGTCGAGGATCTCCTGCGGCATATTGAGGCCGACCTTGATCGGTACGAGGTGGCCGTGAGCGAGGCCACCAAGTGGGAGGGGCTGACCGCCGACAAGGACACCGGCAGGCCGATCGTCACCGAGTTGTTCCGGGTGTTCGTCCGGCTGAAGCCGAAGGCCGGGCCGACGACGCGGGAGATTGTTGAGGGGATGATCGCCGGGGCGGCTGTGTCGATCCGCCAGCCGAAGAAGCCGGGCCACGGCCGCAAGCAAACCGGCCTGTGGTCGGTGCTCGTGATGAGCGACCTGCACTTCGGCGGCCGATCGTGGAGACACACCACGGGCAGCGACTACGACCTGTCGATCGCCGCAGAGTTGGTGGGCAAGACGGCGAGCAGGCTGATCGCCCGCAGCGGCGACGCCTGCCGGCGGACGGTCGTGTTGGCTGGGGACACCCTGCACTTCGACACGATCTCAGGCACCACGACCGGCGGCACCTACATCGACCGGGACTCCCGCCTGCAGAAGACGATTGAGCTGGCGGTGGCGTCGATCGCCGGGGTGGTTGAGTTGTCGGCCGATTCGGTTGCGACTGATGTCGTGTTCGTCCCCGGCAACCACGACACCGCGATGGCGTGGGCACTGCAGAAGATATTCGCCGAGCGGTATCGGGACGATAAGCGGGTGGCGGTCAACACCGAGTTCACGTCCCGGAAGTATTTGACCCACGGCGGGAACCTGGTTGGCATCACCCACGGCGACAAGGCACGAAAGAAGTTGGCGGGCCTGATGGCGATCGAGGCCGCTGCCCTGTGGTCGCAGTGCCGGCATCGCGAGTGGCACGTCGGCCACCTGCACAACCAATCCGCCGAGGTGGGGACGATCGACGGCGTGATCGTTCGGACGGCTCCGACCATCGTTCCGCCCGATTCATGGCACGTCGATATGGGCTTCGTCGGTGCAGAGCGTGCGATGCAGGAGTGGGTCTATTCGCATCGTGGCGGGCTGCACGAGATGCACATGGAATACGTCGGGGGTGCGAAGTGACCGTTACGAATCCTATGCCGCAAGAATCTCGGGCAGAGGTTTCGTTACTGCCCAACGAATACATCGAGCAGGCCGTCCGCGACGCACGGAAATACCAAGGCCAGTGGACCGGAACGGCCGGCACGCTCGCCGCCCATGTCATGCGACTGATTCGTGAACGAGAGGAGATCATGCTGATGCTGGAAGAGAAGCAACACACCACCCAAGACACGTCCGCCATCATTGAAGAGGCGTGGGCGAAATACCGCCAACACGGGCCGACGGAGCGGAAGGTCTACGGGTGCGATGGCGACAAGCCGGCGACGGCAACGCCCGCCGAGGAGTTGTGCCACCGCACCGCGGCCGTGATCCGCGATCGGCGGCCGAAGTATGGCGGGCCAAAAAATCACTTCGCCCGCACGATCGGCATGGTCAATGCGGCCTTCGCCGACGTGCTGAAACGTCCGCTCACCGAGGCGGACTGGGCCACCATCATGATCCTTGACAAGATCGCCCGGTTCCGGGGTCCAAGCTCAACCATCGACGGACCCGTGGACATCGCCGGCTACGCCGCCTGTCTGTTCGAGGTGATGGACAGTCCCGACACCTGAACATTCGTACAATGGTGGTAGGAGAGTCCGCATGGCCCGCGAGTCGCTATTCCGGCACACGGCCCGGGGCCGTGAACCGTTGGCGGCACCGGACGAAGGCGGCACGCACCTGCACTACACGCCGACTCGCCGGGTTGGGGTCGGCTCGATCACATCAAACAAAATGACCTACCTCGAATACCTCGCCATCCGCAGCGGCATGACGCTGGCCGAGGTCAAGAGGCTTCTCGATGAAGGGAAACTCCGCTAATGGCCACGTCGCTCACCGTCGCCGGCACTACCCGGCTCGCCTGGTCGTTGTCCGATCCGCAGTCCGTGGCCTCCTACTCCGCCTCCGGCGAGGAGCGGTCAACGCGAGCAATCGACAACGGCACGGGCGTCGGCCAGGCGAACGTGGCCGCGACTAAGACCATCACCGGCACGCAGGCCGGGTTTTCGTTGTCAATCACCGGCATCACCGGTTCGGTGCTCGGCACCACGCAGACCGCCAATGTTTCGACCGTGCGTGAGTTGCTCGTCCAGGTGAATACCGGCCCGACGGGCGGGTTCCTGACGATGACGCACCCCGGCATCTCCGGCGTGCGTATCGGTCTCGGCGGCCAGTTCCATCTCGCCGATTACCAATCGGGCATCACGGGCGGGACGTTGTCGTTCTCGTCGTCCGTTGCCGGCACCTACAACGTGGACGTGACCGCGGTGGGCGTGGGGGCTTACTCGTGATCGGCACCGTGGACAGTGTGACCGACGCCGCCAACGCCGAGGGGCTTCTCGGCGACAAGGTGGCCGCATTCATCGCCGCGGCGCGGGCCTCTGCTGTGGACGGCCTGACGTGGGCGGAGTTCGGGCAACTGCTGGTTGCCCTGCTGCACTTGGTCGTCAGTGGCCTCGACACCGTGGCGGGCATGACGGGGCCGCAGAAGCGTGATTTCGCCCTCGCGGCTGCCGCGGCACTCTTCGACACGTTCGCCGACCGTTGCGTGCCGATCGTCGCCTACCCCGTCTGGCTGGCGATCCGCCCCGCCATCCGCCTGCTTGTGCTGTCCCTGTCGGCCGGGGCCGTTGAGTCCCTCCTGCGAATCTCTCGGAGTGCGTCCGCATGATAACGCTCATCCTCGTTGCCGCTGCGCTCGGGTATCTCTTCTGGCCGCGGCCACCGGCCGGCACCAAGGCGGCCGTGCCGGCCCCGGCGGAGTTGTTCCGTGTGCCGCCAATGCAGCCGGTGACGGCTGCCCCAGCCTCGCCCGACGCCCGGGCTGCGATCGACTCGTTGCTTGAGGTGCGTGACACGCTTGGCAAGGCTGGCGACGTGGATCCGGAATCAAGCAAAGCGATCGACCGGCTTTGGCTGGACCTCCTGCACAGCGGAGGGAAGAAGTGACCGACGACCAGAAGAAATACGTGATCGTGGCAGCCCTTGTGGCCGGAGCGGTTCTCGCGGGCGCCATGGAGTTCCTCCCGCAATCGCCGCCGCCCCCGGCTGGCGATCTGCTGCTGCGTGGGAAGTTTATCGGGCCGTCGGCCGCTGACGACGCCGCGGCGTTCGCGGGCCTATGCCACGGCATCGCGTCCGCACTGGTGGTGGACGGCACGGCGTCGTCGCCGCGGATCGTCACCGGATCGCAGCTCGAGGATCTCCGGATCGCCGCGAGCGAGGGGCGGTTCCTGCCGCGGTCGCTGTCCCGCGAGCAACCGCACGCGGTGGCTGCGGCTGGCCGCTACCTCGACGAGACCGTAGGCACGTCGGGCGGCCCGCTGGCTGCCGACACCCGGGCACGGTGGGCGGAGGCGTTTGAGTCGTTGGCGGTGGCCGCCGAGGAGGCCGTTCAATGAAGTTCTCGGATTTCGTGTGGGAGCTGATCGACAACGGGTTGTATGTCGCCCACCTTGTGCTGATCCTGGGCGTGGCCACCACGGTGATCGCCTGCACGCTTCTGCTCTACCAGATTCGGACAGAGTTGGCCGTGATCCGCGAATGCGTAGTCGAGGCTGCGGCGGAACCGCACTGCGACCATGACGCACCTGTGCCGGTGCTGCCCCGCGTGCTGCCCCGCCTGCGGCGGATCGGGGAGGAGCCCCAGTGAGCATCCGCCAACGCTACTGGACGTGGTCGGCCATCTCGTTCGTCATCCTCGCCGCCCTGGTTGGGGCGATCGTGGATCACTACACCCACCGCGTGCTGCGGCGGGTGGACGAGGGGCTCGGGTATACGCCGAATCCGGAAGGCGTCCGCGAGTTCCTCTCCGAGCTGAACGAGCCGACGTTCGCCGAGGCCGGCCGCGACTCGATGGCCAACGCCACCGGCCGCGACGTGCTTCTCTACCGGGCCGTCTACCAGGCCAACCAGAAGGTCTACGGCAAGCCGTGGCACTCGCTTGACCAGGGGCCGATCGGGACGTGCGTGGGGAATGCGTTTGCCCTTGGTGTGACGACGGCCGAGGCCGTCGATGCCGTTGTCGGCAAGTCGGCGAAGCCGAAGCCGGCCGCGGCCGTTGAGCCGATTTACGGCGGCGCTCGCACGCTCGCCATGCTGCCGCCGCAATCCAGGGGGCCGGCGGGAGACGGCACGTATGGCGGTGCCGCGGCCCGGTGGATCACCGGGCGATGCAAGGACTCCACCGTGGGCGGTGTGCTGCACCGTGAGCAGATCGGCCAATACGATCTCCGCGAGTATTCGGTTTCGCGTGCCCGTGACTGGGGCGATCGTGGCGTGCCCGTTGAGCTGGCCAAGGCGGCGAGCCGCCTTCGGATGCGGTGCGTGCAGGTGAACACCTGGGCGGAGTTGTGTGCCGCCCTCGAGCGTGGGTCGCCGGTGGCCATCTGCTCGCAGGTTGGCTACGAGCCGAAGTCGGGGTCGATGCGTGACGCAGACGGCTTCAAGTCACGGGCCGGCCGCTGGGGCCATGCCATGCTTTGTTGGGGCGTGCGGCATCGTGCGAACGGTAGCCCGCGCGACGGTGGGCTGATTCAAAACTCGTGGTCGGACAACTGGATCGGCGGGCCTCGTTGGCCAGACGATCAGCCTCCGGGGTCGTTTTGGGCGGCCCGGCCCGACGTGGAAGCGATGCTGCAGGCCGGGGATAGCTGGGCTATCGGAACGAGCCTCGAATGGCGGGATCTCCAAAATGCGAACTGGGGGCTGGCACTATGAACGTCCTTTGCTGGGCCGTATTCGGCGCCATCGTCGGAGGCATCGCCAAGGCAATCGTGCCGGGCAAGGTGCCGTCTGGTTGGGTGCCGACGATTCTTCTCGGCTGCCTCGGCTCCGTTGCCGGCGGCCTGCCGTTCGGCGATGGCCAGGCCGGACTGATCGGCTCGGTGATCGGGGCCGTCGTGGTTGTGATGCTGCACTCGTGGTATGTGGAGGGCCAGTCGTGACGTTGACCGACACTCAAAAGCGGCTGGCCGTGGCTGGCGTGATCCTGGTGGCGCTCACCTGGTGGGCGGCCACGTCTGTCGATAGCCCATTCCGGCCGGCCCCGTCTCATCCGGATCGGCCGGTGCTGCGGTTCGTCGGCAAAATCGCCACGATCGCCGCTCGGCTGGGCCTTACTGCGTTGTTCTTCTGCGAGACGCCGACGGCCGACGCCGACGAGGTGAGTATTTCGCACGCGGCCATCGGGGCCGACGGCCACCCAATGCTGAGAAATGAGGTGTGGTGATGCACGCACTCTTGCATTGGCTGCTGTATCTGCTGACGTGGTTGGCACACGATCCGGCATCGCTCGCCGATGAGCGTGCCCGGTGTGCTGGTGCGGTCAACGTGGCATATGCGTCACTGGCTCAGGATCCGGCTCCCGCCCCCAAGCGGGAGGCCGATGCCCCGGCCCCGCCGCCGACGTGCCTGAAGTGCAAGGGAAGCGGACGGGTATACCGGACCGACGGCGGCTGGGTGCGGTGCGACTGCGGTGCGTGCTCGACGGGGCGGTGCCCACTGCCCCGGTGACAGCGTGACGCCCCTCGCACAACTGCAGGCCCACGTCCGTTACCGGCTGGGCAGCCGCGTGCAATACGCCGGTGCTGAGCGGTGCGACGAGTTGACGCGGCTGGTTGTGGTGCACTGGCCGCACCGGCACCTTGAGGCGGCGGCCGTCGCCGGGCGAAACTCGCGGTTGGTTGTGGATGCCCTTCGGTTGTGCCGTGCCCAAGTCCAAGAGCGGTGGGAGCTGACCCATGGGATCGGGCCGCTATGGGATCTCGTGCTTGGCGGCACAGTGTCGGCGATCGGCGAGGTGATCCTGCCGCTATGGTGGGATGACGCCGGCTGGCGGCATAGCCTACGGGCCATGGCGGTAGACTGATCGGGCTGCCCGGACGGCGTCGCCACCACCAGCGACTATGGTTGCCGTTCGGTCGGCTGGGCCGACACGTACCGCAGCCCGACAACGGCTTGGCGACGGGTGGGGCGGCCCGCTTTTATTGCCCGACGATCGCGAGTAGGGCGTCGATCGTGTCGTGGACGGCCCGGGCGAGGCGTGAGTCGGTGCCTAGTTCTTGGCCGATGCGGACTAGCAGGGCGCAGCGGAGGATGGTTGTCCAGTTTTGTTTCACCGAAACATCTCCTGCTCCATGAGCTGGGCTGGGAAGCCGGCGATCTCCACGTCCGCCGGGCTGGTTATCCACTCATACGACACCCCGTCCGGATGCCGTGACGGTGGCAGCACGGATTGAGCGGCCCGACCGCCGATCCGCAACTCAAGCCAGCCGGTTTTGAGGACGGCGGCCTGCGGCATCCACGGTTCCCAGCGGAATAGGCGGTGCTCGCCACGGGCCGACCGCCAGGTGGGCGTGGGCAGGTCGAGCACTCCGAAGTCGCCGAGCTGATCCCGCCCGGCGTCGTCGTCGTACTCCACGTCCACCACGCCGGAGTCGGGGCCGAGGAGGAGGCCGACGTTGTCGCCAGCGGCGAGCCAGCGGGCCACGTCGGCAGGTTTGGTCGTGGAGCGGTGCTGCCAAGCGGTGCCGAGCGGGCGTTTTTGGTTGGGGGCGACGCGGACGAAGCGGCAGCCGAAGGCGGCGAGGGTTGTGATTTCGGGGGTCATGCGGCACCTCCGTCAAGCATCGTGAACGTGCGGACCATCGGGATGCCGGAGGCGGCGAGGATCCGGCGGACCTCCCGGCGGATCGTCTCGCAGCGGTGCTCCACCTCGGGGGCACCGATGTCGTAGTAGGTGTCGAGAATGGCAAACTCCTCCGGCATCTCGCGTCCGCCGGCGATCGCGTGGACGATCGGCTGGGTGAGCGGGTCGCAGCCGCGGAAGGCGTGGCGGGCGGTTAGGGTGCGGTATCGGGCGAGCGGTTTCATGGGTTGGGGCTCCTGGTTGTGGTTGGTTGGGGTCAGCCGATGTCGAAGTCGAGGCCGAAGTCGGTAGCCGCTGCGATCGCGTCGTCGAGGCTGCGATACTTGCGGGACTCGCTGAAAGCTGCGTCGATCGCCGAGACGTGGCCGCGGTCGCGGTGGATCTGGTAGTGCCGCTGTTCCCGGTTGCGGTCGGCTACCACGTCGTAGCCGGCGGCGTCGCCGCTGGGCATGACGCGGACGATGGCGAAACGGCCGGCACGGCAGACGATGGTGTAGGTGATGCTCATGGGTTCTCTCCTGGTTGTGCGGCTGGGCCGCGGGTTGGTTGTCCTAGATACTATTCAATCGGAAACTACTGGTCAAGTCGTGAGTAAAAGATTTTGCGTGGGGGGCTCACCCCATATGCTTCCCGCCTCGGGGCCGGCCCGTGGCGTGGTTGGTGGCGGCGTACGCCTTCACCGCCGAAGCGAGGGCAAACCATTGTGTTTCAATCCGGCATCCTGCGACGTGGCCGCCCTGGACTAGCTGCCGCATCCATAGCCTTGATACCCCCGCCAACTTTGCGGCGGTGCCAATCGTGAGATACTTGTCGGGGTCGATTTTGGGTGCCATGGTGGACATTGTTGCCGATCGGCTCGGGGTGTCAAGTTTGGTTGTGGGCATGGTTGGTTGTGGCGTGGTCAGTCGTCGAGCCCGTCGGCGAGATCCCAAGCCGCACGGGCGGCTGCGGCGGCGATCTCGTCGGTCGTCGGGCGGCGGCGCTTCCCGCCGCGGCGGCGGCGGTTCAGCTCATCGGCACAGTAGTTGATCTCGTCGAGGTAATAGCCGTAGTTCGGCTGGTCGGGCCATGCGGCCAGAGTGGCCTGGCAATCGGCGATGACGAATCGCAGCTCGGCGTCCGATCGAGTGCGGCACAGTTTGGGGTAGGCGGCGTGGTCGATCTGCTTGGTGGGGCATCCGTAAAGGTTGTCGGTGGTTGTGGTGCTCATGGTCGCGGTCTCCTGGTTGTGGTTGTGGTGCGGTCGGATGTCGGCCGCCCGCATTCCCCCGCCCGCGGGCGACGGGGGGTAGCGGGGGGTCGATCACTTCCGCAGCACCGCGAATGCGAAGTCTTCGTTCGCCAGCACCCCGCCCACGAGCGTGAACTGTGTCGGGTCGAGCTCCATCACCTTCGTGGCGAGAAGCCCCGCCACGGCCGCGTGATTCTCCCTCACGGTCAGTTCGTGGCTCCAGGCGAGCGTGGCGGATTGGCCGATGGCGCTCGTCGCCTTGATTCGGCTACCGCGGTGATTGGTGGGGGAAAGGTAGCGAGTCACGATGACTCTTGCGGCGATCGTCTCAACTGCGGTGGCATTGGTCGCGTTCATAGTTTCACTCCTTCGCATTGTGTTCCCGCCGATTGATGCACGCGGCGGGTTCGTGCTTGTGTTGTAGTTATATCCAACTGGAAAGAAGAAGTCAAAAGGGGGATTCCGCGAGATGCATGCGCAACCGCGGGCGTCCGGCCGTCGGGTGCCGCTGGAAGAATGCGAGATCGGCCGCGGCCACCTCCCAGCGGCGGCCGACCTTGCGGCCGCGGACCTTGCCGGCCCGCACGAGTTGCCGGAGCCATTGTTCGGTTATGTCGGCCGCGGCGGCGGCGGCCACAAGGCCGGTCCACTCGACGGCCGAATCGTCGGCCGGGCCTGACTGGTCGGCGAGGCGGGCGATTACTTCGGCCATGACTTCGTCGGCCGGCCGCATTGTGGGGGCTGACGTAACCAGCTCATCGTAAAGGTCGTCGGCAGTCATCCCGCGGCCGGCCGCCGTTACGTCCAGACCGCGAATGTAGGTTGCGTCGCCACCATTGAATGCGGCCCGGTGCCGGCCTTTGAACCGGCCGCCGTGGTCGTCACCGGAAAGTTGGTGGAGAGCCTCACGGCGAAACGTGCCGATACGCTCCAACTCCTCTGCCTCGATTGCTCGGGCCTCCCGATAGGCGGCCAGCACGTCGGCCCATTCAAGGCCCGCGGCGGCGGCGGTTTGCTTGTGGGCTTGCGTGTTCATTGTCTTTCGCTCCCGTGTTGAAAGGATACTATCCGATCGGATAGCGAGTGTCCAGCCCATCACAAAAAAATCTTTTCAACCGCACGTCCAGCCATTTGTTTCCGAATGGACACTTAGCAAATGAGAATCGGCGGACGACGATCGGCCATCGGATGCCGGGCGGGATGATCGCCGAGGGCCTGTTCGTCGTCGTCGCGATGACGGTCGGCCGACGTGGTCGGGCTGGTCGTCGTCACCAGCTGGTGTCGGTCGTGGTCGTCGCCAGCTCATTGGACGGCCGCGTGCTATCGAAATACTCGCGGAGCTGGTTGGTTGGCTATCGAAATACTCGCGACCTGTGTACAGCCGTGCACGATAGTGTACGGCCGTACACGGGTCCTTCCACCCCGCGGCACGCGGGGTGCCCGGCTACGAACGCCCAACTACCTAACACCGCCGCTCGCTATTTACTCGGCCAAACACCAAAGCCAAAACGGCCCATTTTGCGGCCATTCGCCGCTGTTGACGCATACCTGAACGCCGGTACACCGGCAGGAGAGCCACGGAGGTCTCCTGCATGGTGGTGCGTCACCCAGAACTCGTCGAGAAAGCCAGGAAAAAGTCCGAGGAAGCACGCCGCTATCGCGAGCGTCTCAAATCTCGACCGGAAGCACTTGCGAAATACCTTGAACGCAAAAGGATCAGTTCTGCAAAGGCCACTGCGAAGCGTGACCCAGAAGAACTCCGAGCGGCAGCCAGGGAGCGGATGCGTAGGCTCCGCAGTGATCCGGCAAAGCGTGCCGAGCAAAGTCAGCAGGCTCGCGAGTGGCGAAAAGATCCCACAAACGCAGAGCGGTACAGGGAGCGACTTGCAAGGAAGGCCTCAAAACAAAAGGCTCGACGGCAATCTGATCTCAAATATCGAGAGGATCAGAACGCGAAGCAACGCGAGCTATTCCGCAAGATGCGATCTTGCGAAAAGACGCGATCCACGATGAACGCAAAGCAGCGCGACCGACGCAAGCGAAGGACAGAGGCAGATCCGCAATACAAGGCACTGCTTGTAAGAAAAGCGGCCGAATGGAAGAAGAAGCACCCCAACAGCGTTCGCGAGCATCGGGCTCGGTACAGGCAAACGCCCCACTGGAAGGCGTATAACTCTCTTCAAAAAGCCGTCATTCGAGTCGTGAAGCATGGGCAAAAACAGTTCCGGACCAGTCAGTACGTCGGGATTGATTTGTCTAAGGCAAGGCGGCACATTGAGTCACTCCTCCAGGATGGGTGGAGCTGGGAAAACCACGGCAAGCTGTGGCACATAGATCACTTTTTTCCGATTGCAAAGGCCAACCTAGACGACCATGTTGAGAGGTTAGCCGTAAGTAACTGGAGAAATCTCCGGCCTCTCTCCAAATCTGAAAACCTTCGCAAGAAGGACAAGGTAACACCAGAGGCCGCTGCTCTGTTTGAGTCGCTCAAGCAAGAGATTCGGGCAACTTGCCAAAACTGACACCGCACGCGTTGACAACGGCACTGCGGTGCCAGTTCCGGCACCGCAATCACGCCGCCGGAGGCTCCTTGAGGCGAAACTCCAGCACGTCCGGGCCGCCTGGGGGCTTCGGATCGTCCAGGTCTAGCGGCGGCAGGGCCATCATGGCCCCCAGATCGGTCGGGCAAATCGTCGGATCGACATATACCCGCTGGAGAGAGGGATCCATGTGATCGAGCAGTGCCGTGGCCGCCGCGGTCCCACCAGCGAGTGCTGCATAACTCGCGGCCGTCCTTCTAAGGCCGTGGAATCCCCTGTATCGGACGCCGGCCGAGTCGCAAAGCACCTTCAAGCTCGCCCACTGGCTCCTTGTGCGGCGGTCCCACGGCCACACCAGATCGTCCGGCCCGCGGCGGTGCTCGGCGAGCATCTCCGCGAGCTGCGGGGTGATGCCCCGCTCGATGTCTCGCGTCGAGCCCTTTCGCGTCTCGCCCAAGAACACCACCCGCCGACGCTCAAGGTCAACCTGCCCCCAGCGGAGGGCGGATAACGCCGAGAATCTTTCCCCTGAGCAGACGGCCGCATACAAGAACGTCGGCCACCACCACTTCGCCGGCAGGCCGCCAACCTTGCCGATCCTCTTCCGGGCCGTGCGAATCAACTGCGACACGTCGGCCGCCGTGTAGGCCCGGCCGACCGGCAACCGCTTCGGCACCTTGATCCTCGGCAGCTCCGGGAACTCTGACACCCACCGCTTCCTGGCGGCGTAGGTCCAGACGGCCGCCACCATCACGCGATCCTTCCGGACGCTGGCCGCGGACGGCAGCCGCCCACGCCAGCCAGGCGTCTCTGCGCGCCACCGCAAGTATTTCGACACCAACAGGTCGTCGAAGTCGAGCACCGTCCCTGGCCTTCCCAGGAACCGCTCAAACCGATCCCACAACATTGAATACAGGCCGATCGTGTGCGGCTTGAGTTCCCGTAGCAGCGCGTAACGCTCCGTAACCTCTCTGATCGTCATGGCCATGGCCGAGTCTCCCTTTGGTGATTATCGGGCAGACTACGCCGCTACTGCACGGCTGTACATACCACTGGTGAGGGAGATTTTCACTCCCCAGGGGTTCGACTCCCCTCGCCTCCAGTAGAAATCTGCCCGACACCTCGACTCTCGCAGTCAGGAGCAGCCGAAGCAAATGGCTGGACCGGATTTGCGGGTCGAGGTGGCCGGGTGGATTGAGCAGTTTGACTCTTCATACGCTTGCGTTACGATCGGGGCATGGTGATGGCAATCCAAACCAACCGCAAACTCATCAGCACCCGTGAGGCCGCGAAGATTCTCGGCGTTAGCATGGGGCGACTTCGCCGCATGGCACTCGACGGAATGCTTTGGAGCGAGCACATGGCCGCCAATGCTCGAGTCTTTGACGAGGCCGAGATAAAGAAGCTGGCCAAGGTGCCGAGGGTGACGGGCCGCAAGCGAGGCGGATTCCGCCCCGGCTGATTTCTGCGGCTTTTCAAGCGATTTTTCTCTGCCAAGAAAATACGCTTGACACGTTTACGCGATTGCGTATCTTTCCGCACGTCGTTGATACGCACTCGTGCTAACGACCAAGTTGTTTCGGATTTCAACTCCTCCACTCGACGTTTTCCCCGTGCTACACGCACAAAAAACCGAGTTGACCGATAACTGAACTTCCGTACACCTATGACTACTCCACTTGTCGCTGTGACTGGTGGGCCACCAAGGCGAGGGACTCCGCCGTGAAAAAGCGAACGAAGGCCGCCACGGCATCCCGCAAAACGAAGGGAGCCCGGTATGGACACCGATCTCGACGCGAACCTGGAGCGACGAAGCCAGGAGCCAAACGAGTTTCTTATCCAACTCGAAGCATCCGCCATCCGGCTGACGTGGTCGCCGGAGGAGCGAGCCCGGCGGAATGCGTACCACAACAGTTGGACCCCGCCGGACGCACCGGAGTCGATCTTCGGCAAGCCCGACGGGAGGCAGCGGTTCAGATCGCAGTAATCGCCGGCACGCTGCGGCAGCGTGCAAACGACGCCCGTGAGTTCACCGTCGGGCGGATGCCGCTCAACGACGTGATCGACCTTTCGATCGACGAGCGGATTGAGATTGGCGACGCCGAGGCGTTGTTCGACGCCGTGGCCGAGGCCCGCGATCAGCTCGTAGAACTGCAGGAGCGGATCGCCGACACGCTCCACAC
>Ga0208376_1000347_pt1 | contig 14515 bp, 11 predicted proteins | sample CryBogmetaGMA25M_FD_184548 | JGI IMG/M metagenome (GOLD analysis project Ga0208376, IMG submission 184548) | Freshwater microbial communities from Crystal Bog, Wisconsin, USA - MA2.5M (SPAdes) | ecosystem: Environmental > Aquatic > Freshwater > Lake | place: Crystal Bog, Wisconsin, USA...
GTTCTGTCCCGGCACATGGCTCAGGAAGATCGGGTTGGGCCCAACACCAAGGGTGAAGACGCCATTGTGGGATGTCTCTGTCTTGGTCTCACCCCAAATCTCGACGCGAGTCCCCTGCGCCGAACTGGTGGGCAGGTTGATCTCTGTAACCTGCGGTGCCCAGATCACATCAACGCTGCTGCCGTCACCCTTCGCAAAGCGCGCACCATATGCCTCGGGGCCAGTCACTGCGCTCAGGTCGTCAAGGTAGATCGTCCCCGATCCTATTTTGCTGTTAGGCTCGTCGTCCAGCACAACCGACACTAATCGTGCCGGTAGGTCGAGGCGCAGGTTCCCCGACCCGCTAATGCGGTTATAGGATTCGACTGTGCCGTTGATCGGCGTTGACAAAAACTGCCAGCCGGCGGCCCCGACAAAACCCAGACGAAACTGAAGCGTCTCGCCTTCGCTATCGCGCAGCCAGACCTTCAGCGCGTGGCCGCTCCCGTCGCCATACACCCAGATTCCAAGCTGGGAGGGGCTGCCGCTGATGGTTGGCTGCGACCCCGGCGAGAAGACAACATAGTCGTTTCCCGTCGTCGGAAAATTGTAGCTGAGCTGGCCGGAAAAACTGCCGCTGTGCGCCTGGGCACTGCTCTGGGTGAAGGTGCCGTTTGGCTCATTGCCACGCTTCCACGACCCAAAGTTCTCAAAGTCGAGGATGGTTGAGCGCTGTCCTAGATCGAGCATCCCTGCGGGGCTTGTCCCAACGAGCTGCTGGTTAAGCGTCCTGAAGGCCAGGAATGATGGCTTTGGTTGGCTATAGTCGGCGTCACCGGCACCATAGCCTAAGAGGCCCAGACCATCGCCGGGGTGATTATCTTTGAGGTTATACCAAAAGACACGATCAACACCTGCGGCGCGCAGCATAGCCGCGCCGCGAACCAGATAATTTGCCTGAGTATCATCGCTGACCTGATTGCCGCTGCGGTCGCCAGAGGCCGTAGACCAGCCATACTCCGTGGCCCAGATCGGCTTTTGGCCCAATCGTGCGGCCAGCGCCTTAATCTGGCCAACACCGGCAGAGCCGATCTGACCATCCTCGGGGCTGCGGGGATCGGTGTAGGGGTGAATCGCGATGATGTCGAAGGAATCCCATGCGCCATTATCCGCAATGGCCTGGTAGAAACTCGTGGCGGGTTCAGGCGAAACGACGCCGGCAGACAGCACCTGCGCGCTGGGGTCAGCCGCCTTGATCGCACGGGAGACCGCCTTCAGCAGCGCGGCATAGGCGCTGGGACTGGGCTGAGGTCGCCAGTAGATGGCATTATCGGGTTCGTTCCAGATCTGCCAATAGTGGACGCGATCCTTATAGCGTCCGACAACCGCACTTGCAAAATCGGCAAAGGTTTGGGAATCAGGTGGGTAGAAGTCGCCACCCGGCCCGCCCGCAGTAGCCCATGCCGGCGTTGGGGCATTCAGAATACCGAGAACACTGACCCCACGCTGGGTAAAGCCCGACACCATCTGGTCGGTCCAATTCCAGTCGAACTCGCCGCGCTTCGGCTCAATACGCGACATCTGAAAGTCCTCGCGCACCCAGCCGGTCGAGCTTTGGCTTGTGGTTTCTATCGGTGTACTGAGGGTTGCATAATCCCTATAGCGCGAGGCAATATGACTGTTCACTCCAAAGGCTGAGTCACCGGGCGCAAAGCTGGGGGCGGATCGCACATTCTGAGACAGTGCCAAAGCGACGAATAGGGCCATTCCGATGATAATACGGAGCAGACGATACATAGTGGGGATCTCCATATTCTTCCGCTCAACGACAGACGTGGGGCGGCCTATCACGGTTACTTTCACGGTTTGGGTGCTCCCTTGACCTTCTCAGAAGCTGTCTGAAAAGACCTGTCAGGTAGGACCCACGGGATGGATCTTGTGCAACGAGATGGTTCTTGTGTGTCCTACCTGACAGGTCTAGGACGTAGCCATAGCTTTTCAGACAGCTTCTCAAATCTTGTTTATACTGCATTGCTCCCCCAGAAAGAGATTGTCATTCGGGGATTGGGGCGAATGGTCGTCGTTTTCTGGGTGTATCCGTCATAATGCTTTCGTATTATGCGAGGTCCTCTCGTACGGCATGAAGTATAACCGAGCTATGACGAGGACGCGGCACGACACCCTCTGGCGAAGAATCCCGGCACCATAGTCATGCTAAGCGATGGGATGATGAGAAGATCTGCATCCATGACGGAATGGTTCTTATGAATACAAACCATATCGCGAGATCAATGATAGACACGTCTGTGTCGCCCACCATCCTGCTGATCGAGGATAACCCCGGTGATGTCGCGCTCATTCAGGATCTGGCGCACGAGATGATCGCTCTGACGCTGATTCACGTCGAGCGGCTGGCAGCCGGACGTGTGTACCTGGAAACCCACGTAGTCAATCTGATCTTGCTCGATCTCTCGCTGCCTGACAGTCGAGGATTGGAGACTTTTTTTGCCCTTCAGGCCCAGATGCCCCATATCCCGATCATCGTACTCACCGGGCTCGACGATGAGGGCATCGCACTCGAAGCGCTCAAGGCGGGGGCTCAGGATTATCTGGTCAAGGGGCATCTGGATGGACACGATCTGCGGCGAGCCATTGGCTACGCGATTGAGCGTGCCCACATTCACGAACGACTCACTACGGCGTTGCACGAGAAAGAGGTGCTGCTGAAAGAGATCCACCATCGGATCAAGAATAACCTACAGGTGGTGATAAGCCTGCTGCGCATTCAAGGCCGCGAGATGACCGACCCCCGCGCCAGAGCCGCGCTCGTTGATAGCTGCCAGCGTGTCGAGATGATGGCGCTGGCCCATGAGTTGCTCTACCGCACCGAGAACACAACGACGATCAACGCCGATATCTATCTCCGGCAGATCAGCACGCAGCTCACCCAGATCTATAATTGTCCGCCCGGCCAGATCACAGTGTCGGTCGTCGCAGAGGGGATCTGGCTGAGCATGGATCAGGCCGTACCCTGCGGTCTGATTATCAACGAACTACTCTCCAATAGTCTCAAATATGCCTTCCCAGATGGGCAGTGCGGCACGGTCGGCATTACACTCCACACCACCTCCCCAGGCATGCTGGCGCTGAGGGTGTGGGATACCGGGGTCGGGTTCCCTGCGGATGACTCCGCTACCGCACAGGGATCGCTCGGGATCGCGCTCGTGCATGACCTGGTACGTCAACTCCATGGTACGGCGGTGACGGAACACGCCACGGGCGTCAGCGTCACGATCACCTTCCCCCATGATCTGGCGGCGGATCCGCACTCAGTCGCGTAATGTTCCAATCCTGCCCTGCGGCGCATACTGCTACGCTTGTGCGAACCCGCGCCACCTGCTATGCTGGAATGGTGTGCGACGACGACAACGGCGTCATTGTCGCGCATCGTCTGTTGCGAAGAAGAGGTTCCGACGTGCGTATTTTGATCGCTGAAGATGAAGCAATCATCGCCCACGACATCAAGAGTATCGTTGAACATTTCGGTCACACTGTGGTCGGGATCGTTGATATGGTCGAGGATGTGCTGACAACAGTTGCGACCGTGCGACCGGACATCGTCCTGCTCGACATCCACCTGCGCGGCAATCGCGACGGGATTGCCGCTGGGCACACCCTGCGCGACACCTTCCACGTGCCGGTAGTCTACCTCACCGCCCACGCCGATGCCGAAACCGTGCGGCGGGCGGCTGCCACCCAGCCATTCGGCTACCTGCTCAAGCCCTTTAGTGAGCAAGCGCTCCAGAGTACGCTGGAGGTGGCGCACTACAAATATCTGATGGAGCGGCGGTTGCAGCTCAGCGAGCAGCGCTTTGTGACCACGCTGCGCAGCATCGGCGATGGCGTGATCGTGACCGATCTCGCTGGGCAGGTGACGTTTATCAACGCGGTGGGAGCAACCCTGACCGGTATCGCGCCCGAGGTGACGCTAGGTCAGTCGCTGGCCGAGGTGCTGGTGCTGATTGATGGCGCGACCAGCCTCCCGATCACCGATCTGGTTGCGCATACACTCCAGACCGATTCGATTGTCACCTTCGCCACGCCAACCGTGCTGTGCTCCCACGATGGTCGTACATGGCCCGTTAATGGCAGCGCCGCACCAATTCACGATGACACCGATGCGAACACTGGCGTGGTGGTAGTATTCCGCGAGATCAGTGCACAGGTGCAAGCTGAGCAAGAGCGACAGCGGGCGGCAGCGACACTCCTACAGCATAATCTCCAGTTGAGTGCCACGGTAGCCTCGCTCACACAGCGCACCACCGAGGTGACCGTGCTGAGTACGCTGGGCGGCGAGTTGCTCCGCAGCAGCGCGATTGAGGAGTGCTACGCCGTCATCGTGAAGGCCGCACGCCGCCTCTTCACCGATGCCGACGGCACCCTCTACATCCAGCGCACGGCCTCCGCAGTGGCCGAGGCGGTTGCCATCTGGGGATCAAGCGCCGAGCGCCCCTCGCTGCTTACCGTCGAGACATGTTGGGCGCTGTGCCACCACCAGGTGTTATCCGAAGTGGAGCACGATCCGCGCTGCTCATGTGTCGGTACACCACCCGATGAGATCTACTGGACACTATGTGTACCGCTCGTCGTTGATACGAGCATCAACGGCGTGCTGCACATGCGGCTGCCCCGGGTCGCCGACCCCTTGCGTGCGCCCTCCAGCAATGCTGCCCGCAAGCAACTCGCCATCGCCTTGGCCGAGCAGGCATCGCTCGGATTGGCGAACATCCGCATGCGCATACTGCTGCGCGAGCAGTCGATCCGCGATCCACTGACCGGACTCTTCAACCGGCGCTATCTGGAAGAGATACTCGTCCGTGAGCAGCACCGTTCGGCGCGTAGCCACCACCCCATCGGCATCATCCTCCTCGACATTGACCATTTCAAACAGGTCAACGACACCTGGGGGCACCCCGTCGGCGATCTCGTGCTGATCGCACTTAGCCGACTGCTCAGTGCCCAGGTACGCGCCGAGGATAGCGTCTATCGCTATGGTGGCGAAGAGTTTTTGCTGGTGCTTCCGTCAGCATCAGAGGCGGTGACCTTCAGCCGTGCCGAACAGATCCGCCAGCAGGTGCCCGATCTGCACGTGGTCTACCTTGGCCAGATACTCCCATCAATCACGATCTCCATAGGCATTGCGGTTATTTGGGATCAGACGGAGCAGGTGTCCGACGCGCTGAAACGTGCTGATGATGCGCTGTACCAGGCCAAGCACGCAGGTCGCAACTGCACCGTTGTGTCTGCTATGCGACGCACAGCGCACTAATGAGGCACAGCTCTGCTCTTATTGACAATTTCAACATAACATATTATATTTCCATTTGTTGACTTAATCAACTAATAAAGTCAACAATATCTAGCGTTTCATGATCATCAAGCCCATCTTGGGCGCTGCAACTGAGAAGGAGTGAACCCATGTCCGTCGTCGCAGGGACGCAAGTGACCAAGCTGAACACGCGTCAGATCGTCATCGCTGGGGTCCTCGGTGCTATCTCGATTGTGCTCTCCGTCACCCGGCTTGGCTACCTCCCGGTCCCAAACCTGAGCGGGGATGCGACCATCTTGCACGTCCCGGTCATCATCGGTGCTGTCCTCGAAGGTCCGGTGGTCGGCTCGCTCGTCGGCCTGATCTTTGGCATCTTCAGCCTGATCCAGGGCGGTCCCCTGTTCGCCAACCCGCTGATCTCGGTTGTGCCGCGCATCCTGATCGGGATCACATCCTGGCTGGCCTACCGCAGTCTACAGAAGGTGAATGTGGACGTCGCAGCAGCGGTCGCGGGCATCGTCGGCACGCTGACGAACACGATCCTGGTCGTCGGTGGCCTCGTCGGCTTCGGGCTGATCCCCGCTGCGGCCGTCGTGACGATCCTCCCGCAGTCGGGTGTCGAGCTTGTGCTGGCCGCGATCCTGACCCCGCTGGTGGTGCGCGGCGTTCGTCTGGTGCGCTCTGGCCGCACCACCGCCACCGAGCGCACGCCCCGCGACACGTCTTCGTTCTAGTTTAGGGCTGTCGCCCTAAAAACCTGCGTTATTGTGGGGACATGTGCCAGCGAAGCTGGCACATGTCCCCACAATAACAAGAAATTCTGGGGGCGGCGAATCCGCCCCCAAGCCCCACAGGACGGGTAAATTATGCTTGAGGCGCGTGCGCTCTCGTTCACATACAACGCTGGCCAGACCGACGCCATTACAGCGTTGGATTGCGTTAGCCTACAGATCGCGCCGGGCGAACTGGTGGCGATCATTGGCCATAATGGTAGCGGCAAGAGTACCCTCGCCAAGTTGCTCTGTGCAGTGTTCGACCCCACCGCTGGCCAACTCAGCGTTGATGGGCTGGCCTATCAGCCCGACACGGTCTGGGAGGTGCGCCGACGGGTTGGTATGGTGTTCCAGCGCCCCGATGACCAGATCGTCGCCAACACCGTCATTGATGACGTGGCGTTTGGGCCGGAGAACCTGGGCCTGCCACGAACCGACATTGAACGGCGTGTAGCCGATGCACTGGATCTGCTGGGCCTCACGGCGCTGGGGCAGACTCCGGTCAGCGAGCTGTCGGCCGGCGAGAAGCAGCGGCTGGCGATTGCGGGTGTCCTGGCAATGCAGCCGGCCTACCTGATCCTCGATGAGCCAACCACGATGCTTGCGCCGCGCCGCGCCCGCCAGTTGATTGAGCTGCTGCACGACCTACGAACGCGGCTGGGTACCGCGATTGTGCATATCACCCACTTTATCTCCGAGGTGGTCGGCTTCGACCGGGTGATTGTTCTCGACAGCGGGCGGGTGCTACTTGAGGGGACGCCACGCGAGATCTTCGCCCACGCCGACACGCTTGAGTCGGTTGGTCTGGCGGTGCCCCGCGTCACGGCCCTGGCCCACAGGCTCCAGGCGCACGGCGTCAATCTCCCCGGCGTGGTGCTGACGGCCAACGAGCTTGCGGCGGCGCTCGCGGCCCATGCGCTGCCCCCACCTGCCGTGGCGCGGGCCCTGCCGCCTGCGATCACGGCGACTGAGCCAACCGCCGCCCCGCTGCTTGAGACGCGCAACCTGCGATTCACCTACCTCGACGGCACGCCGCTGGCCCGCCCCGCTCTGCGCGGCGTGAGCTGCCGCCTGTTCCCCGGCGAGACGCTGGCGGTGATCGGCGGTACCCAGGCGGGCAAGAGTACGCTGATCGAATTCTTCAATGGGCTGCGCCGTGCGCCCATCGGCACGGTCTTCTTCGAGGGTCGCGACGTGGCCGCGCCGGGGTTTGCGCTCACGCAGTTGCGCGAGGCGGTCGGGATCGTCTTTCAGCAGCCCGAGGCCCAACTGTTTGAGGAGACCGTCGGCAAGGATGTTTCGTATGTGCCACGCCGCAAGAAGCTGGCACCGGCGGTTTCGCGCGAACTGGTGGCCCGCGCCCTCAGCGACGTGGGCCTGGACTACGAGACCTTTCGGCTACGCTATGTCTACGCCCTGAGCGGCGGGCAAAAGCGGCGGGTCGCACTGGCCGGCGTGCTCGCAGCCCAGCCCCGCGTGCTGATCCTCGACGAGCCGGTTGCTGGCCTTGACCCGCGTGGGCGCGGCGAACTGGTGGCGCTGATCCGTGATCTCACGCGCCGACTGGGGCTGACGGTGGTGCTGGTGGGCAACGCCCTCGACGACCTGATTGCGCTGGCGGATCGGGTGCTGGTGCTGCACGAGGGCCGCGTGGCTCTTGAGGGAGCGCCGCGTGCGCTGTTGCACCAGGCCGATCAGCTCACCGCCCTCGGGCTGGAGCTTGGCGAATCGGCCGGGATCGCCCTGGCGCTCCGCTCGGTCTGCCCCGATTTGCCGACCGATGTCCTCGACCTTGATGAGTTGGAGTCTGCGCTGCTTCCACGCCTCCGCCTTTCATCCGACGAACGGGAACCCGCGCAGCTTGCTATCGCCCAGGAGCGTGCGTATGAGCTTTGAAATCTCGCGCTCGGTCACCTTCGGCCAGTACCTCAACCTCGACTCGTCGCTGCACCGGCTGGACCCGCGCACCAAGCTGCTGAGCGTCGCCGCGCTGATGACGGCGCTGATGATCTGTCGCACCCCCGGTGGGCTGGCGGTGGGCCTGCTGGCGGCAATGATCATCCAGGTCGCGGGCCGCATCCCGCTCGGCTATACGCTCCGTGGGCTGCGCCTGCTGATCATCACCATGCTCTTTTTGTTCGTCTTCCAGGCGCTCTTCTATCAGGCACCGCCAGAGGAGACCATCTGGCGCTGGTGGCTCCTGTCGTTCTCGTGGGCGGGCGTACTCCAGGGCAGCCTGATGGTCGTGCGCGTCGTATTGCTCTACCAACTAACAACGACGCTGATGTTCACCACGACGCTGATGGATCTCGCCGACGGCGTTGAGATTATGCTTAAGCCGCTCACCCACGTGGGCATGCCCGTGAACGAGATCGTGATGACCCTGGTGGTGGCATTGAAGTTTGTGCCGGTGCTGATCAGTGATCTGGAGCAGATGATCAAGGCCCAGGTGTCGCGTGGAGCCGCCTTCGACCAGGGGAACCTGCTGGCGCGGGCGCGCACCGTCGGCGCAACCCTGGTGCCGCTGTGCATCAACGCACTCGCTCGCGCCGAGGTGCTGACGGCGGCCATGCACGCCCGCTGCTACCGGGGCGGGCAGGGGCGCACCAAGCGGCGCGTGCTGACCTTTCTCCTGGCCGATGGGATCGCCCTGGGCGTGGCCCTCGCGCTGGCCGTCGGCGCGATCTGGCTGAGCCGGGGACTGAATGTGTAGCAAACGGAGACCGCTATGAGTACCCCAGCACTCATGCTACCATCGGCGGATCTTGCCCCGCTGAGCCGCAGAGTCACCCTGGAACACGGTCTGCACATCCACTACTACGAGGCCGGCGACCCCGCCGCGCCTACCCTCGTCCTTATCCACGGGTTGGGCGACGAGGCTGACAGTTGGCGGCACGTCGTGCGCCCACTTGCAGTGACCCACCGGGTGATTGCGCTGGATCTCCCTGGCTTTGGACGTAGCGGACACCCACGGCGGGCCTACACGCTGGCCTTTTTCGCCCGGACGGTCGCGCACCTGCTGGCGGCGCTCGGGGTGACGCGGGCCACACTGGTTGGCAGTTCGCTGGGCGCGGCCATCGCGCAGCGGCTCGCTCTAGGTCGGCCAGACCTCGTCGAGCGTCTGATACTAAGCGGCGGTGCCCTCCCGGTCAAGTCAGGCCGACCGCCGGTCGCGCTCTGGTGGTTCCTCACCCCAGGGGTCGGCGAGGCGACCTATACCAGCCTGCGCCGCTCGCAGGACAAGGCATACGCGACCCTGCGGCCCTACTATGCCGATCTCGACGCGCTCTCTGCTGCCGACCAGGCATTCCTGCGCGAGCGCGTCTGGGCGCGGGTCTGGAGCGATGGCCAGCGCCGGGCATTCCTCTCCGCACTGCGCTGGCTCGCGGTCGAGCGGGCGCTGCGGGCGCCGGAATTGCGCCGCCGCTTGGCCGGGCTCGCCGTGCCGACGGTGCTGATCTGGGGTGAACACGACCAGAACGTCGCACGGGCGGAGGGCGAGGCGATGGTGGCACTGCTGCCCAACGCACGCCTGGAGGTGATTGACGGCGCTGGCCACCTGCCGCACCAAGAGAAGCCCGACGCCTTCGTTGCGACACTACGGGCGGCGCTGGGTGGAATCTAATTTTTGGATGAAATTGCCAGCTCCGCTGGCAATTTCATCCAAAAAAACAGGAACCCTGGCGCGCCGGCTCAGGCCAGGATCTGCTCGGGCTGGATGCGGTACGTGTTAAGCGACTCGTCCAGATCAACCTGGAGCGCGCTGTTGAACAGGTTGTTGACGATCATCAGCGCACCGAAGACGGTCAGATCGACGATCTGGGCGTGAGTGAAGTGCTGCGCCAAGCGTGCGTAGAGTGCGTCGGGGACTCGGTTGGCGTCGGCGGCCAACTGACGCCCGAACTCGACCACCGCCTGCTCGCGCTCGTCGAGGACGATATTCGCCGGATCCTCGCCACCATCAATGATCTCGCGCCGCATGAAGGTTAGGCACAGCTCGCAGGCGTTCTCCTGCGAGATCGCGTGGCAGAACAAAATGGCCAGTCGCGAGCCCAGCACCGGCTTGACCCGGTCGAACAGGGTGTACCACTCCAACACGGCGTGCAGGGCGGTTGGGGAGTGTAGCAGGGTGGCCTTCATATTTGTGACGACGCCGTGTTCGCGCACGATGGTGTCGTACTCGGCCTGAATCTCGGGCGGGGCGTCCTCACGGCGAACGAGGGGAATGCGGGACATGGGGATGGTTCCTTTCTGCTAGTTAATGGGTATTCTTCGCGCTCAGAACGCAAGCGCGGCGGGAATGGCTTCTGCGAGAATAGTGGCGATCTGGTCGAGTTGCGCAACGCTGGTGACCAGCGGCGGCGCGAGGCAGATCACCTCGCCCAGCACACGGGTGTACAGGCCGCGCGCGAGCAACTCCGCGCGCAGGCGCTTGCCGACTTCGGCCTGGGCGGGGAAGCGCGCCTTTGTGGCGCGATCCGCAACGATCTCGACCCCGGCCAGCAACCCCAGCCCGCGCACCTCGCCGACATGATCGAGCGCCTCAAGCTCGCGCAGTTGGCTGAGCAAATATGCGCCACGCTGAGCTGATCGCTCCACCAGACCCTCATCGTGGAGGATGGCGATATTCGCCAGCGCGACGGCACAGCAGACCGGATGCGCCGAGTAGGTGAAGCCGTGCATCCAGCGCCGCCCGGCCGGGGCCGCGTCAATCGCCGCCTTGATCCGATCCGACACGCCGATCCCACCAAGGGGTAGGTAGCCGCTGGTGATACCCTTGGCAAACTGCACGATGTCCGGCTCCACCCCCCAGTGCTCCAGCCCGAACCAGCGCCCGGTGCGCCCGAATCCGGTGATCACATCGTCGCTGATCAGCAGCACGTCGTACTGGTCACAGATCGCCCGGATGCGTGGGAAGTAGTCGTCGGGTGGCACGATCACGCCGCCGCCGCCGCCCTGGATGGGCTCGGCAATAAAGGCCGCGACGGTGTCCGGCCCAGCGCGCAGGATGGCCTCCTCTAGCAGATTGGCCGCCGCGATGCCGGGGGTGATGCCATCGCCGCAGCCGGTGAAGCGATAGGGATAGGGCGACTCGATATGCAGGAAGCCGGGCACACGTGGCTCGAACACCTCCCAGAACTCAGGGATGCCGCTGGCGCTACTCGCGGCCATTGTCGAGCCGTGGTAGGACAGGGTGCGCGAGATGATCGTGACCTTCTCGGGTCTGCCCTGGGTCTTCCAGTAGAAGCGTGCCGTCTTGAAAGCGGTGTCGCTGGCCTCGGCACCGCCGGTGGTGAAGAAGAAGGCGTTGATTGACGGGTAGACGATGGCGCTGAGTTGCTCAGCGAGGGCAATGGCGGGCAGGCTGGTCGCGCCGATATACGACGAGGCGAAGGCCAGAGATGACATCTGGGCGGTGGCGGCCTCGACCAGCTCGCGCCGACCGTGGCCAACGTGGACGTTCCACATCCCGCTGAGGCCATCAATGTAGGTCTGGCCCTCGCTGTTGGTGATCAGTGCGCCGTCACCCGCAACCCAGATCTGCGGGTCGAGATGCTCGCTCGGGTGGTGCTGGGGGTGCAGCAGGTGTGCGCGGTCGGCGTCGAGCTGCGCGGCTTTGTCGGACACGCGGTGGTCAGAGATGCGAAACATGGGACGCTGGCTCCTCTACCGGGACAAAGTATACTATGTTGACCGATATTATGATGTTTAGACTATACCCGAATGGGAGTTTCTGTCAAGCGGAGCAGACGGATAGTTGCCACTGTAGCTATGCGTCGGAGGGTGCAGGCATGAGTTGTCAATTCATGCCTGCACCCAGCCATAACCCGCATCCTAATCACTGGCAGTCTATTGATGTGAGGTATAAGGGGCGAGATCCTGGCCGATGGCCTGGAGAAGTTCAGCCTGGGCGGACTGGAGAAAAAAATGGTCGCCGGCCAGCATGCGGAGGTGAAAGTTCCCACGGGTGTGTTCGCGCCAGGGTTCCAGATCGGCATGGGCGACGGTTCGGTCGGCGAGCCCGCCAAAGGCTGAGATAGGACAGTCCAGGGGCAGCGTCGAGCGGTGGACGTAGGTCTCGTTGATCTCGAAATCGGCGCGCAGGATCGGCAGCATGAGCGCCCGCAGTTCATCGTGAGCGAGTACTGCCTCGGGGGTGCCGTTGAGCCGACGCAGTTCGGCCAGGAAGGCAGGCTCAGGCAGATTGTAGGTCGCCGGGCCGAGCCGGGGGATGTGCGGTGCCCGTCGGGCGGAGGCGAACAGGTGCAGTGGCTGGGCAATGCCGTGCTGGCGGAGGTGGTGGCTCAGCGCAAAGCCGATCAGGGCTCCCATGCTATGGCCGAAGATGGCGTAAGGCAGCGTCAGGTGTGGGACGAGGGCGTCTCCAAGGGGAGGGATGAGATCATCCAGACTTGTCAGGCGTGACTCATGGAAGCGTATCTCGCGGCCCGGCAACTGGATGCCCCACACCTCAACCGTAGGGGGCAAGCCGTTGGGCCACGTGCGGTAGATCGAGGCACCCCCTCCGGCGTAGGGCAGGCAGAAGAGGCGTAGTTGGGCTTGGGGCTGCGGGCGAGGGCGGAAGAACCAGCGGTCAGGTGATCCGGTTGGGCTCATGGGGATGGCTTTCTCAGCAGTGTCAGCTATCGTTCCGCGACCGGCGATACGCCACGCGTGTAAGACGGGGGATTGATGGTTGTTCCTGCACTGGGACGGGAATCTGTAGGTCGAGATACGCGGCAAAACGTGCGACCGTCGGTGATTCGAAGAGGCGACGCAGGGGAACTTCCACCCCAAACATTGTACGTACGCGAGAGATCACTTGGGTCGCTAGAAGCGAATGCCCGCCCAGGTCAAAAAAGTCGTCCTGGATACCAACACGCTCCACGCCTAGCAGCGTAGCCCACAGCGCCGCAAGGCTGACCTCGGTAGGTGTCGTTGGTGGCACATAGGCGTGCTGAGATTCGCTTGGTTGGGCTGAGAGCGAGGAGAGGGCTGCGCGGTCAATCTTGCCATTGGGAGTGAGTGGCATGGTAGGCAGGGCGATAAACGCGCTAGGCACCATGTAACTGGGTAGCTGTTCGGCCAGGTAGTCGCGCAGTTCGTCTGGTGAAGGGTGTGGTGCCTGCGTGATGACGTAGGCCACCAACCGTTTAAGGTCGCCGTGCCCATCCACCACGACGACAGCTTGCTGCACCATCGGGTGTTGGCTCAGAAGTGACTCGATCTCGCCCAGTTCGATGCGAAAGCCCCGGATCTTCACCTGATTATCCAGTCGGCCCAGGTATTCTAGGTTCCCATCGGGCAGCCAGCGCACGAGGTCTCCCGTCTTGTAGAGCCGCCCCGCTCCAAACGGGTTAGGGATGAATCGCTCGGCAGTCAGTTCTGGGCGGTTCAGATAGCCCGCACCTACCTGGATGCCACCAATGTGCAGTTCACCCGTCACGCCAATGGGTACGGGCCGCAGGAGATCATCAAGCACATACAGGCAGGTGTTGGCCACGGGCGTGCCGATGGGGATGGATGGGCGTATGGGGATGATGCGGTAGGCGCTCACGACATCGGTACACTCGGTGGGGCCGTAGGTGTTGACCACGGTGGCATGACAAGCGGGCGAGGCTAGCCAATCGGCCAGCCGCTCCATATGAACGGGTTCGCCACCGAGAACGACATAGCGCAAGGAGTCCAACTTGGCGAACGCCGCCTGTGTGACATCCGGGGGTGCGTCCGGGGCCAGGTAGGGATAAAAGGCGCTGGGCGTGCAGTTGATCCAGGTGACACGATGCTGCTGGATCAGGCTCGTCATCAGCGCATACTCGTAAAGGGGTGCAGCACTGAGGATCAGTTGTCCGCCCACGAGGAGCGGGGCAAACAGGTTTTTTTGCGTGAGGTCGAAACTGGGTGAACTGGCAATCAGGGTGCGGTCTTCCGCGTTTAGGCCGAACTGGGTGACATACCAGGAGACGAGATTGACGAGTCCTTGCTGGTAGACGCCGGTGACTTTGGGCCTGCCGGTGGAGCCGGAGGTGTAGATCGCGTAGACGAGATGGTGGGGATGTGGAGATGTGGAGATGTGAAGATGTGGAGATGTGGTCGGCAGGGTTGTGATGCGGGACCAATCCTGATCCAGACAGACCACCTGAGCGGCGGTTGGTGGCAGGCTGTTGCGCAGATGGGCCTGGGTGAGCAGCACGGAGATGGCGGCGTCTTGGAGCATGAAGGCAAGGCGTTCGGCGGGGTACGTTGGGTCGAGGGGGACATAGGCACCGCCGGCCTTGAGGATGCCCAGCAGACCAATGACCATCTCTAGCAGCCTGTCGGAGAGACGGTGGTAGCATCCGGCAGGGGTCGTTCTCGGACACTTATCGTGGTACAAACGTGCGATTTCATGCCGGATGCGCGCTTCATGTCCGGTAGATGGAGCCCGATACCG
>Ga0208376_1000348_pt1 | contig 14492 bp, 6 predicted proteins | sample CryBogmetaGMA25M_FD_184548 | JGI IMG/M metagenome (GOLD analysis project Ga0208376, IMG submission 184548) | Freshwater microbial communities from Crystal Bog, Wisconsin, USA - MA2.5M (SPAdes) | ecosystem: Environmental > Aquatic > Freshwater > Lake | place: Crystal Bog, Wisconsin, USA...
TTGGCGAGGATGACTTCTTGAAGGAATAGGTTAAGCACCAGCGATGCCGTAATGGAGGAGGATCGCTAATCTCGGTATAGATACGTAATGTTGGGGCATGGCAAGGATTCGCGACACACGGGTCCTCGCGATCCTACGGACGTTTTTTGGAGCCGTCCCCGTGCGGCTCTCAGCAACAGAGGGGCGCATCCCGGCGGTGGCCGATTCCGTCACCGGCGGCGGGCGAATCACAACTCATCCGAAAAGGTCGATTTTCGCTCCAGTTTTTCCCCTGCCCAGGCGTGTTATCGGTCGAGTTCACCGGATTAACCTGAGAATAACTCGTCCGATAAGGAGCCTCATCCGAAAAGATCGGCCTCAGCACGTTCTCCCACCCGTGCCATCATCGGTACCCGTTCCCCTACCCACCACTCGCAATTCGTGTGAGAAGCGTATCCCGCTCGGCCACCTGCGCTGACGTGAGCGCCCCTGCCTCGGATGCCAATTCTAGTTCGGCTAGACGCTGGGCCAGACTAAGGATGTCACTGCTCAGGGTGCCTCCATTCCAGTCAGGGCGCAGGGCTACCGCGATGTTGTCGTCGAGTTGGCTGGCGTAGAAGAGCGGCTCCTGGACGAGCGGGGCACCCTGGTACCAGATGTGCGTCGCGTCAGCGGGGACATGGATGCGGAGGTAGGCGAACAGCTCGAAGATGCCGACGCCCGCACCCTGGCCTGGTGCCGTGCCGCCCAATGCGGCGAGTACCTGTGCGCCGAAGGGGGTGTGCTGCGGGGTGGCTTTCGATCTCGCCCCCGACTTCTGGGTTGGCCGCGAGGACGAGATTACCGCCTGTCCACTGCCGACCGCGAGGGGCCGGTAGAAATCGGCGGGCGGGGCGTCGCCACTCAGTACATCCGCACCCGTGTCGAGTACCGCGTCGCCGACGCCGCCCGCGTGGCAGCAGTTGAGCAGCACCACCAGCCGCTTCGCATTCATGCGGATCTTCGCCACCCGCTGGTGGAAGACCTCGGCGGTGATTGCGGTTCCGGCGAGATTCTTCAGGTCCGTATCGTACGGCAAAAGGGCGTAGCTCTCTCCCACAGGCGCACCATGGCCCGCGAAGAAGATCAGGGCGGTGCCACCGCTCACATCGTTGGCGAGTTTCTCCAGCGCATCAAGGATGTTCGTTCGGCTGGCCTTGGCATCCAGGAGGACGTGTACCTGCGAGTCAGGATAGGCCGCACGGTGCGGGTCGCGCAGCAGCGAGGCCAGGGCACGGGCGTCGTTGGCGGTCGTGCCACCAGGTACGCTGATTGTGGGGGAGGCATAGGTGCCCACACCGATAATCAGAGCGTGGCCGTAGCTGAAGTGCGCCCCGTCTGCGCTGAGGGTGGGGTCATCCACGCGCTGGCGTGGAGCAGCGACGACCGGCGACGCCGCTGGGGCTGGCGCGGCGGGAGGAACACCCTTGTTGCGGCTCTGATCGAGGGAACCGATAGTTAGGTTGCCATGAAGGTTGCCCGCAATCGTCGGGCCGACGTTGGCGTTGTCGCCAATGGTCTGGGTATGCTGGCTCATATCAACCGGGCCGAAATGGGCATCTCCCGCAATATCCCCCTGGTTGACCACGCCGATGCGGGCGTTGTCGCGGGCGTTGACGGTTCGTGCGCCCTGGGTGGGGGAGCCGGTTGACGGGAGCGCGGCGATGGCCCGCGCCAGCGCACGCAACTCGTCCGGCACGTCCTTGTAGACATCAATGATCTGGGACTCGACAACCTGCTGATAGAGACTGTTCTGCGGATTTGCCTTGTAGAGTTGCACCGCTACGGTCGCCTCGGTGCTTCCCGTAAAGCGCCGCTCTACCGCCGTCCACGCTTTGGTCAGGGTCTCTTTGGCCACATCGGTCACGTCCTCGCCAATCTTGGCAATCACCCCGCCGGCGATCAGTGGGGCAATCGCCAAGAATACGGTACGCGCTGCCTCGGCCAGACTATTCGGATCCATTGGTGCCTCCAGAAAAAAATCACGATTCGCTCGCTGCGCTCGCTCAGGCGGGGTCTGTACTGCGCTATCCGAGACCGCCGCTTTTTGAAAGCTCTACTGACGCCGAAATACAGGACACAGAACACTCGATAAAGTCTTTACACTTTACAGGTGCCGGGCAAGCCGAAAACCAACGTTCTGATTGTGGTTGCCGGGCGTGAGGTCGTACCGGTAGGCCGCGCGCAGGTTGATCGGTCGATTGTACCAGGCGCCACCGCGCAGTGTAAAGCTTTTCTGCGCTGGCTCCGTGTCATCTTCGCGCCCATCAGTCGGATCGTAGGGATAGGGTTGATAGACACTGCGCGTCCACTCCCAGACGTTCCCGGCCATATCCAGCAGCCCGGTTCCCGGTGTCGCCCCAGCGGGAAAGCAGCCAACTGCCGTGGTGCCGTCGTAGCGTTCACCGAAGTTTGCCCGCTCATCGTCGGGTTCCGCATTGCCCCAGGCATAGCGCCAACCCTCGCCGCTCCGCGCTGCATACTCCCACTCGGCCTCGCTCGGTAGCGTGTACACAAAGCCGTCCGGGTTATCGGTACGCGACTCGGTCAACCAGCGGCAGAAGGCCGTCGCCTCGTACCAATTGACGCCCACCACGGGATGATTGGGACGGGCAATCCCGAAGCGCGGGGTATCCCAATAGCTTGGTTGTCGTTTGGTTGTGCGCTGCTGCCACGACGAAAGCCCGTCCGTTGCCTGATCGTCGCGGGCCAGCCATCTGCGTGCAGCGTCATTCCACCATGGTGCAGCGGGATCGTAGCCCCCAGCATCAAGAAAGCGTTTGAACTGGGCATTCGTCACCGGGTAGCGGGCCAGTATGAACGAATCCACAGTGAGCGATACCGACTGCACGTCTTTCCACCCGCCCAATAGGTCACGAACCAATGGTATTTGGGCGTCATCCAGAGTATTACCAGTCGCACGATATTGCGTAACAAACGCCTCAGTCGCACTATCTAGTTCTGCGCCATACATCCCAATGACAAAGCTCCCGCCCGTAATTTCTTCCATCATCGGCGGGAGATCACACACGCCGGAACGTGGATCGCCCAATCCGCACAGCAACGCACCGGCGCGCACCCGCTCAGCGGCGGGCAGGATCGTTCCCTCGACCACTGCGACCAGATCACGGGCAAGGTCAGCGCGCACCTGCGTAAACTCATCGCCGCCGCGCAGCAGACGCGCCCAGCCCACATCCTCGGCGATCTCGGCGGCCAGGATCAGATCGCGCTGCCGCAGATCCTCAGTGCGACCACGGGCACAGCGCAGCCGATTCAACAACTGGTAGGGCACCATGTGAAATCCGTCGTTGACCGCTTGGCCAATGCCTAGGAAGATCGGTACCCGCCAGCGATCCTCCGTGCGACAGATCATGATCTGATCCAGCGGCGCCGCCCCGCTCACCAATTGGAGCCCCGCCAGGTACTCCTGGAAGGTCTGATGTGGGAAGACGTACTCATCACCGGGCTTACGGGCCTGGAGCAGGCCCGCCCGCGTGTCAGTGTACTCTAGGAATCGCTGCGCGCCCTCGTACGGGTTGGGGTGGCGATCCTTCAGCGCGTTGGCCACGAGCATGTATAGGTCGTTGTGGGCCAAGCTGCCGGGATTCTCCGGCGTCGCGGCGCGATGGGCGAGAAACGCTGCCTGCTGGAGCAGAGGGCGCAATGTCTTCACATCGGCGTCGGGCATACCGATATAGTCCATCAGCGTGCCATACTGGCTTGCATAGCCGCTCAAGGTGCGCCCCAGCTCCCAGCGTGCCAGCAGGATGTCCACACAGCGACTGTAGAGTGCGGCGCGCTCCTCCGGCAGCGTGCTGTCGTTGTAGTGGACTAAAGCCATAATCGTCAGCAGCAGCGGGCGGCCCCCGAGGCGCTGGAGATCGGCACGGCGCATGATCGCCGCCTGGAGGTCGGCCCGCCGTCGCACCCGCTCATCGGGCGGCAGGCCACCGACCGCGTGGTACCACGCGGCCACAAAATGCTGCATCTGGCTCGGCGTCCAGTCCGCCAAGGTGACACTCGGCCAGCCAGGGAGCTGCCATGCGCTATTCTGCGCACCTTCGTAGGCTCGCACGCGACACGAGACGACCATCTGGCAGGATCCGTACTCCCGGCCAAACGCCGCGACGGCCTGCACAACCAAGTGCCGCGAACGCTCGCCTGCGACCTCGTCCAGGCCATCGAGCATGAGCAGCACACGCCCGGCCTCCACCTCAGTATGCACGGCCTCGGCCAGCCCCTGGTAGCGCCCGAGCTGAACGGCGATATGGTTCCAGAGATCGGCCGCGCCTGCTGCCTGTACGTTCTGTTCCGCAAGATGTTTGGCGAACGGCAGCAGCGGCAGGAACAGCGGCAACAAACGAGGCCCACCGTCAACCACCGGCCAACCGGGCATCCGCACCGCGAGACGGACGGCATCGTCTGTTGCGGCGTGCGCCAGGGTCAGGGCCAGATAGCGCAGGGCCGTACTCTTCCCGCTGCCCGGCTCGCCGAGCAGGACGAGCTGCGGGTTCGCGGCAATCGCCTCGGTGACGAGCTGTGGGCCCGCGAACTGGAGCCAGGGAACCTGGGTGGCCAGTTCCGTCAGTCGCTCACGACCTAGTGACTCCACATCCTCGGCGAGCATGTCGGGCAGCGGGCCGCGCCCAGCGAACCCCACATCGTTCTGCCGTGCCGTGCGCTCGGTCGCAGTGAGCGGGCGGATGAGGCGCACCCGGCGCTGCCAGGGAAGGATGTCGGCTCCGATGTGCGCCTGCCAGAAGGCCGCACCATCCCATTGGGCCAGTGCTTCGTCCGCGACGCGATCACGCGGCACCGGATCGGCGGTCGTCGCTAGTTCGGTGTAGACCTGTTCTAAGCTGAGGGAAACCTGGTCGTGCAGATCCTGCGTATCGCGGAACGCCTGGATCGGGAGGGAGTCACAGGCCGTTATGACGCGCAGAAGGTAGGCGTGCAGCAGTGCGGTGTCGCTCTGGCTACGCTGGCCGCCGATGAAGATATGGCCGTACTGGTTGCCCGCGATGGCCACGGCCACGTTGGCCTGTCCGGTGATGATCTGCGGTGGTGTGACCGGGGTGGAGGGTGGGGGCGTGGCGTTAAGGAGCACGTCTACGATCACAACACCATACTGCCCACGCAGGCGCTCCAGCTTCTGCGCATACTCATCCGCATCGAGTACACCCGCGTCAAGGAGATCGCGGAGCTTCTGGAGGGTGGCGGCGAGATCGCTCATAACTCCCCGATGAGGATATGTGGTGCGCCGCGCCCTGATATTCGTGGTGAGCACGAAGCTCTTCCCTACTAACCCTGGCGCGGCGCGGTGTTCTTTGGCCTGGGCCGAGACCCTGACCGGGGCCGGAGCTGGCACCTTCCTCATTCTGGCGTAGCCGCCCCGCGCCACATACGACGACGGTGCGGCATCTGGCCGGGCAAGCAGGGTGCGTGGCAAGCCGAAAACCAACGTTTTGATTGTGGTTGTCGGGCGTGTTGTTGTTACGGTTGGCCGCGCGCAGGTTGATCGGTTGATTGTTCCAGGCGCCACCGCGCGGTCGCTCCGATCCGCTGATTCGATTATACCATTGTGAGGGCTGACGTATGCGGTGTACAAGCCTCAGGCTGCGTCGGCGAGCCAGCCGCCGAGCAACCGTCCGACCTCGTCCATCATCCGTGCGCCGTGTTCGTAGCGCCCCGGTTCGATGAGGCTAAGGGTGCGGCAGAGCCGCCAGTGGATGCGCAGTTGCTCCAGTCGAATATCGGCCTGCTGAAGCAGGCGTCGCCGCTCACCACGCTGGCTTTTCCCTGCGCCAATCAGCAGTTCGTGCAGATCGAGCGCAGAGTCCTGGATCCGCAGCGCCAACACAAAACGATGGCTCTTCGGGAACTGCATCGTCAGCGGGATGATCCATGCCAGCAGGTCGTAGGTCTTGACGAAGATGGGCGATGGCTCGAAATTCATCGAATTAGCCTCGCCGGGGTGCCACGAGGCCGCCGAGCAGTTGCTGGCGCAGCCGGTAGGTGCTGCCGTGGCAGGCGTGACCCACCCAGCCGTCAATGCTCGATTGGACGCGATCCATGGGAATCTCGCCATCAGCGTAGCTCGCAAACAGCCGCCGCATGCGCCGCTTGAAGCGCATCACGTTTGGCCGCTTGAGCCGACGATACGCCGGGTAGAGCCGGAATCCCAGGAAAGGGATGCCCGTGGCAACCGGGTAGATTTGAGTTTTGCGGGTGTGGAGAACCAGGCGCATGCCCGCCAGGAACGCCTCGATTTGCGCACGCCATACGTGGAGTTGGGCCTTGTCGTTGCTGAAGAGCAGCCAGTCGTCGGCGTAGCGTACGTAGGCACCGCTGCGCAGTTCTTGGGCGACAAAGGTGTCGAGTTCGTTCAGATAGACGTTGCCCCAGAACTGGCTGGTCAGGTTGCCAATGGGCAGTCCACGTGGACGACTGAGAGGGGTAAACAGATCGTCGCCAGGGAACCACTGCATCGTGTACTCACTCGACAGCACGCCCGCGCCGCTATCCAAGATTCGGTCAATCAGCGCCAACACCTGCGGATCGGCGATGCGCCGGGCCAGCAGGCCACGCAGGTGTTGATGATCGATGGATGGAAAAAATTGAACCACGTCCCCCTGCAACACATAGCGATAGCGCCGGGCGTTGCTCTGGGCACGGTCGAGGGCGCGGTGAGTGCCCTTGCCGATCCGACACGCATACGACAAATCGCTGAAGCGCCGCTCGAAGATTGGCTCGATCACCGTGCAGAGCGCGTGGTGAACCACCCGGTCGCGGAAGGGCGCGGCGCTGATTTTACGCCGCTTCGGCTCGTAGATGTAGAAGTGACGGTAGCCGTCGGGCCGGTAGCTGCCGTCGCGCAGATCACGTTCGAGCGTGAGGAGGTTACGTTCCAGGTGATACTCGAAGTCCGCTACCGCCGCCTTCCCCCGCTTGCCCTTACGGGCCTGGTGGAAGGCGTTCCAGAGACTATCAAAGGCGCAGACCTGATCAAAGAGATGTGTGTACGTCTTCACCCGCCCCCCAGAAAAAATCACGATTCGCTCGCTGCGCTCGCTCAGGCGAGGTCTGTACTGCGCTATCCGAGACCGCCGCTTTTTAAAAGCTGTACTGACGCCGAAATACAGGACACAGAACACTTAATAAAGTCTTTACACATTAGAGGTGCCGGGCAAGCCGAAAACCAACGTTTTGATTGAGGTCGTCGGGCGAGTTGCTGCGACGGTAGGCCGCGCGCAGGTTGATCGGTAGAATGTTCCAGGCGCCACCGCGAAGTGTAAAGCGTTTCTTCGCTGGCTCCGCCCCGTCTTCACGCCTATCAGTCGGATCGTAAGGATAAGGCCGGTACACGCTGCACGTCCACTCCCAGACATTTCCGGCCATGTCACGTAGCCCGGTTCCTGGCGTCGCCCCCGCCGGAAAGCAGCCAACGGCAGAGGTGCCATTGTACTCCTGATTGAAATTCGCCCGCTCGGCATCTGGCTCCAGATTACCCCACGGATAGGTACGGCGCTCACTACCACGCGCCGCATATTCCCACTCGGCCTCGCTGGGCAGCCGGTAGGTGTAGCCGTCGTTCAGGTAGTGATGCGTTAGCCACCGACAAAAGGCCGTCGCCTCGTACCAGTTGACGCCGACCACCGGATGGTTTGGTCGAGTAACGCCAACGCGTGCGTCATGCCAAAATTTGGGCCTATCCTTCACGGCCCGGCGCTGCCATTCTTCCAGACCCGTAGTCGCCACATCGTTGCGCTGGAACCAGACCCGTGCCGCGTCACTCCACCAGGATGCCGCAGGATTGTAGCCGCCATGTTCCATGAACTGCCGATACTGCGCGTTCGTCACCGGGTAGCGGGCCAGTTCAAAGGCGGCAATATCCACCGCCCGGTCGTTCATTTCATCCTTGGGCCAGTCCCGGGCGTTCTTTGCATTATCCTTCTCCCCCCGCTTCAGATAGTACGCTTCATATGCCCGTCCCGCACGTTCCGCTTCGGCCTTGCTACTACCCAGAGTAAAACTCCCACCCGCAATCTTCACCATTGGCGGGGGCAGTGTACAGACGCCGGGGCGTGGGTCGCCCAGACGGGCCAACACCCGCCCGCAGGTGACGCGGGCAGCGGCAGGAACAGATGCGCTAGGTGCCTCCAACATGCCCAACGCATCCGCAATCATACGATCACTCAGCGGCCCTTGCCCCTTGAACCGCTCAAGCTCAGCGAGGGCGTCAGCGGCCAGTTCTAGTCCATCGGCATGCTCGGTGGGTGTCCGCCCGCACATGATCAGCTGTTCCAGGAAGCGCCAGCAACGCTCCTGGCTCAGGTGCCCCGCACAAAGGAGAACGACCTCGCGCCACCAGGTCTCCTGGTAGTGGTCGAGTAACTCGGCCCAACGGTCGGTCTCGGCGATATAGCGTGCGGCGAGAAACTCCTGGAAGGAGAGGTGGCTGAAGCGATAGCGGTCAGGCTCGCGCTCATCAAGGAGACCGATATGAACCGGGAGCTCATCCACGAAGGCCCGCGCTGCCTCATCCGGCTCGGGGTGGCGTCGGCGTAGCTGGTCGGCCACCAGCCGCACCAGGTCAGCCCGACTGATCAGGAGGCCCGCTTCGCCACGCTGATGCATCGCATAGGCTACGGCTGCCAATAATTCGCGCTTCGGGTTCAGGCCCATACTCAGTTCGGGCTGCCCCGTGTAGGTCAGTCGCTCCTGTCCAGCCCGGTCAGCCTTCCCGCGACCACCGCGCAGAAGCACCTCCACACACTCCTCGTAGAGCGCCGCCCGATCCTCGGGCAACACATAGTTGTTATAGAAAATCACCGCCACGACGGTGAGCAACAGCGGGTTGGTGGCCAATTGGCGCACCCGATCATTCAGTTTCAGCGCCATCCAAAGATCATCGGCGTAGCGCGCAGCAGCCGCATCCAACTCGACCCCACGGAGTTGGTAGAGCAGCCGATGCAGGCTACGGCTCCAGTTCGTAATGAAGCGCTGCTGCTGATCGGGACTTAGGTCGGCGACCGTACAGATGCGAAAGCCAGCACCGATCTGGGCGTCGCCCTGATAGGCCGCCACGCGGGCAGTGACGACATAGCGGCAGGTTTCGTAGCGGATGGCGAAGCTGCGCACAATCGCGCTCACGAGTACGCGATCCTCACTGCGAGCCACTTCATCGAGGCCATCAAGCAGGAGGATCGCTCTCCCGGTCTCACATAGTCGGCTGAAGAAATCGGGCGGCAAGTTGAGGTTGAAGCGACCATAGTAATTGGTCAGGCAGTCGAGCAACAAGCACGGGCCAGCCCCCGCCGCCTCTCGCCGTCCGCTCTCGCTGAGATAGGCTCCTAATTCCCGCAGGGGCAGCAATAACGGGATGGGCGGCACGGTAGGATTGGAGACTTCGCTGAGTCCGAGATCCGCCAGCGCGTTGGTATCGTCACGGGCAAGCACCTCGGCCAGGCGTATGGCGGTAAAGTGCATAAGGGTGGTTTTACCGCTGCCAGGAGCACCGATCACAGCCAGGCGCGGCGCGCGCAACGCCTCTGTCCAATCCACAGGCGTCGTCGTCTCGCCGGCATCCTCCTGGTCACGGGTGACAAAGGCGCGCACCTTCTCGATAAAGCCACGGAGCCCGCCCCGACCGCGTAATGCATCGGCAGGTGGCTCGTGGAGCGTCAGCGAGACATACAGCTCACGCAGCGGCATATCCATTGGGCGGTCATCGATCCCGCGCAGGTCAAGGCGAGCGTGACAAGCGTAGAGGTGCGTAAGGTAGCGGCGCAGGGCCGCGCCGTAGTCAACGTGGGGCGCATTGGGAGTCTGCGGATAGAGGTTGATCACCTCGGCGATGTAGTTTCCGCTGGCAGTGCCGGTGAACAGGGTCAGGTCGCGCTCGACATTGCCCGCCACCGCCGCGCCGACGTTCGCCTCTCCACCAATCTGCTGGCCGATCTGATCACGCCCCGCCACATCGCCAATGGAGACAGCACCAGTCTGCACGCCAGCGAGGTTGATCTGAGATTGCTGGGTGGCACGCTTCTGCTCTAGCGCCTTAATCGCCTCTTCGATATCAGTACGCTCATCGGGATCGGTCTCCCGTTCGAGTTTGCGGCGAAATCGCTCAATACGAGCCTCAAGATCATCGCTCACAGGCATCTCCAGAAAAAAAATCACGATTCGCTCGCTGCGCTCGCTCAGGCGAGGTCTGTACTGCGCTATCCGAGACCGCCGCTTTTTAAAGGCTCTACTGACGCCGAAATACAGGGCACAGAACACTTGATAAAGTCTTTACAATTTACAGGTGCCGGGCAAGCCGAAAACCAACGTCTTGATCGTGGTCGACGGGCGTGAGGCGGTAACGGTAGGCCGCGCGCAGGTTGATCGGTAGATAGAACCAGGCGCCACCGCGAAGTGTAAAGCGTTTCTGCGCAGGCTCCGTGTCGTCTTCACGCCCATCAGTCGGATCGTAAGGATAAGGCCGGTACACACTGCGCGTCCACTCCCAGACGTTCCCGGCCATGTCGAGCAGCCCGGTTCCTGGCGTCGCCCCCGCCGGAAAACAGCCGACGGCGCTGGTGCCATTGTACTCCTGATTGAAATTCGCCCGTTCGGCATCTGGCTCCAGATTACCCCACGGATAGGTGTGACGATCAGTACCACGCGCCGCATATTCCCACTCGGCCTCGCTGGGCAGGCGGTAGGTGTATCCGTCGTTCAGGTAGTGATGCGTGAGCCACCAACAGAAGGCCGTCGCCTCGTACCAGTTGACGCCAACGACCGGGTGATTGGGGCGGGCGATGCCAAAGCGCGGGTCCTCCCACAAGCTGGGCTGTTGCTTGGTGGTGCGCTGCTGCCACGGTTGAAGCCCTGTGGTTGCCTGATCGTCGCGAGCAAGCCACGCACGTCCGGCCACATCCCACCAGGGTGCGTCCGGGTTATAGCCCTCCGCCGCAATAAAGATCTGAAACTGCGCGTTCGTCACCGGGTAACGGGCAAGATCAAAGGCCGACATGGTCACTGGTTGTGTATTAACCGAATCTCGATACCAACGCTTGGCTTCGTCGGCCAAGCTGTTCGCACGTTCATCCTCAATGATCTGTTGGTACTCGCGCTCAGTGATACCCATGACAAAACTGCCGCCTTGGATCTCCACCATCGGCGGCGGCAGACCACATACGCCGGGGCGCGGGTCGCCAAGCTCCGCCAGGATGACCCCGGCGCGCACACGGTCGGCGGCGGCGAGGGCCGCAGGTACAACGACGGGATCGAAGATCGAGGCGAGCGCGGTACACATCGCCGTCTCAATCCCATCGCCATAGCGAGTGAGCGTCGCTCGCCCGCCCAAATCGCTATAGCAATCGGCCGCCAGCAGGGCGTCGCGCTGGGCCTGGGCCGGGGTCTTGGCCCGCGTCGGATCGAGCAGCCAATCAGTGAGCCAGGGTCGTCCCACCCGAACGCCATTGCGCTGGCGGCGCAGGCAGCCCATCATCAACAGAATCACCTCGCGCCAACGGTCGCTGTCCTTCCCCTGCCAGCAGGCATATGCCTCACGCTCACACTCCTCGTGCTCAGCCAAATGACAGGCTGCCAAGTATTCCTGAAAGGTGAGGTGCGGAAATTGGTAGGTTTGCTCGTCGCGCGGCACCAGCAGCCCGGCCTCATCCTTCAGCGCTGCCAGGAAGAGCTGGGCCTTCGCCGTCGCCTGGGCTTCCTCACAGCGGTGGGTGTGCCAGAAAAAGCGTTTGAGCGTACCAAAGAGACGGTCGCCATCGATCACGCCCCGGCTCTCACCGGTCGGCGCATCACGGTGGGTCGTGAAGGCCACCTCATGCAGCACGCTGCGCAAGTCGTCGGCCCCCTTCAGATCCGGCAGTTCATCATCGCGCGTGCCGTGTGGATCCTTCAGTCGGCTCACCAGATCGCGCCCCTTCACAAAGGGGTCGCTCCGGCGCGGCTCCCAGCGGTGGAGCAGCAGCACCACCAATTGCTCGTAGATCCGCGCTCGCTCCGTCGGCAGGCGTTCGCCACCAAGGTTGTAGTGCAGGATGGCCAGCATGGTAAGCAGGAGCGGCGAGGTTGGAGGTTGCGGCCCGTCAGCATAATCGGTCGCCGCAATCGCCTGGTGCAACGCCGGCTGGGCGTCGAGTTGATCGCGGAGATCGGCAGCGGCCAGCGATGCCCCCGCTTCGGTCAAACCTGTCTCGCCAACACGGGCCATGGCCGCATACCAACGCCGGAGGAAGCCCTGCACCTGGCCGCGTGCGAAGGGCTGCACCACCCGTGTTTGCCAGCCCTCGTCGGCAGGAAAGACGCGCGGCGTGCGGTAGGATCGCTCGCGTGAGGTAACGACAATCACGGTATCCGGATAATCGCGGGCGATCTGACGGATCGCGGAGATCACCCGGCTGCGCGGGTCAGTCGGCTGTCCAGGGCGCGCCTCCGCCGAAAGCTCATCGAGCCCGTCGAGCAACAGGATGGTGCGCGGGAGCATCCCGAAGAGCAGCCGACGCACCTGCTCCGTGGGCAGCAGGTCGCCGGTGCCGCCCAGTTCGGTCAGCAGCGCGGCGATCAGGGCATCGGCGGCATCCTGGTGGTCAATCTGAGCGTTGAGGGTTCCCAGCGGCACGAAGAACGGAATGCGAGCGGTTCCCCAGCCGGGCAGGCGCGGTAGTGTATTCGTTGCGAGAGCCTGGGCAAGGAGCAAGGCCACATAGCGCAGCACGGTAGATTTGCCGCTGCCGGGGCCGCCAAGGAGTACCAGCCGAACCTGCGGGGACTGGACACGTGGGGCCAGCACCTCAACCGCCAACTCTGGCCGAACCTCGCGCACCTGAAATCGCGCACGGGCGGGGGTGTCATCGGCCAGCGGGCCAGAGATCCACGCCATTCCCGTCGCGCCATCAATGTCGCTACAGGCTGCGGCGACCCGTCCACGTGCAGGGGAACGCGCAACCGGGCGATAGACCAGCAGACGAACATCCTGCGGCTCAACCTGGTCGGGAGTCGCAGGATGTTTGTCACGTGCAGCGAGGCGTGTACGTAGACGTGCGGTGGTCTCCTCGGACTCGACCACGATCCGCGCCGATCCATCGGTGGTGAGGGTGGTGTAGACATCTTCAAGGTACAGCTCGGGGACAACGCGCTCATCGTTGCCGGTGCGTTCAGGAGCAACACGGTTGCGCAGCATGAGATGACTGTAGTTCTGCTGAATGGCCGGCAGATAGCGGTCGAGCAGGAGTTGCTCCTCATGGCTCAGTGTCGGGCCGGTCGTCTCAACGGTGATGTTCACCGTGCCGATCGCGACCCCGCCAGTCTGCACATCGCCGTGGACATTACCTCCAATAGCCGCACCAACGTGTGCCTCACCACCGATAGTCTGGGTGATCTGCTGCTCAACCGAGGTGATGTCGCCACCGGCCACATCACCCATCTTTACGTCGCCCATCTGCGCACCGCTGAAATTAATCAGAGCGGCATGTTGCTGACGGAGCGTGGCGAGTTCTTGCTCCAATGACGCCTTGGTGCGCGGCGATAACGGCTGGGTGAGATCACGTTCCACGTCGGCGATCTGGCGTGCTAGAGACTCAGGGGTGTCATTCATTGAGATGCTTGGGTGGTAGAAACAATGTGTCTGCGGAGTATAGCATGCCTGCCCGTGAGTCACCGAGCGCACATGCTGTTTTATGTGCATCCGTACCGTGAGTATCGTTCCGTTCCCGTGTTCCTCGGATCCCGTGACCAGTTCGCATGCCGCACAGGGAACAACAAAAAGCCGGGGGGACGTGCTCCGCGATGTCGCTCGCACATCCTCCCCCGACTTTTTCGTCCTCTCCCCGCGAGGCTACTGTCGCTCGAACTTGATGATCACCGAGTCCCGTCGCACCGGGGTCCCGCGCAGCGTCAGTCGGTCTTTCCGTCCCTCTAACGCTGAGGGTGGCGTGTCGCGTTCGTCGCCACTAATGTTGAGGAAAGCCGCTGTCGTATCCTCGAATGTCAAAGTCACCGTGTCGTCACCGTAGCCGCCGGTGATCGTCCCGTCCACCCGGAGTTGTCCGTTTGGTGCGCGCCACCCCGACCGGAAGGTCAGGTCGAAGGTGTCATTGCCCGCCCCGCCGGACGCTCCATTCACCCCATCGCGGTCGCGCAGGGTGTCATTCCCCTCGCCGCCAACGAGGACGTCGGCGTCACCCGCACCGCCATCGAGGTCGTCGTTGCCGGTGCCTCCGTCCAGCCGGTCATCGCCCGCGTTGCCGAAGAGGTGATCATTGCCCGCCTCGCCGAAGAGCTGGTCATTGCCTCCGTTGGGATCGGTGTGACGCGATGTGCTTGCATCCCCGCTGTGATGGTCGTCCTCGCTCGTTTTTCGATCCTGATTCGCATGGTCGTCGTGCCCCTCAGACGCCGCCTCGCCGGTTGATGCGCCGTGGTCGGCACGGTCGTGCGAACCCGAGTCATCCTCGGTGGTG